>Ga0172365_10000812_pt1 | contig 21780 bp, 18 predicted proteins | sample LakKivSesite48cm_FD_114535 | JGI IMG/M metagenome (GOLD analysis project Ga0172365, IMG submission 114535) | Sediment microbial communities from Lake Kivu, Rwanda - Sediment site 48cm | ecosystem: Environmental > Aquatic > Freshwater > Lake > Sediment | place: Rwanda: Western Province, Lake... | reverse complement strand
GTCAAGTTTGTGCTCAAGGCACCGGTCGGCTTCTTCCCACAACTGGTGGCGACCAACCCCTACAAGATCTTGAACCCCAACCTGTGGAGCACCACGGAGTACCAGGCAGACAATTACTCCGGTGGTATCGGCCCATACACGTGCACCAGTTGGAAACGGGATGAGGAAGCGGTCTTCGAACGCAACCCGACCTACTACGGCAAACCAGCGGTCGCCGACAAGATCATCGTCCGCTATTTCGCCGATGCCGCGGCCATGGCCCTGGCCCTGGAGAACGGCGAGATTGACGTGGCCTGGAAGACCCTCCTGCCGGCCGACCTGGAGCGACTGGGCGCTAACCCGAACTTCGTAGTGGAGCAGGGGCCCGGCACCGAGATTCGCTACGTGTGCTACCAGTCCCAGACCCAGCCCTTCGACGATGCCCGCGTGCGCAAGGCGCTGGCCCTGTGCCTCGACCGGGCGCAGATCGCCGACGTCGGCTTCCAGGGAACCAAGACGCCGCTTTACAGCATGATCCCGCCGGGCTTCCTGGGTCACAAAGCCCTCTACCCCGAGGAGCCTGATCTAGAGCAAGCCAAAGCCTTGCTGGCCGAGGCCGGGTTCAATGAGAGCAATCCATTGGTGATGGACCTGTGGTGGAGCCCGGATCACTACGGCGACACTGAGGCCGACGTGGTGGCCATCATCAAGGATCAGTACGAGGCCACCGGTGTGATCCAGGTCAACCTGCAGAGTGCCGAGTGGGCTACTTACAAGCAGTACCGCAACGCCGGTTCCATGCCCGTTTATCTGCTGGGTTGGTATCCGGACTACCTGGACTCCGACAACTACACCTGGCCGTTCGCCCACTCCACAGCCACCAAAGGCATTGGCACCTATTACAGCAAGCCTGAGATGGACGCTCTGCTGGAAGCCGCGCAGGTGGAGACTGACCAGGCCAAGCGGGCACAGCTCTACGAACAGATTCAGGAGATGTGGTTCGAGGAGAACCCCACCACGCCTTTCGCCCAGGGTGCACTGTACATCGCCTATCAGAAGAACGTGACAGGCATCACCCTTGACCCGTTGATGCAGCTCCACTACTTCCTGATCGGCAAGCAATAAGGTGCATGCGACAGACACATTCCCGAAGTAGCACCTGATAGTTCAATGAGGGGTCTTGGCGGGTGCTGGATGGCTCGCCAAAACCCCTCTCTTTCGCAAAATGCAGGAGTATAACCCACATGGGATCGTCACTGCGTGCGCACATCCTCACCCGTCTGCTCATGACTGTGCCTATGGTGTTGATTCTGGTCACCCTGGTGTTTGTCATCCTGCGCGTCATGCCTGGCGACCCGGCACTGGCCATGTTGCGGGAAACGGCGTCCGAGGAACAACTCCGAAATCTGCGGCACGCATTAGGATTGGATAAGCCGGTGCTTTTCAACTTTCGGGGCAGCACGGCCATTGCCAAAGAGACAGCGAACCTCTACGAAAGGCCCAATACGGACTCCCGGATTCTGCGACCAATTGAGAAAGAAGAAAAACTCAGGATCACTGGCTGGACTTCTGAAGAGGGTTGGCTGTGGCTGGCCGCCACTGAACAGGTGCAGGGCTGGGTACGGGTAAACAATCTGCGCATCGGAATTCGAGAACGGCTTTTTTCTACGGCACGGGCCGCGTCCGAAACCGACGTTTACGCCGATACCGCAGGCAGCGAGGTAGTCAAACACCTGGGCGCAGGAGAGACTGTCAAGAGGGTGAAAATAGAGGGAGACTGGGCCGAGGTCATCACCACCAAGCAAACGGAGGGTTGGGCCCCGTCTGGACAATTCGAGATACAGACTAACCCCTTCGACAGCCAGTACTTCATCTACCTGTGGGACCTGTTGCACGGCAATCTCGGCACGTCCATGACCCAAAAACGCCCGGTGCTATCGGAGATTGCCGACCGATTCCCGGCCACGATGGAACTGGCCGTGGGGGGGATGATCGTCACCGTTCTCATTGGCGTCTCGACCGGGGCCTTCGCTGCACAGAAACGCAGAAGCCCCCTCGATTACGGTCTGCGCATATTCAGCATCATCATCTATTCCGTTCCCATCTTCTGGCTGGGCCTGGTTCTGCAAATGATACTGGGAGTCCGTCTCGGATGGCTGCCCGTCGCCGGCCGCATCGGCCCGGAACTGGCTCCCCGCCAGATCACCAGTCTCTACGTCCTGGACAGCCTGTTGACGGGGAATGCTACCAGTCTGGTCAGCGCCGTCAAGTACCTGATCATGCCCAGTTTCACGCTGGGGCTTTATCTGTCCGGTATTTTCACCCGGCTCACCCGCTCGAACATGCTGGACGTCCTGCGGCAAGATTACATCGTGGCCGCCCGGGCACGGGGCATTCCGGAGCGGGTAGTGGTCTACAGACACGCCTTGAAAAATGCTTTCATCCCCATTCTTACCATGATGGGATTGCAGTTCGCCCTGTTGCTGGCCGGCGCCGTCCTCACCGAAACGACCTTCTCGTGGCCGGGCCTGGGCCACATGTTAGTGCGTCGCATATATGACCGCGATTTTTCCACCATTCAGGGCACGATCGTGGTGTTCGCTTTTCTGGTAGCCGGTGTCAGCCTTCTTGTTGATATCATCTACGCTTACATTGACCCACGCATTCGCTATTAGGACGGTATCATGGCCATTCAATCTACTGAAACCATCCCAATCCCTGAAAACGTCGGCCTCATCGCCCGTTTCTTCAGAGGCGCAAAATGGTACGGCGCAGAGTGGTATATTACCGTCTCCGGGGCCGTTATTCTGGTTTTGATTTTCCTGATGACCATCCTGGCCCCCCACCTGGCCCCTTACGATCCCGTCAAGTCCGTCGGTTCACCCTTCACCCCACCAGGCAAGGGACGCCAGGCCTTGCTCGTGCGTTCCGATGAGGAAAATATCCAGCAACCTGCCGACCTGGCCGGAACCCTGGTTGGCGTGCGTGCCAATACCACCGGCCAGTTCGTTGCTCTGGAACTTAACGCTAAAGTCAAAAAGTTCTACAAAATTGAGGAATGCTTTGAAGCTCTGGCCGAGGGTCAGGTGGGCGCTCTCCTGGTCGAGGAAGACGTGGCCTCTGAGTTCATGCCGGCCTACGCCGATCGGTTGAAACAGTTAGGGGAACCTTTCGGCCCGACCTTTGCCCTGGGCACCGACAACCTGGGTCGCGATGTCCTGAGCCGCATTATCTTCGGCGCGCGGGCGGTTCTGCTGGTGGCCATCCTGTCGGCCGGGTTTTCGGCGTTGGTAGGGGTACCCACGGGGCTGCTCTCCGGTTTCATCGGCGGCACGATTGACCGCATTCTCTCTCTGATCATGGACAGCATCTACTCCTTTCCAGGCCTCATCCTGGCCATCGCCATGGCCGCAGTGCTGCAACTCCAGATGCAACAGGTGCTGAAAAACATTACGGGCGCCCTTGGCATGCGTCTGAGCGGCGACCAGTCCGCCGTGATCACGGGCACGATGACTACCACCGTAGCCATCGCGGTGGTCTACATGCCAACTTTCTTCAGGATGGTGCGCGGGCAGGTGTTGGCCATCAAACAGCAACTCTACGTCGAAGCGGCCCGTAGCCTGGGAGCCAGGCCGCTTACCATTCTCTTCCAATACATCTTTCCCAACGTGATTGCCTCTATCGTCGTCATTTTCTCGGTGAATATCGCGGATGCCATATTGACCGAGGCCGGCTTGAGTTTCATCGGCCTGGGACTGCCCCCACCGACTCCGGATTGGGGATACGACATCAGCAAGGGCCGGCAGTTTCTGGCCGCTGGCCAATGGTGGATGGTGACATTCCCCGGCCTGATGATTATCCTGGTAGCAATGGGCTTCAGCATGTTCGGCGAGGGGCTGAGCGAGATATTGAATCCGAGGTTGGCCGAGGTATGAACGAGCGAGTGTTAGAAATAAGCGATCTGTGCGTAGATTACCCCACGAGAGCAGGCATCGTACGGGCGGTGGATGATGTCAGCTTGACGGTGTATGGCGGTGAAGTGCTGGGACTGGTGGGCGAATCGGGTTGCGGCAAATCCACGCTGGGGATGGCCATCCTGCGCTTGCTACGCCTGCCCGGCAAAATCGTCGGCGGCAAGATCGTTTTCGACGGACAGAACATGTTGGAGTTGAGCGAAGAAGAAATGCGCCGCCTGCGCGGCGCGCGCATCTCCACCATCTTCCAGGACCCCATGACCTGCCTGAACCCCTTGCAGCGCGTCAGCGACCACTTCATTGAGACTATCCGCACCCACGGGTCTCAGGACAAGCACGAAGCACGTCGGCAGGCGGCGCAATTGATTGACCGCCTGGGTATCAGAACTGAACGGCTGGATGATTACCCACACCAGTTTAGCGGCGGTATGCGCCAGCGAGTGATGATCGGGCTGGCATTGGCGTTGAACGCCGACCTGATCATCGCCGACGAGCCGACGACCTCGTTGGACGTGATTGTCGAGGCCCAGTTTCTGGACCTGCTCCGGGACCTGCAACAGCAGTTCAAGCTGACCATCATCCTCATCACCCACAACATAGGCGTAGTGGCCGAACTGGCCGACCGGGTGGCAGTGATGTACGCCGGTAAGCTGATGGAACTGGCCGAGGCGCTTCCCCTCTTTGACACCCCCCTTCATCCTTATACCAAAGGGCTTTTGAGTTCGGTGCCCAACATCAGCCTCACCGAGGATCACCTGCAGATTATGAGTGGAGCACCGCCTGACCTGATCAACCCGCCGCCCGGCTGCCGGTTCCATCCCCGTTGTCCCCGCGTGAGGGAGCGCTGTCGCGTCGAGGAACCACCTTTCAAAGAAGTGCGGCTTGGTCACTGGACTGCCTGTTGGCTGTACGAGGAATGAACGAGGACTATCTTTTCTCAGAGGAGAGCAAATGCCGGAATCCGAAAACCTGGTTGAGGTCAGGGGCCTGAAAAAGTGGTTCCCCGTTCAGAAAAGCTTCATCGAACGCCTGGTGACTCGCCAGCGGCAATTCGTGCACGCCGTAGACGGGATAGACTTCGACATCTGCCGTGGTGAGGTCTTTGGCCTGGCCGGGGAAAGTGGGAGCGGCAAGACGACGACCGGCCGGCTGATCCTTCGTCTGGAAGAGCAGACCGACGGAAACATCGTGTTCGACGGAGTGAACCTGGCCTCGCTGAGCAAAGAAGAGATGCGCCGCATGCGCCAGCGTATGCAGGTCATCTTCCAGGATCCGCTGGCCTCCATGAACCCCCGGATGAAGACCGGCGACGCTATCGGCCATAGCCTGATGATTTTCGGCGCGGCGCGGGGAGAAGAGAAACGTCGCCGGGTACTGGATATGATGGAGCGAGTGGGGCTGACCCCGGCCCACATCCTGTACAACAAATATCCGCATCAACTGAGCGGCGGGCAGCGACAGCGAGCCGTTATCGCCCGGGCGCTGATCCTGCACCCAGACCTCATTGTCGCCGACGAACCTATCGCCATGGCTGACGTTTCGGTGCGAGCCTTGCTCCTGGATTTGATGTTACAACTGAAGCAGGATTTCAATTTGACTTACCTTTTCATCACCCACGACCTGGCCACTGCAAAGTACATCTGCGATCGCATCGCTATCATGTATCTGGGCCGCATCGTGGAGATGGGACGGTTGACCGATGTATACCGCCATGCGCTGCACCCCTATACCCAGGCACTGCTGGCAGCGGTGCCAGTTCCCAATCCGCGCTTCCGCCGCACGACAGCCATGCCGCGGGGGGAAATTCCCAACCCGATCAACCCGCCCATCGGCTGCCGGTTCCACCCTCGCTGTCCCGCCGCCCGTGCAGACTGCTCCAAAGACGAACCGGAATTGCGCGAGGTGCAGAAAGATCATTTTGTGGCCTGTCATGGCTGAGGGGCGAGACGCCGCCTTGTCCCTGTTAAGAAATTATCACATCCGATGAGGGTATACACCTTGAAAACTTTAGACAGTGCGAACCCTTCTTTCTCAAAAGCGATGAGGCTTTTGTGCCTGCTGGTCGCGCTCACCGCCGGATTGAGTCTGCTTTACGGCATCCAGTATTATGCTGGCGGACCACTGCGGTTGGCCGTGACCAGCGCCGTGTACGACCTGGCAGTGAGTGCCGACGGCAACCTGGTCGCCGCCGGCACACAGGACGGGATAATCCGCTTGTGGAATATCGCTAACGGGTGGAACATGCAAACTCTCGCTGGCCACACTGGCCCGGTCACCGGTGTGGCCTTTGATTCCTCTGGTTCCACTATGTTCTCGGCCGGTCACGATGGTAAGGTCCTGATATGGGATGTCCCGACGGCGCTCAATGCAGGTGCAACCGGCAGCCAGATCAAAAAAGTATTGGACACCGGCGATAGACCGCTGAACGGCCTGGCCGTGGCCGCTGATGGCTCGATTCTGGCCACGATAGGAAAGGACGGCATCGTTCGCGTGTGGGATGCGGAGTCGGGACAGGTGCTGCAGGCCATCGGCCCCGGCGAGGGCACCAAATTGGCCGTGGCCCTCAGCCACGATGGCACGCTGGTGGCCGCTGGTGACGGCGAGAAAGTTCAGATTTGGGAGACCCGCACCGGAACCAGCCTGCACAAATTAGAAGGCTATGTGGAGAGCGAGGAAGAAGAAAGCTGGTCGGGCCGTGGTGAAAAAGTGACCGCCCTGGCTTTCAGTCCCGATGGGAATTACCTGGCCTCAGGCGGTTCCGGGGGCACCGTCCTCATCTGGGACATAGAAAAGGGCGAGGTTGCCTGGGCAACCAAAGGACATCTGTCCTCAGTCACAAAAGTAGTCTTCGACGCTTCCAGCGAATACCTCCTCTCCGGTGGTGCGGACAACTACGTCCGCCGCTGGAAAGTGGCCGGTGGAAAATTCGCTGGCCTTTTTGCCGGGCACCTTGGCACAGTGACCAGCGTGGCCTTCGGCTCTGATGCAGACATGATTGTCTCCGGTGGGTCCGATGGAAGTGTCCGGCTATGGGACGGAGTCAACCAACTGGAGCGTCATCTGGTATGGACAAAACTGGGCCTCATGCCGGTATGGGGAACAGTGCTGGCAGCCTGGATGCTGAGCAGTGGCCTGCTGGGGCTGTTGCTGGCCTGGGGGCTGTGGCGTGTGCATACCTGGGGGCATCTGGGATCGCTGGCATTGTACACCATCGGCCCCCTGTTTAGCATTGTGCTGCCCCTGCTGGAAACGACCGCCTATCCCATCACCTGGAGCACTCGACTCAACATTGCCTGGCCGTTGGTGGCACTGCTCATCTGGTACATCTTCCTGGTAGTCTATATCCGGCACGATACTATTGCCATTCCTTACCAGGCTCCTGAAGCGACCTCTCTGGCCGAGCAGTTAATGGCCGCCCGGCGATCCCGTAATGTACGTTTCGGACTTTTCGTCCTGGTCACCTGGTTGTTTATTTTCATCCTGCTCTTTTCCGCGCTGCGCCGCTTTGGCCTGGATGTGGCGTTTATGCGCAAGTGGTTGCCGTTTATCATGGGGGGCGCCTGGCTGACAATGCTCATCTCGGCGGCAGCCATCGCGTTGGCCACCATCCTGGCACTAATAGGCGCATTGGCCAGGTTATCCAAAAATCCAGCGGCCAACGGCATCTCCGGTTTTTACATCTCCCTCATCCGAGGCACGCCACTGCTGGTTCAGATCTTTATCTGGTACCTGGCACTGCCTCAGCTCGGTATCACTCTGGAACCCCGGCTGGCCGGCATCCTGGCGTTGGGGGTCAACTACGGAGCCTACATGACCGAGATATTCCGGGCCGGCATTCAAGCCATTGGCATCGGGCAGTATGAGGCGGCACACGCCCTGGGTATGTCATCCAGCCAGACCCTCCGCCGCATCGTTATGCCCCAGGCTTTGCGCATCGTCATCCCACCCATCGGCAATGAATTCATCGCCATGATGAAAGATTCGGCCCTGGTATCCATGATCACCGTACAAGAGTTGACTTTCCGGGCACAAAAGCTCGGCCGGCAGAACTTTCGGAACCTGGAAACTTTTCTCATTGCGGCTGCCTTTTACTGGATCCTGACCATCGTCTTCCAGTTCTTCCAGGGCAAGCTGGAAACTTACATGGCCCGTGGGGAGAGGAGGTAAGCCTGGAAATGACTGAACCGATTATCAAGGTACGTGGCTTGCACAAATACTTCGGCCCATTGCACGTCATCAAGGGCGTGGATTTCAGTGTAATGCCAAAAGAAGTGGTCGTCATCATCGGCCCTTCCGGAGCGGGGAAAAGCACTTTCCTGCGCTGCCTCAACTTTCTGGAAGAACCCTCAGATGGCACCGTTGAGATTGACGGTGTGGAGATCAAAGCCGGAGAGTTTGACCGTGAGCACCGGCAGCGCATCCAGGAGATCCGTCAGAAAGCGGGGATGGTCTTTCAGCAGTTCAACCTTTTTCCGCACATGACTGCCCTGGGCAACATCATTGAGGCTCCCATTACCGTCAAAAAAATGCCCGAGGAGAAAGCCTTTGCCAAGGCTGAGGAACTGCTGGCCTGGGTTGGCCTATCGGAAAAAAGAGACGAATACCCATCCCGCCTGTCAGGTGGGCAACAGCAACGGGTGGCCATCGCCCGCGCCCTGGCCATGGAACCCAAAATCATGCTGTTCGACGAACCCACCTCGGCCCTGGACCCCGAGCTGATCGGCGAGGTCGTGGAGGTGATGGAGCGGCTGGCTAACGAAGGCATGACCATGGTCGTCGTCACTCACGAGATGCACTTCGCCCGCGACGTGGCCGACAGAATAGTTTTCATGGACGAGGGTGTTTGGGTCGAAATGGGTCCACCTGACGAGCTTCTTACCAATCCTGAGGAGGAACGTACCAAACGATTCCTGGCTCACATTCTGTAGCTGGTTGCCGGTGTAAGTAACGGGCAACGAGTAACGAGTAATGAGTTGAGGAGGCGTACACCCGATGACCGCGATTCGCGACTTTCTGGGACAACATCCCCGCCTGATAGCCTGGTTCGTCCTGGCTCTGGGCATGGTGATAATGCTGCTATGGGCCGCCAAAGACGTGGGCTTGTTGCCCGGCCAGATGGCAGCACTGGTCGTAGCCACCATCCTGCTGGCCGGCCTTTGTGTGTGGATCATCGGCTGGGAATAAGTAGGGGCGACCCTCGTGGTCGCCCCACAAAAGAGAATCCCATGTCTATACCCCATGATTTTCAGTTCAGCCAGGGCAACCTGCAAGACTACGTGGATTGCCCGCGCCGTTTCCAGTTGCGCTGCGTTCTCCAGCGCGCCTGGCCTGCGCCCCTGGCCAGTCCACTGGCGGAGGCCGAGCGGCGCATGGAAATGGGGCAGGCGTTCCATCGCCTGGTCTGCCAGCACGTGCTGGGTATCCCCGCCGACGTGCTGACCCGCTCGGTGGCCGATCCAGACCTGGTGCGCTGGTGGCACAACTACCTCACTGCCCTGCCACCCGGTTTGCCCACTGCCCTGCGCCGCGCTGAGATAGTGCTTTCCGCCCCACTGAGCGGCTATCGTCTGGTAGCCAAATACGATCTGGTGGCTGTGACCCCCGGCGAACGCGCAATCATTGTAGATTGGAAGACCGGGCAACGCCCTCCGGCGCGATCAGCGCTGGAGAGCCGCCTGCAAACGCGCCTCTACCGCTACCTGCTGGTCGAAGCCGGCACGCAAATAAGCGAGGGGCAGCCCATCAGCCCGGAGCAGGTGGAGATGATCTACTGGTTCGCCGATTTCCCCACCCAACCTGAACATTTCCTCTACGACACCGTCCAATTCGTGGCCGATGGCGATTACCTGTCCGGTCTGATCGCCGAGATCGAGCGTCGTGATGAGACCATCTGGCCTCTTACCTCGGACGAGCGCCGGTGCCGGCTTTGTCACTATTACTCGCTATGCGAACGCAGTGCCGGCGCCGGCCCACCGGACGAACTCGACGACGAGCCAACTACCCCGCTTACAGACCTCGACATTGACCTGGAACAGATAGCCGAGATCGTTTTCTAGACCAGAGAACGAGATGGCACCTCGTCCTACAAGCTGCTAAGTCCCCGACTTGACAAAAGAATCCCAACGTAGTATAATTCATATACCCCTATAGGGTATCACATCGTTGAGAGATCATCATCAATGCATCAATCGGCCAAACGGCTATCGAATTTCATCCGCGAGAATTGGCTGCTGATAGCTCTGTTCAGCCTGCTGGCGGTGGGTTTTCTCACCCTGCGCACGCCAGCGACGCCCATTGAATCCGAGCAAGAGCTGCAGGAGATGCTGAGCAGCGGCCAACCCGTGTTGTTCGAATTCTATTCCAACACCTGAAGTTCGTGCCTGTTGGCCAAACCCATCGTGGATGGGTTGGAGCGAGAGTTGACGGGGCGGATGCAAGTCGTTCGCCTGGACGTTGTAAGCACCATCGGACGGCAGGCAACCCGCACTTACGAAGCGAGCGGCCTGCCTACTTTCTTGCTCTTCGACGGTCAAGGGCAGATCGTGTACCGCCAGGCGGGATTGATCAACCGTGAGCGAGTGCGAGAAATCATCAATACGCTGGAATCCAGGGAGGCCAAATAGAGAATGCCAATCTACGAATACCACTGTCAGAACTGCGGTAAGCAATTCGAGAAGTTTTTGCGTTCAAGCACCAACCGGGACACTGTGGAATGTCCACACTGCCATAGCACCTGTGTCCAAAAGGCGCCATCACTCTTCGGCATGGGCGGGTTTAGTAACGGAAACATCGGTCTGAGGTCCAACCCTACCCCGTCGTGCAATACAGGCCACACCTGAGGAATTTGATCGAGGAAGCGGTCGGCTTCACCAGGAACGAAACGAGCATCAATCCTGTGGAAAGGGTTCATACGGCATGGATTTTTCACACATTGATTGGAGTTTATCGCTGCCCATTGGCTTTTTGGTCGTGTGGTTCGTCACCATGCGCTTTATCCTGCCTCGTCTGGGCATCCCCACCTGAATGTCGTCAAGCTGCGATGTGGGGGCCCCACACAAAAGCGACGAACAAGGAGAGTCTGGCTCTCCCGACGAAGAAACGACGTAGACAACGCGATGGGGGACGGGAATTACATCCCGCCCCCCTCTTTCAGGGGTAGGTCTTTCCCCTCGCTATGTCTGCCCGGCGCTAAAGCACCGGGCTGAGAGGGCTAAGCCCCTTCGGGGCTGAATTTTTAGCCCGCAGGGCTTCGCTCTTTCAGGCCGGACGTTCACGTCGGGGCCTTCTGGTGAAAAACCTACCTTTGTAAGCTCTCCCCTTGATCCTTTCTGAATTTTCTCCGCATCCTCTGTGCCTCCGTGGTTAGATAGCCTTTTTTCAGCGGTGATCGTTCAGGTGGCCGTTCAAAACGAGCCTGAGAGCACTCCAGGGTCTGTCATTGCGAGCGTAGCGAAGCAATCTCCAAAGCACAATTGCCGTCAATGGTGGAGATTGCTTCGTCGCTCCGCTCCTCGCCATGACACCTCTGAACACTTACTTTCAGCGAACTCAGAGTTCAATAGGTTCCAGCGGGTGACCGCCCCGCACCTGAGCAGGCAACCCGGCCTGGGCCAACAGTTCCGCCAGGGCCTGCGGAGTGCCGGGCATCTCCACCAGCGGAGGCCAGTTCGGCGCCCCACCCCAGTGCGTGCCGATGACCACCTGGGAGCGCAGTAGACGCAGAGCCTCGACCGCCTGGGGCGGATCAATGTGCTGGCTACGCCCGAAAAAGGCCAGCCCACCGATGGGCAGGATGGCCACGTCCGGTGCAAATCGCCCGGCAATGGCCGCGAAGACCCCGGCGTCGAATGACGTATCTCCCGCGAAGTAGACCGTCCGTTCTCCCCGCAACACAAAACCTACTTCGCCGCCCACGTGCACTGCCGGGGTCGCCGTCACCCGCAATCCACGCATCTCAACCTGTTCCCAGGGAGCCAGTTCCCTCACGCTTGTGAATCCCAGCCGCCGGGCGTCATCGGCGATGCGCCGGGGGCGCACCAGCAGAGGGATGTCTCGTTTAAGATGGGACATGGCCCAGCGATCCCAGTGGTCGAGGTGACGATGGGAAACCACTATCAGATCGAGCGGCGGGAGCCGGTCCACGGTGTATTCTACTGGTGGCAGCCGCCAGCCCAGCATCTTGAACACCGGATCGGTCAGGATGTTCAGGCCGTTCATCTCGATCAGGCACATGGACCAGCGAATGTAGGTCACGCGCATCTTGTCATCTCCTGAACGCAGGTCGGGTTGGCAACCCGATCCACTATATCCGTTCAAAGCGGGCCGTGAAGTGGCGCAGGTACGGGGCCTCGTAGACGATGCGTAGCCCATGGATGGATTCCCGTTTGCGGTGTAGGGATGCAACTGTATCCACCACGTAATCCAGATGGCTCTGGGTGTACACCCGGCGGGGAATAGCCAGGCGCACCAGTTCCAGTTCGGGGTAGACCATCTCGCCCGTGGTCTCGTCCTTGTGGGCAAACATCACGCTGCCAATCTCCACCGCGCGGATGCCGCCCTCCAGATATAGGTCGACGGTCAGGGCCGCACCGGGATACTGGCTTTGTGGCATGTCGGGTAAGAAGCGCTTGGCGTCAACGTAAATGGCGTGCCCGCCCGGCGGCTCGACGATGGGGACGCCCTCTTCGACCAGCCGGTCGCCCAGGTACTGCGTGTGGGCCAGGCGATAGGCCAGGTAATTCTCGTCCAGGCCCTCCCACAGCCCACGAGCCACGGCCTCCAGGTCGCGCCCGGCCAGGCCGCCGTAGGTGGGAAATCCCTCGCGCAGGATAAGCTCGGTGCAGGCCCGCTGGTAGAGCTGCTCGTCGTTCATGGCCAGGAATCCGCCGATGTTCACCAGGGCGTCCTTCTTGGCGCTCATCGTGCACCCGTCGGCGTAGGAGAAAATCTCGCGGGCGATCTCCAGGGGGGACTTATCCGCGTAACCAGGTTCGCGCAGTTTGATAAAGTAGGCGTTCTCGGCGTAACGGCAGGCGTCAATGAAGAAGGGAATACCGTGTTCGTGCAGTACCTGGCTGGCCTGGCGGATGTTCTCCATCGAGACCGGCTGCCCACCGCCGGAATTGTTGGTGATAGTCATCATGCCCAGCGGGACGTTCTCCGCGCCCACTTCGGCGATAAACCGGCGCAGTTTCTCAATGTCCAGATTGCCCTTGAACGGATGATGGCTGGTGGGGTCCAGCCCTTCGTCAACGACCAGGTCCACCGCCCGGGCGCCGCGCACCTCGATGTTGGCCCGCGTGGTGTCGAAGTGCATGTTGCTGGGGACGTACAGTCCTGGCCGGGCGACGAGGGAGAAAAGCACGTTCTCGGCAGCGCGGCCCTGGTGCGTGGGCACGAAGTACTTAAAGCCGAAGATACCCTTGACCGCCTCCTCCAGGCTGAAGAAGTTGCGGCAACCGGCGTAGGACTCGTCACCGACCATCAGCCCGGCCCATTGGTTATCGCTCATCGCCGCTGTACCGGAGTCGGTGAGCAGGTCAATGTACACGTCTTCGGCCCTGAGGAGGAAGACGTTGTAGCCCGCCTGGGCCAGAAGCCGCTCGCGCTCCGCGCGCGTGGTCATTTTGATTGGTTCCACGACTTTGATGCGGAATGGTTCAGGGGGAAAGTTCGCCATTGACACGCCTCCTTGAGTGATTTTGATACGGCTTTGTATCGGCCATAGTGTACCACGTTTTTCTCAATTCGACAATGGCTCACTTAAGACCGAGGCCTAGCTTGCTTTTTATGGCGAGGTATAGTAAAGTATCCTCCGGATTTGAAATGCGGGAGGAGATGCATGGCTAACGAGAATATTATCAAGACTATCGCCGTCGAGCTGGGCCTGACGGCCAAACAGATGGCAGCTACCGTCGCTCTCCTGGATGATGGAAACACTGTGCCCTTTATCGCACGGTACCGCAAAGAGGCCACTGATAGTCTGGACGAGGCCCAGGTGCGGGCCATAGAATCCCGGCTGGCCTATTTGCGTAACCTGGCAGCGCGCAAGGATACCGTGCTCAAAAGCATCGCCGAGCAGGGCAAGCTCACTCCCGAACTGGAGGCCGCCATCCGGGCAGCGATGGTACTCCAGGAAGTGGAGGACTTGTACCTGCCCTACAAGCCCAAGCGCCGCACGCGGGCGACCGTGGCTCGCGAGCGCGGCCTGGAACCGCTGGCCAAGCTCATTCTCGCCCAGGAAGTGACCACCGGCACGCTGGAGGAGCACGCCGCGCCATTTCTCAACGACGACGTGCCCACCATTGAGGAAGCCTACGCTGGCGCGCGCGACATCGTGGCCGAGGTGGTGGCCGAGGACGCCGAGGTGCGCAAAAGGGTGCGCCACGAGACCCACCAGCGGGCACTGCTGCTCACCACCCTGGCCGACGAGTCCGCCGATCCGCGCGGCGTTTACCGCCTGTACTACGACCACCGCGAACCACTGCGCGAGGCGCCGCCACATCGTCTGCTGGCCATCAACCGGGGCGAGCGCGAGGGTGCACTGCACGTGCGGCTGGAAGCCCCCACCGACGATCTGCTCGCCGACGTCGAGGCCAGCTACCTCAACCCCCGCTCGCTCTTCGCCGAGCAGATGCGCACGGCCGTCGCCGATGGTTACGCTCGCCTGTTGGCCCCGGCCATCGAGCGGGACCTGCGCGGCACTGCCACTGGCGAGGCCGACGACCACGCCATCCGCGTCTTCGCCACCAACCTGCGCAATCTCCTGCTCCAGCCGCCGCTGCGCGGCCGGCGGGTGCTGGGCATTGACCCCGGCTTCCGCACCGGATGTAAGGTGGCCAGCGTGGATGCCACTGGCAAGATCCTCTATACGGCGACCATCTATCCTCACGAGCCGCAGAAGCAGTGGCAGGAGGCCAAGAAAATCCTGAATGCGTTGATTATCAGGGATGGGATAGACGTGATCGCCATCGGCAACGGCACGGCCAGCCGGGAGACGGAAGAGTTGGTGGCCGAACTGATCGCCGACGAGGAGCTTGCATTGCAGTACACCATCGTCAGCGAGGCCGGCGCATCGGTCTACTCCGCCAGTGAGCTGGCTCGCGCGGAGCTGCCTGACCTGGACGTCTCGATGCGCGGCGCGGTGAGCATCGCCCGCCGTTTGCAGGACCCGCTGGCAGAGTTGGTGAAAATTGATCCCCAATCCATCGGCGTTGGATTATATCAGCACGACGTGGATCAGAAGAAGCTGGCAGAAACGCTGGACGCCGTAGTGGAATCGGTGGTCAACTACGTGGGGGTGGACCTGAACACGGCCAGCCCGGCGTTGCTCCAATACGTGTCGGGCATCAACAAACGAGTGGCGGACAACATCGTGGCCCATCGCGACGCGCACGGCCCTTTTCGCACCCGCCAGGAACTCAGAACCGTCAAAGGATTGGGGGCACGGACGTTCGAGCAGGCAGCCGGCTTCCTGAAAATCCCCGACGGCGATAACCCCCTGGACAACACTTTCATCCACCCGGAGAGTTACCCCATCGTCGAGCGATTGTTCGCATTGATGGGGGCGAATGGCGATGAGCCAGACCTGGCAGCGCATGTGCAGAGCTTCCGCGCCGGGGAGAAAATCGAGGAACTGGCCGACGTGCTGGATGTAGGCGTACCCACGCTCACCGACATCCTCGAAAGCCTGGTCAAGCCGGGACGCGACCCCCGCGACGAGCTGCCACCTCCCATCCTGCGCCGCGACGTGTTACACATCGAGGACTTGCAGGAGGGGATGATCCTCACCGGCACGGTGCGCAACGTGGTGGACTTCGGCGCGTTCGTGGACATCGGAGTCAAACAGGATGGGCTGGTGCACGTCTCGGAGATGGCCGACCGCTACGTGCGTAATCCACTGGAGGTGGTATCCGTGGGTGACGTGGTACAGGTGCGGGTGATCAAAGTGGACGTGGAACGAGGGCGAATTGGGTTGAGCATGAGGAAGTAGAAAACCTCCCGCAGGCTCGGAGCCTGCGGGAGGGTAACTCAGCCCAATACCTCTGCCAGAGCCTCGTCCCAGAAAAAGGCCCGCCCGTCCTGGAGCATCAGTACCTTGTGGGTCTCGGCTTCCTCCTTGGCTCCCAGAGTGGCGTCCTCCCCGGCCACGGCGGGGATGGCCCGCAAGCCGGCACGCCGCAGCGAGGCCACCCGCCGTAGAACACGCTCCACGTCGTGCCGGTCAACTATCCCCGACACCTCCACTGCCAGCCACACCTGCGGAGCTTCCGCCATATAACGAGGCTGCCCGCTGACCAACAGGTCCACGGCCAGCAAATCCCTGAACTCTTCCGGCGAGAGATGGGTTTCCAGGTCATCCTCTATCTCGACGGGCGAGAGCACGCGCAACCGCCGCAACAGAGGGCCAAAATAGGCCCCGGCTTTCTGCTGGTAGGTAAGTTCCAATTGACGGCCTTTGACGGCTGCCAGAGTATCCTGCATCTTGCCCACCACCTTGATCAGGTCCTGTAACTGGGCCTCGGTGCGTGCCTGGGCCATCGCCAATTCCTCCATTCGGGCCTCGGTGCGCGCCTGGGCCATCGCCAGTTCCTCCATCCGCGCCTCGGTGCGCGCCTGAGCCTCGACCAGCCTTTCGATCGTTGCCTCCAGACTGGTCAGCCGTTCCCCGGTGCGCGCCTGGGCCTCAACCAGCCGGTCGAAGTCCTGACGGACGACTCGAATTTCCTTCATCCGGTCATCCACCAGTGCAGTCACCGCCCGATACAACTCAGCAGTCATCCCGTAGTACTGTTCCATCGCCACACCTCCTGCAGGATAGATAATCCCGCATTTTCATTGTACCTCACTGCCCCACTTTCTGCAAGCTACACCGATGTTTGCGATCAGCAGGATCATCAGCGATTCAGTGGCAAAGTGATGACGAAGCAAGCTCCCTCGCCGGGATGGTTCTCCACCCGCACTGTCCCACCGTGATCCTCTACCACCTTTTTGACGATGGCCAACCCTAACCCGGTGCCCGAAGGCTTGCCGTGGGTGACGAAAGGCTCGAAAAGCCGGTCCACAATCTCTGGCGGAATGCCAGGGCCAGTATCCTGTAAACGGAATGCCACTTGACCGTTCACTTGCCGGCTGACGATGGTGAACACCCCGCCAGGGTCCATTGCATCGCGGGCATTACTGGCGATGTTCAGAAAAACCCGTTGGAACTTATCCCGGTCTACATAGATCGAGCCGGTAAAAGCCATATCGGTCTGGATGCGTAATCCTTTGGCCAGAAACTCCGGCTCGACAAAAGTACACACCTCGCTGATCAACTCACTGGCCGGCACCCATTCCCGGACCAGAGAAACATCGCCCCGCACGTAGTCCAGAATCTCCTGAGCCATACCCACAAAGCGGTCAACGGAACGGCTGATAGTCGCCGAGAAATACCGGCGCTGCTCCGGCGGTAAGCTATCCTGTCCCAGGAGTTGAGCGAAACCCTTGATCGAGGTCATCGGGTTCTTCAGATCGTGAATCAGCGAGCTGGCCATCCGCCCCACCGTAGACAGGCGCTCGGCCCGGATCAACTCATCCTGAGTAGCACGCAGCTTATCCAGCGTGTCCTGTAACTCGCGGTTGCGTTGTTGGAGCTCCTCGTACAGGCGAGCCATGCTGATGGCCACTGCCGATTGGTCGGCCAGAGCACTCAGCAGGCTGAGGTCATCCATCGAGTACATGCGTGCTTTCAGGCGCGTGTCCACGTAGATGGCACCGATAAGCTCGTCCTTAGCGACGAGAGGCACGGCCATCACCGAACGGATGGAATAGGCGACGACACTGGTACTGAACTGAAAACGCGGATCTTCCTGAGCGTTAGTAGTCATCAATGGTTCGCGGGCGGACAGCACCCGGCGGATGATGTTATGACTGATCTCCACCTGCGCCTGATCCACCTCACCGGCATAGGACTGCCGGGCCACGGCCACCTCGAAATCGTTCCGCTCCGCATCCCACAACACGAGGAAGCCTCGCTCCGCCTGGACCAGGACGATGGCCCGGTCAAGGATGGACTCCAGAAGCTGGCCGACATCAATGATAGAAGCAATATCCCGGCCTACCTCATACAGGGTGAGAAGTTCGGCCTGGCGCTGTTCCAGGGCCATCGCTGCCTTACGCAGCTTTTCCAGGATGACCGTCACGTCGTAGAACACCGTTGGATCGCCGCGTCGCAGGCGGGATAAAGTCGCCTCCAGCGCATTGAGTTGCTGATTTAGATCAGTCATTTTCATCCTCGGCGAAGCGCGGTTTGCACGAAATGTGCTTTCTCAGCTTAGTTCATCCCATCTTCCGAGGTTAGTAAGCTCGAAGTCATGCAGGATCGAGCCGCCAATGAATTCGCGCAGAATCGAGTTATCGGGAATCAGGTCGGGCCCGCAGGGCAAAAACCATTCCAGGAAAGCCAGCAGGCGTTTGACTTCGACGTACTCCAGACTTCCTGGCTCAACCTGGCGCAGTAATGGCTCGGCGAAAGGTTTGAGCACGGCCAGTTCGTAGACCAGTGCGGAGTTAAACATCGCACCCGCATTTTCCTGGTAGGGAAAAATGTTGCGTTCCTCCCCGCGACGCACGCTCTCCCAGCGACTGATCGTGTCCTGGGCGCTGTAGCCCCGGTAACTCGCGTCACGCACGATCCGGCGCAAAAGGCGAGTATCAGTGGTGGGCACACGATTGTGGCGATCTATATTGAGCTGGGTGAGGGCAGAAACGTAAATGCGGTAAATACGCTCCTCCGGGATGCTGGACACCAGAGCCGGGTTCAGGCCATGGATGCCCTCGACAAGAATCACGTGATCAGGACTGATGGAGAGTGGCTCGCCCGACTCCCGTTTGCCGGAACGAAAGTTATAACGGGGGGGGATTACTTCCTGGCCTGACATCAGCCTGAGCAGCACGTCGTTGAACAACGGTAGATCAACGGTTTCCAGAGCCTCGAAGTCGTATTCCCCATTTTCGTCACGAGGGGTAAGCTCGCGATCCACGAAGAAATCATCCAGGCCGAGGGGCAAAGGCCGGATACCGTGCGTCAGAAGCTGGATGGCCAGACGCTTGGCAAAAGTAGTCTTCCCTGAAGAGGATGGTCCGGCGATCAGAACCAACCGCGTCTGTCCCCGTCGGGCAGCGATTTGTTGGGCAATGTGAGCAATCCGCTGCTCGTGGAGCGCCTCGGCGACGAGGATGACCTCGCGGATGCGGCCCGTCTCAATGGCCTCGTCCAAACCGCCCACGTCCTCAACCCCCAACACAGTCATCCAGTCCTCGTACTCCTGAAACACCGCGGCCAGTTTAGGGCTGTCACGGAACGGAGGCAGGCTGGTAGGCTTGCTGCGGCGGGGGAACATCAGGATAAAGCCCGGCGGATAGTACCGCAGAGCAAACAAGCGCAGGTAGCCGGTGGAGGGTACCATGTAGCCGTAGAAGTAATCCTGCACACCCCGCAAGCTGTACATCGTCAAGTAATCTTTCCGGCGGTAGGCCATCAGTCGCGCTTTGTCCTCCGAACCTTGCTCGCGGACCCAGGCCACCGCTTCGGCGAGCGGAACCCGCTGTTTGACGATGGGAATGTCGGCTTCCACGATCTCCATCATGCGCGCTTCCAACTGAGTGATTTCCTCAGGCGTGAGAGATTCTCGTCCCCACACCTCACAGTAGAAGCCGTTCAGGGTGAGTGAGTGCTCGACCACGACACGGGCCTGGGGGAAGAGTTCGCGGGCAGCGACAACTAAGACGAAAGTCAGCGAACGCTGGTAGATGCGCATGCCGTCGCTGGTAGCCATCGAGATAGGGATCACGTCCGCGTCGGTCTTGATCGGATAAGTCAACTCGCGTAGCTCGCCGTTCACCAGGGCAGCGACGACGGGTGCTGTCTTGCCGGGCGACGCGGCGCGGATGAATTCCTCTAGCGGGGTACCCTTAGGTGCTTCAAAAGTACTCCGCCCGTCGAACCGGACCTGGGCTGTGGTACGCGGTTTGGCAGGCACAACCTGATACTCGGTGCTGTATGGTTTCTCCAATGGTAAACTCCCCTCACTGAGATGATACACGGGACGAAAGTCTCAGCACCCCCCGCTGGTCCGTCCCGCCTGCCCCATATTTTACACCAACTCGCCATAGAGTTCAACTTACCCGCATTCCAGGCCAATTCGACGCCTTGACAAAACTTGAGTTTGCGCTTATAATTTAAGTAACTCGCGTTACTAAAACGTGTTAGTCTCTCGGAGCAAAAATGCCCAGAAAACGAGTTACCAGCCAAGACGTTGCAGAACTGGCCGGTGTGTCGCGAACTACCGTCTCCTTCGTGCTCAATGGCGTTATTGAAGCGAAAATCAGCGAAGAAACGCGCCAGCGCGTGCTGGAAGCGGCTCGCCAGCTCAATTATTACCCCGCCTCCGCCGCCCGCTCCCTGGCCAGCGGCCGAACGAACGTTATCGGCCTGGTGTTGTGCCAAAGCCCGAACAGTATCTTCGCCGACGCCTACCTGCCAGAGGTCATCCGTGGCCTCGGAGAGGTCGCCCAGGAACAAGGCTTCCGCATCCTCCTACAATCGGTCGAGGATGTCACCCGGCCAGAGGCTTATATCTCCCTGGTGCGTGAAAAGTACATTGACGGCCTGATCGTATCCGGCCCCCGCTCCGATGACGCCCAACTGTCCCACCTCGCCCAGGAAGGATTCCCCATTGTCCTGTTGGGTCAACTGAACGAGGTAGATTTCAACTTCGTGGACGTGGACAACGTCGGCGCAGCCCGCATGGCCACCGAGCACCTCATCACCCTCGGACACCAGCGCATCGGTCTGATCACCAATGCCCCCCCACAATACACCGCCAGCCGGGACCGGCTGCGGGGCTATCGGCTAGCACTGGAAGCGCATGGCCTGCCCTGCGACGAAAACCTGGTACGCTATGGCAACTTCCGCGAGGAAAGCGGTTACGAAGCGATGACCCAGTTGCTAGCCCTGGAAGAACGACCTACGGCCATGTTCGTGGCTTGCGACCTGGTAGCGTTTGGCGCGATGGAAGCGATAAAAGAACACGGCCTGGCCATACCGGACGACATTGCCCTCGTCGGCTTCGACGACGTGCGCTTGGCTCCCTACGTGGATCCCCCACTGACCACCGTCCGCCTGCCCGCTTACGCCCAGGGCCGACGTGCAGCCGATTTATTGATCCACCTGATCAATGACGAAGAAACCACGGAAACCCAGATCCTTCTGGAGACGGAACTGGTCATCCGCGAATCGTGCGGCGCTAAACTCAAATCAGCCTCTTCCTGACCAGAGTGCTTGTCTGCTTACAGGTAGGGGCATTTTTATAATCCAGAGCTAACGCGCTTTAGTAACGCGCGTCAACCGCATCCACAGGGTTCTGCTCTCCCGCTGTCTATTTGAGAGCGTAGGACTAACGTCCGGCAACTGACGAAAGGGGGTGATAGCTATCGAATGACGGTTCCCACGTTCGTTAGTCTTAACAGGCAGATTGTATCTGTCTCAAGGAGGAGAAAAACCATGTTTGGCAAAGCAAAATTTACCCTGGTTCTGACTCTGATCGTGGTGGCGAGCCTGCTGCTCACCGGCTGCCCCACCCCACCAACCCCCACACCAACATCTAAGCCACCAACACCAACCGCCAAAGCCGAGGCCACGCCTACCACTCCTGTGGTCAAGATTGACTGCATGGGAGCAGCGGCGGGTGACGAGGTATCGGTCATCTACCAGTGGTCAGGCTCTGAGGAGGAGAAGTTCAACGCCGTGGTCAAGCCGCTGGTGGACGCCTGCGGCATCAAGATC
>Ga0172365_10000811_pt1 | contig 21822 bp, 16 predicted proteins | sample LakKivSesite48cm_FD_114535 | JGI IMG/M metagenome (GOLD analysis project Ga0172365, IMG submission 114535) | Sediment microbial communities from Lake Kivu, Rwanda - Sediment site 48cm | ecosystem: Environmental > Aquatic > Freshwater > Lake > Sediment | place: Rwanda: Western Province, Lake... | reverse complement strand
GAGGGCGGTGGGACCGTGCGTGACGCCCTCCGACTGAAGTCGGGGGCTACGATATGCCAAGCCATCTGAAGCTGGCTGGGTCTGTGGCTGCGTCGCGTGCACACATAATTCGTTCATGACCATATCGCTCAGCGTTCCAAGATGAAGAAAAGCCTTCGCTAAATCGCGCAGCAGAAAGCATTTGTCCGGGCTTATCTCTTGGCTCGGAAGCCTACAAGGGACATCCTTCCCGAGTCCCCTGATACAAGGCAGAGCAGTTTTGCCCTGAATTGCGACGACGCTCCGCAATTGCGTCCTGCAATCGTTATTTTTATGTACGCATGTGGTGTCTCCGACGGATTGTCGCCCGATGTGCTGTCGCTCGACGAGGACGGCATGTCGGCAGTGCTCGCCCTCTGAAGCCCTGTGCAATGGGAGCGAACGCATCGGGGAGGCCGGGTATTCCTGGCTGATCCTGGGTTGAACCGGAGCCGTCACGGGAAAGACGCCCCAGTGGTGATCAAGGTAGGAGTTCAATGCTCAAGATAACGAAAAGACAGCGAGAACGAGGTCTCAAAACCCTTTCCGAAATGAACGAGGAGCTTGAAGAGCACTTGTCGCTCCTCAACGCGGAAGACCGCGCCGCGGTGGAGCGCGTCACCCGTGAGGTGGACTCCAAGATCGTGGAAGCCGCCCGCGAGTCGGTCAAAGAACTCAAAATGATCGAAGAGGGGCGCTGCCCGCAATGCGGACAGAAAGTGCGCCGGTTCCTCTTCACGACCATCTGCGAGCATTGCAACTGGTCGTCCTACGTCCGCCCGCAGAAAGGCCGCGTCATCGTCCACCTGAGGGACGGCTCCACCCTCATGTGCGAAGAGACTTTCCAGACCCCGGAGGAAGTGCTCTGTGTGACCCAGGACGTGGTGCGCTACCGCGTGCCGCGAAACGTGATCATCTTCGTCGAATTCGACTGGACCGAGGAGGATGTCAGGCAGCGACAGGAGCAACTCGCCCGCGAAGAACGCGGACAGTGCGCCTGGTGCGCGAAGCCTCTCAAGCGGAGCGACGACGAGACGAGGGTGACCTTTGCCGCATTTGGGTTATACCAGGAGCGATACCTCTTTTGCAGCATTCACTGCCAGACCTCGTTTCAGAGGCAGTATCCGACCCGCATTCATCGCGATTGCTACCACCGCGATTGCAGCAAGTGCAGCGAATGCATGAAGAAATTCGAGGATACGTCGTACGAGACCTTCCTCGAAGAGGAAGCCGTTCACTAGCGGCGTACCCTTCGCCGGACGGGGCTTCCTGCATTATTGGCCGGTGGGCTTCCCAGAAGTGGCAACGTCCCGTGCCTTGAGGGTGATTGATGAGGCAATCCGGGCATCGCAGCGCGAAGGTCATAAGGTGGGCGCTGGTGGTCTTTGCGGTGATCACCGGCGCCGAACTCGTCCAATGCAGCGCACCTACCGGCCCCAGCTACCCCCACGTCGCCGTGCTCTACGACCTCGACAGCACGCTCGTTCGCGGGGGGAGGATCAGCCTGACGAACACAAGCCGGAGCTTCTACCGCGAATACCCCGATTACTATGACTTCCTCGCCGTCTATACCCTTGAGCACGTCACCGCAGTGGAAGCCATGCGAAAGGACTTCGCCGACTACCTCACCGTCCGCAATGACGTGAGCGGCATCGGCTTCAGCCCGACGTACGACCTCGGCGAGTACATGGGCAGCAAAGAGCGATTGCAGGGCGTCATATTCATGAATGCGCTGTGGGAGTACTACGATCCGCAGACGCGCACGATCCTGCCAAGGCTCTCATGGATCCTCGCGCACGAGACCGGCCATCGCTTCGGCGCGTACGTCTGGGCCGATTCCGCAGGAATCGCCTCGCAATGCCTCCTCGACAACTTCGCGGCTCACTGGACGTTGGCGATGCACACGGGCGGTTCGCCGATGGGCGGGTTCGATTGGCGCGACAACGGCGATGGGACCTTTACGGCCATGGCCCGGTGGACCGGCCTCTACAGTATGCTCGACCTCTACCTCATGGGTCTGGCACGCCCGGAGGAAGTGGGTCCGATCACCATGCTCTCCCTCAACCCAAAGCCCGATTCCGTCGCACTCGGAACGACCTTGCCCGCGACGACGTGGACGGCGCACGTCGAGGACATCATCGCTGTCGAAGGGCCGAGAATTCCGCCCTTCGGAGAAGCCCCCACCACCTGGCGCACCGCATTCGTGCTCGTCGTCCCCAACAGCAAATCCGCGACGTACGAGGCCATCTCCGGCCTGGACGCGATCCGCTCCTACTGGTCCGTGCGCTTCAGCGAACTCACGCGTGGCCGGGGCCATATGATGACGGAAATGCTCCCGTAGTGGTCCTATCACCAGGCTCGTATCGGCTTCAGACCTGCGCTGGTTCTTCCCGCAGAAATGGCACGGCAAATGCCGCCGCGCTCATGGTACTTCATGATGGCGACGGCTCGGATCCGTCGTCACATTGACCGGATTCGCCTCCGGCAGTATCGTCAGCATATCGAACCGAGCGCGTCGCACCGAGCAGCGAAAACGGCACGTACAATGGGTATTCCGCATCCTGCGCCGCCCGCCCTTTTCCTCGTCGCGGTTACCGCAGCGCCTGCGATCCGGCAGGAGGACATCAACGAGGTGCTCGCGGGGCGATGGGGAGAGGTTGTCGGAGAGAGCGCCGCATACCAATTCGATGCATTCACCGATTACTATGCCGAAGAGATGGGTTCCGCCCTCGTGAAACGGCTTGTCGTGTTCCGAGAGCCGATCAGCCCGGACGCGCTCCCGGCGCTGAAGCTGGCCTCGAATGCGCTCGAATCGTCCTGGGCTGACGACGGCGGACGGCGGCGCGTCAACCTTGACCCCGGCTACCTGACGCCGCTCAGCCTGGTGCTCGCGAGCACGAAGCCCGCCGCTCATCGCATCTACCTGCGCGACGGCATCTACGCGGAGATCACCCTTCGCTACGAGCGCGGCGCGTACGCCCCCAATCCATGGACGTATCCCGACTATCGGCAACCCATGGTCCTTGAGTTCCTTGCCGGGTGGCGTGCGAAAGCCCTCGAACTCGCGCATACGGCAGATGGCCTCCCTGTACGGCACGACCGGCGACGGAGAGGGTGAGCCGAAATGCGTCATGCTTCGCCTGCCGCGCTCGCACGGGTGGTGCGTTCGCTCGTGAGCTGGTGGGAGATTCCTCCGCGAAGCTCGCTTGAGCGGGGGGATGCGGTCCGCTTTGCCCACGCAATCGCCACGCTCGCCCGTCAGCTTGTGATGGCCGCGAGCGGCCTCAACGATCTGCCCTTTTCGTGGTATGGCCCCTGGCGCGTCGCCCCGGCGGAGTTCCTCAGCCGACTCGGCGAAATGACCTCTCTTGCGGACCGGGAGCGCTCCGCAGACCTCGCCGAATCGCTCCTTGAGGACATGCTCACCCTTGCGGCGCGGCATGGCGTCGAGGAAGCCGAGCGCCGGTTCCTGAAGCTGCGTTCCTCTGCCCGCGCTCCGATGAGCTTCGCACAGGCGGAGGCGCTCGCGCTCAGCCTCTTTGACCGTGCGCGCCAGTCAGGCGCACGAGCGGTCCTCATCGCGGATTCGCATGCACGCGGCTGCGCCGATGCCGCCTCGGACGTGGATATCCGCCTTGTGGTGGAGGCGGTCCCGACGCTCGCCGAACGGCACGCGCTCGTCCGGCCATTCGCGGAAGATGGACAGGTCCGGCAGTACGGCGACGAAGCGTATATTACCTCCGATCAGTTCCTCCGGCACGGGCAGAGGGTGGATGTCAAGTATCATCCCGTCGCGTGGCTGGAGCGCGCTCTTCACGAGCCGTTTGTCCTTGGCGGGCCGATTGATCTGCTCGAACTTGTGGAAGTGCACGTGGTCGTTGCGGACCCGATGGGCGTCTTTGCCCGCGTAAAATCGGGAGCGGGCGAGCGTGCGGTGCGCGCACGCGAGGTGGCTGCGGTCTCGCTGAACGCGCTCCGCGAACGCGCATTCGCCGATAGTGCGGCAGCACCGTTGGAGGCGATGGCGACGGCGCTTGGGCTGGGCCTGGAATACGCCGTCCGCGCGTGGGCAGGGTTGAACGGTCGCATCCACGCCTTCCCGAAGTGGATGCACCTGCTCGTGCCGACGTTCGCCCTTCGTCCGCCCGACGCATGGGAGTGGCTCCTCGCGCTTGCGACCGCGCCGTGGACGCGGGAGACGATCAGCCTTCGTCTCGGCGAGTGGCGGCGGTTCGTGGAGGACCTTGCCGGGCTGGAGCGACGTATGCTCGTCGTGCAGGGTTAATACGCCTTCGAGTTGGGAATGCCCTACCGTGTGAATGCAAGAACGGCAGGCAAATTGCCCATACAAGACAAGCTTTAACAACATCTTGTAGGGGCGAGGCACGCCTCGCCCCTTTAGGTGAAAAGCGTACGAACCCCAAACGATATGGAACACATGCACGCGCTTTCCTTGTCTTGGCTTGCCGCTTTGCCCGTGCGGCGCATCGTCGGCCTCATGTCTGGCACGTCGGCGGACGGCATTGACGCCGCGCTCGTCGAGGTGAGCGGGAGCGGGCCGTCCTTGCGGCTTCTGCGGGTCGTTGCAAGCCTGACGCTGCCCTACACTGCGGAAGAGCGGGCGCACATCCACACGCTCTTCGACGGGCACGTCGCGGAGGTCTGCGAGATGAACGCGGTGCTCGGCGAACGCTTCGCCAAGGCTGCGCTCGCGGTGATCGCACAGGCCGGGATGAAGCGGGAGGAGGTTCACCTCATCGGCTCGCACGGGCAGACGATCTATCACATCCCTCGCGGGCGGGCAAGGCAGGCGTCGTCGCTTCAGATCGGCGAACCGAGCGTCATCGCGGAACGCACCGGCATCACCACCGTCGCCGACTTCCGGCCACGCGACATTGCCGCCGGAGGAGAGGGCGCGCCTCTCGTGCCGTACGTGGACTGGGCGCTCTGCCACCGGAGCGACCGGACGATTGCGCTCCAGAACATCGGCGGCATCACCAACGTGACGGTCGTGACGCCCGCGCTCGACGACGTGCTCGCGTTCGACACGGGTCCGGGCAATATGGTCATTGACGCGGCCACATCCCTCGTGACCGGTGGTCGCCGGACCTACGACGAGGACGGACGCCTCGCAGCCGCGCATCCGCCGGACGCCGCAACAGTTGAGGGACTCATGCGCGACCCTTACCTCGCGCTTTCGCCGCCCAAGAGCACGGGAAGGGAATACTGGGGAGTTCGGTACGTCGAGCGGCTTGCAGCCTCCGGCGCGCAGGAATCCCTCGTGAGCACCCTCACCGAGTTCGTCGCACGATCCATCCACGACGCCTACGCCCGGTTTGTCTTCCCCCGATACGCTCTCTCCGGCGTGTACCTTTCCGGCGGCGGACAGCATAACCCCGTGCTGCGCCGACGCCTTGAGGAGCTTTTCGCGCCTTTGCCCGTCACGGACTCCAGCAGCCTCGGCCTCCCTGTGGACGCTAAGGAAGCGGTCGCGTTCGCCATCCTCGCCAACGAGACCATCTGCGGTCAACCCTCGAACGTCCCCGGCGCAACCGGCGCACGCGGTCGGCGCGTCCTCGGCGTCATCGTGCCGGGAGCGCAGTCGTAATCTCCTGGTTACCTCCATTTAACACCGATTTCACCTGCCTGTGATTCCGACGAAACACTCGCTCCTGAGATTTATGGTGTCCTGTGTGCCCTCCGAGAGCCGCAACCGGCGCAGTTGCGGCCATGATCACGGCCCGCACAGGACTGTCCCTCGCGCACGAATCGGTTGCCCGGGAGAGCCGCACCGCATGGCGTTCGGGGAGTGCTGCCAGCGCGGTATGACACACCTCCCGGGCAATCGTTCGCGCCGGTCTAGATCACCTGCGCGGTAGGTCACACGTCGTGCGGCTGCGCGAAGATGCGGATGAGGGATTCCGCCGAGCGGAGGCCGTCAACGGCGGCGCTCACGATCCCACCGGCGTACCCCGCGCCTTCCCCGGAAGGGAACAGGCCGGGCGTGGTGAGCGACTGCCCGTCCTCGCCGCGAAGAATCCGAACCGGCGAGCTTGTCCGAGTTTCCACGCCGAACGCCACCGCGTCGTCCTCCAGCCACCCCGGAATCGTCCGTGCGAACCGGTGGGACGCTTCGCGAATGGCCGAAAGCACGGCGTCGGGTAGGAGCTTCCGCACGTCCGTCAGTTCCGCTCTCGGAAACCGCCCCTTGGCGAGTGCGGCGCGGCGGTGTCCCGGCGGACGGTCCTTCATGAGATCAACGAGCGCCATCATCGGCAGGGCATACGTCCCGCCCGTCGCCGCGTACGCGGCGCGTTCGATGCGCAGTTGATATGCCACTCCGCCAAGCGGACCGCTCTGGAAGTCTTCGACGGGAACCTGCGCGACAATCGCCCCGTTCGCAAATCGTCCGGACCTGCTCCGCCCGCTCATGCCGTTGCAGAAGAGCGTCCCCGGCTCCGAGGCGCACGGGATCACCGTGCCGCCGGGGCACACGCAGAACGAATATACCGCACGCCCGACCTGCGTGGTGGCGCACGTGAGGACGTATTCCGCCGGGTCGCGCCCCGCCTTGCCGAACGCCCGGCCATACTGTGCGCGATCAATCACCTCCTGGCGGTGCTGGACGCGCACGCCGACGGCAAATGCCTTGGCCTCCATCGCCACGCCCCGGCGACTGAGCATCTCGTACGTATCGCGTGCGCTGTGGCCGGTCGCCAGGATCACCGCGTGCGTCTCGACGACGCCCCGATTCGTCGCAAGCCCGACGACGCCCTCATGGACGAGCAGGTCGTCAACCCGCGTCCCGAAGCGGATTTCCGCGCCCATCGAGAGGAGGCGGTTCCTCATTTCGCGCAGGACGTAGTAGAGGCGGTCGGTGCCGAGGTGTGGCCGGGCGTCGTAGAGGATCGTCTCGTCCGCGCCGCATTGGACGAGGTAGGAGAGCACCTCCTCGCGGAGCGGGTCTTTGATGCGCGTGGTGAGCTTCCCGTCGGAGAACGCTCCCGCGCCTCCTTCTCCGAAGAGCACGTTCGAATCGGGGTCCAGTTCGCCCCGTCTCCAGAAGGCGACGGTATCGCGCCGACGCTCCTCGACGGCCTTTCCCCGTTCGAGCACGAGAGGGCGGTACCCCCTTTCGCTCAGCCGCCACGCCGCGAAAAGGCCCGCCGGACCGGCCCCGACCACCACCGGTCGGCCATGCAGGGGCCGGGGACCGGTCAGGACGACCCTCGGCAGGCTCTCAGGCACGAGGCTCGCTCCGGCGATCCCGGCGACAGCTTCCGGCGGAAGCGGCGCTTCGACCTCGATGGTGTACACGCGGCAGAGCCTGGCGGGGTGGCGGGCATCCAGCGCACGGCGTTTCAGGCGGAGTGCGCCGAGTTCATCGGAGGAAACGCCCAGCTTTCGGGCGCATAGCTCCCGCAGACGCTCCTCAGGTTCGCCCAACGGCAGGACGATGTTCGTGAGCCGTACGGTGGTCATGGCGAGTCTTCTGAGAGCGTCTTGACGAACGCACGTCCGGCGGGGGTCAGACCAACAAGCTCCGCCTTGCCGCCCATTTCCTTGACCGCCGCCGTCAGGTCTGTAACCTCCGCCCAGGTCTTATGGAACCGGACGTGCTGCTCGATCACGTCCATCGCCGGTACCTCTCCTTTCGAGCCGGGGCGATGCCGCCAATAGGAATCTTTCTGCATCGCCTCCACGAGGTCGCGGTGATGTCGCGTGAACCCTTCGGAATAGGCGTCCTCGCGTCCGATGTCGAGCAACCCGGCGCGGAACAGTCGGCGGATCCCACGGTTCGTATCCTTGACCACCTGTGCGTGGGCTTCCTTCTGAGCGGGGGTGAGCAGTGCAGGGTCAAACCACTGCCCTCGCAGCGAACGCGGCAACCCGGCGAGCGCGGTCGTCAGGTCTACGAGGTATACCATTTCCTCCGGATGTTCGGCGCAGAAAAGGAGCACGCTTCGCTCCGATGCACTCAGGTCGCCCCTGTGCTGCGGGAAGACGGCCCTGCGAGACATTGTTTCGCTCCGTGGCGATTCATGATGATCGCAAATTCGTTATATTTCATCTTGAATGTGCGGAATTACAGAAGGTGAGTCCAACTCACGACCGGTGTCGTTTTTCAAAAAAATCTCTCCTAATGAGCGGATTTTGTGAACTGCATCACACCTTTTGCCGGGCGATTTGTTATATTAAGCATTGTGCTTTCGGAACCTGTAGTAATGCATGTGCCTTATTTATAACTAACTTATCTTTACGGGCATCTTCTCAAGAAAGGGGCGTGCAGAGGAGAGGAAAGTGATAAGGGCCGTCTAAGCCGGAGGTCATTCGGAAGAACGATAGTTTCACCAGAAAATGAATGCTATCAATAGGTATTATTGGGTATCAATTAAGGGCCGCGGTGAGACATGATTCGCGCATCCGGCAGCGAGCTTCTGACGGCCAGAGGGGAGACCTTGCATGTTCACGCACACCTCGGACCTCGCAGAACCATTGAGTGCGAAGAGCTACTTCTCCCTCCTTCGCAGGCTCAATCTTCTGCGTCAGGTAGCCAACTTTCGGACCGAGCGCCATTGGGACGCGCCACACTCGCCCATGGAACGGACGCGCCAGTTCTTCCATGTGCGCGGCGTGGTCCCCTATCACTTCGAGCCGCCCGTTGAGCTGAGCCGAAGCCCGGGCAACCCTTTCACGGCAGTGAGCGTCTTCTTTGGGCCGCCGCGATCCGAACAGATGGTCATATTCGCCCGCCGCCAAAACGACTCCCGTTACGTGCTCATTCATCTCAACGGCGGGGTGAAAACGGAGGTGGAGAGTTTCCCTCTGGACAAACGCTTCGGTGTCAGCCGACAGGCGCGCATCGCAAGCCTTTTTGGGTGGCGCGTTCGGTGGGGAACGTTCGACCAGTACATCAATCCGGTGGAATTCGTCGTCAACCCCACCACTCAGGCCATCGAGATTCGCGTGCGCATCAACGCGCTCGTGGAGAACGGCCTCACTCACGAGATGCCCGCGCAGCTTGTCGGCACTCCGAAGGGGACCGAATATCATTGGGCGATCACCCGACTTGGGCAATCTCACGATTGGTTCCCCGAAACGAACGAGAAGCTCTTTCTGCCGGGCTATGAGCCGCACGAAGTGGTATACAACCTGGATAACGAGACATTCCTCTGCAAAGGGGCCAAAAAGACGGGGTCGGGAAGTGCGCGGTGGGCCATCTGGAACAACCGGTGGGATCAGGAAGGGTGCAGACCCCTCATATCGGGCCTCGAAGCGAGGCAAATCGGCTGCATGGCGGTGAACACCATCGAGAACAATCGCACGATCTACAGTTGCGTGCTCGGCAAGCTGCCCGACTCGCATCCTCTCTCCGCCGATACGCCGGGGATCATGCTCGCCGGTGACAACGGGCAGATGGGCCTCGTGCCGCTCCATGACCTCGTGGACATCACCCACGTACTGGCCGTGCGGGTCGCCGGATCACGGAGCGGGATATTCCACTGCCTGCGTCGTGGGCCGACCGCCCAACTGGTGATGCACCAGAACGGCATCCCGTTGAATAACTCTCTCGACGATCAGGAGTTCTTGGGGTTTTCGGTGGAAGAGCTAGGCGGAGCACCCCCCTCTATCCGGATCAACCTTGTCACCTCAGAGCACAACGGGCAGCGACTCGTGCTCCATACCGCCAAGGGCACCGCGTGGATGGAAACCCTCGCCATGATGAGCGCACCGCTCCGGGAACTGGCGGACCAGGAAGCGGAACAGGAACGTTCGCTTCGCCAGTTCATCGAGGAGCGGCAGGGTTCCTCGGTGACGGTATTCCGGTTGGACGAGCACAAAGAGCGCATGGATCGCGCGCTGCTCGTCAAATGGTGGAGCTACCTCGCCGCTCAGGTGCGGCGCCACACCGGAGAGAGCCTCGGACCCTACATGACCCGCTCCCTTGCGATGAAGCTCTTTGAGGCTTTTCGCACGGAGAAGGGCGAGTATCACATCGAGCCGTTGCTCCTGCCCCTCGCCGACATTCTCGGCGTGCGCGCCAAGGCGGTGGGCAATCTCGAACAGGACCAGGACTTCGTCCGATTCAGCGCGGAAATGCGGGAGTTCCTCGTCAGGAACCGATTGCTCATCACTCTGCACGATGTGGTTCCGACGGCGACGGAAAACGGGGAAGAAGTCCTCCTCATCCTGCATCCTGCGGCGCTGCAATGGAAAGAGAGCCTTCCAGCCAACGGCCAACCGGAGAGCGAGTCGCCCCCGACATAGAGGAAAGAGGGGGAATACGAGATTTGCCCATACAAAGCGTGTAGAAACAATATCCTGTAGGGGCGATCCTTGTGATCGCCCAGGCACAGGGGCGAATACGAGATTCGCCCCTACGGGATGACGCGCCCCTCCTGCTGCGCTCTTCCGTGCGTTGATAGACCGATGTAGGGGCGAGGCATGCCTCGCCCCTACGGAACGACGCGCACCCCGAACCCCGCGCGGACGCTACCGCCCGAGGATCTCAAGCGTGTTCAGGACAGGGCTGCCGTCGGATCCCCCCACGACGTAGAGCCTGCCACTCGCCCCCGCAGCAGCCAAACCAGAACGTGCGGTGGGCATCGGAGGGCCGGTCGTCCAGCGGTTCGTCGAGGGATCAAAGATCTCAAGCGTGTTCAGGAGGCGGCTGCCGTCCCATCCCCCCACGACGTAGAGCCTGCCGCCCACCTCCGCGGCGGCCAAACCAGAGCGTGCAGTAGGCATGGAAGGGCCGGTCGTCCAGTAGCTCGTCGAGGGATCGAACACCTCAAGCGTGTTCGAGTAGCCCGGCGCAGACCAGTTGCCCCCCACGACATAGAGCCTGCCACCTACCTCCACCGCGGCTAACCAACCACGTGCGGTGGGCATGGAAGGGCCGGTCGTCCATTGGTTCGTCGAGGGATCGAATATCTCAAGCGTGTTCAGGCGGCTGCCGCTGCTGCCCAAGCCCCCTACGACGTAGAGCCTGCCGCCCACCCCCGCGGCGGCCAGAGCATCACGTGCGGTGGGCATCAGAGGGCCGGTCGTCCAGCGGTTCGTCGAGGGATCAAAGATATCTAAGTTGGCTCCGCTAGCATCCCCTACGACGTAGAGCCTGCCACCCACCTCTGCGGCGGCCAACGCCTCACGTGCGGTGGGCATCGGAGGACCGGTTGTCCAGCCATTCGTCGAGGGATCGAATATCTCAAGCGTGTTCAGATAACGATTGCGGCTGGCGTCGTATCCCCCCACGACGTAGAGCCTGCCGCCCACCCCCGCGGCGGCCAAATAGCGACGTGCGGTGGGCATCGGAGGGCCGGTCGTCCAGGTGAGGAGCGATGTAGCGCGTTGCTGCTCAATGCGGCGTTGCTCAGCAAGTCGCTGTTGCTCTGCAAGTCGTTGCCGTTCTACGGCGCGTTGCTGCTCAAGGCGGCGCTGTTCAGCAAGTCGCTGTTGTTCCGCGAGCCGTTGTTGTTCTGCGGCGCGTTGCAGTTCCATCTGGCGCGCTGCTTCGGCGGCGCGGCGTTCCCGTTCGGCGTTCTGCCACCAGTTGACAGCGATGAGGAGCAGCACCACGCCCGCCACAATCGCGGCAATCAGACCCGCGCGTGATTTTCGCGGTTTTGCCGGTGGCCCTTCGCGTACGGCGCGTACGGGTGGTTTGGGTTTGGGCGCAGGCTCCGGTTTGGCCGGTAGGGGCGCACGGCCGTGCGCCCCTACACGCGGCGGACGCTCCGCACGGGCTTCGGGCGCAGGTTCCGGTTCGGTTGGTAGGGGCACGGCGCGCCGTGCCCCTACACCGGCGTCCGCGCCAACCTCCTTCTTCAACGCCTCTCCGAACGCCGCCACGTCGGGCCAGCGTTCCTCCGGCTCTTTCGCCAATGAACGCATGATCGCGGCGTTGACGTGGTCCGGGGCATCCGTCAGCGGCGCGGGAGGCTCGCTCAGGTGCTGGAAGGCGATGTTCCCTCGCACAAAAGGCGGCTCGCCGTTCAGGAATTCGTAGAACATGCAGCCGAGCGCGTACTGGTCGCTCGCTTTCGTGCCTCGCTTGCCCCGGTGCAGTTCCGGGGCCATGTACGGCAGTGTCCCGGTTATCTCCACCTTCGACACCCGCGTCATGGTCTCCTTGATGATGTCCGCGATGCCGAAGTCGGTGATTTTGACCCTGCCCTTCGAGGTGAGCATGATGTTGGAGGGTTTCAGGTCGTGGTGGATCACCCCCTCTTCGTGCGCGAAGGCGACGCCATCGCAGACCTGCCGGGCGTAGGCGAGAAACGTATCGAGGTCAAACCTGCCCCCCGGCGCACTGGCGAACACGCGCAGGAGGGTTGGCCCGTCTATGTACTCCATCGTAAGGAAGCGTATTCGCCCGTCCTCTTCATAGTTGGTGAGCTTCATGATGTTGGGGTGGGCAAGCCGTATCGCGGCGAGTGCCTCATCCTTCAGACGGGCGATAGCGCGCGGGTCCTCTCCCAGTTCCGGCGGGAGCATTTTGATGGCGACGTCAATGCCAAGCTGGCGGTCCTTCGCCAGCCAGACGACGCCCATCCCGCCGCGACCGAGTTCCCGGACGAGTTCGTAGTGCCCACCGAGGAGCATCTGCGGGCGGATATCCACGAGCGTCGCGCCGGTGAGGTCCGTGAGCGTCTTTCCGGAATCAAGTTCCGCGTCGGGCACAGCCTGGAACCGCGCGCCGCACTGGTGGCAGAGCTTCGCCTCGTCGGGGTTTTCCGCGCCGCAGTTCTTGCATCGCTTCATCTGCTCCCCCTTCCGGCGGATGAGGCAACAGATACGCAACTGCATTCCAAGTTACGGACGCGCAAGAGGGCAGGGCAAGTAGGGGCGAGGCGTACCTCGCCCCTTGTACCGGGCCACGGGGAAAGTCAGCGTGTAGTGTCTCCAGTCTTCCGGGAACGCATTGAGGCGACCCGATCTTCCGAGTACCGAAACCAACGCAATCTGTCAAGCATAAAATGCGCAAAGGCTTTGGGTATTGGCGTGATCTGCTCATCATACCTTGGCTGGAAGCATCGTATGAAGTCCAAATCAGGAGGCAGGCCATGTGCATCCGATCCCTCGCATTCATGCCGATCCCGTGCCGGTTGCATCTGGTGCTCGCAGCAGCCCTTTGCGCGGTGATCTGGCCGGTCGGCCCGTTCACGAGCACAAGCCGGGGCGCAGCCGGTGACGCGCCCGTGACGCGGGTTCCCAACGACGGAGAAGCGATTGCAGTTCGCTCGTGGCTCGTGGCCGGGATGTTTCCCAGCCCCGACCTTCCTAATCCGCAGCCGGATGGCCCCAGGCGTGCCGGTTTCGACACCGATTTCCTCACGTCCATCGGCGGAGAAGAGGCGGCGCGCCCCCGGGCAGGGACTGTCGTGCCCAGGCCGGACAGCGGGGCGGTGGAGTTCGTGGCACATCAGTGGAAGACGGACTACGTTGATCTGACGGACCTCTTCGGGTGGCAGTACGAAGTCTGCGCATACCTCTACGCCGAACTGGAAAGCGAGGCGGATCAGCAGGTCTACCTGCACGTCGGCACGAACGACGCCGGGAAAGTCTGGGTCGCCGGTAGGCTTGTCATCTTGTACCCAGGCGACCGGACAGCCGAGCGATCACAGCATGTCGCGGAGGTCACTCTGAGGGCTGGGCGCACGCCGCTCCTGCTGAAGATTGATCAGGCAGGGGCTGGGTGGGGCGCGTTCGTGGAGGTGTACGGTGCGACTGCGCACCGGCGGCTCCTGGACGCAAGCAGCCCGGAAGCCATTCAACGGGCGCTCGGCATCTTCGAGAGCCTTCGCCGGGAAGCGGGCGATCCTCTGGCTCTGACCGGCTCTCGGCGCGACGCTTACGCACTGGCGCTTTACTGCGCCGAGAAGCTCCGCCCGGAGCTTTCTCCCGGATGGCGGAAGGAACGTCTGCAAGTTCCGCGGATTGTGTCGCACTTGCAGAGCGCGGTGAATGGTGCGAGAGCAGGCACGGACCCCTACACCGGGAAGACCGGCACGTTCGAAGCCGCCTACCTCTCCGAAGTGGACGGCACGGCCCAGCCGTTCACGCTCGCCGTTCCTGAGGGGTATTCCCCGGAACGTCCGTACGCGTTGCTCGTGGACCTGCACGGCGCCGGAGGAACCCATGAGCGGCGCCCCGACTACTGGTGGGGGGAATTCGGCGACGCCGATTCGTCTTATCAGGCGGGAACCATCGGCGCGTCGGTGATGGGCAGGGGCCGGTGGTCGGGCTACCAAGGGCTGGGTGAAGAGGACGTGCTCCAGGTGATCAAGTGGATAAAGTCGCACTATCGGGTAGACCCCGACCGCGTCTACATTCGCGGCGGCAGTATGGGAGGGCGCGGGACATGGCTGATCGCCGCGAGGTATCCGGACATCTTCGCCGGGGCGATGGCAGACTGCGGTTGGCCTGTCTTCGCCACGCTGCCGAACCTCGTCAACCTGCCGACCTACGTGAACCATGGCGCCGCCGACTGGGTGGTCGCGGTTGGATACTCCCGCCTCGGCGTCAATCTCCTCCAGGAAGCCGGTTCGCCGGTCGTCTATTCCGAATATCCGGGCGTCGGCCACGACGTATGGAACCGTGCGCGTCCCGAAGGGTGCATGGCGCGCCTTGCTTCCCACCGCCGCATCGCCGACCCAGCCCGCATTCGCATTCACGCCGAGCATCCCCGGTACGCGGGCATGTACTGGGGCCGCATCGAGAAATGGGATGACCCCCACACCCTCGCGACGCTCGAAGCACAGGTGCTGCCGGGGAACGTGGTGAGCGTGAACCTCACGAACGTAGCCCAAGCCCGGCTCAGCCCTCCGGCGAAGCACCTGACCGGCGAGGGCGACATCATCTGGATGGTGCAAGGGCGCAGGCTGACCACCCCGCGAAGCCCTGACGGAGCGTACGACATCCTCGTCGCTGATGGGAAACCGACCGTGCGGGCGCACGTCGAGGAGCCACCCCCCGCAACAAGACCCTACGTGCAAGGCTCCGTCATGAACCTCTACCGGGGAGAGCCGCTCCTCATCGTCTACGGCACGAGCGCCCGCGACGACAGCCTGCGAAAGGCCATTCACGGCCTAGCCGAAGAAGCCTCCCACTGGCTGATGCCCTCTGAAGGCATGGAGTTCGGCGCAATCTCGACGGTGGCCGATACCCACGTGAGCGCGGCGCAACTTGCCTCGAAGAACCTGATGCTCCTCGGCGGACCGCAGGAGAACGCCCTTGCAGCCAGGCTCATGCCGCGTATGCCCATTCGAGAGGAACAAGGCGCGCTCAGAATCTTCACCTCCGAGACGATCCCCCTCGCAGGACGCGGATACGGGGTTGTCTATCCGAACCCCGAGCATCCCCGGCGGCTCGTCTTCGTCTACGCCTCCTCCGTGCCGGAGTTCTACACCTCCCATCGCGGTCGGTTGCTCTCGTGGGGTGTATCGGAGAGCGATCCGTTCACCCCGGACCTCGTCGTGGAGACCGTTGATACGGTCAACAGCAACCGGCTCGTGCGACAGGTCACGTTCACCCACGGCTGGCAACTCACCCAGGCTTCGGACGAGATCATAACCCGAAGCCCGAAGAACGCGCTCGAAGAGGCGGAGATGACGGCTCAAGTGTTCCGCGAGGCAGCGGCGGCTCCTTTCGCCATCATCGGAAGAGCAAACGCCGAGAAACCCTGCTCCTTCGATACCGCCACCGTGCGCTGGCAGGATTTCTCCTCGCTCAACCGCCAGATCATCGTCTTCGAGGCCACCGGGCGGGAGCTTCTCGACCTTGCCAGACCCCTCAAGGATCAGGGGTGGATGGTGTCACCCGTCCCCGATTCGCAGGCCGTTGACTCTGAGGCGACCTACCGCGTGGCGAGCTTCCCCGACATTCTCTGGGACCTGGCCGGGAGGCGTCACTACAACGCACGCAACGTCCGGCTTGCGTCGGATGGCGCGACGCTGGAAGCGCTGTTTCGAAAGGCGTGGGGCGTGAGGAGGCGTTAGCAGGAGCACAAGTCCATCCCACAGCAGAGTGCGCAGGCTCTGTGCCGATAGGACCAGGTGTGCCCTGCTGTGGGGAACCATTGTTCTGAAGCCGGGGAGCACTGACCCCCTATTCGAAGCTGGCGAGGAACGAATCCACCTTGTCCGCGCTGACGAAGCGATGAAGCTTCTTGTTCACGAGCACGACAGGCGCTTCGTGGCAGGCCGCCAGACACTCCACCTTGGAGAGCGTGAACTTGCCGTCGGGCGTCGTCTGCCCGACGTTGATGCCGAGCTTGTCCTTGAGCGCGGCAACCAGTTCGCGGCTGCCGCAGAGCGCGCACGGCAGCGTACTGCATACCTTTATATGATACTTCCCCACCGGCTCCAGACGGTACATCGGATAGAACGTAGCCACCCCGTACACGGTCGCCGGAGAGACCTGGACCTTCTCGGCGATCCACTCAAGCGATTCGAGGGAGAGCGATCCCAATTCGTCCTGCACCGCGTGCAGGATCGGCAGCAACGCGCCCTGTTTGACCGGGTAGCGCGTCAGCAGGTCGTTGATCTTGGACTGTGTCGCGTCTGAAATCTCTACCGCCATGGGTCCCTTTCCCGTGCTCTTCAGCGATCCAGCTCGCCGACGATGATGTTGAGGCTTCCGATGATCGCCACCACGTCGGAGACCATCGCGCCGCGCAAGATATGCTCAATCGGCATGTAGTTGACGAACGACGGCGGCCTGACGCGCAGCCTGTAGGGGTTGCCGCTTCCGTCGGAAGCAAGGTAGAACCCCAACTCGCCGCAGGGAGCTTCCGTGCACGAGTACACCTCGGTTCCCGGCGCGGTCTTGAAGCCGAAGCACGGCATGGTAAGCTCGAAGTGATGGATCATGCCTTCGATGGTGGTGAACACCTCTTCCTTCGGCGGCAGGACGTGCTTGTTGTCGTACGCGTTCATCGGCCCACCGGGCAAACCCTTGAGCGCCTGGCGGATGATCCGAATGCTCTGCCGCATCTCCTCCACGCGCACGAGGTACCGGTCGTACACGTCGCCGTGCTCGCCGACAGGGATGTCGAAGTCCATCCGGTCGTAGACGAAGTACGGCTTCGCCTTGCGCACGTCGTGATCCACTCCGCTTGCCCGCAGAACAGGACCGGCCACGCCGAAGTTGAGCGCGTCTTCCTTCGCAAGGACGCCGATGTCCTGCGTCCGTTCGATCCAGATGCGGTTGCGCGTGAGCAGCCTGTCAATGTCCTTGAGCGTCTCTTCGAACTTATCCACGACGAGGGTCGCGTCCTCCACGAAGCCGTCGGGCAGGTCGTGGATCATGCCGCCGACGCGGGTGATCGAGGTGGTGAGCCGTGCGCCGCACACCTCCTCGAAGATGTCGTAGAGGTTTTCACGGCGGGCGAATCCCCAGAGGAACGGCGTGTACGCGCCGATGTCCACCGCCTGCATCCCAAGCCAGACGATGTGGTCCGCAAGGCGGCTCATCTCCGCGAGGATGACTCGCGCATACGCGCACCGCTCGGTGATCTCGATGCCGAGCAATTCCTCGACGGCGTGGGCGTAGCCAATGTTGTTGTTGATCGCCGAGAGGTAATTCATCCGGTCGGAGAGCGGGATGAACTGGTTGTAGCTGAGCGATTCGCCGAGCTTCTCGAACCCGGTGTGCAGGAAGCCGATCTCCGCCCAGGCATTGACGACCGTCTCGCCCTCAAGCTCCAGCACGACGCGCAGCGTGCCGTGCGTCGAAGGGTGCGACGTCCCGAAATTGAGGATCATGCGCCCCGAATCGGGGTCTGCCGGGGCAAGCCTGCTCATGATCGGGTCGGGCATGACCGGAGGACGGGCAACTTGCTGCGCAGGTTGCCTGTTCTTAGGCGTTTTCGCGGGTGATGACGGGGAAGCGGTCACGGTATCCTATCCCTGCGGTGGGGAAATCCTTGCGGAGCGGATGTCCCTCGAAGTTTTCGGGCGTGAGAATCCTGATGAGGTTCGGATGATTGCGGAAGGTGATCCCGAACATGTCGTAGACCTCCCGCTCAAGCCAGTTGGCCGCCTTCCAGAGGGCGGTGGCTGACTCGATGGTCGGGTCGCTCTCCGGCACAAAAGCCCTGACGACGAGCAATTGGCGCGTCTCCAGCGACCGGAGGACGTAGATCACGGTGAACCGCTCCGGGCGTTGGACCGGCATCCGGAGGTTGTCAATCGCCGTCACGTCGGCCAGATAGGTCAGCCCAAGCGTCTCGCGGGCGAACGTGAGCACCGGCAGCGCGGCCTCCCGCCGGATGTCAACCCGCCACTGCCCGGCGTGCTCGCTTATGCCGTACACCTGGTCGGCGAACTGAGTCTTAATCTGTTCGGCAAGAGATTGGCTCATAGGGACTCCTCAGAGATGCTGGTAGCGGCGCATCGAACTGCGCCCTGATCTGCCGGTGCTGTACTCGCCCTCCGGCTGAAGCCGGGGGCTACGGAAGAGCGAAGCCTGCTGAAGCAGACTCGCCCCATCCAGCGCGTTGCTCGCGGAGCCGCCTTCAGGTGGCTTTGCAGTACATAGCCCCCGGCTTCAGCCGGAGGGCGGACTTGCTGCGCCTCTGCGTGAGGCTTCTACCCCACCACCGGCAGTGCTTTCCCGGCTGCCTCCGGCGGGTTCACGTCGGTCGGGCTGAAGGAGCGGTCTCCCTTCTTCCGCGATTTGAACGCGGTGATCGCCACGTCGCCCTGCTCGACGATCCGTTGTATCTCCATCACCGCGTCAATGAGCGCCTCCGGTCGCGGCGGGCAGCCGGGGACGTACACGTCCACCGGGATGAACTGGTCAACGCCCTGGATCAGCGTATACGTGTTGAACACGCCGCCGGAGGAGGCGCACGCGCCCATGGAGATGACCCACTTCGGCTCCGGCATCTGCTCGTAGATGCGCTGGAGCACCGGCATCATCTTGATCGAAACGCGGCCCGCGACAATGAGCAGGTCCGACTGGCGCGGGCTGAAGCGGACCGCTTCCGCGCCGAACCGCGCAACGTCGAACTTCGGGCCGAGAAGCGCCATCAGCTCAATGCCGCAGCAGGCCGTGCCGAAGGGCATGGGCCAGAGGCTATTCTTCTGGCCCCACTTGATGAAGTCCTTTATGCGAGTGGTGAGGTAGCCCTCACCGTACATCTCTTTCGTCGCCATCACGATACTCCTGTGAGGAACCCCTCGAAACAGTGAACACCGCATGGAAAGAGCGAGTTCCGGCAAGCTGGGCAGTCCGTTAAGAAAGCGAAAGATATGCGGTTGCCGGTGTATGGGCAAGGACCACACTGAGGACCCAATCATCAACCGGCACGAGAGGATATGTGCTGCCTGAAGTTCCTCACTCGCCCGAACGTCATGCGGTTGGCGTCGTGGAAGTTGTGCGCGCCGTCGTAGGCGGTGCGGACGAGGTAGATGAGGTTGTCGCCGTCGAATTGCCAATCTACGTACTGGAAGCCCGTGTTCTTCACCGAAGCCTCCGGGTCCGCTTCGAGGTTATCCCAGAGCAGCGTCGCCCGCTTGGTCCAGCTTCTCAGGTCGGGCGAACTGAAGAGCGAGAGCCGATTCCGGCGGATCGGCTTCGGTCCGTCTTCCATGTCGTTGGAGAGCGTCCAGTAGACCCCCGTTTCCGGGTCGCGCCGGATGGTGAACTTCGAGAGGCCGCCGGGGAAATCAATGAAGCCTGTCGCCGGGTCGAACTCCAGCCTGCGGCCCTCGTCGAGGATGCGCACCATCGCGGCCTTGTTGAGCACGGGAGCGGAATGGACGCGCAAGATGTCCCAGAGCGAGCCATCCGGTGCTTCGACGACGTTCCCCTCAAGCCAGCCGGAGCCTCCCTGCGGGTTATCCCCGAACTCCGGCGGATCGGTCGTCTGGTCGTACGCGAGCTTGTTCGACATGCGCCAGCTTGCGGCCCTGAGCAGGTCGGCGTCCTCCTCTGCGGAGACGACGAGCGCCCTGAAACCGATGCCCCAGCGAGGCGGGTCGCAATCCTCGAACGCCCGGTATATCCTCCCCCCGGCTTTCAGGACCGGCACCGGGGCGCAGTGGTAGTTCGGCGGAGTATGGTGCGCCCCGCCGCGAAAGAGCAGACCGGAGTCCTCGTCCGCCGGATGGGTCCACGTGAAGCCGCCGTCGTCGGACCGGCGGATGACGATGGAGCCGTACTGCGCGGAGGTCCCGAAGAGATAGACCGCGCCCCCGTGCTCGAAGAGGCCCGACCAGAACGCGCCGGAAAGGTGCGTGATGTTCCGCCAGGTCTGCCCGTCGTCGCCAGAACGATAAAGGCTCGTGAGATGCTCTTCGCCTTCGTGGTTTTTCGGGCAGCCGGGGCCGAAGTAGTCGTGCGCGGCGAGCAGGTCTCCGTCAGGCAGACGCAGGATGCTGGGGCTGCCGAGGTAGGTCCTGGTGCGGGGGTCTTGAACGCGGAGTTCGCTGATCCACATGGCGTGCGCTGCCTTCCCTGAGGCGGCCTCACTTCCAGTCGAACGCGCCCTTCTTCCATTCGTGCACCAGGCCGACAAGCAGGAGGAGGGCGAAGATGAGCATGACGTAGAGCACCGCCATGCCCTCCCGGATCATGTCGCGGAACACCACCGCCCAGGGGTAGAAGTAGACCACCTCCAGGTCGAACACGACGAACAGCATTGCGATGAGGTAGAATTTCACGTCAAAGCGCAGCCGCGCATCGCCGGAAGGGTTCACCCCCGATTCGTAGGGGATTTCGTTCTTGACGTGGGTGCGTTTGCGCGGGCCGAAGAGGTAACTTGCGGCGATTGTCGCACCGGCAAACCCCAGGGCGAGCACCAGCATGAACAGCACAGGTAGGTAGGTAGGAATCATGATCCCTCCTGCTCAAGCCGCATCGTAGAGCACCGAACAGGCACTCCTGCATATATGGCATGGAGAAAATAGCCTACCCCGGCAGGTTCTGCAAGTATTGCCGCATGGAGGCGAGCAGAAAAGGGAAGGGCGCAGACCGTCGCGGCCTGCGCCCTGAGGGGGATCCCGGTCAGCCAAGGGGGAGGAAACCGACCGGGATAAGGTGTGATAGCCGGGAGGAGGACCGTCTATCACACGAGGCTCGTAAGAATCTGAAAATCTCTCGCGTGTTCGATGTTCTACTAGGTTGAATGCCCGAATTACCTGGAAAGTTCCATCCGGATCATCCACTCCGGAATTCTCTTCACGGCGGACGTACTGCAATGATCGTGCCAAACCTTATCAACCGGAGGATCGCTGCGGCGAACCCTCTTTCCGCTCGGCGCTCCAGAGCATATTCCCCGCACGAACCGCCGAGGGAGATGCACTGTCCTGATCTGAGACAGGGCATGAGACATTTCCGGCCCCTTCTGGTACGCTCTTGACGCCAATCCGTTCATGCCCTACACTGGTGCTCACCATGGGAAGCATCCTGCGAGGAGGGAGGGGACATGCGCGCTGAACAATCTACCGCGTCACGCGGATGGTGCGCACTCGTAATCGGATTGTTTTCAACGGGTTCGGCGTTGGCAACCCAATCCCTTGAGTCGCTCTCCGGTGCGCGCCATTTTGATGCAGACGATGGACTGATCGGTTCCTACGTGGTGGGTATCACCCAAGATACTTCGGGGGACATCTGGGTGGGCACGTACCGGGGGGTGGTGCGGTACGACGGGGCTTTATGGCACGAGATGCCCCTCGCAAGCCGCCGGGTGCTCAGCGTCGGGGGTTCTCGGAGGTTCGGCCCGATCATCGGCACCGACCTGAGCGCGTACAGTTTCGTACACCTCCCGAACGGCGACGTGGAAACGGAGATATG
>Ga0172365_10000809_pt1 | contig 21843 bp, 14 predicted proteins | sample LakKivSesite48cm_FD_114535 | JGI IMG/M metagenome (GOLD analysis project Ga0172365, IMG submission 114535) | Sediment microbial communities from Lake Kivu, Rwanda - Sediment site 48cm | ecosystem: Environmental > Aquatic > Freshwater > Lake > Sediment | place: Rwanda: Western Province, Lake... | reverse complement strand
CTGGGCCCATGAGGATGAACTGGCGCCGGGGAAGGACTTTGTTAAGGCGGCCGACGGCTTCTCCAACCGCGAACAGATTGTGGAAGTCGGGCAGGTTGCCGTAGTTTTCGGGGTCCACGTAAACGATGTAGTTGATGTCGCTCACGGCGCCGTTGGCCACGAATTTGCGGGCCGTGAACAGGATGGAATCTTCAGCCAGGCCAGCCGGGATTTCCATGGCCGCGACTTCGCGGCTATAACTCTGGGGCCGGCACTGGAGAAGATAGAGATCCTGACCGTCGCAGGCGAACTCGATATCGACGGGAACACCCATGGCCGTTTCGAGGGTTTTCAGGATAACTTCAAGCTGGGCCATGAACGGAGAGGACTCGATCAGGCCTTCGAAAGTGACGACGGCATCGGCTTTCCGGAAGTCCGTGGCCAAACCCATCGGCCGCTGGAGGATCCCATCGGAATAAATCGAGAAAACCTTGGTCAAGGCAGGGAAGTTAGGGCCGGCTTCGTCGAGGACGGTCTTTACCTCCCGGGTCGCGAATTTGTTGTCTTCAAGATCTATGAGGTCGATTTTTTTCGGTGAGTAACGGATAGTCTCTTCGATTGAGACGTTGACCCGGAGGCTGGGCTGGGCCGGCGAAATGAGAACCGGGTAATCGTCGCTTATTCTGTCCACGGCCCGCGTTCCGAGACCGGGGACAATGCGGGCCAGGCCGTCTTCCCGCCTGATGCGGGGCGACCAACGGAACTCGTTGCGGCTGAAAGCCACCCCGGCGAAAGTCGGGAAATAGTAGCGGCCGGCCCGGCGGCCGACCACGGCCTGGATCATGATGCCCATTTCCTCGTAGAAATCGAGTAAGCCTCGTTCGGCCCGGTACTGGATCGGGTCGGGGCTGAAGGTCGAGGCGTACACCTCGGCTATGGCGTCGAGCAGAGCGGCCAGGCGTTCCTTTTTATCGCCCCGGTTGGCCAGGAACAGGCTTTTATATTTGCCGGCGAAGGCGCTTCCGAGACGGTCCTCGAGCAGGCTCGAACTGCGGACTATAAGGGGGACCTCGCCGAAATCGTCCAGGGCTACCGACAGCCCTTGAATGATCTCCGGCGGAAAGGCCGAATGCTTGAAGACCTGAACCAAGTGTGGGTAGTCCTGACGGACGATCTCCAGATCCCTGTATTTCTGCTCGATGACCTCGTCGAGGTTATTGTAGTGAACGAAAGCCATCATGCCGTCGGAAGGTATATACCAGGTCCGCGGCTTGGTTACTTTACCTATTAACCGGTTGTGCCGGGAGGCTTGCCTCAGGATGCGACAGGCGAGGAACAGGCCGGCGCTCTTGCCGCCGAGCTTGCCGTGGCTTCCCTGAGGGAAAACGATGCGCTCCATCAGGTCGTAGAAATCTTCCAGGTCGACGTATTTCTTGGCCACGTTTATGAAATCGAGTTGGTCGGTGAAAAAGCGGCGGATGAGGGCAACTCTGACGCTGTTGGCCGTCGGCCGCGCAAGCTGGATGCCTTCGGGGGCCAGCTTTTTGATGCGGCGCATCGATTCGAGGACTTCGGCCAGGTCGGCGTAGACGTTCTCCAGGCTGGCCACGGCCGTGCTCGATTTGTCTTCATTTATCCATTTCTGGATGCGGGTCAAAATCTCTTCGTCGGGCAGATTGGCCGAAGCCAGCCGGAACGTGTGCTCGGTCAAGTCGAAGAAATTATCCAGAGAGGCCCGGCTAATGGGGATGTTGGGCTCACGCGGACTTTTTTCATCCTGGCCGAGGCTGAACTTATGAAGGAGATCCCTGGCCTCGGTTACGCCGCGCCAGCCGAGATAGTTGGCCATCTTTCGCGAAATGCGGATGAGCAGATTCGGGTCGGTGTTGCGAAGCAGCGTCAGGGCGACGCGCCAGCCGGTTTTTTCGGCCGGAATGTCCTTGCGGTCCTCGTTCATCTCTTCATAAATCTGCCTCAGCCGCTGGTGCAGGATGAAATGCCCGAGGCGTTCGGCGATTGTCTCGAGGAGTTTCATCTCACCCTTTAAAAACGGACCGCAGTCGCTTTCGGGGGTCGGTTTCTTGTAAGAAATGCAGATGTTGCCGGCTGGCGAATCCTGGACGTGGATGTCGGCACAGTGCTTGAAGTCGGTCTCCTCATAGTAGGGCGACTCGTATATGTCGGTGCCGCACGTAATACGCACCTGGCAGCACTCGGGGAATTGCCAGCCAGGCGGGATGGCTTCGATGACCCGGTGGAAGACATCTTCGAGGGGCAGATCAAAGCGGCTGAGGATCTCTTCTATGCTGTACAGGCAGTTCAGTTCCTTGACCCGCTCGTGGAGAGACGAAAAAACTGCCTGGGCGGGCGACGAAGACTGACGTTCGGCCATATGAAACCGTCCTCCTCCGGCCGGCGGCTTTGTTGCGAGCCGCGGGCGTTCAATCTATATAGGCCGCGCTCCCCGAAAAGGGGAACGGGCCGGAGTTACGGCTCCGGTTGCCGGTCGGCGGCCGTCAGACCCAACCGCGGTCGCGGCAAGCGTTGGCCACACGGCTGACGGCGATGACGTAAGCCGCGTCGCGCATGAACAGGTTGCGGGTCCGGGCCAGCTCACTGACGGCCTTGAAGGCCTGGGTCATTTTTTCGTCGAGTTTCTGGAAAACTTCTTCTCTGGTCCAGAAATAGTTCATGTTGGACTGGACCTGCTCGAAATAAGAGCAGGTGACTCCGCCGGCGTTGGCCAGGAAGTCGGGGATGACGAAGATGTTCTTCTTTTTGATGACCTCGTCCGCCTCAGGGGTCGTCGGGCCGTTGGCGCCTTCGGCGATTAGCTTGACCGTTGATTTTATTTTTTTAACGCTCTCGGCGTTGATCTGATTCTCGAGGGCTGCCGGGATGAGGATGTCGACGTCCTGTTCGATCCAGGCCTCGCCTGGCAAGCGCTCGTATTCGAGCGATTCGGCCTTGGCCTTGTCAATAGTGCCGAAGCGGTCGGTGATAGCCAGCAGCTCATCGAGATTGATGCCCTTTTTCTTGGCATAAGTGTAAGCGGTCTGGTCGGCTTGATCCCAGCAGGCGACGGCTACGACCTTGCCGCCGAGTTTGGTGTAGAGCTGGATGGCGTACTGAGCCACGTTGCCGAAGCCCTGAACGGAGGCCCTGGTGTCGGCGATTTTCATGCCCATTTCCGTGAGGGCTTCCCTGAGCGTGTAAATGACGCCGTAGCCGGTGGCCTCGGTGCGGCCGAGTGAGCCGCCCATGCCGGCCGGCTTGCCCGTGATGAAGCCGGGATATTTGGCACCGTAGATAGTCTCGTATTCATCGAGCATCCAGAGCATATGTTGGGGATTGGTCATGACATCCGGTGCGGGCACGTCGCGGAGGGGGCCGACGTCCTGGGCAATGGCCCTGATGAAGCCGCGGCAGAGACGTTCCTGCTCGCGCATGGACAGGTCATGGGGATCGCAAATGATGCCGCCCTTGCCGCCGCCGAGCGGGATGTCGACGACGGCCGTCTTCCAGGTCATCCACATCGACAGGGCGCGGACGGTGTCGATGGTTTCCTGAGGATGAAAGCGGATGCCTCCTTTACAGGGTCCGCGGGCGTCGTTATGCTGGCAGCGGAAGCCGCGGAAAATACGGACACTGCCGTCGTCCATGCGGACGGGAATGGAAAAATGATATTCGCGCATTGGCTGGCGAAGCAGATCGCGAGTCTGTTGATCGAGTTCGAGAAGGTCGGCCACTCGGTCTAGCTGTTTCTGGGCCATCTCGAACGGGTTGAAGCCTTTCTGGGCCATTTAAAACTCCTTTGTTATGAAGAAGGTATTATTGCCGGCATTTCGGATTCGGTAAATATGCACAGCAATATATTATGATAATTGAAGTGTATTAAAAAGGCAAGAAGACGAAGATCGAAGATGGGGTCAGGTCTTGAAATATCAGTTTTGTTCAATTTTTGAACAAAACTGATATTTCAAGACCTGACCCCATTCAGTATATTGTCCACTTCGTCTTTGTCGATTTCGGTCACCATCGGGATGCCGCTAACGTCGGCCACCTCTCTGGTCAGGGAGGCGATGTCATTCCTGCTAATATAGCTGAGGTTGAACTTCCTGGCTCCGGCCATGAGCTGGCGCAGTCCCTGGTTGAGCCGGGCAAAATAGGTGTAAAGGCCGATCGCACCGCTGGGCAGCTCTTCGAATCTCTCGATATAACGGCGCTTGAGTTCCGGGGCGGTCACGAAGATCTCTTCCCTGGTATTGCCGAAACGCTCGACATAAACCGGAATCTGCCCGTCGTTGATGCGGCTGCCGATCGTCTTGCCGACCATGGCCGAGGCTAAGGGCGATCGGGCCATGCCGACGCACTTGACGAAGGGCGCGCCGAGAGCCAGGGCTTTGAAAATCTGGTCCTCGAAAGTTATGCCGCCGGCGAAAGCTATGTCCGGGACGTACTCGCCCCGATCGGCCAGCCGCTTGGCGTATTGATAGGTCAACGACCAGATTTCGACTCCTGGGACGCCCCATTCGTTCATCATCCGCCACGGACTCATGCCCGTGCCGCCGCCGGCTCCGTCGATTGTCAGAAAATCGATTCCGGCCATTGAGGAATATTTAACGGCTCTGGCCAGGTCGGCCGGACGGTACGCACCGGTTTTCAGAAAAACATATTTCGCTCCGGCTTTCCTCAGGTCCTCGACCCGCTTCATGAATCCCTCTTGCTCGGCCATGCCCAGCCGCGAATGTCGTTCGAATTCCTTGAAGGTCCCTTTTTCGAAGGCCCTGATCGTGGCCTTGTCTTCCGGATCGGGAAGTACGATGTATCCTCTCCTTTTCAGATCCTGGGCTTTTTTGAGTGACTTTATCTTGACCTCGCCTCCTATATCCTTGGCTCCCTGTCCCCACTTGAGTTCGACAGCTCTGACTCCGAGCTTGTCGATAACGTATTCCTGAACGCCGAGTCGGGTGTCTTCGACGTTGGCCTGGACGACGACTTCACCGTAGTCTTCCTCCTGCCAGTCCTTGAAAGCTTTGACTCGCATTTCCATATCGGGGGAGCGGATGATGCGTCCGTTCTTAATAATTGATTCGTCATCCATGCCGCAGACGTTCTCGCCGATGGTCACAATCGTACCCGAGATGGCCGCGCCGATGGCCAAGCCGAGCCAGTTCTGCTTGGCGATGTTGGTCGAACCCATTCCGGAGATGACGAATGGTACCTTGAGTTTTATTCCCTTGTCCCGGCCTATGCTCGTCTCGACCGAAACTTTTTCGAAGGTCGCTTTATCACTGTCGGCCTCGACTCCCCAGGCGCCGGCTGCGCTGCCCATTATATTGAAGTGGGAAAGGTCCACGGGATAGTCTTTTTCTGCAGCCGCGGTTATGATACCGAACGGTTGCGGGTATAGAACCTCGGTCCCGCGGTAGGCCGATTTGCCGACTTCGCACATCCCGATACAGCCGTCGACGCATGTGACGCACATGCCGCTGATGGGGCTGATCGAACCTTCGGTCCGGTTCTTGGTCAGAGTGGCCGCGCTTCTGTTGATTTTCGTTAAAGATGGCATGTTAACCTCCTCGGTTTTCGTTTGTTATTTATTTTTCCCCCTGACGCAGGTTCCGCAACGGCCGGAGTCGTACATCCAGCATTGCAGGTCGTCATAGTAGTCATGGCAGGTCGGATCCATGTTCAAGCAGGCGTTGCAGAGGACCGTGTCGGCGTTCGGCCCCTGGCAGCGCAGCTGACAGGCCGGACAAATATACATGCAGGCCCCGCACTCGCGGCAGACATCCGAACGCACGTCGAAGGGCGTCGAAATTTTCCTTTTATAGCCTCTTTCCTGGAAGCCGATGGCCCGGGCGCCCATCTGTTCCGCGCACATCCTGACGCACAGGCCGCAGAGGATGCAGTCCTCGTTGCGGGGAGTGAATCTGACCTTAGTGACGCCGAATTTAGAGGCCAGATCCTGAAGGACTTTCGAAGACGGTGCGACCGCGACCAGGAGCTCGATCATCATCCGCCTGGCAGCCCAGACCCGCTTGGTGTCGGTGCGGACGACGATTCCTTCCTGGGCCGGGTAAGTGCAGGAGCTGACCAGTTTGGCCCGTGGTCCTTCGCCCAGTTCGACCAGGCAAAGCCGGCAGCCTCCGTATTCTGACAGACCGTCGTGATGGCAAAGAGTCGGGATTTCCAGCCCGTAAAACCTGGCCGTTTCCAGGATACTCCAGCCTTCCTCGGCCTGAACTTTCATTCCGTTCATGATAAAGGTGATCATTTTTACCTCAAATGATGCGGATGGCCTCTTCACGTTGAGCTTCGATGGCTTCGAAACGGCAGGCCTCCAGGCACGAACCGCACTTTATGCATTTGTCCTGGTCGATCAGGTGGATATCGTGCAGAGTGCCCTTGATGGCCCCCGTCGGGCAGGCGTTCTTGCAGGACAGACAACCGACGCATTTCTCGGCCACGACCACGTAACGGATGAGGCTTTTGCAGACGCCGGCCGGGCATCGTCTGTCCAGGATGTGAGCTTCGTATTCATGGCGGAAGTACCTCAAGGTCGAAAGGACGGGATTAGCTGCCGTCTGGCCGAGCCCGCAAAGCGAAGCGTCTTTACAGGTCACGGCCACTTCCTCGAGTAGCTCGAGATCGCTTTCTTTGCCCTTGCCTTCGGTAATGTTCTTGACGATTTCATAGAGTCTTTGCGTGCCTTCGCGGCAGGAGACGCATTTGCCGCACGATTCATCTCGCAGAAAATTCATGAAATACTTGGCCACGTCGACCATGCAAGTGTTCTCGTCCATGACAATCATGCCGCCGGAGCCCATGATCGAGCCGGCCTCGGTCAGGCTTTCGTAGTCGATGGGCAGGTCGAGGTGTTTCTTGGGCAGGCAACCTCCCGAAGGACCACCGGTCTGGACTGCCTTGAATTCCTTGCTGCCCGGGATGCCGCCGCCAATGTCGTAGATAATTTCCCGCAGAGTGATGCCCATCGGGACTTCGACCAGACCGGTGTTGTTTATCTTGCCGACCAGCGAGAAGATCTTGGTTCCTTTGCTACCTTTGGTGCCGATGGCCGAGTACCATTGGGAACCTTTTCTGATTATTAGGGGGATGTTGGCCCAGGTTTCGACGTTGTTTATGCAGGTTGGCTTTCCCCAGAGGCCTTTCTGGGCCGGGAAGGGAGGCCGTTGGCGGGGTTCGCCGACTCGGCCTTCTATGGAAGCGATCAGAGCCGTTTCCTCGCCGCAGACGAAAGCCCCGGCTCCCTTGGCCACGCGCAGGTCGAATTCGAAACCTGTGCCCATGATGTTCTTGCCGAGCAGGCCGCGTCGGTAAAGGTCTTCGATGGCTTTGGTTACGTTGGCGACGGCCATGGGATATTCGTCGCGGACGTAAACATAACCTTCGGAGGCGCCGATGGCGTAAGCCCCGATCATCATGCCTTCGATGATGCGATGGGGATTACCTTCGAGCAGGCTGCGGTCCATGTAAGCTCCGGGATCGCCCTCGTCGGCGTTACAGATCACGTAGCGGGGATTGCCCGGAGAGATCCTGGTGGCCTCCCATTTTTTGCCGGTCGGAAAGCCGGCGCCGCCACGGCCCCTAAGGCCGGATCGCTTGATTTCATCGATGACCTTTTCCGGGTCTTTGAGCTTCAGGACTTTCAGGAGAGAGCAGTATCCCCCTATGCTGAAGTAGTCGTCGATTTCGACCGGATTGACCCTGGTATTGTCACCCGAGACCAGCCTTTTCTGTTTCTTGTAGAAGCCGATCGATTTTTCGGTCGCGGCCTTTTTCCCCGTGACCGGATCCTTGTAGAGTAGTTCGGGGATTATTTTACCTTCTTTGATCGTTTGTTCGAGGATGAGTCTGGCGTGCCGCGGCTCGAGTTTCTGGTAGAAAATGCCTTCGGGGTAGATTATGACGTTCGGTTCGGCCTGGCAGAAACCGTGGCAGCCCGTGACCCGGAGGATGACCTTTTCTTCCAGACCTGTTTCTTTCAGGGCTTTTTTGAAGGCTTCGACGACTTTGAGGGAGCCTCTGGCCTGACCGCAGGTGCCGGATGAAACCGTGATGACAGGTCTTTTGTCCTCGCGGCGTTTGCGTTTCGATTGAGCGATGTGATCGCTTAACTCCTTAAGGGACCGGAATTTCGTTGATTCTATCTTGGCGTCTCTCATGGTGCCGCTCATTTTTGATATCTCTTGAGGACGGTACTGACCTTCCTTACCGACATCTGGGCGTGGTAGTCGCCGTCGACTACGACGACCGGTCCGATGGCGCAGCAACCGAGGCAAGCCACCGTTTCCAGCGTGAACTTTTTGTCGCTTGTAGTTCCGCCGGGCTTGATGTCGAGCAGTCGTTGCACTTCCTCCAGAATCTTGGGACCGCCCCTGACGTGACAGGCTGTGCCGAGGCAGACTTTGACGGTGTGCTCGCCCCGCGGGGTCAGGCTGAATGACCGGTAGAATGTGGCCACTCCGACGACGTCCACCAGGGGGACGCCGAGAGCAGTCGAAACAAAGCGGATGGCTTCTTCCGGTAGATAGCGATATTCGGTCTGGACGTCCTGGAGGATGGCGATTAGGTTTTTTCGGGAGTTTTCGTGCTTGTCGATGATCAATTGGAGTTTTTCTTGCTCGACGATCAAAGCAGTTCCTCCTTAGGCGATGGCTGGATCGAAAAAAGGCAAGCGGAAAATACAGATGAGATCAAATACTTCATTAAGGATGGCCCGGTTGTGCCTTGTATTAAAGTTGCCAGGTAATAAATACAGTACTCCCTGGTCGTAAAATGCCGTCTTAATTACGGCAGAACATATACCAGAGCCCCTTTTGCTATGTCAAGTGATTTTTGGGGTCAGGTCTTGAAATATCAGTTTTGTCCAATAATTGAACAAAACTGATATTTCAAGACCTGACCCCATTTTACAGATTAGTTTAGCCCAAACGGCGCATTTCGTGTCCGTGCTCGTCTTCGTCGGCCGCCTGCTCTTCCATTTTCAGCTTTAGGGCGAAAAAGCCTTCTTTTTCCGCGAGAGAGGCAAGAGTCACATAGTTCTGGACATCCTTTATTTCTTCATTGGCGTCATGTTCGAGCATTTTTGGCACTTCCTGGGGTGGTAGAGATAAATCTGGATTGAGCTTCGGTATGCCTCCCAGCGTGACGATTTGATTGGCCAGGTATTGGGCATGACCTACCTCATCGGTGACCTCTTCGAGATACATTTCCCGGATGGCCTCGTTTTGCGCACCCTTGATGAACGCGGCCTCGATCATGTAGCGAAGGAAGGTCGTGACTTCGCGGTTGAGTTGTTCGTTGAGCCGGTCGAGCAATTCTTTGCTTGCCATCATACGCTCCTTTTTTAATAGAATGTGGGGTCAGGTCTTGAAATATCAGTTTTGTCCAATAATTGAACAAAACTGATATTTCAAGACCTGACCCCAATTGTTAAGCGATTGTAATATCCTTATTTAAATAAACGTCCTGAATCGCATGGAAGATCTTCACTCCCTCGGCCATCGGTTTCTGGAAAGTCTTCCTGCCGGTTATCAGGCCCATGCCCCCGCCTCTCTTGTTTGCTATGGCGGTGTAGACGACATCGGCGAGATCGTTAACTCCTGACGGGCCACCGGAATTTATCAGGCCGACCCTGCCCATGTAATTGTTGGCCACCTGATATCTGACTAAGTCTACCGGATGATCCGAGGTCAAATCACTGTAAACCTTCTTATGGGTCTTGCCGAAATTGAGAGCGGTGAAACCGCCGTTTGTCTCCGGCAATTTTTGCTTTATGATGTCGGCCTCGATCGTGGCTCCCAGATGGTTGGCCTGACCGGTGAGATCGGCGCTCACATGATAATCAACCCCGTCCTTCTTGAAGGCGGAATTTCTGAGATAGCACCATAGAACCGTGAACATTCCCAGCTCATGGGCGAGTTTGAAAGCTTCGCTGACTTCGGTGATCTGCCTGGTCGATTCCTCCGATCCGAAATAGATTGTGGCTCCGGCGCCTACGGCCCCCATCTCGAAAGCCTGCTCTATGCTGGCGAAGAAAATCTGATCGTACTTGTTCGGATAGGTAAGCAGCTCGTTATGGTTGAACTTCACGATGAACGGAATCTTGTGGGCGTATTTCCTGCTTACGGCCCCGAGCACGCCCATGGTCGAAGTCACGGCGTTACAGCCTCCCTCGATGGCCAGTTTCACGATGTTCTCGGGATCGAAATAATCAGGGTTCGGGGCAAATGAAGCACCGGCCCCGTGTTCCACTCCTTGGTCGACCGGAAGTATCGACAGATAGCCGCTGTCCGCCAGACGACCGTGGCTGAAGACCGACTGAATATTCCTCAACACGCTGTTGGGCCTGTCCGACTGGATCATCACCTTATCTATGAAATCCGGGGAAGGAATCATCAATCGTTCCTTCCCGATGGTTTTGCATTCATGGTTAAGAAGATAATCGGCCTTTTCCTTGCCTAAAAGTTCATAAACCGCATCGAGCATAAATTCCTCCTCTATGGATATTCATATTATGTTTGCCTATTGTCAGAGGCAGCGCCGCACTTTAGGTCAAATCACCCCATCCAGCCGGCATACTGAAACATAATTCAAACCGCCGGTTTAGTCAAGCCGGACGGTGTCGCGCTTAAAATAGAGCTATGTCCAATAATTGAACAAAACTGATATTTCAAGACCTGACCCCAACGAGTTGGGCGAGGGCCATAATTCAAACCGCCGGTTTAGTCAAGCCGGACGGTGTCGCGCTTAAAATAGAGCTATGTCCAATAATTGAACAAAACTGATATTTCAAGACCTGACCCCAACGAGTTGGGCGAGGGCCATTTCGGCCGCGTTTTCGATCTGGTGGGCGATCGGCGAAGGCGTCAACTTAGGATGGGTACCCACCTGGAACGTTACCAACTCGTCGGCCCGCAATCCCTGCTGCACGAGCGATCCGATGCAGTTGGCTACGTATCCGGCCTTATCGCTTCCGTATACTTGCCCTCCGATCAGTATTCTCGAGTCTCTCATGAATATCAGCTTGACCGTCAATTCCTGCGTTCCGGGCAAAGTCGCCGGATGCTTGTCCGACGACGTCGCCTTTCCGACGACTACGTCAACCCCCTCTTCTCGCGCCTGCCGTTCGGTGAAACCTGCCGATCCGATGGATAGACCTCCGATCACGGTGCCGAACACTCCGATCGGGGAGGCGGCCCGCTGGCGCAGCGAGAATAGGTTAGCTCCGGCCACCCGGGCCTCCATGGTCGCGATCGAAGCCAGACGGAGCAAACAGGGCCCGTGCGACAGGAAGCAGCTTTTCTGAGTGCAATCGCCGGCAGCGAAAATATTGGGATCGCTGGTCCTCATCCAGGAATCCACCCAGATGCCGGCCGGGTCGTCGACTTTCAGCCCAGCGTTCTTGGCCAGATCGATGTTTGGTCTGACGCCTATCCCGAGGATCACGGCGTCGGCCTCGAGCTGTTGCCCGTTCTCGAGCTCGACCGCTTCCACTTTCTCTTTGCCCAGGAAAGCTTTGGCCCGCCTGTCGGTGAAAAGCTTGACTCCGTTCTTGGCCAGCTCCTGTTCCACCTGGACGCAGACCTCGCTGTCGCACGCCAGAAGAAGGCAGTGCGGTAGAAGCTCAACTATGCTCACGCTCTTCAGGCCCGGAATCTTCCGGCATTCGTCGGCGAATTCGAGCCCGATGAATCCGCCGCCGATTATCACCAAATTCTTCGTCTGCTTCAAAACCTCCTTCACGTTGGCCAGATAGTCGATGTCTTTGCTCGCGGTAAAGACGTTCTGGAGGTTTATTCCGGGCAAGGGCGGGACCAGCGGATAGGACCCAGTGGCCAGAATCATCCGCTCGTATTCGATCGTCCGTCCGTTCGAGGTGGCCACGGTTTTTGCCCCTTTGTTGATCGATGTGACCTCGTCTATGATCAGCTCGATTTTGTTCTTTTCCAGCACGATATCGGGTATCACATCGTCTGACGGGGAGTCCAGGGTCCCGAAGATGTAAGGAATTCCGCAGGGGACCAAAACCTTGTTCTCTCTCCTGATGATCGTAATTCGGGCCTGAGGATTGAACCGGCGGGCGGATATGGCCGCCGTCAGGCCTGCAGCGCTTCCCCCGATTATCAATACGTCAGTATCAGCCATTATAATTCCTCCTGCATTATTTGAATTGCCACCCGGCCGGCGTGAGCACGGGTGGTGGATTTATGTGCAGCTTCATTTCGCCTCTCCTTTTTCCATGAGAAAGCATTCGAGGTCGATGAACATGGCGGCCGCGAGAACCGAAACCAGAGCGGCGTAGCGATGGATTTCGAACATCAGCTTCTGACCGGAATAGCGCAGGAAGGGCATCATCGGCAGAAGCGAAGACATGATGAGCAGGAACCCGGCCACGACGAAAATCCAGAAGGAGGCATATTGGGCTCTGAGGGCCGAAATGCCCAGCCGCCTCGGATCGAAAAGCGAGATGTCCAGAACGAGGGGCTTGGGCATCTCGATATAATCCCTGGCCTTGATGATGACCACAACGGTCAGGCAGGATGCGAATATCCCGCCCGAAGTGACGTGCAGAAGAAGCGGATAGCCGTAAAGACCTCGCCGTATGAACAGGCCGAAGAAAAATCCGCTGGCCGCCAAATAAAGGAACGACAGATAGAAGAGCAAGAAAAGCCATTTTTCAAAGGGGCTCGCCCGCCAGAGTGGAAGCCTCTTGAACAAACCATCGGCAGCCAAGAGCTTTTTCGAGCTCCAACTACGGCTTATTTCGATCGTTCGCCGCTTCAGCCAGCCCAGGTATGTCCAGAGCAAACTGACCAGAACCAGGTTTTTCCCGGCCAGATCGCAGGTAGCCCAGAACCGGTGGAAACTGAGCACGAAAAAGAAAAAAATAACGGAAACCGCGGTCACGGCTGTGAACATTTTTTCGGCTTTTACCTCCTGTCGTTCAAGCCGGAGATCCGGCCCAGAGCTTGGAAACCTGCGAAAAGAAACAGAGCGGCTATGGTTAACCCGCAAAAAGTGAGAACGATCTTCAAAATCGGCCTGACAAGGAATGTCAGGCCGAAAAAGCGCTTATAGATCCCGCTCGCTCCCATGAATTCGACCGAAGAACGTTTTTCCTTTTTCCTGGTCAGGAGAGGTCCTTGACCTTCGAGGGTGGAAAAAAATAAACCGGAATCGACCGAATGGCAATCCGAGCAGCCGTTCCAGCCGAGCGACTGCTGGGCCGGCCTGACGTCGTGAGCCAGAGGCCACATTACGGGCTCGGCGGCCCGGTGCTTTTCGGCCACGAGCTTGCCATGCTGGTTGAGGCTGAACATCCAGCCGCCGGCGACGAAAACGAAATCTCCGGCCTGGCCCTGGTTTTCCGACGCGCGTTTGAGGTTTTGGAGCACGAGGGAAACCTGTTCTTCCGTCAGAGTTTTTCCGGTGCCGGCTTTGGCCGTAACCGTTCCAACGTCGAATTCCGTGGCGAGAGGTTCAAAACTTTTTTCTCCCGACCAGTAGAAACCGTTCAACCCGCCTGCGTCCTCCGGCCGGGCGACCGTCTCGAGATAGCCGTCGGTGAGGCGGTAAACGGTGCTTTTTACCAGGAAGACCGGCCGCCGGCCGCCTGAAGAGGAAGAAAGCGCCGTCAGGGCGTTGAAAATCCTGGCTTCGATTTCCGGGTCCCGTTCGAGAGAATCCGGATCGAAGTCGGGGACAAAAGGACTGACCGCGCCTTCCATCAGGACGGCCCAGAACCAGGGGGCCTTTTTGTCGGCAACGTACGGCCGGCCCTCAAGCCCGCCGTCGACGTTTAATTGAAACATGTGATCGCCCGATATCAGCACCGGGATCTCGCCTTCAGCCGAAGCTGAGGAGAGAGCCATGAGTATGCCCGCGATGTGTTCTTCGGATTTCAGAACATCGCCGGCCGCAGCCATGACTTCCTCGGGTTTCAGATGCTCGAGCTTATCACCGGCAAGCCGGCCCCAGAAAGAAGGCCAGACCAGCCTGTGGGGGGCGATTTTTCCCCGGCCGTTCTCGGCGTAGACGGGTTCGAATATAACCGGCTCATCGGTGGCCCAGGAAGCAAGGCCGTAGATGCCGAGCCTGTTGGCCGCCGACGTCCGCACCCGGCCGAATCCTTCTTTGAGGACCGGACCGGAATGGCAAACCGTGCAGCTAAGCCGCCTGAAATGTACGAGCGGAATGCCCGCGTGCGTGGGATAAGGCGCGCCCTGCCGGCCGGGAGTCACCGTGCGGTTGCCCTCGGCATCCTCGCCCAGGTGACAGCCTCGGCAGGTGAAACCCTCAAGGTTTTTCATGCCTTTTTCGGCCGCCTCGCCTTCGTAACCTCTGGTCATGTCATGACCGAGGTCGTTTCTGTGACAGTCGGCGCACTGAAGTCCCGACGCCCGGTGAATGTCGGGTTCGGATTCGTTGAGAGCCTGACCGACGGGCGTGGCCGAATGACAAGCCAGGCAGTTGCTGTCATGGGGCTTGTGTGTGACTTCGAAATAATAACGGTGCCTGGAGTCGAATTCGGCCGGGTTGTATTTGACCTGGGGAGCGACCGCCCATTCCTGGTCGTCACGATTGGGCCCGTCGTAGATATTCCAGGTCGGGTGAAGACGGGAAGCCATGCCGCCGACCTGGCCGATACCGGAGGAGGCCGTGGACGCCCAGCGCAGGTTTTCCCTGGCGACCTGCTTGGCCCATTCGCCATGGTCCTGGCGCGGGGAAGCGTTATGGCAGGCCAGGCAGTTGATCTCGGCCTTGCCCGAGACGTTCCAGCGAGCTTCAGGATCGGGTGCTTCCATTTCCGGTGTAGGTTCGGCCGTGCCTCCGCCCGGCATGTTCCGGCCGAAAAGAATGGTCATGTTCCAGGCCGTCAGGCCGATTTCTTCCGGTTTGATGCATCCCGCCCACTCACGGTAAGAAAGAGGCAGGACCGTGCCTGTTTTCGGATCGGTCAGGAACCAGGGCTCGCCGGGGCGTCCATCATTTTCGGATACCGGGGCGTTGAAATGAAAGCCTTTGCTTATCGTATCGTAATTGTGACATGGCTCGCATGTATGGCGGCTCGAATATGGAAACGGGTAAGATTCCGTGGGGATTATGAGCTGGCCGTTTTCGTCCCGGAGCTGCAGCAGGTGAACAGGGGTTTTCTTGGCCCCGTCCCAGGGATGAATGATCTCGTTTTCTTTCTCGTCCTTTTTTACATCCTGAGATGCTCCAGGGGCGCTTAGAAAATAAAAAATAGCCGCGGCCAGAGCTACGGCAAGAAAGGTTGCGGCGAGTGATGTCTTGCGTGATTTCATGCCTTGAAAACGTCCGGATTGAATTCCACCGGCCGGCGGGCTTTAACCGCTTCATTGGTCGCGAGGACGGCAACGCACGACTGGTAGGCCAGGCTGGCCGGGCAGTTGAGCGGCGCTCCGGTCCGGACGGCTTCGAAGAAATTCGCCAGGTGCGGCTGGTGGGCGGGCTCGGCCAGCTCGACCGGTAGCGGCCAGCGGCCCGCTTCTATCGTGACCCGGACGTCGAGCATAATGTTCTTGCTGGCCGTCGTCCTGAGGGGCGGCGCCTCCGATTGGAGTAACCCCGCCTTAGCCAGGGAATCCCATTCCGGCGCGTGCGGCTCGCGCATGGCCCAGTTGCCTCTCTCGGGGATTTCGGAGATGACCAGAGAGCCGTTTTCGCCCATGAAAGTTTCGTAGAAGCCGCCGTGCTGAGTCGTGGTCTGAACCTGATAGAGAGCCCGGGCCGTCCCGCGGGCCGTCTCGTATTCGTAGATAGCCATGACGTTGTCATACCATTCCCAGTTTTCGTAATAATCTCGGCCGCCCGCGGCCGTGACCGATTTAGGATTCGAGCCGAATACCCAACTGAAAAGATCTATCTGGTGCGAGCCCAGATCAACCATCGGGCCGCCGCCGTATTTCTTGAAAAGCCGCCAGTTGCGGAACTCGACCATCGACCGGTAGCCGTACTTGTCAAGGGTGGCCTGGTTGATGGCGTATCTTTCCGGCCAGCCCAGCAGATCCGACTTGGCTCTGTTCCACTGAGCGTAGGCCACCGTCACCCGGCCGAGGAGGTGGTGCTCTCGAAGGAGGCGTTCGATGGCGTGTATATAGCGCGGATTGGACCGGCGCTGGTGGCCGATCTGGAGAAGCATTTTGGTCTCCCGGGCGGCTCCGACCATGGCCCGGGCTTCGCCGAGTGAGTTAGACATCTCTTTTTCGCAGTAGACGTGAAGACCGGAACGAAGGCAGGCGATCGTTTGCTCGGCATGAACCCAGTCGGGGGTGGCGATGACAGCCGCGTCGAGCCCCTGCTCTTTGGCCAGAAGGTCCCGGTAATCCTCATAAACGGAGACATTGATGCCGTATTTTTTCAGGTAATTGGCGGTGTAGGTCCGGCTGTATTGCCAGATATCGCAGATGGCTTTGATCCTGATGCCCTGGATACGGAGGATGGCATCGATAAGAATGCGGCCCTGGGCGCCGCAGCCTATGACCGCAATGTCGATCCCGCCGGATTTCTTTTGTCCCGATACGGCCGGCACCTTCTGGCCCATGCCTTTCACAGTCAGGGCAGCTCCTAAACCAGCGGCCGTCGTCGCTCTTAGGAAATCCCGACGAGAAATGGTCGCCGATGACTCTTTTCCGAGGGCTTTGTCTTTCATGGCCGATTCCAGGCTATACCCAGAATAACCATCTTATTATAAAGCTTCTTTGTCCGCAACTCCTCCACGCGAAGGTGTGATAGCCAAGCAGAAATGTCCCCCGTCCGGGAGGAACCAGGCGAAACGCGGGATGGCCGCCGCTTCTTGTATTTATTTTGCCAGGCTTTTTTTGAAATCCCTGTCGAAAGCCCCGCCGGCCGGAGAAAAATTCATCACTTTGAGGAACTCGAGGGCGTCCCGGGCTCCAAACTCGCGGTCCATGGCGTTGTCTTCCCACTCGACCGACAGAGGCCCGCCGTAGCCGATAGCGTTGAGTTCCCGGATTATGGCCTCGAAATCGACGTCGCCGTGTCCGGGCGACCTGAAATTCCAACCCCGGCGGACGTCGCCGAACGGCAGGAGCGAACCAAGAAGGCCGGCTTTGCCGTCGAGGGTTACGGCCACGTCTTTCACGTGGACGTGGTAGATGCGGTCGCCGAATTCCCTCAGGAAAAGGTGCGGCTCGATGCCCTGCCAGAGGAGATGGCTGGGGTCGAAGTTGAAACCCAGAGCCGGGCGGCGGCCGAAGGTTTCGAGGAGCCTCCCGGCAGTGTAAAGGTCGAAGGCGATCTCAGTCGGATGGACCTCCAAAGCGAATTTGATACTCTGCTTGTCGAACTCGTCCAGAATAGGCGTCCAGAGGGCGAGAATTTTCTTGAAGGCGGCTTCGATTATGTCTTCCGTAGTCGGTGGGAATGAGTACCATGCCTTCCAGATGGGCGAACCCATGAACCCGTTGACGACATAACAGCCCATCCTCCTGGCCGCCCGGGCGGCGGCTTTCATTTCTTCGACGGCCCACTTGCGCAGGCCGTCGGGTTTTCCCTTGACCCTGGCCGGAGCGAAGGAGTCGAGCCGGGGATCGTATTCGTCGCCCACGCACTGGCCGGCCAGATGAGCGCCCAGGGCCCAACAACTCAGACCGTATTTCTTGAGAATGCGTTTCCGGTCCCGGACGTAGGCCTCATCTTTTGCGGCTCTGCGGACATCCATATGATCCCCCCAGCAGGCAATCTCCAGGCCGTCATATCCCCAGGCCGCCGCTTTTTTGCATATCTCTTCGAAAGGCAGATCGGCCCACTGGCCGGTGAAAAGCGTTATGGGTTTGCCCATTTTCCCCTCCTTAATCCATCGTCAGCCAGACCGAGCCCCGGTCGGAGCTTTCGACACACTTCTCTATGAAACGCACGCCGCGGATTCCGTCCTCGATGCCCGGGAAATCTAGATCATCAGCTTCAAGCGGTTCACCTTTCTTTTTTTTGGCCAGGGCGGTTATGAAAGTCGAATACATGTCGGCAAAACATTCGAAATAGCCCTCGGGATGCCCGGCCGGGATGCGGGACAGAAATCCTGCCCGGCGCGACATCGGATCGCGGCCGCGGGACAGTACAGAGTTGGGCCGGCCGAGCAGAGACACCCTGAGGTGGTTCGGATCTTCCTGAACCCATTCGAGGGAGCCTTTGGTCCCGTAGATTCTGACTCTGAAACCGTTATCGTGGCCGACGGCGATTTGTGAGCTCCAGTAAACGCCGCGGGCGCCGTCATCGTAGTTGACCATGATGGTCGCGTTATCGTCGAGGACCCGGTCTTCGCCGAACCTCTCGAGCCTGGCGCAGAGAGAAGCTATGCGCAGACCGGTCATGTGAGAGACCATATGTTCGATGTGGCTGCCGATGTCGCCCGTACAGTTGGAGATACCGGCCGTTTTCGGATCGGTCCTCCAGAGTGCCTGCTTTTGTCCGGTTTTCTCGAGCGGGGTGGCCAGCCACTCCTGGGGATACTCGGCATTCACGAAACGGATGCCGCCGAGCTCGCCGGCAGCGATCATGTCGCGGGCGTGTTTGACCATTGGGTAGGCCGAATAAGCATAAGCCGTGCAGAACAGGAGATCCTTGGCGTGGGCGATGCGGTGCAGCTCGGCCGCGTCGCGACTGTCGGTTGTCAGGGGTTTGTCGCAGACGACATGAAAGCCGTGGTTGAGTGCCAGACGGGCAGCCCGGTAATGGTAGATGTTCGGGGTGACGATGACGATGAAATCAGGCCTGTCCCCGCGGCGGGCTTCTGATTCGAGCATCTCCTCAAAGGTGGGATAAAGCCTGTCCCGGGGCAGGCCGAGTGACAAGCCTGTGGCCAGTGTGTTTTCATATGATCGTGAGAAACAGCCGCAGACGAGTTCGGCTTTGCCGTCCAGGGCGATGGCTTTGCGGTGGACCTCGCCGATGAAAGCGCCCGGCCCGCCGCCAATCATTCCATAGCGGAGTTTAACCGCCTTCTCGATTTCGCTTTTCCCTTCGATCATGCTTTCCCTCCCTTTTATTTTATTTAGCATTAATCGTCTTGAGCTTGCAAGTCAAAGATCCCTCCGGTAAGAGCTGAGCTTTGATTTTGACGCCGGTCCATGGCCCGGCGGCCGCGTTCAGGAGGTTTTATAGGATTTTCGAAGCCGGCGGCGGCCTTTGTCAACCGATTCTGACGACTGCGTTCGGTTCCTTGATTTGCCCTTTTTTCAGCAGGATCATCGCCTCCTGGAGTTCCTCGAAGGGGAAAACTCGTACCTCCATTTTCATGTCCGTCTTGCCGGCGATTTTCAGGAATTCCCGGGCGTCTTGCCTGTTGACGTTGAGCAGGGTTCTGATATCCCTGCCCCAGAGGTTCTGGGAATAATCCTTTATTTCGATCGTGTCCATGCTCACCGGGGCGAGGACCAGGATGCCTCCTTTTTTCACAGTCGAAAGGGAAGGTTCGACCATGGGCCCGACGGGAGGAAAGAGAATGGCCGAGTCCAAAGGTTCGGGCGGCGCCTGTTCCATGATGTTTCCCGTCCAGCGGGCGCCGTTTTTTCCAGCCGTCTTTTTATGATTGAGAGATCTGGTGCTGACGTAGACGTCGATGCCGAGATAAACGGCGGCCTTCAGAACGTATAAGGCCGTCGGCCCGAAGCCAAAAAGCCCCAGCTTCCCGCCTTTATCTATTCCGGCCAGCTTGAGAGCGCAGTATCCGGCAATCCCCGGACACATGAGCGGAGCCGCGTCTTCGGGCTCCATCCCGATTCCCTCGAGGGAGAGAGCGAAATCCTCTTTAACGGTGACGTACTCCGCAAAGCCGCCGTTCGCGTCCCAACCGGTGGCCCGGAAATCAGGACAATAATTCTCCTTTCCCTGGCGGCAAAATTCGCACCGGCCGCAGGAACTGTGAAGCCAGGATACGCCCGCGTGATCGCCGGTTCTGTAATCCTTGACTTCCTTGCCCGTCTTTTCGACTACGCCGACGATTTCGTGGCCCAGGATCAGAGGCGATTTTTTCAAAGGCAAATCGCCTTCGGCAATATGAATGTCTGTCCGGCATATGCCGCAGGCCTGAACTTTAATCCTTATCTCCCGGTTCCCAGGCTGAGGCTGAGGCGCTTCGGCCAGCCTCAAAGGCCGCTTTTCTATGTCCGATTGGTTTTCGAGGATCCAGGCTTTCATTTTTTATCAGACGATATAGAGACTCTTATAAAAATCTTTGGTCACCGCATAATAATCTTTTCTATAATTCTTAACGGCCAGAGGCAGGAAGTCCAGGATATCCTGGGCGGTGATCCCGTCCGGCCCTTTTTCCGCGGCGGCCAGATCTCCCGAAAAGCCGTGAATGAAAACGCCGGTTCTCACGGCCGCTTCAAAATCGAGGCCCAGGCCGAACATGGCCGATATGGTTCCGGTGAGAACGTCGCCGGAGCCGGCCGTGGCCATGCCCGAGTTTCCGCTCATATTGACGAAAACTCTCCCGTCCGGGCAGGCGATCAGAGAATGGGCGCCCTTGAGAACGATGAGGGCGTTAAGTTTTGCCGCCTGCTCCTGGACGACCGGAATTCGATTCTTCATGATTTCTTCTATGGAGATCCGGGCCAGGCGCGACATCTCTCCGGGATGAGGAGTGAGAACGGTGGGGGCCTGACGTTTTTTTATCAATTCAGTATCTCCGGAAACGGCCGTGATCCCGTCCCCGTCTATGAGAAGAGGTCTGGTTATTTCCCGGGTCAGCTCTTTCACCAGTTCCTGAGTTTCCTCATTTAGCGAGAGACCAGGCCCCATGACCACCATATCCGCCTGTTCCGCTATCTCCAGGAGGTGCCTCTTGTTTTTCGAAGCAATGCTGGCCGAGGGAGTCTCGGCGAGGGGAACGAAGACGATTTCACTGCCTTTGTTGGCTATGAACGGAGTGACCGAGGCCGGCGAAGCCAGCCGGGAGTAACCGCCGCCTGCCTTTAAAAAGGACATGGCCGAAAAATAGGGAGCGCCGAGATAACTGGCAGAACCGGCTATGAAAAGCACGTCCCCGAAGGTTCCTTTGTGGCCTTTTTCGTCTCTCGGAGGAAGTCCGGCCGGCTGATTGATTTCCACTTTGAAGTGCTCCCGGTCATAGAGAGCGGGCGGGAAAGAAATGTGGGTGACGTACAGCTTGCCGCCGTACTCGAAACCCGGGTAAATCAGGTTGCCCAGCTTGGGCAGCCCGAACGTGACGGTGTAATCGGCTTTCACCGCTTCGCCCATGATTTCGCCCGTGTCGCCGTTGATTCCCGATGGAATGTCGATGCTGAAGACCGGTTTCCGGATGCCGTTTATCAGGCGCACTGTTTCCCCGTATAGACCCTCGACGTTTCGGGTCAGCCCGGTTCCGAACACGGCGTCCACGACGGCGTCGCATTGGGCCGCCTCTTCTTTGATCGATTCTATCGAATCGACGTGAGTGACCCGGACCGGAAATCCGGAGATGATTTCCCGGTTCTTTTTGGCCGGGCCTTTGAATTGTTTTTCGTCGCCGACGATGTAGATCTGGACGGCGCCGCCCGTCGAATGAATTTTCCTGGCCGCGACCAGTCCGTCGCCGCCGTTGTTTCCGCTGCCGCAGAAGACTGAAAATTTTTTGTTTTTTATTCCGAGTTCCTGCAGAATGACGAAATACACGGCCTGGCCGGCATTTTCCATGAGTATTTCATGGGGGATGCCGAAATTTTCGACGGCGCTTTTATCGAGCTCCCTCATTTCTTGAACGGTGCTAATTTTCATTTCTCGCTCTTTCTGTTTTGTTAAAACTATATTAAAATTCGAAAGGTAACCTTCGTCAAGCTCATATTTATCACG
>Ga0172365_10000807_pt1 | contig 21852 bp, 14 predicted proteins | sample LakKivSesite48cm_FD_114535 | JGI IMG/M metagenome (GOLD analysis project Ga0172365, IMG submission 114535) | Sediment microbial communities from Lake Kivu, Rwanda - Sediment site 48cm | ecosystem: Environmental > Aquatic > Freshwater > Lake > Sediment | place: Rwanda: Western Province, Lake... | reverse complement strand
GTTCCGCTAAAGCGGGATTAAGGCAGGCGGGATGACTGGGGCTAAGTCGTAACAAGGTAGCCGTACGGGAACGTGCGGCTGGATCACCTCCTTTCAAAGAGAAAATTGACCCAATACCCTGGATTTTTTTAGAAATTCGAAATTCGAAGTACGAAATAGTAAACATTTCAAATTAACCAATCCATAATACAGTGAGCAAAAACCGTAGAACGATAAATGATTCTTTTGTTTAATATTTAATAATTGGATTTTAGCAATTGTTTAGAATTTAGATATTAGTATTTAGAATTTCCAACTTACTACATGAGTTATCGGGCTTAAAATTTTGTTGATTATTTGTCTCTATGCTTGACTTCAATTTAATTTAAGATAAAATCGTATGGTGATTTATGAAAAAAGAGATATATTATTGGCATAAAACAGGAAAAATAAATACAAACAAAACCATTGAACTTGCCTTAAAAAGGGCAGATGAATTGAATATTGAATATTTTGTCATTGCAACCTGCACAGGATATTCAGCAAAGGTTCTTTTGAGTAAAGCGAGAAATAAAAAGATTATTGCTATTACTCATCAGGCAGGTTTTTCAAAACCTGGTGAGATGGAAATTAAACCTGAGGTGATTAAATTTTTAAAGAAAAAGGGTATAAAAATTTATACTGGCACACACTTCTTTGGTGGTTTTGGCAGGGCAATAAGATTTAAGTTTGGAGGTCTTGAGCCAGAAGAAATTGCGGCAAACATATTAAGAATATTTGGTGAAGGCGTAAAAGTTACGATTGAAATTGCCATTATGGCACTTGATGCAGGGCTGATTCCTTATAATAAAGAAATTATTTCAATTGGCGGTACTGGTTCAGGTGTGGATACTGCCATTGTTTGTGTGCCAAAGCACGGCAAAGATTTTTTTAATTTTGAAGTTAGAGAAATTATCTGCAAACCAAGGTATCGTTGATGATAAACTTATGAGAATGGATGAAAATATCCTCCAGTTTTCCTTTTTAGCAAATTGGGAAATAATCCTCTTCAATCCCCCATTAGGAAAGGGGGAAATAGGTGAATTTTCAGAGGATCCAATTGCTTTGACCCTTGAGAGAGGCTATGAAATCTAAGGTTGCGGTCATAAAGACAAGTCCTCAAACAATCATTGAAGATATTGAAAAGTGTTTAAAACTTGCTGATGTAGAAAAATATCTGCCTAAAGTTGTGTCTACTATCCTAAAGGTGAACATCTCCTGGCATTTTTGGTATCCTGCCTGTTCAACAACACCCTGGCAACTTGATGGCGTTGTATCAACTCTTTATAAAATGGGTTATAAGGATTTAATTCCTGCCCAGAATCGCACGGTTGTAATAAACCCAAAACTCGGTGCTGAGAACAATCATCTAAATCCAGTGATGCGTAAACATAAATTAAAGTTTATTTATCTTTATGAACCTGATGTTGAGTGGATATACTACAGACCAAAAGCAAGGATGCTTGTGCTTGATAAAGTCTATAAAGACGGCATCCAGATTCCAAAGTTATTGATCGGAAAGAATGCGTTTCATTTACCGACATTGAAAACTCATTTCTTTACTACAATGACCGGTGCAATGAAGAATGCATTTGGTGGATTATTGAATGATAACCGGCACTGGACGCACGCAGTAATTCATGAGACATTGGTTGATTTACTACAGATCCAAAAAGAGATTCATCCAGGGATATTCTGTCTTACTGATGGGACTTTTGCGGGTAATGGTGCAGGGCCGAGGCTGATGAAACCCGAAATAAAAAACTATATCCTTGCAAGTGGTGATTCAGTTGCAATTGATGCCATAACCGCAAAGATAATGGGATTTAATCCTATGTCTTTAAAATTTTTAAATCTTGCCCAGGAAATGGGATTGGGAAAAGCAAAGCCCGAAGATATTGAAATTATGGGAGAAGACATATCTTCGATAAACTTTTGCTTTAAGTGCGCAGACACATTTGCCTCGAGGGGTCAGAAGGCGATATACTGGGGATTTTTAAAACCATTCGAGCATTTACTTTTGCACACGCCGATTGTGCCCTGGTCATATTTTGCATCCCGGGCGTATCACGATTTCTACTGGTACAATATTTATGGCAAACCGATTGTGCGAAAATTCTTGCGAACTGAATGGGGAAAATTGTTTGAATCGTATAAATAACCATCAAGATAAATCCCCCTTATATTCCCCCTTTGAAAAAAGGGAGATTGAGAGGTTTTGAAAAAGAGGATAAACAGGATGGAAAAAGAGTTATGACAATTAAGGATTACTGAAGGTATGGTGAATTTGTTAGAAGATAACTGAATATTATGAGTACCGCGGAAATAAGAACTTTTATTGTCGGCTACATTGAGACAAATATGTATTTTATCCATAATAATCAGCAGGGCATTATCATTGACCCTGGATTTATTGAGTCAGAATTCGATTCATTGATTAAAAAAATCAGAAAAGATGTCTTAGAAGTTCCTATGGTTATATTAACCCATTGCCATTTTGACCATATTACAGGATGTACAATTTTAAAAAAAGAGTTCAACTGCAAAATCTATTGTCACAAACTTGATGAGGATAAACTATTAGACCCGCAAAAGAGCGGTGCATCTTTATTTGGTACTTCTAGCATTCAACCGAGACCTGATGCCTATCTTGAAGATGGTCAGGAGATCAATTTCTTTGATTTAAATTTAAAAGTTCTTCATACTCCAGGCCACACACGCGGTAGTATCTCTGTTTTGTTTCAAGATATATATCTTTTCAGTGGTGATACAATATTTAAAGATGGTCTTGGCAGGACTGACTTATATGATGGCGATTATGATACAGAGATAAATTCAATAAGAAATAGAATATTAACTTTTCCTGATGATACCGTTATTTATCCCGGTCATGGTCCTGCAACAACAGTCAAAGAAGAAAGAAAAAATTTTCTCTGAGCATTTCCCAATATTGATTTTAACTATAAAATTGTTTCTATTAATGCATAGCTACAGAAATCAAGGAAGATATCAGGATTGTATTTTTACGCGATCCCGCCGCATAGAGAATGTGGCGCGATCTTTCTGTTATCGCAGTAATATTATATTTGCTGTTTGTCTATAATTTTCAGCCTCCAACTGGACGAAATAAACACCTGAAGGAACCGGACAACCCAAGTCGTCGTCGCCGTGCCAGACGACTTGGTCTGATAGTCTCATCGTCTGATAGTCCCATTGTCTGACCAATCTACCACTTGCATCATAGATTTTTAAACTAACCGATAGCTGATTGCTGATAGCGGATGGCTGTCTATCTGCGTTCTGTAATCTGCTATCTGCTATCTGCCATCTGATATCGGTCTTTTTGCTGAATGGATTTGGATAGAGTGTTAATTTTGAATTTTGAATTTTGAATTTTGAATTTTGAACCTCTTCAATTGCTAGTGGTTTCATTTTAACATTTAATATTTTTGGTATTCCAGGTAATACAACCACGCTGCCAAAAGAAATAGTTTCATAGCCATTTTTTAAAAACTGGATTGAATATGTTCCGGGATTTAAAATTCTGTGATATCTACCATATAGAGGTTCGCTCAATCTTGGTGCAAGGGTAGAATCATAATAGTCTATGATTCTTATTTCTGCGACCAGTGGTTGATTTGTTATTGAATCTGTAATAATACCAGTAATACTTGAGCCAAAGGTTCTCTCAAGTAGATAATAAGCACCAGCAAGATTTCTGATACAGATACTGTCTACAAGATTGCCAGGTGGATAACAACTCCTGCTTACTTCAATTGTGTAGGCAAATGTGCCACAGATACCATAAAGCCAGTTTCTTGCACTCCCTTCTGTGGCATATCCATATATCGGAACATACGTGCCATTACCCGCATCATTTATTATCTTTGAGGCAAGGGTATCGGCAATTTTTTTAATAAATGGATAGTCTATTGAAAATTGTGTTCCCCAGCGCCAAGGATAATAGACAAGTTCTCCCTGGCCAGTGCGGACACAATGATAACATATGTCAAATACAAAATGGTTTTCCAACGTCAAATCCCTGATTATCCTTGTTTCATTCTCAGAAAAAGCGTAAGGCCCACGGTAGTATTCATCGGTTGGGTCAGGGCTACCACCAAATTCCCAGTTAAAGTCATAATTCCTATTTAAATCAACGCCATCGGAATCTAAATCGAAAAAGCCATTGTTATTGTTGTCTCTTTTATCCTTTCGCCATATTGTATCAAGCCCGGTCATTACCACATTATGGCCTTCAGGATTCAATATAGGTATTATCCAGATTTCGGTATTATTTATCCAGTAAGTAATTGCTGAATCCACGCTATATTTACTAACTAAGTCATTCAATAGGAAAAGGCTGACTTCGCAGCTAAGTAATTCTTCAGCATGGTGAATACCATTATACAGGATTGATGGTTCGTCTTCTTTTATTCCTGGATTATCTGAAATTTTTATCGCCAAAATAGGTAGGCTGTCTTGTGTAGAAACGCCAAGGGTATCAAGTTTGGTAATTGTAGGATAAAGCGTTGCAATTGAATCAAGCTCCTGAACCGCTTCATCATAGGTGTGATAGCAGGGGTCAATTAAAATGATGCCAGATGCAAGATGCCAGATACAAGATAAAAAGCAAATTATTCTAATCACTTTAGAATCACAATCTTTTTCACTGTTGAGAATTCACGGGTTTTGACAGAAATAAAGTAAATGCCAGCGGGTATCTTCTCAGCATCAAGATTAAAAATATAATAGCCTGGTTCCATTGTTTTATTGATTATAGTTTTTATGAGTTTACCGGTTATGTCATAAATATTGATCTTTACTTGTGTCTTCAACGGAACCGCAAGTTGAATAATGAAATTAGTATGACAAGGATTGGCAGACAATATATTTAATGCAAATTGAATTGGATAGAGGATTTTGTTCTCACCGATACTGACCTCGCCAATGGTAAAACAACTATCACTTAAATCAAAGCCAATGTTTTCTGAAAGGTCATAAGCAAGAACTTTTATCAAACATTTATTTGAGTATATATGAGGGATTGTCCAGTCAAATATCGAATCATTGGTATCAAAATGGGCAACACGATATGGATAGGTAGCACCACTATCAACAGAAAGGTAAATATTCACACTATCAATACCAATATTATCGCTTGAATTCCACTGAATCTGGTGGACTTCATTCCAGTACCAGATTTCGCCACCATTAGGAGAAAAAACTTGAACCACTGGTGGGTCAGGGTCAAAGATAGTGAACACCGCATCTGAAACATCAGTACCGATATTATTGTTGCTATCAAATGCCTTGATTCTTACAAGACAATGCGTTGATGGAGTTTGTGGAACTGTCCACAGATAGAGAGAATCATCGCGTGTCGTAGTTGTAATATATGACCAGGAAGTTCCATTGTTTGTTGAATATTCTATTACCGCAGAATCGACTCCCACATTATCATTTGAATACCATTTTATTGTATCAACCTCACCGATATTCCAGACTTCACCGCCGTTGGGCGATATAACAACGACTTCAGGCTCAACAAGGTCAGAAAATAGACGACTGTAATAAATATTCCAGTTCCCATTTCTGTCTGATTGCCACAATACCCATACATAGCCAGAGTCATCAGCAACCGCCGAAGGAAATATATCTCGTGATGGATTATTACTTATAATCATTGAATCCTGCCACCCACCGTCTTTGTAATATTTTGCCCAGATTTCCCAATCACCAGTGCGGTTTGACTGCCAGATACACCAGAGATAACCATCACGGTCAACAACCAGGGTTGGATGCTCATCGCGATTAGAATCTGATACTACTGCTCTGGCATTTGACCAACTTGTGCCATTGTAGTGGCTTTCATAGATATCAGTATTGCCATTGCGCCAGGTTGTCCAGACAACCCATACTGTTCCATCACCAGACACGGCAATTTTAGGGTCCTGGTCCTGAGCTGGATTGCCTGTTATTCTGTATAATCCCTCCCAGTGGCCAGAACTAGGATTGTATTGCTTAACATAAATGTTTCGGTTGTATTGATATCGCTCACTTACCCAGGTTACCCAGGCAATGCCATTGCTATCAGTAGCCATTGCTGGACGGTAATCGTTTGCTGAATCAACGGTTACCGCGAACATTGGTTGCCAGGTTGTGCCATCGGAATAACGGCAATAAATATCACCGTTTAAATGGGTCCATCGTTCAAAACAGACCCACAATCTGCTATCACCATCAAGGGTCATTGTTGGATACATATCATTTGATGCCTTTGAACTGAGTTGTTCTTCTGTACCCCACTGATTACCAATATATACGCTGCCAAACACATCATAATGTCTGGCGTAATTCCTTTGCCAGGTTAAATATGGATTTCCCTGATTATCTGTAGATAATGCAGGGAAAAAATCCCAATAAAGATAGGGTCGCACAATCTGGGCGGTTGACCAGGTCCCATTTGTATAATAAGAAGCACAGATTTCTGTCCTACCATTTGTGACTGAACGGCCCGTTGTCCAGGCAGACCATAATCTTCCTGAACCATCTTTTACAACACTGACATAGGCATCAGTTTCAGTATTTGTATCAACCGGCGCTGGCGGAGACCAGGTTAATGTTGAAGGAAATAAATCAACTGGAAAATGTTTTTTGATTACCTGTGCAACTGATTGTTTCGGTTTCAGGGTTGGGTCTCCCAAAATACACATTCCATAAAACCAATCAACATCATTTATCCCATATTGTGTAAACCATTGCTTAAATGCTTGGCCGATTGAGATACCAGTATTGAGCGGTCCATAAAATGCATCAAAATGGAGCATACTGCCGACCTTAGTTGAGCCAATTGCGATTAGTCCGTTTGAAGTATTAAATAAATATAGACATCCTTCAGAATTTTCTTCAATGAATCGTGTTCCTCCACACTGGAATAGATTCAAAAATAGAAATGGCGGGTCAGCAAACCATAATTCAAAGTTGAATACAGTGCCTGCATAGCCACTTGTATTTTTGAATGTGTTCCCCCAGGGCGATGAATGGCTGCAGATTTGAACCCATTCATATGGGTCATCAAGCCGCATGCGGAAGTCTGCTGCAGTTGTAGTATTATATTGTCGCACTACAACAACCGTATCATATAAGAGATTTAGATTGCAATTGTTGAAACTATACCAATCATCATCAACATAAGCGAGCGCCTTCTGTGGAATTCCATAACCACCACTTCTGTATTTGTGAATTTTGGAGAGATAATTATTTACGAGCCATGCCTCATTCCCCCAGGTTACAGGATTGGCACAAATTCTGCCGACCCATATTTCAGGTGCCTTGTTTCCAGTATGATTATCAAAAAGTCCATTAGTATCACTATCAACCCAGGTTCCGTTGAGATCCATAAAGTATAATTCAACGGGGAATTCCTCACGTCCTTCAGAAGATTCATATTCATACCAGGCTATAGGCACATTTCCAATGAAGACCGCGCCAACAAGTTCACTATCAAGGAGTGCAGCAAGATGGTTGCGCAATGCCGGTGCATTCCACCCACGCACTGTATCGACCCTGACACTATAATTTTCCGCCTCAAGGTCAGAAATATAGGTGGTTAGGGAATCAATGATGTTCAGATAAAGTGGTGCGTAGACGACAATATCAACCATTGGTAATCGCCAGTTCCTATTTTTGGTTTTGTATGCTTTACCGATCATAAATGTTTCTTTGGAAATTTTTGCAGACCAGGCTTGATATGATGTCATTGGGACATCATACGGGTCAATATATTCAAGCCTTTTTATACTTATACTTCCCAACAAAAATATCGGAGCCATAAACGTTAATAAAAGTATTTTCTTTAATTTCATTTTAACCCCTTTTTTCAAATAAATCTAACCTATTTTAACAAAATAACTTTTTCTATTTTATTGTAATTTTCTATTGCCAGTCTTATGAAATAGACGCCCGATGGTAATTTGCGACCAAAATTATCTGTTCCGTTCCACTCCACAGAAGTAGACAGTAGACAGTAATCAGTAGGCAGTAAAAAACAGCGAACCAGTCTGCCCATTGCATCATAGATTTTTAAAGACATTTCGGATTGCGAATTGCGAATTTCGGAATGATTTGGTCCGCCTGAGGCGGATTGGGATTTGGTGCGCCTAAGGCGGATTGGGGTTTGGTATTTAATCGTTAAACGATTAAAAAATGGATTTGGATAGACCTGTAATTTTAGGAACCCATTGTTTTCAAAAGATGATTCCTCAATACCGACTCCAGAATGAATTTGTAATGTTAAATAGACAGGAGTATTATAATTACCGTTATTCCCGGTCAAATGAACGACAAGTCCGATAAGGGTATCAACTGGGTCTTCAGAGATCTGGATAACATAGGGATTTGAGTCATTGTCAGATACTACACCAATATCAATATCACCAAAATCAGCAACACTATCTATTAGTGAAAGGTCTGTAGAATTTGTCCTGAGTGTTCCGCTAACCGAACTGACCATTGTATCACCATTATTTTCGATATAAAGTGTGATTTCTATTGTTTCATTCGGTTCGGGAATGCCGTTATTATTGCCACCTGTAGAATCGTTGATGGTATAATTGATAAGATTTATCCAGGGTGAGTGCTGGCTCAGCGGCGGTTTTGTGGTAATTAGAAGTGCACGACTATTTACCAGTGGTGCTGCATTTGGGTCATAGTCGTTATCAAAGACATATTGCACACCGCGGGTTTCAGTTTCGTCTTCGATCCCAACAGTACAACTATTGGGATTAATAACGGTATTGTACATAAATAAAATTTCACCGTCGCCGGTTGGTGTTGGATAATACAGTGGGTCGCGAACGATTATCTGAAAGGTTTCCCATTGTCCACTACCACCATAACCAAGGGCAACCTGATAGAATTCCACATACCAGAGATGGTTGACCGAATCATAATACTGATAAATATCACCGTGCCCCATTTGCATTGGGCTTGGATTCAAATCATCCCAGAATGGCGCAGCATACCGTCTTGCACGACCAATAGTCGGAATTGGGTCGTTGTAGCTATACGGGTATGTTGCTCCACCAATTTCTACAAATCCATTAGAGCAAACACCGATTGTATTATAGTCTATTCCATAAAATCTAAATATAAAGGGTAAATCCAGAGTGACTGTATCATCATCTTCATCTGTGATTTCAGGGATGATCATCCCTGGACCACCTGCCGGCGTTGCAATTTCAAACCAAGTATACGTCGGCGCATTCCCGGTTAGAGTATCTGTGTCATCATAAATATAATATCCATAAGGGTCTGGCCCAGTTCCGTTTCCACCGTTTATACCAGTGGTTATTATTGAAAAATTTGCAAACCAGGTACTGTCATTTGCATCATGGATAATTAAATCAAATGGTATTAAGTGTTCATAAGTTTGTGGTGAGACTGTAAAGACAAAAGGATTCAAGCCGGTTTTGGTTACTCCCGGCTGTATCTCCCCATAAAGTGATATACTGTCACTAATGACAACCATTGTATCACTGGTTCTAAGTATTGCTCGTATGTCCTGACCAGTAATTATGCCTAAATTTTTTAGCGTTGCCCAGAGTAAAATTGTTTCTCCCGGATCTATTGTATCATTATTATTACCGAGTGAATCGTCCATAATATAACCAAGATAACTGAGATCAACATTTCCTGCATTAACTGATATCGTTCCTTCAAATGGATAAAGATTCCTGCCCGTGACGGTTATATCAATAATACCGGGGTTCGGTGGCGTAAAGATAAATAATATTGAACCAGAATTGTCGGTCCAGCCTGTTTTATATATCAAAGTATCAAACATTACACAAACATACGCAGATTCAACAGGTCCAATTGGTGTTGTCTGATACTGCACATTGATCTGCAAGGTTTCTTCAATGCCCGCATAGAGAACTGAGTCGTATAAAACTGTGATTGGTTTGGGTATGGTGGTCCATATAGTCATTGCTGGGTCGCCAACAGTAGTAAATCCTTCATATTCATTGATTGCGCCATAGGTATTATATACCCTTAACCTGCCATCCTCACAAGCTTCGCCAAATGTTCTTCTTTTATATAAAAAAACGCCATCAAAAAATCCACGGGTAACCGCACTACGTAGATAAGCGCCATTTGTAATGCTTGTGGTTGTAGCGAAATAACCAGCTGCACCCCGTAAATTAGTGGATAACCCCGTTAAAAACCAGCGTTCAGCAGTTGCGGGTGTTGAACCAGTTCCCAATGTTCCGCAGGTTGCAGAGATAACTATTGGTAATTTATTACCATTGGCGAGTCCATCAGGGTTTACCGCAAATGGATTGTACCAGTTATTTGTTGCAGTTCCTCTATAAAGCACAAATGCCCTGCCGTTATTTGTAGCATTTGTTATAGATGTTGCATTAGCACCGTGTGTGGCAAAGAATGTATCAACTTTAGTATAACCATTGCTGACCATATAACTCGCAACATATTGCGCATCAAGGCGATATGTAATCGAATCATCGTCAGGATGTCCATTGGGATAGTCATTTGCAATCAGACATCCTTTTTTAAACCAGATTGAATCACTAACGTCGGGATACCGCTCATATCTTAGCATTTTAGCAACAACGGTCTGTGCTTCAGTAGTGTTGTGGACGGTTAATCTACCAGACAGGATTTCATTATAAATATCGTAATCCATATTTGTGTAGTTATTATCGCCGTATGGATAACTGCTTAAAGACCATGGGATATAATTTGGTGCACCAACCAAGAGGATAAATTCTGGTTTTATCTGCCAGGTGTTATAGGCGTTGACAATATAATTCCTGATTGATGTAGAATTCTGGCCAACCTCGGAAGGCACTCTCACAATCTTTGTGCATAAGCCCATCTTGTGTTTCCACTGGGTATAGGGTAGGATTGCAGGATAAAAATTGTCATGGGTGATTATTAAATACCTTGCACCGACTTCCTGAGAAAAACTCAAGGTAAGTAAAATTGCTAAAATAAATAAAAATTTCTTCATAAGAGCATTCTGTTTCTAATATAAATTATACCCATAATTAGACTTAAGTCAAGAGGGAAGTGAATAGCCCGCGGACCATTCTCCACCTTTATCTCAGGAGGATTGCCTTTTCTACCGTGCTAAAGTCTTTGGTTTCCAGTCGGATGAAATAAACCCCAGAAGGCACTTTGCGACCATAATCATCTTTGCCAAACCACGAAATCTGGTTAAATGGTTTAATGGTTAAATGGTTAAATTGTTTTACCAGTCTGCCCATTGCATCATAGATCCTTAATGAAATTTCGGATTGCGAATTGCGGAATTCGGAATTGGAATTTGTTTGGGATTTGGTGTTTGTCTCGCATCGAGGCTCGACACGAGATGGGATTTGGAATTTAATAGTTGTAGCATTCTGGAATGGATTGGGATAGACGCGCAATTCTTTAGCATCAAGTCTGCTGGCTTCCGTATTTTCCGCTATCCCTTCTATCTGTCCAATTTGCCAGGTCTGTCCACCATTATCTGTATAAAGGATTATTCCATCACCACAAGCGATACCATGTTGAACATCAGAAAAGTCCACATCAAAAAGGGTTGTGGTGGCTGGATTAGTTTGAAATATCCAACTGCTGCCGCCGTCAGTTGTATGAATAATTGTTCCAAACCTACCAACTGCCCAGCCATTTAAGCTATCAACAAAATCAAGGGCACGGAGATAAAAGGCATTTGCAGGTGCAGAATAAGGATTCCAGGAGTTACCACCATTGGTCGTTTTCCAGATGATGGGCGCATAATCTTGTTCATTTCCACCTACTACAATGCCATCAGTATTATTAAAAAAGTACACATCAAAAAAGTTTTCATAACCATTACTACAATACAATGAATCCCAGACAAAACCACCATCACTGGAGTGGATTATCCATCCTTGATTGGCATAAAGACTATCAGGCCAGCCAGCAACAACCCAGCCTTCCCGTTCATTTACAAATGAAACACCATATAACTCCATCCGGGGAAGATTTGTAATAAAAATTTGTTCCCAGTATGAGCCGCCATCAATGGTTTTGCCTACCACAGCATCACCACAAACTGTCCAGCCGAGCGTATCATCTATAAATTCGATCCTGGTGGCATATTTTGCCAGTCCTTGCACCTGGTGGGTCCAGTTTTGCCCTCCATTATTAGTATAAGTGATTTCACCGAGTATACCACAGGTCCAAGCTTTAAGATTGTCACGGCAGGTAATATCAAAAAATTTCCTGGTTGCCGCAGAATTTGTTTGTTCCTGCCAGTAAGCACCACCATCAGCGGTCTTCAGGACAATAATTGAATCAAGTGTTACGGCCCAGCCGGTTAAATTATCCGATGCAAGACAGCAACCGTGAAAATTCTGATAGGCAAAGAGTCCGCTATTAATAATAACAATCGGAAATAACAAGTATTTTAGTTTCATAGAATCTCCTTCCCTAATTTTCATCCAGATGAATCTGGATGCTACAAGGAATAATTTTATTTCAACAAAACTGCTTTCTTGATTTCTCTATTATTCCCATATTTAAATTCTACAAAATAGACACCAGTAGGAAGTTTACGACCAGAGTCGTCTGCTCCGTTCCACTCCACAGAAGTAGACAGTAGACAGTAATCAGTAGTCAGTGAAAAACAGCGAATCAATCTGCCGGTTGCGTCATAGATTTTTAATGTAGTTTGGGATTTGGTCCGCCTGAGGCGGATTGGAATTTGGAATTTAATGCTTAAGGTATTCCGGAATGGATTGGGAGATAAGATTAACTTTCTACTTCCAACTTCCGACTTATTAAATTCTTCTATTCCGGGAAAAGTGTCAGGTTGGTCAGTGGTAAATTTTATTGCCAGGTTATTAGCCAGAACTGCAGCAGATGCTGGATAAATATTCGCATAAGTATATTCAAGCCCATTGATATGCTGATAGTCCTCAATACCAACCGTTGCATAATTATGCCAGTGGTCATCATTGGTTATCTTTTTATACTGAAATAGAATTTCTCCATCACCGGTCTGCGTTGGATAATAATTGGGATCGTAGAGAATAATTTCAAATGTTTGCAATTCAGCAGGAGTTGGATTGGTTGGATTATGGATATGCTGAATCCTTGACCATTCTATAACAAAACAGTGGCTCGTCCCATCATAATAATAACAAACATTACCACTTGAATCTGTAGCATTTGGATCTAAATCATCCCAGAATGGAGCAATGAGAAGCGGTGGTCCACCAGCCGCCAGAATATGCCAGTTATACATATCTGCAATCCAGGTTGAGTCTAACGCAATGTAGCCGTTTGAAGAAATTGAGATTTTGTTATAGTTTATACCATAATATTTGAAATTGAAAGGAAGGTCTGTTGTTTTTGTCTCGTCGTTTAATAGAGTCAAAATCGTTCCGGGTCCACCAAGATCCGGATCAATCTCAATCCAGTTATAGGTTGGTACCTCAAGATAATTTGTATCAGTGTTGTCGTATGCATAATAACCATAACCATCAGGACCCAGCGGCGAGTTTGAATTTACAACACCAATTGTAATTGAAAAATCAACAGTATCTTTAAAATTATTATCGCCTGTAAGCATTGTAATAAATTTAATTTCATGACCTGGTGCGAGCTGGGACGAAGCGTTCATGCCAAAATGATCCCCTGAATTCGTTACTGAATCACCAACGGGAATATTGCCGAAAGAGCCGAGGGAATCAGTAATAGTAACACCAGGATTAATTGACCTTAATATGCCATTGATATTTGAACCAGCAAGTCCGCCAATATTTTTTATTGAAATGCTCAAATCTGAAGTCTCACCGGGCTCAAGAATTCCATTACCACCGTCAAGAATCTGGCATCTCTGATATTCGAATTCTGGAGTCTTGACAACAAGCCACAGCACTGAATTCCAGTTTCCTTGTGATGTACTGATTGCAATATCAAATTTGATGGTATGATTGTTTTTAATGTTCTGTGATACATTAAAGAAAAACGGAGAGGAATTTGCGGTAGCACCAGGTGCAATACTGCCATAATTTTTTATTGAATCAGTGATTGAAATCAGCGGATCTATTGTAGTAAGTTTTGCCGAGACATTTGTGGCGGTTGTTGAGTTGCCATAGTTTTTTAAAGTAATTGTCAGTTGAATAGTTTCACCGGGGTTTATCTCACCATTATTATTTCCTCCCGGGTCAGCAATTGCATGGCTATAGTATCCGACATATACTGCAGAATTATTGACCAGGGCATAACCACAATACGGTATAAAATTGTGCTTGTTGACCGTGACAAAGAGTGTATCTGCAGTGCTTGTTGTAATCTGAAAATTTGCCAGACCGCTTACATCAGTGAATTCAACTTCTTTTGTTTCATTTTTCGTATAAAGACTGACCATTGCACCTTTTACTGGCTGGGATGAGGGATTCAACACTTGAGCAGAAAATGAATTCGTTCCGACCGGCATTGTAGCCTGATGATTTACTATAAAATTCTGGGGCACACCGGTCCAGACCTCAAGGGATGGGTCGCCAAGGAGATTAAAGGCATTGAAATAGAATTCACTTCCAGAATCTGGAGAGGTTTCAAGCGGAAAATTTAAGTACACCTCCATCTTACCGTGGTAGGTCATCGGACCCAAATAAAATATACTATCCTGTAATAATCCCCAGTAGATTCCGTAGTCAAGGCAGTTATTCCAGCGGGAATGGGTGGTTGGTGGTGAAGCGCCAAAAAATCCAACTGCACCTTTGGGAGTAGATGGATTTCCAGCCCTTAACCAGGACTCACCAAAACAGGGCTCAGCACCAAAATTGCCGGTAAGACATACAATACTTGTTACTACTGGTAATTTCCAGCCGTTTGATAGTCCAATCACATCTGTATTGTAAAAACTTGGTCGGTCCCAGCCTGACCAGGAAGCAATGCCACCGCGATAGTTGACAAAAGCGACACCCTGGTTTACAGAATTGGTTATTGCAGTCTGGCCGTTTAAGATTGGTGGATAGAAAACTGTATCTACTTGATAAAATCCATAATTTAATAATTTCTCACGCACCCACTTTTTTGTTGGCATCGGCGTCGTCATATTACCCGGATAATTACCAGCAACCATCAAAGCCATTTTGAACCATAGCGTATCAGCAGTATAGGGATTTTTTTCATAGCCGAGGATTTTTGCAATTACTGTATTCAATTCATTTACATTGGCAACAGAAATTCTGCCAATAAATAAATCAGACAGGAAATCATTTCCTTCAATTGTTGTATAAGGGTGGTCTGTGGGATTGGAAGAGATAGTAAAACAGGGTAAACTATCCTTATCACCAATAAGTAACACATATTCAGGAGGTGGATTCCAGTTGTAATAGGCATTGGATATGTAATTTTTGATTGCAGTTGATGTATTTCCGGTCTCTGATAGTATAGCTACAGTAACCTTCCAACCTTTCTTTTCTTTCCAATCGGCAAGGGGAAGGACTGCACTGTAGAAAGAATTTGGAGTGATAATTAATAATCCTTGTGGCTTTGTTTCAGGATTGTATTCGTAATTTAAAATTAGATTTTTAAATACCTGTCCAAGGCTTTGAGGCACGGTTATGGTTTCATAACTGACAAAATAAATTTGCAAATTTATATCCCGGGCAAAAATACTTTGATTGTTATTGCTAAAATAGGGATGAACGAGTATCGGAAAAAGATTGTATCCTTTTAATTTAATTGGTGTGCCTACTTCTAATAATCTATTGCTAAAATTTATCCTATTAAGTTCTATAGAATCACAACTGACCAATGTGTAATCACAATTAGGCGTGATTGGCGAAATAATAAATCCAACATTTACTGTTTCAGTTGTTTGTTCGTAAAGGAATAAATTCAAATGGATTTTGTTATCTGTTTTTTCAATTATCTGGATATCAAAGTTGTTTGATGTACACAGAAGATAAAGGTAGAGCAAAGCCATCAGTTATTCTCTGCTTTTATTATAACTAATCCCAGGTCTCTGTCAACAAGATAAATTAAGTCATTTTTGACAAACACATTATAGGTATAGGGAGTTTTTAACTCACCGTATAAAGTAGGATTTTCCTGGTCAGAGATATCCATTACCTTTAGTCCATCACTACCATCTGCTATGTAGGCGAGATTATTCTCAACAAAGATACCCTGGGCGTAACCTGGTGTATCATAAGAACTAATAAAAAATGGAGATGCGGGATTTTCTACATCAACGATGACAAGTCCACCATAGCCATCAGCAATATAAGCAATGTCATCAATCACATAGATATCTCGGGCATTTGATGGAGTATCTATTTCTCCAATCTTTGCGGTGCTGTCTGGGTTGTTTAAATTATAGACTATCAAACCCATCTGCTCGCAAGCAAGATAGACTAAAGAATCAATGACAAAAAGGCTATGGACATTACCCGGTGTGGCAAATCTTCGGGCATAACTTGGATACTGGGGCCAGGATACATCTTCAACAATGAACCAGTATCTTGCGGCGATGTATACAAATTTTGTGTCATTGGGTGGTGCAAAAACATTGTATCCGTAGAACCAGTTATCCTGCCCAACAAAGACTGGATTGGTAGGGTCTTTTATATTTACAATCAACATACCACCATTATTGGGTGGGCTAGCGGCAAGCGCAAGATAAGTAAGACTATCTCTGACTGCCACGCCTTGGATGTTTGTTTGGTATGAATAATGTCCTGTAACAAATGTTGATTCTGGATTTGATATATCTACAATCTGGAGACCACCCTGGTCATTTGCAATATAGGCATAATTGCCCTTTATATCAATATCTTTGGAATAGCCAGACAGTTTGCATTCGCTGAGGATGACAAAGTTGTGGGTTTCAACCTGCGGACGGTGGCAGGATATAGAAATTGTAAGAATTATAAAAACCAAAAGGATTTTTTTATTCATAATTTCCTCTCTTGTATATTTGCCAATAAACGTAGGGCAAACCTTTAGAGCCTGCCCTGAACTTGATTCGCGGTTTGCATGAATTCTAATACTCAAATTCTATTCCTCCGCTTATCGTCCATTTGTTGTAATCTTTATAAATGCCGATATCAGGATATACCTCTGAGTGTGACCTGCGGAATTCATATGAGTAGCCAGCAGATACATAGAGTGTGCTGAATAAGGGAAATTCCCAGTCACAATTAAACCTCTGACTAATGTCTTCTCTACCATTGTGTGGAGTATCAAGGACAGGGGAGACCTCAGTAGTGTAAAGTCTGAACCTTAATTGATAACCGATAAGCAATTGCGAGAACTTCGGAAAGCAGGTCTTCAGGCAGGTGTGCAAAGCAAATTTATGCTGAATATAAGATATATCAGGTACTGGTCCCTTTGCTTTGGAAGATTTAAATTCGTAGTTTAATTTAGATTCAATAATTCTTGATAATGAAAAATCAATATTTGGTCCAAATCGAACTGCCTTTGAGTCATAGACATCAAAATTCTCGATATAATCATCGGTTTCATAGTCCAGCAAAATTCCAATATCAACTTGTTGTTTGAGTTTTATGTCTATTTTCGATGAAAATAATTTTTCGTTGAATTCACAGCCAATATATTGAGAACCTGCCAGTTTTTTATAATACCGAATTAGATAGTTCGGTAAAAAAAGGTATTCAATTTTTGTTGCCCATTTTCCAAATGATTGTCTGATTCCAGTAGAAAGTATCATATAGTCTTTTTGCTGGTTGACTGAGTAATTGTATCCAGTAAAATTAAAATTAATAGTTGTAGTATATTGACTTAAGAATTTATTTCGAATTAATAGCTGCATAACATAGTTTGTGTAAAAATCATCGTAGGTTTCAAAAGGGAATCGCTCAGGATGAACTTGCTTGATGAATTCCTGCAAATATTTTGGGGAATAGGCAAAAATGTTATTGTCATAGACAAAATCAATTCGGGATTTTAATGAATAATCAAATGCACTGAGTAAAATCAGAAAGGCAATCATCTTGTTTCTACCATAAACCTAAGCCCGCAACTTGTGCCACTGTCCATCAGAAATTCATAGCGGTGAATTCCCTTGCGCACATTGAGATAGAAATTATGTGGATTTGAGGGCGTAATATTAGCCCGATTGTCGTAGTGAACCGTTTCTGAACAGTAAGCACGAAATTTTGTCGATTTTATTGTTTTACCTTTTTCTTTTACAGTAATTGAGTATATCTGTTCACCCTGGGCAGTTGGTGTCAGATTCAGACGCGATATGATTTTTAATTTTTTAGGTCCTTCAATCTCAATGATAGCAGGTTTTTCTGGTGTCGATTCATAGTAATTTATTACTTTTTCATCTTCAATCAAGTTTAGTTTTGTATTATAAGAAAGGGCAGATACATCCTGCCATTTGCCTGGTAAATCATTAGTAAATTTTAACAGAATTGTGTCTGAAGGCACACGCCAGTGGATAAGGCGGTATGTATGTAATCCTTCAGGTACATTGATATAAAAAGAACGCCATTTACTCAATCTTATCTTATCCAGGCGGGCAACTGATGAATATTCGGTTTCCTGGGTAATAAACTTTTCTTTTATATCATCTTCCTGAAGGATTAGTTTGTATATCTTTGTCCCTTTCTTTTCGCCTGCCCAGGGTATGCGTGTATAAACCCTTATCCAGGTTGGTCCTGATATTTTTATCTCCACAGGCTGGTTCTTTGTTAAGATAGAATAAGATTCTTCTTTTGATGTTTGAATCTTAATTTTTACTTCATATTGTGGGGAGATATTTATTGTTTGCCCCAGCAAAATTAAAAGACAAAATAGATTATTCATTTTTGTGCCTCCTGAGATAATAATCTATATCAATTCTTAATACTACAAAAATGAGAGTTCCAAGAATTATTAAGAAAATCGTTGAGAGTGTTACAGAATATTTTTTTTCATAATATAATTTACCTTCACCAATTGCGGGAAACGGGATTGGTGCTATAGATAATGCATATCGCCGCGCCAAATAATGGATATTATTTAGATTGATAACCTTTACGCTATTTCTAAGAAATCTGCCTGCCAAGCCTTGGTGAAATGAGTATTTCGAAGGGTCAAGAATTCCTGTAGGTAAATCAAATCCGGCAAGGGCAGTGGCACCGCCACCAATATTGATAAAACAAACTATTTTTTCATCTTTTGCGATAGTATAATAAAGATTAAACCTTTTTTCAATCGCCTCTTCAAGATTTTTTGATTTTAATTCTTGAACTTTATTTCTATTTATTGCTTTTGCAATCAAATCCCTACCTGCAGGGCTGATACCCCTGCCGACATCATCAATACCACCTATCGAGGCAGCGATTGAACGGAATTTCAGAAAGCCATTTTGAAACAAGAAATTTTCCATATCGAGGTAAGTAAATTCGGGGATATTCGCTCCCCACATTGATGAACTGACTGAGGTGATAATAATGGGTTTTAAATTTAAGGTCTGAATTGCTGAGAGCACGGCAAGGTTTAATGCGGGAAATGAGCCGCTGAAAGAAACAGCAATCAAATCACCTGCACCTAAATTACATTTTCTGAATAATTCAACAATCGTTGCGGAAATATTGGGATTTGTTGTGATAAGTTTGGCATTCAAATCGCCTGGTTCACTTGTAATAGGAGAATGCTCAATACCAATCAAACCGGTCTGGTTCGGGTCGTTAATCTGGTCAATGACTAAATTCTTTTGAACCTTTTCCTTTTTTATTTTTTCAAACATAATTTTTGTTAGGTCGGCGCTTTCAATCTTTTCTTTATACAGAGGCGCATAAAACTTTATTTTATAATTAATTGCAAAATAGGCAAATAGAATAGAGATAAGGGCAACAATGATAAGGATATAATTTGGAACCTTACCACTCCGTAAATTTATTGCAATATTGCACCTCCCAGAAGAATTATTAGAGTAAGCCTTACCAGTACTGCAGCAATGAGCATCGTGCTGATTGTTTCTAATATACCCTGTCGTTCCATCCAGTAGGCGATTAACCCCGGAACTACAAATCCAATTGTCGTAATATCAAATTTGACTGTCGCCAGAGAGATTACCGGATAGACTTTTGTAAGATAACCTAAAAGATAGCCGATAATTATGGAAACGATTAACAATCTACGGCCATAAAGGAGAATAAAATGGGAAAGAAGGCGTAGAATAAGATATGTTACAAGTGAGATAATGACTGTGCTCATTAACATACTAGGTTGGTGGAGGTTAAGGGCAATATAACCAGGGACAACAACACCACCTGCAGCCAAGCCAATGGTCTCGGTTAATAAAAGATTCAGCATCATTCCCAGACCAACTGCGATAACAATCATGATTGTGTTGAAAAAACACAGATTGACACAGACACTGTCGTCCCAAGCACTTTGGTGTCGGATGATGACGACACTGATTTACACAGATTCATTTATACCCCTTTTTCTTTAAAGTATTCAATTAACCTTTCACCGTAGCCAACAATATTTCCGAACGCCAGTATGACACTATTATTTTTAACAAATTCCATTACTTTTTTAAAAACAAATTCCACATCCCTATTTCCAAGATCAATCAATTTTTCTTTGGCGATGCCTTTTTTGATTGCTGTGCGATATAATATGCGTGTCTCACCGCCGGTAATAAAATAACACTCTGCCTTGACTTTTGTGCTGATGAGATTTGCCAACTGAACTGAACGGTCAATGCGGTCAGGCCGGCAATTAACAAGAACATAAAAATTTTTTTCTGGTTTCTCAATTTTTTCATATATAACATAAGTTGAATCCGGGTCATTTGCAGCAAGGGCATTAAATAATACAATATTTTTGTTGCCAAATTTGAGATTATATTTTTTTAAAACACCAGAATCAGGAAAGTATTTATACATCTCATTCAAAGCCTTGTCTCTTGGAATGCCCAGAGATTTACATACGGTTAGCACCAATGCAATATTCTCGCAATGTTCAAAATAAGGAAAGTATTTTAATTCTTCTTCAGTTACTTCACCTTCATTACTTAAGAAAATTTCGATTCCACGTTTTGTTGCAAGTTCTTTCAATAAAGAAAAAAGGGTCTTTTCTGCAGTGAAAATTCGCGCATTTTTAGGCACTGCGTTAATAAAATTCCGAGCAATATCCTGAAGTGTAGGTCCCATTATCTCCAGATGGTCGGCACGCACATTTGTGATGACTACCAAATGGGGTGCGATTATTTTGGTTTCTTCAAACCACTGTAGGTCAGGTCTGATAGACATATTTTCAAAGACAATTGCATTTGCCTTTTCTTTTACTGCCTTTTTTGTTATTGAAAGTTGTTCATGAATATTTGCTTGTCCAGGTCTTATAACCGGTAATTCAATTTGATTGTCGATAACCATTCTTGGTTTTGTCCCAGTAGTTTTTGCAAAAGTATTATAACCTCCAGCCTTTAATGCGGCACCGAGGAGTCTTGTGACTGTGGATTTGCCTCTGGTTCCATTCACTACAATTCTTAAAGGAATTGATTTTAAAGTTTTTTGATGATTTACCCATTCAATTCGTCCATAAATAATAAAAAGGACCAAAAGGGCAATTAGCAGCCAGATACCATAATCAAGAACCATACTTAAGTTTAATCAGATTCTTAAGGAAGTCAATATTTTTAAAAACCAACATCTCAACCCAACCAATTAGCCCTGATTATTCACACTATTTCTGGCTAAATTCACTTAAATACACTTCTGGAACAGATGCACAGTATTCTTTGAGAACAAAATTTTTTGCCACTTTGTTTTATTTTCCGGTCATTGCGACCCGCCTGAGGCGGGC
>Ga0172365_10000804_pt1 | contig 21906 bp, 19 predicted proteins | sample LakKivSesite48cm_FD_114535 | JGI IMG/M metagenome (GOLD analysis project Ga0172365, IMG submission 114535) | Sediment microbial communities from Lake Kivu, Rwanda - Sediment site 48cm | ecosystem: Environmental > Aquatic > Freshwater > Lake > Sediment | place: Rwanda: Western Province, Lake... | reverse complement strand
TGCCCGGTAAAATGCAAGGGGCTTAAAGCAATGCGCATTCTTTTCTGGATTACGATTTAAGCCAATAGGAGCGTTAAAGGGTTATGGTGACAAAATTACAATTTTTTAGATTTCTTCCTTCAAGGGACCTCGTCTCCTTAAGCCTGGGGAGGATGGATTTGAAGAGGGCTCAATGATTCGCTGGGTTTTCTTAGATGCCGGCAACCTGATTTTCAATGATGATCCTTTGATGGCCTTCGTCTATGGCATGATTTATGAGGAGATCCACCTTCGTCTTCCGGAGTTTATCTTCGAGGACCTGATGGCTGAAGCGGAGCGCCTGATCATGGAAAATCAGTATGGGGATTTCAGAACTCTGGGTTTAAGGTTCCTCGATGAAGAAAGCTGGAAAAACCTGAACCAGAAAATTCAGAAGCACTTAAATTGCAGTTATCCATCCCTTAATCCTCCCTTACCTGGGGCTAAAGAGATGCTTTATGCCCTCAATGAAAGATACAAGTTGGCCCTTGCCGCAAATCAGATCAGAGCCTGCCGCGATTCTTTGAAAAGGCACGGTCTGCTTTCCTTCTTCTCAATTCTGGGTATCAGCGAGGAGATGGGGGTTTCCAAACCGGATCCGGCGTTTTTCCTCAAGCTGTTAGGGATGGCCAATTGCTCTCCAGGGGAGGCTGTGATGATCGGGGACCGTATTGATAACGACATCGTGCCCGCTAAAAAATTGGGGATGCGCACCATAAGGGTGAAATTAAGTTCGGAAAAGAAGGGTTTCTCGCCCCAGACCGATTACGAACGCGCCTACCTTGAAAGCCTGAACAGGACAAACCTTTCTCTGAAAGATCCGGAGGGCGAAGTCGAAAAACCCGATCTCACGATTGCCGACCTTGGGGATATTCCCCTTGCTGTGGAAAGGCTGGGCAAAAGTCTGGCTTGATTTTTAGTGATTCTTGAAAAAAATGGCCCGTAGGGCGTCTCCCAGGAGATCATAGTGCCATTTTCCGTTGTAGGCCTGGGCGGAGATGCGGATCAGGCGGTATTGTTCCTCGGGCCAGAACATGATCGGGACCTCGATTTTATACTCCTTAAACAGGCGCTCCTGGTCGGGGTCCCATAATCCTTTGAGAACGGTGGGCTTCTCCTTCAAAGGAGGGATAGGGAAGGAGACCATAGAGCCGATGAACTCCTCGGGAAGGGGAAGCTCGTAACCCAGGGCCTCACTCAGAACCTTTTTTCCGTAAAGCGCCAGCTCGTGGTTTCTTTTCCTCACCTCCTCGATTCCTCCAGGATATAGGGAAGCAAGGAAGCGGAGGGCGTAGGGGATGGAGAGGTAAGGGGTGGGGTCCATGGTCCCGCTCCAGGAGAATTCCACCTGAAAGGGGTTCTCACATAAATCGTAGTCTCCACCTAAATGGCTGATGGCCAGAGGCCTGATTTTTTCCTGCCAGGCCTTTCTCACCCAGAGAAAGGCCGATCCTTTGGGAGCGCACAGCCACTTGTGGCAGTTTCCCGTATAGAAGCTCGCTTCAAACTCATCCAGGTTCAGGGGAACCATCCCTGGACCGTGGGCTCCGTCCACTAAAACAGGGATGCCTTTTCCCTCTAACTCCCGCACGATTTCCTTAATTGGGAAAATGAGAGCCGTGGGGGAGGAGATGTGGTCGATTAAAGCCAAACGCGTCCTCGAGGAGACCGAAGAGAGGATGGGGGCGATCAGATCCTTTTTCAAGTGGGGAGGGAAGGGGACCTGGGCGCACACTATTTTTGCTCCGGTAAGGGAGGAGATGAAACTCAAGGCGTTGGCGCAGGCAAAGTAGATGTGATTGGTACAGATTATTTCATCCCCTTCTTTAAAGGAAAGCGACCGCAAAACTGCGCTCACCCCGTGGGTGGCGTTAGGTAGGAAGACCAGGTCCTCGCTTTGCGCGCCCACAAAATCGGCCAGGGCTTTGCGCGCTTCCGCAAGAAGCCCCTGCAGGTTACGGGCCAGGAACTCCACGGGCTCCTTCTCCATAAGTTCCCTCAGCTCATGCTGCCTTTCGCGCACCGGCTTTGGACAGGCACCGAACGAGCCGTGGTTGAGGAAAATCACCTCGCCGAAATCCCAGAAATTGGAAAAGGGGGAACCGCCATCCATTCTCTTAATCCCTTTCGTCTGCTTCAAAAAGCTCCAAACCGGCTAAAATTTTACTCTCCAATTATGGATAAAAAAAGAAGGGATTCCGCGGTTTTCACGGTACTGAATCCAGTCTTTAGCGGGAGCATCAAAAGGAATAAGCGGATTGCTTTCAGGCAGAAGAAAATTCAGCAACGGCAAAATGTAAAATAAAAAATTTTATTTTCACCCCAATGGTTGACAGAGCGCCAATTTTTGTGGATGATTGTTTTGCCCTAAATATCTTTTTGGAGGTTCATTATGAAGGGATGGACTGGTAATATTCTCAGGGTAAACCTTTCCAATAAGACTTTCCGGAAAGAGACCTATGGCGAAGACTTTGCAACCAAATGGGTAGGCGGAAGGGGATTCACTCTCAAAATCCTCTGGGACGAGCTGAAGCCGGGAATTGATCCCCTGGGGCCTGAGAACAAGATGATCGTGGCTTTAGGGCCTCTTGCCGGGATTCCTGCTCCCAACACCGGGAAAACCGTTGTAGCGGCAAAATCTCCTCTCACTGGCGGTTACGGAGATGGAAATTTAGGCACCCGCATGACCGAACAGCTGAGAAAAGCCGGTTACGACGCTCTCATCGTGGAAGGCGTTGCGGAAAAACCCACCTACCTCTACATCGAGGACGACAAAGTGGAGTTCCTGCCCGCCGACGAGGTCTGGGGTAAAGGGACCTACGAAACCAACGACTGGTTCTACAAGAAGTACGGACGGGGAGTGGGCTTGCTCACCATCGGCCCTGGTGGAGAAAATAAAGTCCTCTACGCGGTAATTCGCAGCATGGAGGGAAGATCCGGTGGGAGGCCAGGAATTGGCGCTGTAATGGGATCCAAGAACATTAAAGCCATCGTTACCAAGGGGACTAAGGAGATCCCCGTGGCGGACCCCAAGGGAATAAAGGAGGTTGGCCTGGGCGATCTCAAAAAGGTAGGAGATCTGGACAAGCGAACGGGCTGGTCCAAACAGGGAACCACGGGCGTTCTGGCCTGGTGCAACGAGATGGCCGCTCTCCCCGTGCGTAACATGCGCAAGACCTTCCATCCGGATGCCTGGAAGATTGACGGTGAGCGCCTGAACGCGGCCAGGATAGCAACGTACGGATGCCCCAACTGCACCATGCGCTGCGGGATTGCCATCAGGGACCACGAGGGACGCGAGGCCGAGATGGACTACGAGAATATCGGAATGTTGGGAAGCGACCTGGAGATTTTCGAACTGGATCAGGTGGCCTCACTGAACTACCTCTGCGATGATCTGGGAATTGATGCCATCTCCGCCGGAGCAGTCTTAGCTTTTTACGCTGATGCCATTGATCACGGAGCTATTGAGGGCGATTTCCGCTTCGGGGATGCGGAGAAGGCCAAAGAGCTCCTGAAGCTCATCGTCAAAAGAAAAGGAGTAGGGGACTTCCTGGCAGAAGGTACCATGCGCATGGCGCAGAAGATTGGAAAAGGTTCCTCGGACTACGCCATGCACGTCAAGGGATTGGAGATTTCCGCCTACAACTGCAAGTTCATTCCCGGAATGGCTTTATCCTACGGAACGAGCCCCATCGGCGCTCATCACAAGGAATCCTGGGTAATCACCTTCGAGATCAAGTACACCACCCGCGAGTCCTACGGAAGGGAGAAGGCAGAGAAAGTGATCGAACTCCAACGCATCCGGGGAGGGCTTTTCGAGTTCCTGCCCGCCTGTAAGTTCCCCTGGGTGGAGCTAGGCTGGGGCCTGGAGCACTACCCGGTCTATTTTAACAAGATCACCGGCCTGAGCTGGACCTTTGACGACTTCTGGAAGGTCTCAGACCGCATTTACTCCTTAATGAAGTTCTTCTGGGCCCGGGAGTTCCCGGACTGGGACAGGACAAGGGACTATCCTCCCATGGCCTGGTTCGATCCCGCCAACGCCGACAAGGACGGCATAATTGCTGGAAAAGTCCTGGAGCTGGACAAATACAATCAGCTCCTCGATCACTACTACGACATCCGCGGCTGGGACAAAAGGGGAATTCCCACCAAAAAGACTGCCAAAGACCTGGGCCTGGAGGAAGAAGCCAAAGAAGTGGAAAAATTTATCAAGTTAGAGGAATAAAGGGCGGAAGATGAAGGTATTCGTCAGGCTGATAGGACCCGTGGCTATAAAGCTGGGTTTTAATGAGAAAGAACTCGAGGTTCCAGAGGGCACTAAATTAGAGGGTCTGTTTCGCCTCTTAAAAGTTGAGCCAGTCCTTCCCATGATCATTACCCGGAACGGTAAGAGCATTGAGCCTGAGGACAAACTTCAAAGCGGAGACAGGATTGTCATAGCCCACGTCTATTCAGGCGGTTAAACTCTTTGAAGAAAAAGGGGGAGGGGCTTTGAGTCCTTCCCCTTTTTTATTTTGGGATTTCGCTTTGAGGATTTCACTCTTTCTCCCTTTCCTGAGGTAGCGCCCAAAAACCGGATTAGCGGTCCAGAAGCCTCTGGCTGTGGAACCCTGAAATTTACAGATAAGATGAAAGCGCCTGTGCGACCGATTATAGTTATCTTTGCTTGAAGGTTAACTGGAAGGAGGTACACAGGATGCTTTACGCAGGAATAGATCACCACACCCAGACATCTCATCTCACTCTCATCGATGAGGAAGGCAAGGTGATCAAACAAAAGGAGATTCCTAGTAAGAGAAAGGCTTTAAAAGAAGCGCTAGCAGGGTACAGCGAACCCATCAAGGCTACCTTGGAGGCGAGCTACAACTGGGGGAAAATGTATGACTGGCTGGATCAAGTGGCAGAGGAAGTGATCCTTGCCCATCCCTTGAAGGTTAGGGCTATAGCTGAGGCCCGGATAAAGAACGACAGGATCGACTCCTGGACCCTTGCTCATCTCTTACGGGCCGACCTCATACCGGAGGCCTACGCCTGTTCGGCGGAGATCCGGGGCATAAAGCGAGTGCTTCGCCAGAGGATGTTTCTGGTCAGAATCCAGACCATGTTGAAGAACAGGGTGCAAGCTCTTTTACATCAGCACGATCGGGAAAGGCCTAACCTTACCGACCTCTTTGGGACTACAGGAAGGAAGTGGATGAGTAACCTCTCTCTTCCAGACCCTGATGGCCAGATCCTTTCCGAAGATCTTGTCCTTCTTGATGTGGTGCAGGAAAGAATAGCCTCAACAGAGGGTTTGATAAAAAAACTTTCCCGAGGAGACCAGGCTGTCAAATGGCTGAGGAGCATACCCGGGATAGGTGATTTCTTTTCCGCCCTCATCCGTAATGAGGTTGGGGATATCTCCAGGTTCCGCTCGCCGGAAAAGTTCGTTTCCTACACCGGGCTCATCCCCTCCACCTATGCTTCCGGGAGCAAGATCTACCACGGCAGGATAACCAAGCAGGGCAATAAGTACTTGAGGTGGGCCTTCATTGAGGCAGTGACCCCGGCGATCAGGGTCTCCCCAGAGCTGCGCTCCTACTATGAGCGCATCAAAGGGAGGAAAGGGACCAAAGACGCCAGAGTGGCCACGGCAAGGAAGCTGGCTGAGTTAGCCTGGCATGTGTGGACGGAGGAGCGTCCCTATGAAATGCGATAGTATATATTTCGGGACCCGGCTGCCTTCTTAAACTTCTGGGTTTCTAGGCCCCTTTTACAGATTAGGGAGCCAGGGTCCCACCTTAAGGTGTGTGCCGGTGTCATGCCGGGCACGGATGAAAGGATGACCGCGGTGTCCTGTAAAGGGACGTGTTTCGTAATGCCTTGACAGGCGCTTTCATGGAAGAATTCTACAAGCCGAAGGCCGGATTGAGAGCCTCCTTGATTTTTATTTATGGCAACTCCGCGGACCTTGACCCTCCCTCCAAGAACGAGCGAGATCGTCTCCCCTTAGGCGCGCTCTGGCAGGCGGCTCTTTAAACCGCTATCTTTGAAAAAAAGGAGGATGGATATGCCCAAGGTGATTCACTTTGAGATCAATGCTGATGATATCGGCAGAGCAGTACATTTTTACAGGGAAGCGTTCAGTTGGGAAGTCGAGAAGTGGGGAGCGGAACTCAAGTACTGGCTGGCAAAAACGGGAGCGGATGATCAGCCCGGGATCAGCGGCGCTATTATGTCCCGTTTTAATCCCAAGGCTTCGACAATTAACACCATCGAGGTTCCTTCCTTCGAGGAGTATGCTAAAAAGATCAGAGACGCCGGTGGAAAGCAGCTGACGGATAAAACTAACATTCCCGGAGTGGGCGATTATGCTTACTTCGAGGACACGGAGGGGAATATTTTCGGCATACTCCAGCCAGCAGCGGGGTAATCTCTACAGATATTGGGAGGAAGTAAAAAGGGGCCCCAAATGGGGCCCCTAATTTTGTTTTGCCGATTACAAAATGCGAATTTACTTCGGCAGCGGCTTGTAGCAGAACCACCAGTCGTAGCAGGTGTGAGTCTTTTTCCTCTCCTCTGCGCTCTTCACGTCCGCCGCAGGTGGGACAATCACCTGATCACCGATCAATTCGTTGTTGGGCCAGTTGGCAGGCATGGACACCTTATTGGCGTCCGAAATCTGCAGAGCCTTAACCGCTCTGAGGATCTCGTCCATGTTTCTTCCAATTTCCTGAGGGTAATAGAGGATCAGGCGCACTATGCCTGTGGGGTCGACGATGAAAACAGCGCGCACCGTGTTTGTCCCTTTGCCTGGATGAATCATGCCCAGCATGCTCCCGACTCTTCCCACGTCATCAGCGATCACCGGGAAGGGAATCTCTACTCCCAAATTCTCCTTAATCCACTCCACCCACTTGATGTGAGAAAAGACCTGGTCAATAGAAAGGCCGATCAACTCGCAGTTTAGGGCCTTAAACTGATCCGCCCTTTTGGCGAAAGCCACGAATTCAGTGGTACAAACCGGCGTGAAATCAGCGGGATGGCTGAAAAGGACGAACCACTTGCCCTCGAAATCCTCGGGAATTTTTTTCATCCCCATCGTGGTCTTGACTTCCAGAGAGGGAACCTTCTCTCCGATTAGAAGGAATCCCCTTGCGTTTTCCATCACATACCTCCTCTAAGGCTATTTGTAAAATGAAACAGCTTGAAGGGGGAAATTATTCGAGATCGATGCCTGGATGTAGAGAATCTCTTTCTCATTTTCTCTTTTCCCTCCGGTAAATACCGAGCTCAGGAAAGCCTGGCCTACATCTCGCTTGTAAAATTTCGGGCGATCGAACCGTGAGCTTAAAGTAAGAGAAATGCCTTTAAGGAGTTTCAGGGTAATATTTTCCTTGAGCCAGAGGAATGCACTAATGTGGTGGAGCTCTGGGGTGAACCCTTCGCCATTAAAAGGGTTATCTTCTTTCCTGATTTTAGGATGTTCAGAAAGGCCCAATTTTTCCTGAAGATTCCCGGTTACGGCCAACTCTTAGAATTTTTCGGTCCCGAAAGAGTTGATAAACTTACAAGGCTCTTTTAGGATGATAAAATGAAAAAAGTGACCAGGCTCGCTGTTTCTGATACGGAAAGGTGCGTTGGCTGTCAGCTCTGCATGTTCGCCTGCTCCAGACGGGTCAATGTGGTGGGGCTGGAGTCTTCCTGCATAAAGGTGCGCTCGGTCGGGGGAATGGAACGAGGGTTTGTGGTGGTGGTCTGCCGGGCCTGTCCTAACCCCCCTTGCGCTAAAGTCTGCCCCACCGATGCTCTCAAGCCCAGGCCGGGTGGGGGAGTGATTCTCAATAAGGACCTGTGCACAGGGTGCGGTAAATGCAGGGAAGCCTGTTTGATCGGAGCCGTCTTCTGGGATGAATCCCAGAGCAAGCCTTTGATCTGCGTCCACTGCGGATTCTGTGTCAATTTCTGCCCTCACTCTGTCCTGGAAGTAGAGAAGGAGGAAAATGCTTAAAGGCGACCCTTTAGCCAATGTTCTCTATGTTGATCTGACACGCCGCCAGTACTCGGTGGAGCGCAGGGAGGACCTCTTCAGGGACAACCTTGGCGGCTCGGGGGTAGCAATTCGGCTCCTCGAGGAGGAATGTCCGAAGGGGACAGACCCCCTCTTTCCTGAAAACCCGATCATCTTCGCGGTGGGGCCCTTGACCGCGCTTTTCCCCCTGGCTTCCAAAACTGTGGCCATGTTTAAATCTCCTCACACGGGAAACCTTGGCGAGAGCCACGCGGGCGGAAGGAGTGCCATTGCCATCCGTCTTGCCGGCTACGGAGCAATCGTAATTAAGGGTGCCAGCCGTAGTCCGATTTACCTTGCAATCCACGGGAATGAGGTGTTCTTCCGTGACGCTTCCTCGCTCTGGGGAATGGGAAGCTGTTTCACGGTTGGTCGCATCATCAGGGAGAACGAGCCCGGCGCTGGCGTGCGCACCATCATGCGCATTGGCAAGGCGGGGGAGAGGAGAATCTCTTACGCTTCGGTGACCACGGAGACTTACAGACACTTCGGCCGGCTGGGTCTGGGAGCTGTATTTGGCTCCAAAAATCTGAAGGCGGTGGTGGTTTCCGGTTCCGGGAAAATCCCGGTCAAGGATCCTGGCGAGTACCGACGCCTTTACAACGAAATTTACGACGCCTGCACGCTGTCTCAGGCCATGCGCAAGTACCACGATCTTGGCACATCGGAAAATGTCCTCCCCTTGAACGCCCTCTCTGCCCTTCCCACAAGGAACCTCCTCGCCTTAAAGCTGGAAAAAGCAGAAAACATCTCCGGGGAGACCATGGCCCGGGACTATCTGGGCAGGAGACTGGCCTGCTCTCACTGCCCGGTGGGATGCATCCATATCGCCGCTCTGCACGAGCCCTACCAGGACGAGCCCTATTTTTACAAGACGAGCATGATCTCCTATGACTATGAACCAATCTATGCCCTGGGCACTCTTCTGGGGATAACCGAACCTTCGGCCTTCCTCAAGTTGATGAATCGGGTGGAGGCCTACGGCTTCGATGCCATGAGCACCGGCGTTGTTATGGCCTGGGCCACAGAGGCCTTCCAGAGGGGCTTAATCAGCGAGAAAGAAACCCAGGGGGTGCATTTTGACTGGGGAAATTATCAGGAATACATCAAAGGTGTGGAGAAGCTTGTTTCCGGAGAAGGGGAGTTTTATCAAGCTCTGGGCAAAGGGGTAGGTGAGGCCTCCAGGATTTACGGAGGGGAGGAATTCGCCCTGAATTTTGCGGGAAACGAGATGGCAGGATACCACACTGGCCCGGGAGCTCATCTGGGATTGCTCGTGGGCGCTCGTCACAGCCACCTGGACAACGCAGGCTACTCCATTGACCAGAAGTTCACCCCGGAGACCCTTCCTTCGCCCGAGAAACTTGCGGAGATGATCCTCAAAGAGGAGGAATGGCGCCAGGTTCTCTCCAGCCTGGTTTTGTGCTTCTTCGCCAGGGGAATCTACAATCCGGAAGTTGTCCAGCGAACTCTTTCCTGCGCTGGATTTGAGCTTTCAGAAGGCGATTTGCACCAGTTTGGCCGAATGATTCACAGGGAGAAGTATCGCTTCAAGGAAAGGGAAGGGTTTTCTTTAGAGAGCCTATCGCTTCCTCAGCGCGTCTATCAAACTCCCACTCCCCTGGGTGAAATTAAAGAGGGATACGTGCGCGAATTCCTCATGCATTTTTCCTTAAAGGTGAAAGAGGGTCCCTAATTTCCCCCAAATCAGGTTACTTCGGCTAGGGCGAGGGTTTTCCCTCTGGCGCATGAATAGAATAAAACCGCTTCCTCAGGCCTTTACAGCTCCAGGTCTATAATAGCGAAAGTCTTTATTGCCTTTCCTTCCGTGTAAATGATGTTCATCGTAAGCCCGGAGGCGTCCTTCGGGATGTCGCAAACTAAAAGCGAATCCTCCTCATTTTCCTGGTTCCACAAAAGCATGCCCGGTATCTGCATCTTTTTATCGAGGGCCAGGTCGTTGACCTCGTGATTGGAAAGATCTGAGGAAATTTGATAATTTCTCCCCTGGGAGTCCCTGAGAAGGAAAATGGCCTGTCTATGCCCGCCGGGTCATTCTGTTTGTTGCCTTTAAAGGAAAAGTAAACCACAGGTATTTACCGTTTTTGGGCGTATAGAAGTTCTCTTCCAGGTAAACCGGGATTTTCTCCATGGTCTCAGCTCCTTTGAAAGTAAAGGTGGCATTGGAATACTCAAAGGGCTGCCCTAAGGAGAACCTTCTTGCTCCTTCTGTGACGATTTCGGGAGTTTTTGTCGGGGTGGGCTTGCTGGTCGCGGGGCTGGACGGAGTCGGGCTCGCAGTAGTTTCCGTGGACGGAGCTCCTCCGCAGCTTGGAATCAATAAAGCCAAACACCCCAGAATAGCCAGAAAAGCAAAAGATTTGACCATCTTTGACTCCTTTTGTCGTAATAAAGCCCGATTCTAAGGTGGGAATTGTAAGTCCCCAGGCTCTTTCGGGAAGATTATACACCTTTCTTCAATTGAGAAAGCGGATGAAATGCCCGGGAAGCGTTGAATCCCCCCATAAAAGGGAAGGAATATCTCTCGCTCGAAGGTTTCCCCTTCAGTCCAGCCTTTCCCTGATGAAATCGGTAATCGGCTGGAAAAGTACCAGGGGGATTTCTCCCACTTTTCCTTGATCCGCTAACTCAGCCCAGCGAGGGTCAACCGGTATTCTTGCTAAAAGAGGAACGCCCAGTAAGCCTGCCAGCTTTTGGGCATGGCTGGGCCCAAAAAGCTCGGATTCCTTTCCACAGTGAGGGCAGGCAAAATAGGACATATTTTCCACAATTCCTAAAACGGGCGTCCCCAGAGCCCTGCTCATCTCCGCAGCCTTATGCACAATCACGCTGGCCAGCTCCTGAGGGCTGGTAATAAGAATCACTCCATCTACGGGTAGGGACTGGAAAACCGTCAGGGGAGCGTCAGCCGTCCCGGGCGGAAGGTCCACCAGAAGATAATCCAGTTCGCCCCAGAAGGCCTCGCTCCAGAACTGCTGGATGGCCTTAGTGATCAATGGCCCCCTCCAGATCACGGGTTGTCCTTCCTCCTGAAGGAAAAGGTTCATGGAAATGACCTTGATGTTTTCTTGAGTTATATGCGGATGGATTCCCAGCTCTGTAGCATCAGGCAAACCCCTCAGGCCAAAAAGGCGCGGGATAGACGGCCCGGTGATGTCTGCATCCAGAATCCCCACTTTCTTTCCTGCCCGAGCCAGAGAAAGAGCCAGAAGGGCAGTAGCCAGTGATTTCCCCACTCCTCCCTTTCCGCTCAGTATGGCAATTACATGTTTGATCTGATTGAAAGAGCTGGTCTCCTTTTCTAATCGTGCCCCAAAGAGCTTTTTCTTTTCCTCCTCGCTCATCTGGAGCAGGTTGAGCTTTATATCTTTCACACCGGGAAGGGCAGCAATTTTTTCTCTGGCTAAATTCAAGAGGCTCTCTTTAAAAGGGCAAGCCAGGGTGGTTAAAACCAGATCCAGGGAAACGATGCCTTCTTCTACCTTGAGATTTTTTACCATCCCCAATTCTACAATTGAGGCGTTTAATTCAGGGTCAATTACTTCTTTTAGGGCCTCGAGGGCCTTCTCTTCGTTCAAACTGAATCCGCTCAAGAATGCTTTCTCCTTTCTTCAATAAAGAAGGCTTCTTTTATTAAGCCTGTCCTTTAATACTTATACCCTCTTTTTCGGCCAATTATTCCTGGGAAGAAACTTTTTTCAGGGCGGCATCCTGATCCCATTGATCCAATTCCATCGTGGAAAGGCGTCTTTAAGCCCTTCTTTTGTTGGAATAATTTGTTCGCTATTTCCATTGCGGGGGAGCTGTCAGGGGATTTATTCCCAAAACGGTCTATAAGGGAGTCCTTTTGGTCTCAATGAAGAAAAGAATTTGGAAAAATCCTGAGGTGCTCAGACCCCTTCGATATTTTGGAACACGCGTTCGAATCCATTCAGGGCATCGTCTATGATCTCATCGGTGTCGGCCAGGCTTGTGTACATCCTGCTTCCGGCCAGGGTGACTATTCCCTCAGCCATGTAGGCCGCTCCCATTTCCTCCATCATGAATTTGCGCTTGTGGATGTCTTTCAGGGATTTCTTTAAGTGGAGCAAGTCGATCTTCACGAACATGGCACCAGAGGTCTCTAGGTGGCAGATCGAGCCCTGGTTATAGGCTACGTAGGGAAGCCTGTATTTTTCAATTAGCTCCCTAAGGCCCTTGGTGAGCCTGTCCCCGGACCTTCCAGCAATTTCGCAGGCGTTGGTCCTTTCGATTTCCAGGATGGCGTAATAACCGGCAAGCGAGCTTAAGGGATTGGCAGCCAGCGTTCCTCCCACGTAGGCCCGCTTTTTGCCGCTCTCGATTCCCGCCGCAAGAAGTTTAATCAGGTCCCTTCTTCCTCCTACCCCTCCTGCTCCGGGGTAGCCTCCGGCTACTATCTTTCCGAATATGGTAAGGTCGGGCTTGACGCCGAAGTAACCCTGGGCACCGCCCAACCCTGCTCGGAATCCCGTAACGACTTCATCGAAAATAAGCAGGGCGCCGAATTTAGCACAAAGCTCCCTGACCTCTTTGCAGTAATCCTTGTAGACTGGCCTGGTGCCGCTCTCCGGTCCCAGGGGTTCTAAGATAACGGCCGCCGTGCCTCCCCTGAGCCGGTTTATTTTGAGCTTCCGCTCTAAAGCGGCGATGTCGTTGGGGGGAACCTCCTGAGTGTGCCGGGTGCAACTTTTGGGAATTCCGTGCGCCTCGTACCTGCCAGTTCCCGGCACATGGAGCCCGTACACCATCTGATCGCTCCATCCGTGATAGGCTCCGCCCACCTTGATCACCTTGATCTTCCCTGTCGCCAGTCTGGCAATTCGAATTGCGGCCATCACCGCCTCTGTTCCGCTTCCTAACATCCTGAACATCTCCACTGAGGGCATGTGCCTGTTGATCAGTTTGGCCAGCTTGAGCTCGTACTCGTGGAAGAGGCCCGTGACCGGCCCGGAATCCTGGATGAGCTCGATCACTTTCTCCCGAACCGGCCCATAGTTGCTCCCTAAGATGGTAGGCCCGCCTGCCTGAAGGAAATCGATGTATCTATTACCGTCTATGTCCCAAAGGTAGGGCCCCTCTGCTTTCCTGATCACCAGGGGAAATGGATAATTGAAAGCCAGATTATGCTGCACGCCTCCGGGAATGTAATTTTTGGCTTCCTCGACGATCTTCTTTGAGCCCGCGCATCTGGTATTGAAATACTCCAGATAGGCGTTCATAGCTTCCCTTTTTACGGGCCTTATGGGCTGTTTCACCAGTTCATTGAGCTTTCGGTAAACCTCATCAGGCTCTTCCCATCTGGAGATCGCGTATCCTTCCTTTTCCATAGTTTTTCCTCCCCTTTCTTTATTTTTTAGGGCTACCTTTGGCATGAGGCCCTTTAATACTTAGAAAAAGCATATCCAGGATCTTCTCCAGCTCGGATATTGATCCCGCTTTATAACCTAACTCGATCCAGCGGAAAATGAGGCCATAACAGCAACCCATGATGGCCGTGGCGATATCCGTGGGGGAATAGAGGGCAGCAATTTCCCCCTTTTCCTGTCCCTCTTTAACAATTCGCTCCAGGAGGAAGTTGATCTCCAAAAAGGGAGAGGGGCGCCCATCAGTGGAGATTATTGAGGTGAAGACAATTTTACCGGTCAAGTGAAGATAGGGGATAACGTCCTCGAGAATCCTCTTAGTAATGGCCCTGATTTTTTTAAGGGCGCTCTTTTCCGAGCTCAGCTCCTCCTCTAAAAGGAAGATGTCCTGCACTTCCTCCTCGGCAATGGCTGTGAACAAGCTCTCTTTGTTGGGGAAGTAATTGAAGAAGGTGCTTTTGGAGACATCGGCCATCTCGGCAATCTCCTCGATAGAGGTGTTCTCCGGGCCCTTCTCCTCGAAAAAGCGTCTGGCAGCTCTCAGGATGCTGGAGCGTGTAGCGTTTTTCTTCCTCTCTCTGCGTGAAAGATTCTCACTCATTTAAAGCTGCTCGCTTTGCTGATCTGCTTAAGATTATTGAAACCCGTGGGGAAGGTCTCATTCTCATGTGGAAAGTAATTCCTTATAATTGGCTCCTTGTCATTTAAAAGTTTAACTTTCTATACAGGTTTTTTGAGTTTTTATATAAATACTTGTAATTTTCATACATAAAATCGTAAATCTTTCTGTTTTCGGGGTTAGGGGTAAATATTCTCTTAGGCGCTATTAGGTTCTTTATCTCTTCAAATCCTTTGTAAAGGCCCATTCCTATCATTGTGCAAAAGGCAGCGCCGATTGCTCCTCTTTCCTGAGGATTTTCAAGAGTCTCTAACCTTTTGCCTGAAATGTCTGAAATTATCTGCATCCAGATATCTCCTCTGGCACCGCCCCCAATTACTCTTAGCGAAGGGAAAGAAATACCAAAATCTTTTTCAATAATTTCAAAGATCCACCTCAGGTTATATCCCACTCCTTCGTAAACAGCCCTAAGCAGATGCTCTCTTTTATGGGCAGCAGAAATGTTGAAGAACACGGACCTTGCAAGATAATTATTGATTGGGGCTCTTTCTCCATACATCCAGGGCGTGAAAATCAAATGCCCGGAACCAGGCTCAACCTTCTTGACATCTTCGTCCATAAGGGCAAAAACGTTCTTGATATTTGGATCTGAGCTCTCTTTCCTATAAAACTCGTCCTTTATCCATTTGAGGCAATATCCTGCAGTTTCTGTTTCAGCTAAAAGCAAAGACCTGTTTCTGTCCGCAGATTTAATGCAGACAACCCCCTTTTTACCTGTAGGTGGCTTTGAAATCACTACTACAACCCAGCCTGAAGTGCCAAGATATAAGTGAACTTCACGGTCATTTACACAACCCGCGCCAACAGAAGCTGAAGCTACATCGGTAGAGCCTGGGTAAATAGGTGTTCCTGAAAGCAATCCCAGATCTTTTGCTGCCTCATCTGTAAGTTTCCCGACTAAATCTGTTGAAGAAACAAGGGGAGGCAGCTTCTTATCGTCAATACCTGAATATCGGAAAATCCCTCTGAGCCAATCATTCTTTTTAAGGTCAATTCCAAAACCTGATGCGCAACTAAGCTCCATTGCAATTTTACCAGTTGTCCTATAAATAAGATATCCGCTCGTGTCAAGAAAAGTTGCCATTCTGTCATATGTCTCTTTCTCGTTTTCCTTGAGCCATAACAATTTAGGAAGCCCGTCTTTTCCGGTAAGAGGTGCCCCTGCAAGAGCAGCGAAGACTTTTTCACCTAAAAACTTGCCCATAATCTTTTTCGCCTGGGAGGATGCCCTGCTATCAAGCCAGATGATTGCTCTTCTTAAGACACCTCGCTCATCTATAGGGATGATTCCCAGCATCTGCGTGGAAAAAGTTATAGCCAGCACTTGGTCCTTCAATATTCCCGTTTTTTCCATCAAAAGTCTCGTGGATTTTACGACCGCGTTCCACCAGTCGTCAGGATCCTGTTCGGCGTAACCTTCCTTGGGGTAATAGATTTCATAAGGTTCTACCGCGGAATCAACGACACAGCCCTTTTCATCGACCAGGGTTGCCTTGTTGCAGCTCGTCCCTACATCATGTGCAATTATATAACCCATATGTCCTCCAATTAAATATGCACATATCTTCCTATACTATACGGCGAAAATTTGCAGTGTCAAGAATTTTGTATTTGACAACAAAGTTGAACTTAAGTATATTTTTTGTGTGCAACACAAATTTGAGTGGAGGTTTAAAAAATGAAAGAAATTGATGTTCTCTCTTTACCCCCGGCTTTGCCGGATGGCATTGATTATGAGGAGTACATCATCGCAACTTATTTCTGCTCTTTTCCCAAAAACATCCCTGTTGCGAAACTAGCACCTGCTCTGGCAGTAGAGCAGAGCACAGGAACTTGGGTCCCTGTCCCAGGAGAGACTGTCGAAGTTAAAAGGAAGCACGTTGCTAAAGTTATCGGTATTTACGAAGCACCGGACTATGAATTTGAAATCCCACAGGATGTGGAAACAAGGAATTACATCATACAGATTGCCTATCCTGAGGTAAATATTGGGGAGCAAATTCCCATGCTTCTAACTACGATTGTGGGAAACATTTCCATGGGTGGAAAAATAAAACTCCTTGACGCAAGATTTCCTAAGAAATATGTTGAAGGATTCAAAGGACCTAAATTTGGAATAGAAGGAATAAGGAAATTTTTGGGAGTTTATGATAGGCCGCTGCTCAACAATATGATTAAACCCTGCACGGGTTACACGGTTGAAGTTGGTGCAGAACTCTTTAGGCTGGCTGCTTTAGGGGGTTGCGATATCATAAAAGACGATGAACTCATTGCTGATGCGTCCTTCAATCGCGTTCAGGAAAGAGTTAAAAGGTACATGCAGATAGAAAAAGAAGTTTATGAACAAACAGGGGAACATACGCTATACACTGTGAACATTACTGATGAAGTACCTAAAATTTTTGATAATGCCAAGAAGGCTATTGAGGCTGGTGCGAATGCCCTTATGGTGAACTATTTTGCCGTGGGCTTTACGGTTTTAAGAGCATTGAGCGAGGACTCATCGATTAATGTACCGATCCTTGCTCATATGGATGTAACAGGAGCAATGTATATGTCTCCCTATCACGGAATAAGCTCTCATATCGTTCTTGGGAAGCTTCCCCGACTTGCAGGAGCTGATATTGTTGTCATACCTGCTCCCTATGGCAAAGCGCCGGTACTTGGAGATAAGTTTATGAATAATGCCAATAATCTAAGGTTCCCCTTCTATCACATAAAACCTGCCTTCCCTATGGCCTCTGGAGGCATAACTCCCTCTATGGTTCCCCTTGTGACAAAAGAACTTGGTAAGGAAGTAGTCATTGGATCTGGTGGTGGTATTCATGCTCATCCTGAGGGTCCGGTTGCTGGTGCCAGGGCGTTCAGGCAGGCAATCGATGCCACGATGAAAGGTATTCCTCTCGACCAGGCAAAAGAATCTTATCATGAATTGAAAGTGGCTCTGGAAAAGTGGGAAGACCCGTTTGGTAAAGGTATAGGAATATAAGCTGATCTGTTAAAACGGATAAAGGGGAAGGCTGTCTATACAAGAGGCAGTTTTACCCATTTTTGTGTTAATGATAAATTAAGAGCCGAAAATGAGCGATTTGCTGGGAATAATAAAGAGCAGAAGAAGTATAAGAAAGTACCAAGAAAAGGAAGTCCCAGACGAGGCAATAACCAAAATACTTGAAGCGGCAAGATGGGCGCCCTCTGCGGTTAATAACCAACCCTGGCGATTTGTGGTCGTAAGGGATAAAAAATTAAAGGAAGAAATTGGGAGGACTTTTGAAGGTTTTTCGGCAATCAATAGGTTTGTAAAGAGCGCCCCGCTTATTTTTGTAATTTATGTCGAATCATTCCATCGCTGGGTAGAGCTTGATTGTGGAATGGCATCTCAAAACCTTATGCTTGAAGCGCACTCTCTTGGACTCGGGACCTGTTTTATAGGTGCGTACAACGAGAAAGCTATCAAAAATATACTTGGACTTTCAGAAAAGGCGAGAATAGTTGGTTTGGTTACCTGCGGCTTTCCAGATGAGCAACCCTCTCAAAAAGCAAGATATCCTCTTGAAAGACTTGTCTCTTATGACAGGGATTCTTATAAAACTCCTGGGCGCTCTTTTTTAGAAAAATTAAAGCTTGATTTGGCCAGTCTGCTCTTTAAAAGGAAATGAGATAGTGTATAGTAAGCGGCAGAAGCTAATCAAGGAGCCGGGTACAAGTACGATATAGGTGAGAGTTCTGTTCAACAACACTTAACCTCATCTCCTTCTACCTGGGTAGAAAAGAGGTTCGAAAGGAGGCGTATCAAGCGAAGTTTGAAAAAAGTAAGGAAAACAGATCATTAGGCTCTGGCAGAGCAAACGGATGAAAGCTGCAGTAAATGGGAGTCTAATTTGTATTAGATCAAGCTCGATGGAGGGAAAATGAAGCCGAAATATATAATCGCTCACGACGTAGGGACCAGCAGCACCAAAGCCGTTCTTTTCGATGTGGAGGGAAAGATCATTTCACATGCCACGGAATTTTATCCACTTTATAACCCTCATCCGAATTGGGCAGAACAGGATCCTGAAGACTACTGGAAAGCAATTGTGAAAATCACAAGAGAGGTTATGGAAAAATCCGGGATTTCCCCGGAGGAGGTTTTAGGAATCGCTTACACTACCCAGGCTATGGGCATCATCCCCGTGGACAAAAAGGGGAACGCGCTTCGGCCAAATATCACCTGGGTGGACGGCAGGGCGGAAATACAAGCCAGAAAGATTATGAAGAAATTCCTGGGCGAGGAAGTGTTCAAAAGCTTCGTAGGGATCAAGCTCACAGGAAAGGACGTGATACCGAAGCTCCTGTGGATAAAGGAGGAAGAGCGCCAGATCTACGAGAAGACGGAGTACTTCCTGGACCTGAACGGATACCTTAAATTCAAGTCCACAGGCAAAAAGGTGGCAGAGTGGTCTGGGGCCAGCTCTTACGGTTTCGATTTAAAGAAGAAGGACTGGCTCAGGATTTTTTTTAAAGCGGCGGGCATAGATACGAACAAACTGCCTCCCCTTGTGCGCTCCATAGACGTGGTCGGCGGGCTCACTAAGGAAGCCGCAGAGGCCATGGGTTTGAAGGAGGGCACCCCTGTAGTGGGAGGATGCGACGACACTCAGAGTGCCACTGTGGGATCAAGCGCTGTGGAGGACGGGGAAGCCCACATTTACCTAGGGACCTCTGCCTGGGTTGGCGTTTCCACAAGACGGGACCTGAAGTTCAAACACGGGTCAGCCTGTCTTCAGAGCGCGGACCCGGAAATGAACATCGTAGTGGGGGTCACGGAATCAGCAGGCTCGGTGCTCAAGTGGATCATTGAGGAATTCTACAGCAGGGAACTCCAGGATCCCAATATCCCCGACATTTACGCTTTTTTAAACGAGGAGACAAGGAGGGTCCCTGCCGGCTCCGATTACCTGATCCTCACTCCCTGGATTTACGGGGAGCGCTGCCCGGTGAGCACTACTACGACCCGCTCCACTTTGTTCAACATCGGTCCCGAGCACAAAAGATGCCATTTGGTGAAGGCGGCTTATGAAGGAGTAGCCTATAACCTGAGGTGGATTTTGGAAAACTATAAACGGGATTTTGGCTTTGATCCTCCTGTTTTGAAGGTAATCGGTGGGGGAGCTCTGAACAGGGAATGGATGCAAATCATTTCCGACGTTACTAAAAAGAGGATCGAAATTCCGGAGTATCCGGAAATCGCGGGCGCGATAGGAGCGGCAATGTGCGTGGCTGTGGGCCTGGGAGCGTGCAAAGGCTTCTCGGGTGTGAAGGACCTGGTAAGGATAAAAAGTTCCTATTCTCCTCACCCGGAAAATTTTTCAATTTACGACCAGCTTTTTGCTTCTTACCAGTCCCTTTACTTTTCTCTGGAAAAGGTTTACAGGGAGATTAATTCCCATCGCTTTTCTTTAGAAGGAGGGCACTGAGTTGGAAAAAGAGGAATACAAAATCTACCCCTACAGGTGGATAATTTTGCTTTCTATGATCCCTATTTTGGCCACGATCAACGTCTTCTGGCTGACATTTGCCCCGATCACGGATATCGCTAAGGACTTTTATCATGTTTCCCCACTAAGTATCGCTTTTCTTTCCATGGCTTACATGATCGTGTACATCGTAGCGGCGCCTTTCGCTTCATGGCTTGTGGACTCCAAGGGCTTCCGCGCCGCCATGGGCGTGGGAGCCCTGATTTCCGCCCTTTTCGGCATGCTCAGAGGGGTTTTTGCCTCGAACTTCACGGCGGTGACCATTTTTCAGATTGGCGTGGCCATAGCCCAGCCCTTTTTAGTCAACTCCATCACCAAGGTAGCCGCCCGGTGGTTTCCGCTTAGAGAAAGGGCTACGGCAACCGGGATCGCCACTATGGCCACCTACGTGGGAATGATCGTGGCCATGGTCTTGACACCCTGGCTAACCGACACCCTTGGCCTGGAGAGGATGCTACTCGTTTACGGATACGCGGCTATCGCCTGCGCCGTGATCTTTCTCGTCTTTTCCCGGGAGCGCCCGCCCACTCTTCCTGGGCCCGGCGAAGAGCTTGTGAACCGGTTGAACTTAAAGGATCTGAGGGGTCTCCTGCACAAAAGTAACTTTGTCATCTTGATAATCCTCTTTTTCATCGTGATGGGCATTTTTAACGCCGTGATGACCTGGGTGGAGAACATCCTCAACCCTCGCGGGATCTCCTCTGTCCAAGCCGGCCTCATCGGGGGGCTTCTCGTAGTGGCCGGCCTCATCGGGGCCCTGGTTTTGCCCCTCATTTCCGATCAAATAAGGAAGCGCGTGCCTCTTTTAGTATGGTCCCTCCTGGCTGCCATTCCTGGTTTTCTGGGTCTGACCTTCTTTAAGAGTTACGCGTGGCTTTTGGTTTCCGCTTCCATTATGGGATTTTTTGTCATGGGCATGGGCCCTGTGGGTTTTCAATACGGCGCGGAGGTGGCCTATCCGGTTCCTGAGGGCACATCCTACGGAATCCTGATGATGATGGGCCAGATTTCCGGAATCATCTTCATTTACGCCATGGACGCTTTACGTTCCCCCTCCGGGGATATGACCACTTCCTTGCTTTTCCTGATCGGGCTGATGTTCGTGTCTTTTCTTTTGGCTTTAAGGCTTAAGGAGTCCGCACTTATGGCCGCAAGAAATGCTAAGACCGCGGATGATGAAAGCGAAAAGAAGAACAAAAGAGGATAAAAAGGGATGAACTCGGATAGGGGCAACATTGTGATGCCAGATGCGGAGGAAGTTAAAAAAGCCAGGGTTCTTCTCTGTGAGGCCGGGAGAAGGCTCTTAAGGGAAAATCTCGTTTCCGGGACCTGGGGGAACGTAAGCGTAAGGGTGGGTAAGGACTTCATGGTGATTACCCCGAGCGGCATGGATTATGAAAAGCTCACCCCTGAGGACATGGTTTTGGTGAACCTGAGGGACTTGAGCTACGAGGGAGAACTGAAGCCATCGAGCGAGAAGCACCTTCACGCTGAGATTTACAGGAATCGACCGGATGTTGGTGCCATCATCCATACTCATTCCATGAACGCCAGCACAGTGGCCGCCTCAAGACGGGAAGTCCCACCCCTTTTAGACGACATGGTCCAGATAATCGGCCCATCTGTGAGGGTTGCCGAGTATGCTATTCCCGGAACCAAGGCCCTGGCTAAAAAAGCTGTAAAAGCCCTGAGGGGAAGGAACGCAGTATTACTTGCCAATCACGGCGCTATCTGCGTGGGAAGGGACATCGAAGAAGCCTTCGTAGCCTGTCAAATTCTGGAGAAGTCCTGTAAAGCCTTCATCGAATCCCAGTTCTTAGGAGGGGCAGTCCCCATCAATCCCGTCGAGGCCAGGCTGATGCACGAATACTACCTCAGGAAGTATTCCCGGCAGAAGAAGTAAAAAAGGGGACAGGCTGGTTTTTTACTTTTTAAGTTACTTTGCTAAGCGCCCTTTAAAAAAACCAGCCTGTCCCCTTTTTATGATAAGAGGTGGCGGAAAAGCAGGAATTTGGGAAAATCAAAAAGCAGGGTGCAAAAGAGGGTAAAGAGGAAAAGAGCGAGGACGATTATCAGGGGAATGGGGTAAAGCACGACCCCGGAAATGGCCAGAGCGGAGAAGGAAACGACCGTTAAAAGTCCAGCCAGAGCAAGGGCTCTTCCTGGGTAAGAAGACCAGAAGTGCCTCCTTTCCCTTACCAGCATGATGCGCATCTGGCTGTTGAAGAC
>Ga0172365_10000803_pt1 | contig 21911 bp, 26 predicted proteins | sample LakKivSesite48cm_FD_114535 | JGI IMG/M metagenome (GOLD analysis project Ga0172365, IMG submission 114535) | Sediment microbial communities from Lake Kivu, Rwanda - Sediment site 48cm | ecosystem: Environmental > Aquatic > Freshwater > Lake > Sediment | place: Rwanda: Western Province, Lake... | reverse complement strand
TATTCTCTGCAACATTTCCAGACGAGATAAAAAAGATTGTAAATAATTTTATGGTCAATCCAGTGTTGATAGAATTAAACAAAGAAAAGCCTTCTGTAAAAACAGTAAGGCAGTCGATGTTTCTTGTAAACGAGAAGGAAAAAATGAAGTGTTTAGAGTATGTGATTGAACATGAGAGACCTGATTTGACTTTGATATTTGTCTCAACAAAATTCAAATCCGACAGACTTCACAGGGAATTGTCAAGATTCTATAATATTGGTTTGATACATGGCGACCTGAGTCAGAATCAACGTGAAAGAGTTTTAGCAGATTTCAAAAGCAGAAGGATTCCTTATCTAATCGCAACGGATGTTGCTGCAAGAGGGATAGATGTAAAGGATATTTCTCACGTCATCAATTATGATTTACCAAATGATGCTGAGACTTACGTTCATAGAATAGGAAGGACTGGAAGAGCAGGAGCATCGGGAGACTCGATAATCTTTATTACACCTGATGAAATACAGGATTTCTTAAGAATTCAGCATTTCGTTAAGGTGAATATTGAAAAGCACAAATTCGCTAACGGTCAGGTCATGGATGTAAATCCTGAGGAATTCTCTGAAAGAAACGTTATAATTAAGAAATGGGATAGACGCGAAGGATTCAGAGGTGGAGGTTTTCGTCAAGTATCTTCTCATGGAAGATTCGGATTCAGAAGAAGCGGATTTAGATCGTCAAGAGGATTTGGTCATAGGTCATCAAGAGGAAAATTTGAGCGCAGGAGAAGACCAAGAAGATATTGATTTAAGTTCAGATTTCTAAATTAGTGTATGAAATTTTACTTATCGTCATATAGAATGGGGAATGAAGTCAAGAAACTAAAAAAGATGATTCCCAAAAACAAAAAGACTGCTCTAATACCAAATGCTCTGGATTATTCGAAAGATTTGAAGAGAAGGGAAAGGGGCATACAAGAAAATATTAAAGAACTCACGAAGGTTGGTTTGGATGTGGAAATATTGGATTTGCAAAAATATTTCAATAAAAGAGAAAAGCTAAGGAAAAAAATCAAGGAATTTGGTGTGATTTGGGTAAGAGGTGGCAATACTTTTGTTCTTAGGCAGGCCATGAAGCTTAGCGGATTTGATGTTATACTGAAGAGCATGTTAAATAAGGACGTTCTTTACGGAGGTTACAGCGCTGGAATTTGCGTGCTAGGGCCTACGTTGAAAGGTCTTTCAATTGTAGATAATCCCAGAGTAAAACCTTATGGAAAAAAATACAAGACTATCTGGGATGGACTTGGCATAATAAACTATACAATCGAACCGCATTACAAATCAGACCATCCAGAGTCAAAATTGATAAGCAAAGAAGTTGAATATCTGATAAAAAATAAAATGTTGTTTAAAGCGCTTAGAGATGGAGAAGTTATAATTAGTCATTGATTAATATACCAATAGTTTTTTTAACAAAAATGCAATTATTTTAATGCCTAAATTGAAAAGAAGCCTTAACCTTTTTGATGCTACTGCTTTAGCTATTGGTGCAATAGTAGGAACTGGAATATTTGTAATTTCTGGTGTTGCTGCCGGATTGGCAGGTCCTGCTGTCATTCTGTCAATAATTATTGCCGGTATAGTTTCTTCATTTACAGCATTCAGCTACGCAAAACTCAGCTCAAGTTTTCCGAAGGAAGGTAGCATATATGCATATGCAAAAAGAACTATTTCACCCTTTTCTGGTTTTATAACAGGCTGGTTGTGGATATTTGAAAATATAGTCGCAGGGGCAACAGTAAGTTTGGGTTTAGCTGGTTATGTTGTTTCTCTTCTTCCACAGCTTTCTCTTATTCCAATTGCTATTTCTTCAGTTCTGATAGTAACCTTTGTAAATTTAATTGGTATAAAGCAATCAAGCATTTTTAATGCTCTTCTAGTCATACTTAAAATTTCTGCTTTACTTTTGTTCATTATTATCGGCTTTTCTCACATAAATCTTTCACTCTACCAACCATTCATGCCTAATGGTATTGAAGGAGTATTAAACGGTGCTGCTTTGATATTTTTTGCCTATATAGGTTTTGGAAGACCTGCTACTGCTGCTGAAGAAATAAAAAACCCAAGAAAAACTGTGCCACGCTCTATAATTCTTGCATTGGCTTTGTCAACAATAATTTATATTCTTGTTGGAATAGTCTCTGTTGGTTTGATTCCGTACCAAAAGTTAGCCAGTTCCGGCTCTCCGATTGCTGACGCCGTCGAATATGGAATAAAAATTTATTGGTTGAAATTGTTTGTTAGCTTTGCTGCTATTGCTGCAACCCTAAGCGTTCTGCTAACGACTCTAATAGGAGTTTCAAGAGTTTCTTTTGCAATGGCAAGAGATGAAGCGCTACCAAAATTTTTCAGTAAGATACATGAGAAATTTGGTACTCCGTATATGGCTATACTCATTACTGGAGTTGTAACAGCAGTCTTGCCTCTTTTTGGCAGCTTAAAACAAACTGCAAGCGTTACTAATTTTGGTTCGCTACTCGTTTATGCCATAGTCAATCTATCTTTTATAATGTTACTGAAAAAGAATAAAACATTAGTAAAACGATTTTTTTATCTGTTCATTTCGTTACTTGGCTTAATCTCATGTATTATTCTACTTTTCTTCTTAAATTTTGAATCGTGGTTAATTGGAATTTCATGGATAGTAATCGGCATATTTTACTTTTTAGTAAAGGAGAAAAATAAACGATAATTTATTAATTGATAATAAGGCAAATACTTTGATATTTTATTTCTTTTTTTCCATAAAAATCTTAGTAAGATTTATAAATGTTTTACAATAAAGATTAATTATGGATAAGAATACATATAGTTTTGTAGTAGGATTTATACTAGTTTTAGCGGCTATTGCATTTTTCATAATCCCTTCTTACTTACATATGGAATTTCTTATTCCTTTTTTCTTTGCACTAGTTTCTTTCATTTTGGGAATAGGGTTCTTTTTTATGGGGTTAAGTAAGAAATAGAATATGCTTTAGATGACTATATGAAAATAACTAGTGAACATCTATAAGATATTTAAAAAGTAAAGCGGTATTATTAATTGGTGATTTTATTCCAGGAAGAAATCGTCCACCAACTCCAATGGAGACGCCAGGATTTGGATGGAGAGTGGGACTTTCGATTATCGTGGTTTTCGGATGGTTAATATTCATCATACTGTGGCTTTTGTTCTATGCAGTAACCTTAAACGCTTACGAGAACTTAGCAGTTGTTCTAGTTTCAATTCTCGTTGGCATAGCTATATTAGCTGCCGCATGGGCTTCATGGGGAGTAAGGTACGGCTGGAGATACAAGGATGAATGGAAAAAAATGGGAAATAAATCTGCTTACGCTAGAGGATGTGACATGAAGTACCGCATGCATGGACACGGAGGAAGCGCTATTTATGGACTGGGTTTCCTTGGAGCGCTGATATACTATGTAACAACTGCTCCAACCTTTTGGGATGCTGTCATAGGATTCTTCAAGGCAATTGTCTGGCCTGCATTCCTTGTTTACGGAGCTTTAAAGACTCTGGGTTTATAGAATCAAAACCAGTAGCTTGAATATGTCGTATATGGAAATAACCTAGTGAAACATCTATATCATATTGATAAGCTAGAAATTTCAAGTATTTTTCTCTAAAAGCGAAATCTTTAAATATTTAAAGTTAGAAATATATAACGTTAGAAATATATAACATGAGGTGAGAAAATGAAAAAATATAATAAAAAAGCAAGAGTGACTGCAATAGTCATAATAAGTCTGTTTGTAATCGTCTCTGGAGCCATGTTCTCACTAAACTCCTTTATAATAGGTGATATAGCAGGTGCAGTCGGAGGAGCTTTCATTGCAATTACTATACTTGCATTTGCCATCTTTACATTTATAAGAGGGATGAGGGATATCAAAGGAGGATTCCCTTTGAAAGATGAGAGGAGCAATAAGGTACTTGAGATGGCTAGCTCAAGGGCATTTTTCGTATCGCTTTATATATTACTAGCAATCGGATTTTTATCTGACGATATAATAAAATTCGAAGACGTCAGCCAAGCAACAGGGATTGCTGTGGGTATAATGGCAATATTGTTTGCTGGTTTTTGGGCATATTATAATAGAAAGGAGTTATAGAATGAGAACTAGGATAAAGGAATTTAGAGCTAAATATAATCTTACTCAGGAAGATCTGGCGAGAAAGGTAGGCGTAAGAAGAGAGACCATACTTTTCTTAGAGAAGGGTAAGTACAATCCGTCTCTAAAGCTAGCTCATGATGTTGCCAAAGCTTTGAAAACAACAATTGAGGAGTTGTTCATTTTTTAGAACATTCGTTATATGAAAATAAGCGGAACTCTTCAATAAGATATTTTGACTATTTTAGGTAGGTTTTTACGCTTTAAACTCCAAATTGATAGTATGGCAAAGATATACGGCTTATCAACGGCAGCAATAGCTACTCTCGCTGTATTGGTTATGGGTCTGGCAATAATCATTAATGAGATAGTTCATCCATTGGACCAACCATACATAACAATACTCATAGTGGCCGTAACCGCTATCGCAACATGGTTTGGAATAAGGTATAAAGAGAAGAAGTAAATAATCTGACCGCATAGATAATCAGATGGAAATACCTTTTCTAGCTAGTATATGAAATTTCGCTAATGTTGGATTAAATAGGTGGCGGTGAGGTTCTTTAATGCTAGGCGTATCACTTGAGAAAGGTTTATAAAGGCTGGGTTGAATAATCATTGAAAAGCAGTGGTTAAATGTTCTCATGTAAGACTTGTGGGTTCACTAGCCAGACTAAATCTGGTCTTGGATTGCATATGAGGAATACTCATAACATCAAGCAAAAAGTCTTCTGGTTGAAGTTGCCTGATAAGGAACTGACAGAATGGCAGGATAAAGCTAGGAAGGCAGGATATTATACTCTTCAGGATTATGTCAAGTCCATAATGAACAATAATAACATCATAGAGCAGGCAAAACTTTCGGTAAAGCAGGACTATGATGTGAAGATAGATGAGTTAAAGAATCAGAATGAAAAGCTAAAACTGCAGACTGACACTCTTATTCTTGTATTAAACAGGTATCAAAAGCTCACTCCTAATATAAAGGTTGAGATTGAGAAAATAAATGAGAAAATAATAGAGTCGGGCTTTACTTTGGAACAGTGGGATAGAATGTGCGAAGAGGAGATGGAAAGAGATAACGAGAACAAGATTCTAGACAAAGAATGGGATAAGAAAACTGCCAAAGAGGAAGTAGGTACAATAGAAGATGAGCTAAAAACAAAGGAAGACGAGCTAAAGAAGCATTTAAACGATAGAGAAAGAGTAGAAAGTCATATCAAAAAGATAACAAACGGCAAAGTCATCTTGGAGAGCAACCCTCATTTGCAAACCCTTAGAAGAATTTTATACAATTTCTACAAAGATGGAAAGCATCTTAGGTATAAGGAGAGACTTGACTTTCCTTTCATCATTCACAAGCTCGTCTACGATGCATTCAACGATTTCATAAGAGGTTCTGGAGAACCAGAGGTAACCTACAAAAAATTCAGCAGTTATATACAGCTAGGCATAGGCTTCAGAGAAGGGATAAACTATAAACAAGTATTTATCAAAGAACTGAACCGTCCTGTCTGGTGTCTGATATTCACTGACGATATAGTCAAAGCGATAACGCCTTAATACGAACATTAAAATTCAGAGTAATCATAGCATTAATTTTATATACAAGACGAGTTTATCATTCATTCATGCCGACTATAACTATCGTAAAAATGGCTAATAGCCAGATTGGTGTAATTATACCGAAAGCAGTTAAAGATATAGATGTCGAGTTCAGCGATTATAGCAAAACATGATATTCTTGTATATAATTTTTGATATGTACATCTGGTAACTATATACATACCAACGACATTATGAGTTCATAGGTACTGCTTGTATACATGTATTCTTCATGGTAATGCTTGTATCATGTTCTTATATACTTCATAATGCTTTTTACAATCAGTACATTCGAAGATGCTAACTATACATACTTCTGGTATCTTGCTTTCTATCCACTTCTTGTGTGTTTTTATAAATTTCTTACAACTTTTACAGGTCATTTAAAGAACTCCCTAAAAACATCATCCTCTTCCAGATTGAAAAATTCTTTGAGAATGTCCTTCTCTTTATCATTCATAAATTTGATTTTAATCTGTTCAATATTAAATTTTTATATTGTGCCAAATATGCTTCAAGAAAATTATAGAAGCTTCTCTACTTCTTTCTCTTCTTTTCTAAAGAATTTCTTCACTTTTCTTGCTATCCATTTAATGACTTTCGTTTTTACATCAACTTTGAAAAAAGCTATACTCACCAAATCTCCTAAGATGAACAGTATGAAAAATATGTTGACTATTATCGATATACTAAAGTAGAAGAAAAGCTGGTTATAGACTGTTATGAACTGATTGTTGATGGTATCGAACTTCTGGTTTATCATATTCACCTCATTTTGAGTTGAATTAAGAAAATACTTGATTTCCCTTATGTCCTGCTTTGTTATGTTTTCTTCAAGAAGTGCTTGATATTTTTGCCTCCACTCTTCTAATGTAATTTGAGTAGTATTCAACTGACTTTTAAGGTCTTTTATCTCATTGTCCCTCTGTTCGATAGTCTGAATGTATTGCTGGCAAGTTGTTTGTTGAACGGAGTTAATAACTACAAATACAAGAGAAATTAGTATCGGTACTATAATAATCAGATATGCCAACTCTCCTAAATCCTGACCTCTCATAGTATAACCTCTTAAATTTCAATAGAATCTTGAATTTTAAATATTAAACACTTAACGCAGATGAAACTGTGCTCCTGGCTTAAAGGAACCATGTTTCTACCTATTTAACCAGTACAAGCGAATATGAAATTCCGGTAGTGAAAGAGGCTGTTTTACACCAACTTATCTGGATATAAGATGGTTTAATATTTTATGCTTCTTGGCTTACAGACGTGAAATCTGAGGGATTTTAAGAATAGGTCATGTAAACTAAATATAAGGTAGATTTTACAGAAAAATGTAAAATGAATCTTTAGCGAAAAATTTAAATATTTTTAAATAAATTCTAAATAATTGTATTTTTATGTTTAGAAAGAGGTGTGAAAGTTGTGGAGAAGAAATAAAGAGTGGATGGGCTTTTTGCCCTAATTGTGGAGAACAATTAAAAGAAGAAGATTCATCTACGTTCTCACATGAAAGTATTTTCGGTGACATAGAAGACGAGTTCAAAAGAATAGATAAGATGTTTGGTTCTGATTTTTTTGGTTTTCCTAAGTTTGATACGAAAATACCTAAAGGAAGCGGAGGAATAAGTGTTACCATAACTTCTGGAACAGGAAAAGAGCCTAAAGTTGATGTTAAGACTTCTGGCAATTATAAAGGACTAGAGCCCGAGATAAAAAGAAAGCTGGGTGTCAAACCTGCAATAGAAGAGGTTGAAGAAGAACCAAAACATAAACAAGCTAAAGTAACAGAAGAACCAGAAACAAAAATAGATACCATAGGAAATAAACAAACCATACAAATAAAATTACCTAATGTAAAAAGTTTGAAAGACATCGAAATCAAGAAACTCGAGCAGAGTTTAGAAATAAAGGCATTTGCAAAAGATAACACGTACTTCAAATTAATTCCTATTCATTCAAATTCTGAAATTATAAACAAAGAATTCAAAAACAATGTTCTAAAAATAGAAATCGAGAGGTGATATAATGGCTGAGATAAAGGAGATGCCGGAATCTCTTAAAGAATGGGAAAGAGTTGCTGCACACTCACATATTGTTGGCTTAGGTTTGGATGGCTTGAAAGCAAAGCCGATAGCTGCTGGTATGGTTGGACAAACAGAAGCAAGAGAAGCAGCTGGTTTGGTCGTTAGATTAATAAAAACAGGTAAGTTTGCTGGAAGATCAATTTTACTGGCAGGCCCTCCAGGTACAGGCAAAACAGCCATAGCTACAGCAATAGCAAGGGAACTTGGATATGATGTTCCATTTGTTCCTTTGGCAGCAAGTGAAATATTTTCTACTGACGTAAAGAAAACTGAATTCTTGACGCAGACCTTAAGAAAGGCAATAGGAGCGAGAATTCATGAAATGAGAAAAATCTATGAAGGCGAAGTAAAAGAATTATCAATAGAAAAAACTCAACATCCTTACAATCCTTATCAGCAGATTCCATCAGGAGCTACAATCAAGATTGCAACAAAGGATGAAAGCAAAAAATTAACAATGGACCAGAGCTTTGCAATGCAACTCTTACAGCAACAAATAGAAACAGGCGACGTTGTCCAGATAGATGTGGATGGAGGAAAGATTGTTAAACTGGGAAAAAGCAAGGAAAGCGTCGAAGAGAAGAAGGTTGATTTATCTGCTGCTCAGCTGTTGGAAGTGCCTAAAGGCAAGGTTTTCAAGGAAAAGGAATTCATATTTCCTGTGAACTTGAATGCCTTGGATATTGCAAGTGCAAGACAAGGCGGAGATGTATTTAGCATATTTTTTGGCGGCAAAGAATCAAAAGAGATAGAACCAGAAGTTAGGAAAGAAGTAGATGAATCAATAAAGGGTTTGGTTCAAGAAGGAAGATGTGAATTATTACCTGGTGTTGTATTCATAGATGAGTGCAGCATGCTTGACATTGAAACATTTGCTTTTCTTAACAGAGCATTGGAGCAAGAACTTTCACCAATTATAATATTTGCTACTAATAGGGGTTTAACAAGCATAAGAGGTACAGATGTAAAAGCTCCGCATGGTATGCCATTGGATTTGTTGGATAGACTATTGATCATCAATACAAAGTCTTACTCAGCAGATGAAATAAAGAAAATCATAGAAATCAGGGCAAAGTCAGAAAAAATCAAAATAGAGGAAAAAGCTTTAGAATATCTAACAGAAATAGGAAGTAAAACCAGTTTAAGATATGCTATACAGTTGATAGCTCCTGGCTTCGAGGTTTCAAAAGAAAAGAAGTCAGAAAAAATTGAGAAAGAACATATAATAACAGTTGAGAAATTGTTTGTAGACGTTAAAAAGTCAGTTGATTACTTGAAAGAATATGAAAAACAGTTTTTAGCTTGATTTTCAGTGAAAAATTGAAACATACCCCAATTCCTTAACAGGATATGCTCCTACCTATTTAACCAATTCTAGCGAATATGAAATTTCGCTAAATTTGGATTAAATAACTTTGCATAAGGTTCTTTAACACTAGGCATATCACTTGAGAAAGGTTTATAAAGGTTGGGTTGAATAATCATAAAAAAGCAGAGGTAAAATATGTTCTCATGCAATGTTTGTGGCACCACTTGCCAGACTAAAGCAGGTCTCGGTTCGCATATGAGAAAGGTACACAATATAAGTCAGAGAATCTTTTGGATAAAGCTACCAACAGAGGAAATGGAGATATGGCAGAACAAAGCAAAGAATGCAGGATACGATAACCTACAAGAATATGTAAAGTCTGTCATCACGGATGATAAAAGGATTGAGCAGCTAAAGCTTTCACTGAAGCAGGATTATGATGTCAAGATAGAGCAGTTGATAAATCAGAATAATAAATTGAAACTACAGGTAGAAACATTGATTCTAGTATTAAACAAGTATCAGAAATTATCACCTCATATAAAGAGAAGATTAAACACAATAAACAGCAAAATAACAGAGTCGGGTTATACACCTGAGCAGTGGGACAGGATGATAGAAGAGGAGATAGCAAGAGAGTGTGAAAATAAAGTTTTAGAAAGAGAGTGGAAGAGACTATCAAACGAGCAGAAGATGAAGGCTTACAATTTGATGAGCTGGAGGAAGCATTCCCTACCTGAAGCTCTCAAGAGAGTTTCAAAGAAATTCTCGAAGGACTTCAAGGAGATGTTTCCATGAACAAGATATTTGCTCAACCTTGGCACGAGAGAAAGAAAAACATACATGGTCGTTTTGTAAAGAATGGGTCGTTGAATATCTTCAAGAGACTACCAGAGACAAACAAGTTTTTAGAAAGATTTTTAGATTTCGGCAACAAAAGAGGAGGGGCTTTCAGCGAGCAAACAGTTGAAAGATATAAATTAGACTTGGCAGAGTTCTTCACATTCGTAAACAAGGATTTCAAACAAGTAACAGAAGAGGACTGCGAGAGCTTCTTTAACTACTTAAAGAAGCGGGGTTTGAACATAAAGAGTATAACATGGAGAATAATGACTGTCAAATCATTCTTCAGGTTTGCAGTAGAGAAGAGGGAAGTCTTATTTAATCCGATGCAGATAAGAATACCTGCCAAGGATTTGAAGCCTGATGATGAGTGGGTGATGAAACAGTGTCTAAAGCGTTCTGAAGTTAAAGCTATTTTGGAGGCAGTTCCAGACCCACGAGACCACGCCATACTGACTGTATTATATAATCACGGTTGTAGAATCGGTGAGTTGGTTGATTTGAAATTGAGCAATCTAGACTTTGATAGAAACACGATTATTTTTAATGGGAAAACAGGCAAAAGAGTCAACGAGATGAATCTGGATACCATCAATTCTCTGAAGATGTGGCTTCTGGTCAGGAACTCAACGAACGAGTTCTTGTTCGTATCAAGGCGTGGCAACCAAATAACTTCACAATATGTAAGGCAGGTTCTGCATCACACTTGTTTGAAAGCAGGTATAATGAAGAAAATCAGTCAGTGTAAGAAGTGCCAAGATGAAGGCGATAATCCAGAGTGCAAAAGTTGCGACTGGGACAGAATTATTACACCACATAGCTTGAGGCATTCGATGATTTGCCACAGTCTGAATGATGGCGTAAATCCAGTAGAATTAAGCAAGTTTGTTGGACACAGTCTGCATATGCTATTGTATTATTCGAGTTTGTCTGCACTGAAAACTTACCACAACTTCAAGGGCGTACATGGGGAGGATTAATAATTTTATTTAAATTTTAGAAAATGAAATATTGGTAGTGTGATTGAATGAACATTGAAACAGTTGGCATGATTTTTGTTTTTATCCAGCTTGTTACAGGAGGTTTACAACCAGTATTTACAAAATTCATAGTAGGAGAAGTAAATCCTCTGTTTGCTGCTTCAATGGCTTCCCTGATAGGCTGCATAATTCCTCTGATTCTTCTGATAAAATATGGTAAGCTGAAAACAATAATAGACAGGAAAAATATAAAGGAAATTCTATTGATAGGTTTCTTCGGAACCACTGTAACTTACTTTTTATTCTTCACTGGAGCACAGCTGACAAGCGGAATCAATACAGCCATTCTGATGCAGGTAGAACCAATATACTCTTTATTTTTGGGTTATTTTATCTTGAAAGAAAAAATAAAATCAAAACAAGTTTTGGCTACCTTGCTGGTGGTTGCTGGAGTTGTGATTGTAATTTATAGTGGAACATTTTCATTGAACTTGGGAGATTTTTTGATACTTCTGACTCCATTGTTTTATCAAATCTCCCATGTGATAGCAAAAAAGACGATAAAAAGAATTGGAACATTTGCTGTTCAGGCTGGAAGATATCTGTTTGCTGGACTAACTCTTTTCATGTTCAACAGTATTTTTGGAATGAATCAATTCGATCTTTTAACAGAGCCCATGAATCTGACAGCGATTCTTCTTTTAGGAATAGGCGTAGCAGGAATAGGTTCTCTTGCTTGGTATGAAGCTATCAGAAGAATAAATTTGTCCAAGGCAACTGCAATGATATCTCCATATTCAATATTAAGCATCATTCTTGCATGGTTTGTTCTAAAGGAGTTTCCATCGATTTATCAAATTACAGGATTAATTTTAGTATTAGTTGGAATAGTTGCTTTAGCCAAAATAAAAAGTGAGAAGAGATGAAAACAAGAAATGTTGCAATTATAATTTTTTATGACAATAAAAAAAGAATCCTTTTACAAGACAGGAGAGGAATTAGCAAATTAAGCGAAGAATATGGGTTTTTTGGAGGAGAAATTGAAGAAGGAGAGACTCCAGAACAAGCTGTTGTCAGAGAGACTAAAGAAGAACTAAACTTTGATTTAAAGGAATACAAATATGTTGGAGAATATGGTTATGAAATTAAAGAGTCTTTAAAGAAAAAATTTGCTAACTTTGATTTCGATGCAATTTTATGCAAGGTGTTCATTGCACCGTTAAAGAACAATCTTTCCAAGTTTAGACTTAAAGAAGGTAAGAAGATGCAGTTATTCTCATTGAATGAAGCAGAGAAATTAAAGATGGTTTCTGATGGAGATATTGAAATAGTTAGAAGATTAAAAAAGATATTGTGATAGAATGAAGGTAGAAAGAATAAAAATACAATCTTCAAAGGGTAACCTCGCAGCTGTTATTAATTATCCAGAGAAGAAAACTGGGAAACTAGCTATTCTATGTTCTGGTTATTTGGATTCTAAGGATTATAGTCATTTGAAAGATCTAGCTGAGATGCTAAGTAAAGAGGGATATACTGCAGTGAGATTTGACTCTACTGGCATATGGGAAAGCGAAGGTGATATTTCTGACTATACAACAACTCAATATCTTGAAGATATAAAAAGTATCCTCGAATACATGCTTCACCAAGCTAATTATGACTATATTCTGATTGGTGGGCACAGCAGAGGTGGACAAGTTTCAATTCTATATGCCGCACGAGACCCAAGAATTTCTTTCGTTTTATCAATCATGCCGTCATCTAAACTTACAACAACGATGGGGCAACGTTTCAAAGATTGGCAGAAAACTGGCATTAGCATTTCTTATAGAGACTTGCCTGATAATAGAGAACAGAAAAGAGAGTTTCACGTTCCTTATTCTCATGCAATTGATAAGGACAGATATGATGTTATGAAGGATGTGAAAAAAGTCAAAGTGCCAATAATCTTCATTACTGGTGAATTGGATGATCAATGTCCTCCGGAACACGTAAGACAAATCTTTGATAATGCCAACGAACCGAAACAATTCGTTTTGATAAAAGGTATTGGACATGATTATCGTTTTAACGATGATGAAATAAAACTCGTGAACAGAAATATATTAAATAATATGAATGTGGAAAATTTGAAACAACTTGTGCAAGAGATTGTAAAGAAAGCAAATACCTTGAAGAATAAATATACTTCTGAAAAAAATGCTCCAGTTAATTATGCTTGTATTTTTTGTCAAAACGATGAGCAATATGATAGTTTAGTGGCTCTTGTAAAAGAGATTGGTAAGGTGATTAAGGAAACGCCAACTGGCCCTTTATTTCACATTCAGCCATTAGATACAATTGCAGGAAAGCTTCAGTTGCTAAAAATCCGAAAGCCAGATGCAACAAGACCTGAGCTAGGTGATGCTGATTTTACAGTTTCAAACTATCCTAAATTCAAGAAGAAATATTTATCACAAAAAGGGTTCAAGTTAATAGTTCGTGAAAACTTTGAGATGATTGAACTAACAGACCCTCCATTTAATGTAAGAGTATACTTTTCAAACCCGCCTTTGGACAAACAGTTTGGAATTAAATAATATCTTATGATAAGATGATTAAATGAAACTAAACAAAAACCAGATTAAACAAATAGAAAGATTTGCTTATAATTATTATAAAAAATTAGACCGAACTCATGGAATTGAGCATATTAACAGAACAGTAAAATTAGCAATCTACATAGGTAAAAGAGAGCATGCAGATATTCAGATTGTTAAACTAGGTGCAGTGCTTCATCAGTTTCATGATGGTAAAGTTGTTAAAAAGTTTCTTGAAAAAATCAAAGTTGATAAAGAAATTATTGATAAGGTTGTCCATTGTGTTGATTGCTCAAGTATGAAAAACATACTTAAAACTAAAACAAAAAGCATTGAAGCAAAGGTAGTTTATGACGCAGATAAGTTACAGGTTGTTGGACCCTTTGGTATTATGAGAGAAATAAGTTGTGATATGGTAGCACCAAGAAATATGAACTTTAGAGAAGCATTAAAGCATACTAAACTGATTGAGCAAAAATGTTTTGAAACACTTCAAACCAAAACAGCAAAGAATTTGGCAAAAGAACCACATGAATACGTCATCAAGTTCTGGAAAAATTTAGATAAATGGGATAGGGTTGAATTATGAAAAACAAACCAACTGTAATAGTTGCAGGACTGATATTGAAAAATAATAAAATTCTCTGTATTAGACAAGATAAGGGAGATTATAAAGATTTCATCTGGGTACCAGCAGGTCATTTAGAACCTCATGAAACATTAAAAGAAGGTGTAAAAAGAGAGGTAAAAGAAGAAACAGGATTAAATGTTAAAGTAAAAAAACTGGTTATGAAAGTAGAATATAGTCAATTATTATTTTATTTTTATCTTTGTGATATTATTGGTGGAAAGTTAAGCACAAAAGGTGAAATTAAAAAAATATTCTGGCTAAGTTTTAATAAGATACTCAAATCAAAAAAAGTGCATCCTGTTTTACATCTAGCAGCTTCTCTCAGTATTCGTAAAACTAATTTTTAAAGGGATTTAGCAATTCTAATATAAAATAAAATTTTCTATTAAAAAGAAGAGAAAGTTTTTATATTGGATTTTGTATCAAATAAAATATCAATTTTGTATTCGTGATTTTTTGGTAGAGAAGTTCAAAGAGTGGCTTTTTCAAAATACAAGATTGGCAAAAAATTCTGTTGAAACGTATGATAGTCAGATTGAAAAGTTATTGAAAAAATATCCTGATTTTGGATTGGCAAACGAGAAGAAGTTGGATAGGATAAGGAAATTCATAAATTCAGGAGAGAGAGTTTATGCTCGTAGGTTTGCTATTTTAAGATACTTGGAGTATCTGAGAGAATTTAATTTAATTAAGACTGTCAAAACAGAAAGGGATTTTAAGATACCACTATTGGACAGAAAAAATGCTTCTGCATCTTTGAATTATTCTGAGCTGGTAGACTTGATAAACAACATAAAAAACTCGGAAATCAGAGTCGCCCTACAGATTATATTTGATACAGGCTTGAGAATAACTCCAGTTTTAAACCTAACAAGGAATCAGCTGAAGCAGGATAATGATGGAAAATATTTTATATCAGTCAGGGAAAAGGGTAAAAAGAATGTTATAAGATATCTGACAGATGAGACTGCTCAAAATTTAATTAATTTAACCAATAAAAACAGTTTCTTTAACCTCTCATACATAAGATTCTGGAGCATTCTAAAAAATGAAAGCAGGAAGATTCTGAGAAGCAGCTATGGTATTTCTCCTCATTGGGTTCGGAGGTCATCTGCTCTTTACGTTTATGATAAAACTAAAAATCTTGAGGTTGTAAGGGAATTTTTGAATCACAAATCTTTGGATACCACCAAACGCTATCTGTCTGGAAGCGGTATAGAATTGAAAAGTTTAGTGGTTGATGCAAAGAGGGATTGGTAATTATGCTTAACAAAAATTCAAAAAAGGAGGTGATTTAATGGAAAAATCAACTTTTGTTAGCAGAGGCGTAAGTCGCGGAAAAAAGAACATTGTACTGGAAAATGAGTTGCCAGTTGAGCTAAGACATAAGCGAGTGAACGCATTTGTTGAATTGAATGAAGAATAAAATAATTTATTTTTCAAAAGAGTCAATTATTAATATTAAATTTAGATAATTAATTAATAAGTGGTTGCTGCTGTGTTCTGAAAGGTTGTTAATGAGTGGCAACTATAAACAAAAATGGGAGTAGCAGCTCCCAAAAACTAGAGGTGTATGAATGATTAATACTCCACCAAATAAAAACATAACACAAGAAGAAATTCCTGTTGACATATGGCCGCAAGACTTTTATGAAAGTCAGCCTGAAACAGAGGAAGTTTTAATTATTGCAGAAGATTTTGAGAAACAACAGGAGAAAGAATTTCAAGAAATGTATGAAGAAGAGGAAGATAGAAGGTTTGTTGAAAATATTAGAGAGGAGATGGAAGATAAAATTATTGAATTTATAGCTGATGAGGAAAACAAAAACAAGATTCTTTTGATGAATACCCCAGCAGGTAGTGGAAGAACAGTAACAACAATCTTAACCCTGCAAATTATTAGTGATTTGATGGATGTTCAAACAGTTTTCTTAGGTCCAAGAATAGAGCAAATAGAAGAGGCTAAAAGAAAAGCAGAGAGCTTTACTGAAAAGGAATGGGATCATCTCAAAGGGTTTGAATATTACCATAATATAAGAAACTCTATATGCCCTGTAAGGATACCAAATTTAAAGTCTCTCGAGAAATTTTACATAAATATTTTAGATGTTGTTATAAAACCACATTTAATGAAAATGAAGCAACAGAATAAGATTTGTCCTTATGAGGAGCATACTTTAAAGAAATTTAATGAAATAATAAAGGAAAACAAGAGTTGGTTCGGTCAACATTCACATCTGATTACAAAATTTGTCAAAGAAACATTTGAGAGGAGTAATAAACAGTATAAATGTTTGGTTCTTGATGAGAAGTTTATAGATATTTTTCTGAAAGTGAAAGAGGTAACTATTGATGATTTGGAAAAATTCGTTTCCAGTTTAGATGATTTGTGGATTAGTAAAAATTTGGGTTATTTGCAAAAACAACAGTTAAACGCTTTGGTAGCATTGTGCTACTCTTTGAGAGATATAGTGGATGACACGCAGATAGACAAGGAATACAGGAGTTATAAGTTTATAGAAAGCCTGTTGACAAGGTTAAGCAAGAAAATAGAGAGCGATTTTGCTTATGAATACCACAATGACAGTCCTAACAAGAATTTTGAATGGAACATAATAAACGCGATGGATGCTCTTTCTTTTAAGAGAAATGAAAAGCCTGTTCTTAAGAATGTGTATGTAAAGTATCTGCAAGAAGTTTTCCTACAGCCTGACAAGTCCAAGTGGTTCAAAGATATTTTTGATGAGCTATTTTCTATTGCAGAACTAGCTTACAAATTTTTTAAAAGAATGAGAATTTATAAAAATATCAACTTTCCAGCTCACACCCATGTCATTAAAAAGATTGATGAAAAGGAAAATATCACATATTCTAAAGTTCTAAGATTCACTAGAATCGATTGGGAAGAGGTTAGGAAAAGACTTCCGAATGTGCCTATAATAATTTTGGATGCTTCTACAAGCGAAGATATATACAGTCTATTGGCAGAGAAAATTGGCAGAAAACTTGAGGTTTTTCCACAAAAACCATCACCAATTTTTGAATACAATAGAAATATAATTCAGATAACAGATGGCTTTTATTACAAAAAATCTCTAAGAATATCTAGAACATGGTACAGGTTAATGGGTCTTGTAACAAAGATAATAGACAGGCACAGAAAAGATGGTGTTATCAGCTTAATAATACCTAAAGAGTTTGAAGAAGGGTTGAAATCATTCTTGTATGTAAAGGGATATAAAGAAGAAGATTTCATAATCAAGCATTTTGGGGATGTTAGAGGTTTGAATGAGATGGAAAACTGTAAGGTATTGATAATTATTGGGGATTTTGAACCGAATATCGATTATTTAAGGGATATGGTAGGTGCTTGGTATGAGGGTGATATGGAAATAAGTATAAGATGTTCTGATATAAAGGAAAATGGTAGGCAGTATACAGATGAAAGATTACAGATGTTTGTCAAAAGTGTAAGGGAGAATGAACTAGAGCAGGATATAGAAAGGCAGAGATGGTTCTTAAGCGGAAAGAATAAGATTTGCTATCTTCTAACAAAGCAACCTATCTCGTTTCCAACTGTTAAGATGGACATAGATGATTTAAAAAGAGATTTGGAAGGCAAGTTTCTAAGCGAGATAGAAGAAAGAATCTTAGAGGCTTTGAAAAACGGTCCAACACTTAAAACGAATCTTTGGAAAAAGGTTGGAGGCTCATATGAAACATTTCATAATAAGCTTTTAAAACTAAAAAATGCTGGTAAGATAAAAATAGAACCTTATATCAGATGGAGGCGTATTAGAGGGTTGATGATTTCATATGTTAATCCGCCTTTATCCAAGTATTTCAAACCTTGATTTTCGGTTTTTAATCGGCATATATAATATTATATACGAACATTAAATCCCGAAAATATTACATCATGAGATTGGCATCAAAGCAGATGTATGCAGTATATACATACCAGTGCTGTTATGAGTTCATAGATGCTATTTGTATACATGTATTCTTCATGGTACTGCTTGCAACATGTTCTTGTATACTTCATACTGCTTTTTACAATCAGTGCATTCAAAGATATTAACTATACATGTTGATGGCACCTTGTCTTCCACCCACTTCTTGTGTGTTTTTATAAATTTCTTACAGCTTTTACAGTTCATCTAAAAAAACTCCCTAAAAATGTCATCTTCTTCCAGATTGAAAAACTCTTTGAAAATGTCCTTCTCTTTATATTCCATAGATTGAATTTTAATCCCACTAAAATTAAATTTTTATATTCAAGGGAATATGCTTCATGGAATTAATTGATTTTGAATTTTGGGTTTAGAAATATCATCTCATCTAAATCTGTAAAAAAAGCAATCACGTTAGGCTCTTTCACTGGTGCATCTCCAGAATGTGCAGAGTTGTTGCGTATGGTAAAATTTACTTCCAACCTATCATGCTGATTAAGGTCTATGAGTTGCAAATATTCAAGTACCCACAATAGATGAGAATCGAATACTGTTCTAAGCTCATTAGCAGATTGTAAATTGTAAGGACTACTATATCTTTTATAACGACCTGTTTTAATATCATTCATTTTTTTGGTGGCTTCATTAAATTTTTCTATACCAATGTCGCGTGCAATAACAGCATGTATTCTACTTATTGCAGCAGCCCATCCTAAAACAACAGATGCTCGAAAGAACCCTTGATTAGCACAATCTATTGCTTCTTTAAGATAATCACTTTCCTCCTTTGATACATGCTCAAGTATAGAATACAAACTACTTACGTTTCCAACAGCAGTTGATTTTTTAATTACAGGAACTATTATTTCCTTTTTTAAATCTTCCATTATTTTGTCTGAAGCCTTGATAATAGTTTCTTTTCTAGATGTGCTTGATAAGCCTATTTTCAATAGAACTGTGAAGTTTTCATGATACTTATTTATAATATCCTTATCTATTTCAAAATTATTTTTGAGTGCAGGTTCTATTTGTTCAAACCAAATTTTAGCAACTGAACTACACGTTTCTAGAATATCTTTTCTTGATATAAACTTTTTATCCGTCCTCGAAATAATTTTTTTCAAAGTTGAAATATTTCGTTCTATTAAATTTAAATTATTTAGGACCTGCTCCTTTGTCATACAGCTATCTCCACTATCGAGTCTGCTAACTGTTGTTTACCTTCTGGAGATAAACTAACATTCTCACCATCTTCCAACGAATCAAATAGGTTTGAATATTTTTTGAATATAGATGAGAAGTTGGCGTTGTCATAACATTTGTGCTTTTTGCAAAGTTCTCTGACTTCCTCAACAGAAAATTTGAAGCCACTATTTTTTAAAGCATTCTCTAAAGCTTTTAGAAGAGAAAGTTGTATCTGGGCTTTTGCAGCTTTTTTAGCTTTAAGGTTAAAAATTGGTTCTGCATTTTCACCTTCTAAGAGAAAAATTTTGTTTAAATTATCTTCAGTTATACCATATTGTGACATAAAAGCCTTAACTTGAACAGGCGTTACAAAAGGCTTTTTAACTACTTCTTGTTTAATAACTTGTTTGACTGGAAACTCTTGAGGTGCAAAATTCTTACTATCACTTAGCAAAGACTGCATAAGCACTTCAAAACATTTTGTCCTATATCCTTCAGGTACCTTCTCGCATATGGAGACGATTTCTTCAATTTTTTCTTTCATTTTTTCATACATTTAAAATCACCTTTGTTGTAATTTAATGGAAGATTCCATTAAAATCAAACATGAATATCTTTTAGAAATATTTAAAGCTTTGTAATGGTTCTGGTTCTGTTATGTTGCTCTGAATGTTTAAAGCAATATAGCCTTAACAAGTTATTCAGATAAAAACAATTCTGCTATCCTTTCCTTCAGTTTCGAGGCTGGTGTAGTTAGTTTCAATGTCTCGATTTTATGAAAATAATCTAATTCTTCCGCCCAAGATTCATTGAGTTTTTGTACACTTATCCATTCTCCGACCGTGTATTCCTTTCCTCTTCCAAAACCTCTGCAGGGTTCGAACATGAGGTCAGGCACAACGCCTTCTGCAGTTATTTTAGAGCCCATGCGTGATACAGGCTTTGCTCTGCACTGTCTGGGCTTTACAGGGTTTACTTTGCAAGAGGCCTTTCCGTTCTCCTTGCTATATAATGCACAATTATCGCCAATCTTGTCAACTTTGACCTTCCAACCATATGAATCATCGGGTATCAGTGTTAAGTATCTATTGAAAAAATCTGTTCTGCTGATTTGCATATACTGAGCCATTCTTGAGGCTTCCTCTGGGTTCACTCCCGGTGGATGCTCGCAGCATTTTCCGCATCTTAAGCAGTCGAATCTGAACGTATCGTCCTGCCCAACTGGCACCCCCTTCATAAAAATTCCATTGCCTACGTACCTCAGTATTGCATTGGATGGTTTTATGCTGACCATAATAAAAGTAGTAAGTAAAAAAATTTAAAACTTCTATAGAACGATTATTTTTATTGTTTTTATCGATGTATTTTCATATGCCATTTGAAACATACCCCAATTCTTTAATAGGATATGCGCAAACCTATTTAACCAATTCTGACGAATATGAAAATAACCTGTGGAAACAGGTCACTCCTAGTGTTAGAATTTTATATGTTTCTTAGAAAGATGAATGTAAGATATATCATTGCTAGAACTATCAATATTGAACCTACTAGTGCTGCATTAAGTTGATCTATGATATCTGACATTAAAAGGGTCATTCTGCTTGTCTTGTTGAATCTTATAATCAATAATGAGCTATCATTAATCTTTAGGTTGACGGGTCTTTCATCTTTTAGGCCAATCAAAAAGCCTTTCTCAGCGATAACTGTGTAGTTTCTAACTCCTAAATTGAATATAAACATACCTTTAGAATCCGTATAGTTTATTATATCTAATAATCCTGTCTTTATTGTTACCTTAACATTGCTCAAAGGTTTCATGTCATCAGTAACATAGACCACCAACTTACTTGTGTTGACATATCTAGATGTAATGTCTTCTATGGTTCCATTTGTATACACGGCGCTCACAAAAGAAAAATTGATGTTTTCAGCCTCTTTATAATAAGAAGTATTGTTGAAAATACTTTTTCCAACATCAACAAGTGTCCATTTTCCGTCTATAAGAGACTCGTCCCAATTATGGTCCACATCATTATTCTGAATAAATCTAGATGGTATATTGTCACATTCTGCCATCCTTTGATATAGTATTGAAATTTCTGCACATGAACCACACCTAACCATGAAAATATACCAAGGTTGTGAAATAGATTTGCATTTTAATTTGTAAAACATCTTGTCTAGAGTGTCATTGTTTTCAGGTTTAATATGCTGCCACACATCGTTAAAATTCTCAGGATTTTTTTCCCAATTAACTATTTTCTGAACTATGCTTGTCTGATTAATATCATTGCCTTTAATACTCAGAGCTTCAGGGCATATCCTTGAATCCTCCCACATCATTATCGCGAAATATAGAATCAGAATTATTGAAATTACAATAATAGCCTTATATCGTTTTCTCATGATTGTAGTTTGGTGTAAAAATTTAAATTTCTAAAAAATAAGCGCCGTCGGCAGGATTTGAACCTGCAAGTCCTTAACGGACACTAGCTTACTGGCATCCTTTCGCCTATCACTCTTCATAAGCCGCATTCAGAGTCAAGCCATTTAGTCATCTGTCTCAAGGCTAGCGCATT
>Ga0172365_10000802_pt1 | contig 21920 bp, 16 predicted proteins | sample LakKivSesite48cm_FD_114535 | JGI IMG/M metagenome (GOLD analysis project Ga0172365, IMG submission 114535) | Sediment microbial communities from Lake Kivu, Rwanda - Sediment site 48cm | ecosystem: Environmental > Aquatic > Freshwater > Lake > Sediment | place: Rwanda: Western Province, Lake... | reverse complement strand
GAGCTGTACATCGTATTGGCATCCGAGAAGACCAGTATATCGCCTCGGGTATGAGGCACAATCTTATTTAGGACGCCGGCCTTTCCTTCTCTGCGAGTAAAAGAGTACAGCTTCACGTTTTGATTGGAATATTTCCTGACAATTTCATCCGTTTTGTCTGTGGAACCATCGGAACCGATGACAAATTCGATCTTCTCTCTTGGATAATCGAGCGTCAAAAAATTTTTTATTTTTTCAGCGATGTGCTTTTCTTCATTGTACGCAGCAACCACCATAGAGACCGTTGGAAAATAATTCTCGTCACGGATTCTCTTTTTCGTTTCGATTTTCGCTAAAACGGCCAAAAGAAAATAGTACCCTCCATACGTATAAAGGATGAGAATCAAACTCATCCAAAATAGTATTTGAAAAAACATGCGATTCTCTCTATGCTTTATGGGTCATGATGTCACGATATGCACGAAGTGTACTTTCGGCAATATGTTTCCACGCGTACTTTTCTTTGGCGTTCCGGAAAGCATATCGCCCCATCCTCTCAAGTTTCGGGATGTCCGAAAAAGCACACGCAATGGCTTGAGCCAGTTTTTCCGGACGGCCGGGTGGAACAATGTATCCGCTCTTTCCTTCTTCCACCACTTCGGGCAAGCCGCCAACATTCGTGACAATGACGGGTTTCTTGTACGCAAAAGCCAAGTACACAATTCCACTCTGGTAAATGTTGGTATAGGGCAGAACCACAAGGTCTGCAGCCGAAAAGTAGGTGGAGACAGCCTTTAAGGGGATATACTGGATATCGGAAAAAACCATGTCCTCTATTCCCCATTTTGCTATGGCCTCTTTGTAAATTTTGAAATCCTCCTTGGGCTGACCGGCAATGATTAAAAATACTTTCGGAACGGCTTTTCGAACGATGGAGAGAGCCTCTAACAGATCGAGCAATCCTTTGTATTTTCGTATATACCCAAAAAAAAGAAGCACACGGCGGTCAGGCAAGATGTTCAGCGCTTCTCTGGCCGCATGTTTGTTCTTGGCCTTTTCTGACATCGAGGAATATTCACCCACAGGGATCACCCGAATCTTCTGTTGTGGCAGGTGAAAAAGCCTCTTTAAGGTTCGGTGGCTGTCTTCCGTGTGGACAATGAGGCAATCAAAACTGGGATAGAGTTTTTTCAAAGATCGGGTCACTTCTCCTTTTTCCTGGGGAAGAATATCGTGCACGGAACAGACGACTTTGATGTGTTTCTGATGAAGATAGGCAATCAATAAGTATTCCAAAAAAGGAATCTTCGGTTCGTGGATGTGAACAATGTCTGGATTTTCCTCAATCACACACCTCAAGAATCGGACCAAAGAAAATAGATACGTTATCCCCTTGTTGATCATCCCTCTTTTATGATGATGTGGATTGAGGACGGCACGACAACCAAATTTCGCCTGACTTAAATCAAGCTCATTGTCCCGTGTTGTGACCAATCGGATTTCTGCACCCTTTTCGGCCAGAGCATGGCACATCATAAAAATGTGATGGGCAATGCCTCCTTTCCCGCTCACATCAAAAAACAGAATTTTCATTTGCTCTCTACGATGTTCTTCACTGGGCTGGTTTCATGAGACCCAAATACCACAACAAAGTGTTCCAATAAAGAGAAAACCTTTCTCCTATCAATCGCGTTTCATTCTTATGTATTCTTTGCAGTATGCCACCTATGAAAAAACCGGCTGCCCGTAAAACGACACCAGAAATTAAAACAGATTTTACCAAGAACAGGTAGAAAGCCCCATGATACTTACGGATAAATTTATGGTGACTTTCGTGCAACCGGATAAACATGGATAGAGAGTTCTGCTTCGTACTCTCACTTCCGTAATGGATAATTTCTGTACCGGGATAGAAATACACTTTCCACCCTGCGTTTTGCGCTCGATAGCACCAATCCGTTTCTTCTGCATACATAAAGAATTGTTCGTCCATCAGACCAATCTGTTCTATCGCCTCTCTTCTCACCATCATGAAAGCGCCTGAAACAACATCAACTTCTCTTGTTCTTTTATAATCAAAATAGGTCATGAACGGTCGTCCAAACAACCGACTGCGAGGAAAGATTCTATCCATAAAAAAACTTTCAGAAATAAAATTGATCAGGCTTGGAAAAGTTCGACAGCTGTACTGCAAGGTACCATTCGGATTCCTTATGCGACACCCAACGATTCCAACCTTTTCACGTTTTTTGATAAAATCGAGAGTCCTGTGCAAGGTCTGGGGCAAAATTTTTATATCCGAGTTTAAAATAAGCAGAATCTCTCCTTCCGCTTTTTTTAAGGCTTGATTGACTCCATACGCATAGCCCCTGTTTTCCCTGTTGGCAATGAGATGGGCATGTGGAAAGTTCTTCTGAATCATTTCGGCGGAACCGTCCTTGGAACAATTATCAACAACAATAATCTCACAATCCATTCCCCCAACATTGTCCAGAATCGAGCGAAGGCAATTCGCAAGCAAATCTCGAACATTGTAATTCACAATGCAAATGGAGAGCGTATCCATGTCACTCCAAAAGTACAGGTTTTGCGAGAAAGGATCGGAGTGTTTTTTTTAGAAACATCGTCTCCTCGCGGGAGAATAGACGCATTAAAAAAACCGACATGAAAATCCCCGAAAAACACACCTTCCATCCAAAATGCAAAGAATCAAAAAATGAACGCGTTGAAATAAAAAGCAATACAAGCAAAACTCCTGCGGTATTCAAAAATATTTTTATACTGTTTACAGGAACAACCGAACGTGAGAGTTGATAAAGCACAAAAAAACCGGTAATGTCCAGAACAATCTTTGCCATTCCAGCCCCCACGGCAGCAAATCGAGCAATCAAAATCCAGTTCAAAAAAAAGGAAACAGCAAGCATGACAGCCGCCGAGAGTGTATTCTTTTTCTGCGCGTTCTGGGAATTATTAAAATCCACCAAAAAGTAGGTAGCAAAGACAAAGGCCTGACTCCAAAGCAGAAGTTGAAATGGCAGCACGGCTTCGGCGAACCGATCGCCGTAAAGAAAAACGAACAGCGATTTTCCAATCAGCATGCCAAGAACACCTGTACAAAGTCCAAGAGCCAAAAGAACTTTGGATCCCAGAGTGAAGGCCGTCGGAAGCATGGAACCGTCTTCCATTCTGGCCTTGGACATGAGGGGATAGAGGGCCGTCGCAATGGCAATGGGAATAAAGCTTAACGGAACGGTAAGACGAAAAGCAGCGGAGTAAATTCCCACCATCCTCTCTCCATACATGGATTTTAAAAAGAGAACATCAAGACGATTAAAAATCATGGAAAAGACGAGATAGAAAAAGAGAGGAGACGCCTCCTTAAAAAGCCAGAACATTTTTTTCTTCATGAAAACGATCCGGGGACGGATCCGGCGCCAGGACAAAAAAAGCGTGATGCCAAGTCCCGGAATGTGGGCAAAAACGTAGGCGAGCAACAGATGGTTGTAGGGCGCCTTCAGGAACACAAAGACAAGGATCCATAGCAACTGGAGGAAACTGTCGAGCAATTCGAACAGAACAGGATATTTCATATCCATGTCTGCATAGAATGGGGATTCAAAAACAATTCGCACCGTATCCAATTTGGAAGAGAGCAACAGAATAAAAGAAAGGACGAAAAGGGAATGTCGGAGGGTTCCGTCTGAAAAAAAAAGGACGGCTGAAAGATTGACCAAAATAATAGCGATTATCGAGAAAGATAACTTTGCAAAGAGGGCATGGCCCAACAGGACGTCCGCATTGGAGCGGTTCCGCGATACCTCTCGCACGATGATGGGCTTCATCCCGAAATTTGGAAGGAGAGAAAAAAACCCCACAAAAACCAGGCTGTATGAAAAAACACCAAACGTTTCCTCGCCCAGGGTGCGTGCAAGAACAACAACGGTGATCATATTGAACAACAAACTTGCGATTCGACCCGTCAAAATGAAAAAGGTGTTTTGGACCACTTTTTTTGAAACCGATTTCATGTAAATATCACTGTTGCCTTTGGAGTCTAATGCCGGCATAAAGCAAGCCCATCAGAAAAGCGAACATAACCATCATCTCGTGCGTCACGGTGATACACCAGAACAGACCCCCGAGGAAAAAGACGACCAATGAGCCAATGACAGCCGATGCTATTGTTTTCCCATCCCAATCCACGGCATTATCGAGGAGTTTTCTGCTCGCTTTATAGAGAACAAACAGTATCCCCATCCAGGAAACAAACCCAAGTATGCCTGTCTCAACCAACACATTGAGATACTGATTATCAATCTGTCCCATGCCTTCTTCAGAAGGGTCTCCCAATTCACCGGTGATCATGTTGCGAAATCGTAAATTCCCAATGCCAAATCCCAAGATGGGATGTTTCATAAAAATTCCAAATCCTCTTGACCATAAAAAAAAGCGCGTGAGGATCGAAAGAAATTTTCCTTTGTTCTCTTCTGGGGTTAATCCGAACTGAAAAGAAGTTACCGTAGCGAATTCCACAGCGCGCTTTGGAGCAAAACCTATCAAATTTGTATTCAGCAAAAATAAGACGGAAGTACCAACTCCTAAAAAAAGAGCAATGAATCTGAACAGGCTCTTTCTGTTTGGAATAAGAAACAGCGTTAAAAGGAGGGCAGCAAAAACACCAACAAACCAAGCCCTCCCCTGATGCAAAAGCAATGCAACCACAAGAAAGGGAAGAGAAAGTACAAGAAAACCCTTCTCCCACCTATTTTCCTGAAACACAAACAGACTCACGGCACAAACGATCGACGAACCGATAAAAGCGCCGTACCCACCTCCGAGAAGACCAAAAATCCTTCGTTCTGCGCCCATGGTCATCTCGCCCCCAACTTTGAACTGATAAAATCCGTAAAGGGCCGCCAGCACACCACTGATGATAATTACCTTTAAGGCTTTTATCATTGTCTCCTTTTTTTCGATGTAATTGACTGTAAGATAAAACACAACAATAAAAGCTTCCACCATACGTAGGACCTGTTTAACACCCGCTGTAATAAACTTGGCATTGACCAAGGAAAGTAAAGCGGCACAAATGAAAAGCAGAATTGGGAAAAGGGCCGGGGTTTCAAAAGGCCTCTTCTGCTTCGAAGTAAGAGTCGTGCTGGCATAAACCAATATAAGCAACACTATGCCAATTTCCGATACCTGAATATTCATGGAAGAGGAAACTGTAACAGGCATATAAATAAAAAGAGGTGTTAAAATGATAGCATTTTCAATTGAATTGAAAAAATAAAAAACCATACCAATCACTGCCATTCCGATAATGAGTTCGAGTGTATAACCCAGCACCACGGGAATGAGCAAAATTGCTTGAAGGAGCAAAAGCCACACACTTTGTTTCGTTTGAATGGATTCCTTGGTTTTAAACGAATTGAAGAATTCGGGCAATACCACCCTCCCACACAGTTCTTGAATAAAATTTTTGACTGATTATCTTCTGTTTCTTCGAAAAATGTTCTTAACATCTCCTTTTAACTGAGTCTTTACCCAGTTAATTTTTTTAAAATCCTCTCCCCCTTCACTTTTCATTGCTCTCAACTTTTCTACAGCCAGTGCATAAAAAAAACTGAGAATCCCACTGAGCATGACTGAAAAAAGGACAATGAATATCCTTTTGGGTTTGTCTTTTCGAATGGGAAGAACCGCCTCGTCAATAATTTGAATGGTTGGTGTGTCTTTGGCTTCTTGAATCCGCGCCTGTTCATACTGGGGCAATAAAAATTCAAGTAAAATTTCCTGAAGCTTGATATCGCGAATGAGACGGGCGTATTCCAATCCATACTCCGGGACTTTGCTGAAGGGAGGGAAAAGACCTCTGCCCTTCAAAGTATCGCCCGTATGAAAAGTGTCATAGCCCCTTTCCAATTCATCAAGTTCTGTTTTCGCTTTGGAAAAGTTTGGATGGCTCGCTCCAACAGTCTGTTTAAGAACTCCCAATTCAATTTTTTTGGATATAATCTCTGCTTTCAATCCAGCTGCGGCTTCAATTGCGGCCAACGTTTGTTCAGGCAGCGCAATGGTCCCATACTTTTCTTGAAAATCTCGCAATGCTTCTTCCGTATTGGCCAAATCCCTCATGTTTTCGTTGTACCTTTTCTCAAGAAAAAGCCTTACATTCTTCGCCTTCTCAGTTCTCAACCTTTTATTCATAAAATCCAATTGTTGAATGAAAAAATTGGTCATGTCCCGGGCCAACAGCTTGGCCTCTCTCACTTGACTCTTTGGATGAAAAAATCCTGTACGTACCGAGGTGGAAATCGTGACTGTTCCATCCTCCTCTATTTTAAATGAACACCGATCCCGCAACGTTCGAACCGCTTCTTCCATATTTTTTTCTTTATAACGTTTGATCAAATCAAATTGTGTAACCACCGATTCCATGACTGTGCGGCTCTGCAACAAAGCAAGAACCAAAGAGGCACTCTGTGAAGCGCCTCCCATACTAAACAAACTCGATGGCAAAGGAATCTGCGAAAGGAGAGCAGAAAATCCCGTGGATTCCTCCCCTTCCTGCGGTGGCAGAATGGTGGCACTTCCCTTGTACCACAACGGCACGATGAGGCTTAACCCTACGGAGAGTAGACCTATAATCAGAGCATTGATAATGATTACTCTCCGCCACTTGATAAAAAGAATCGCATAATCAAGCAGATTTGATCTTTTTTCTTTCATAAACCAATTCCCTTTTAAAAGTGGATTAGTGTATCTTTACATGTTTGGTGCATTCAGGAATTTTTCCCAACGCGTGTAGTATCGATATTCCTACGGTAATGAGTAGCACCGAATCTTTCTGATAAAACTGCGGAGATGAAAAAGAAAGGGGAAGCATGGCAATCAGGCAGCTTGTTATCCCAACAAGGACGGCCTTCAGAAACACATCCTGCTGCATCCAAAAAGTACGAAGTCCCTTGAGTATCATTGCTCCGTAAAATAAGACAAAGAAAATAAATCCTGCCAAACCCACTTTGAAGAGTAAAAATAAAAACGCATTGTGAATGTAGGCAGTGGGCATTTCTCTGGGTAGAATAGAGATGAATTCGTAGTTCTTCCCCAAACCATAACCCAGAACCGGATTTTCACCTACAAAACGGATCAAAGCCCTGGCTTCAAGAATTCGATTGCGCACAGATGGATCTTGAAAGAAACTCTGGATGGTGAGAAATCTTTCGAATACAGATTTTACAATCAACTTACCAAAATCCCCAAAGAATAGAGCAATAACGGTTCCGCTTAATCCGAGGAGAATGGACAGATAAATTAAACTCCGCATCTTGATCCCAGGGGGCACCAAAACAAAAAAAACGATAAGTGCAAAACCTGTGGCAATCCAGTAGCCGCGAGAAAAAGTAACGACCAGCACCACTCCAAAAATTAAAAACAAGAGTGCCATGGCCATCTTAACCCGAACAGAATGAGAAAATAGAAAAATACTGATGGCAACAACCATAGGAACAAAAAAGAGGGGCTCATTGCTTGTGGCCCTTAGAGCCGTGATTTGCCAGTACATCTCGGCGACCCTCACTGCGCTTCCATAGTGAATAAGGTTCCGAAAAGCCACAATGAGGGAGAGTCCAAGAACTGCGAGAAGTACAAAGCGGACATCTTGCTTGCTTTTTAACGAATCACGCAGAGGGAAAAAAACCAGAAGCGTAAGGAAAGGGACCAGTTCACGAAACCACTTCGTCAAAGACACGGCGAACAGAACAGCTGGAACAAAAGAAAAGATACAAAAAAACAGAAAGAGAACAAACATCCAATCCGTTCCATCCTCCAAAATAGGTTTCGATTGGATAAACCGTCTCCGAAAAAACCAGATGCAAAAGACAGACAACAGATACAATCCTACCAGGACCTCTGTAAGCGAAACACCTTCCGTCCCTTGGATAATAAAAAAATGGAGAAAAACGAGGACAAGGACGGAAAACAACGTATTCCTTAAGGTAAAAAAAATAAGGCCGGTTCCGATAATAAAAAAAGGAATGTAAAAGGAATACTGTAGACAAAGACCAATAAGCAGCGCTTGAGAAAGGCCAAAAAGTATGGCAATCTTTACATTAGAAAGCTCGGAAGAAATTTTCCCCGTCCTGATGTTCATAGACCCTGGAATTCCGAAATAAAAATTGCAAAGGATTTTTCTATCGCTCTCTTCCTGAGGGACTGATCCGAAATTGACCGGAAATGCGCTGCAGTTTCCTATATGTATCTGGGTCGGCCTTTTTTAACATCCTCAGACATTCGAAAATAAAAATGAAGCTAATGTAAAAGATGGTTGCGGCGAGCATGCTGCTGAGAACAATGAGTGCCCGTTTTGGCTTTGCCTTTTTGATCGGCGGAACGGCTTTGTCGATGACCTGAACCGTGGGTGTATCTTTGATCTCCTGAATTTTTGCCTGTTCGTATTCCTGAATAAGAAAGAGGTACAGTTTGTTCTGAACCTGCACTTCTTTAAACAGATTTAAATATTGCTGCCCAATCTCAGGAATTTCAAAGAGAGGTATTAAGACTTCGCCGCCTTCCGCTTTCCGAATCACTTTTCCTTCTCGGGACAGATCCTCTCCAAATCGCACCTTCTTCAATTCCCTTTCGATGGAAGCAATCTGTTCCTCCAGTCTTAAAACCCCAGAATGATTCTTCCCGAAAGCACTCGATAGAATTCCCAGCTCGAATCTCGAAGCCAGCATCTGAGCCTGTAATTCAGCCGCAACCATGATGGCTGCCTCTGTCTGCTCTTCAAGGGCGATCATGTTATGTTTTTGCTGAAAAACCATTAAGGCTTTTTCTGCTTTCTCTACATCCTTTTCATTTTCTCTCAGACGTTTCTCGATGAAAACCCTGTTGTTTCTCGCTCTTTGGATGTTGAGCTGAATATTGAGGCTGTCGAGGCAATAGATAAAGCTGTTCACCATATCGGCTGCGCGACGAGGATCCTTGTCCAATACGCGAATTTTTACTGACCCCTCATCCTCCACACCAAAATCCACGTTTTTCCTCAAAACGTTCACCGACTCTTCTAAATTGCGTTTCTTGTAAATTGTCGTCAAATGATGCCTTTTAACTACAGATTCCATCACCGTACGGCTGTCCAGTATTGCCAAATAAAGACCGACTTCCTCCGTTATCCCGCTCATCCCCAACAAACGGCTCATCGGAACGTTGGATAATATCTGAGATACGCCTCCAAACAGGCTCATGTCTTTTTGAGGAGGCGCGAGTATTCCTTCTGCTCGATACCATTTGGGAAGTAAAAAACTTATCCCAAGAGATACTGCACCCACAATCAGTGCATTGATAATGATCCTCTTTTTCCGTTTCACCAAAAAGAAAAAATAGTCCAAAAATGTAAGTTCGCTGGTTGCCTCGGTTCTTTCCATAGATATCAATCCCCTAAAAATCCGGCCGCCTTTGCAGCCAAAATCAACGACGTGATGACAGGGAGTATCTGAATGTAGTTTCCAAGACGTTCGTTAAACGTGGGGTTCAAGTGGACCACATCCCCGGGCTCCACCAAAACATCCGGACCTTTTTCTACTTTCTTTGACCACATATGGTAGACCTTCACGCCCTGGATATCCCCGGACCTGTAATCGCCTCCCGCCATTCCTGCATAATCCCTTGCTCTCAAATTCACGATATAAGGATATGCCCCAGGAACACGAACTGCCCCCTTTACATAGACATAATTCGAAGGCAGAATAATGCGATCTCCTTTTCTCAAAGAAAACGAAACAAAATTGGAATCTGAATCTAAAAATGGCTTGACCAACTTCTCCATCTCGTTACCGCTTTTCTCATCTTTTTCCATTCGAATGACTGTAATTTTCGAAAGCTCTGTATTCTTGTTCAAAGCCCGAATTCTCTGCAGAAAATCCAACACGTTCTCGCCAGAAAGAATCTGATACGTCCCGGAATTTTCCCGATCCCCCTCCACTTTGACAAGCTCATTTCCCAGGGCAATGGGCGGCACAAAAATTATATCGCCTCCATTGACCAAAAACTGTCTCTCCAAGACACCTTCCTGTTCAAAGGCAGCCAGGTCAAAGTATTCCACATTCCCGTTGGTATGCCGAAGCGCAATCTGCTGTTTCCAGGCCCACTCTGTTGTCCCTCCGGCTTCAGCGATCAACTCGGATATACGGTCTGTGGCCTGAGCCACATACGTTCCCGGAAAAAGCACTTCACCCACCACATGCACACGAAAAAAACGCAGTGCTTCAAGGGTAAGTGTCACCTTGCTGTTTTTATAAAAGGGCTCTGCTCTTTCCACGACAAGATTCTGAACCTCGGCCAAGGTTTTCCCGTCCACATCAATTTCTCCAACCGAAGGGACGACCAATTTCCCTTCTGGATTCACGATAATGGGATATTTCATTTCCATGGCACCCCAGATATTGAAAGAAAATACATCGCCGGCCCCAACGATGTATTGATCTGGATCCACGGCATGTTCCAAAGCTTCCACTGCGGTAAGACGTTCCTGAAGCTTCATCTCCTTCTGTCTCTTCCAGAGTTCGAAATCCTCCCGCGTGAACGTTTTCTTTTCAAGAATTTTGGAAAAATCGATCACTTTGGGAGCAATGATTTCCTTCTTCAATCGCTCCTCTTCCTCTGGCAATTGTGCGTACACCCTTCCAAAAAGAACAAAAGAAAAGATAAAAACTCTGCAAACGAATTGTGCTTTCACTTTGTCAAAAACCTCCTGCAATGGGTTTTCTTTGAAAGAAAAAAGAGGATCTTTGGCGTGGAGTTTGACTACGCCTTGATGATCTTCTCCCGTCCTTTGTTCACGTTTTTGGTCGCATTGCGAGTATCAATCACCATCTGAGCAGAAGCGACAATCTCGTCATAATCATAGCAACTGTGGTCTGTTGAGATAACAATCGCATCATACGTCCCTAGATTTTGGGGTGCAATATCCACACTTTTCATGTCGAACTTGTACTTGCGAACCCGAGGCATCACGGGTATGTAGGGATCGTTGTAATCCACGTGTGCCTCTTTTTCTCCCAAAATTTCGATAAGTTTCAATGTAGGACTTTCCCGCATGTCGTCTATATCTTTCTTGTAGGCCGCACCTAAGATTAGAATACGCGATCCCTTCAAACTCTTCCCTCTGTTGTTGAAGGCTTCGATAATTTTATGAACCACCCAGTACGGCATCGAGGTATTGATCTCGCCGGCCAGTTCAATAAATCGAGTGGGCATGTCGTATTCCCGCGCCTTCCACGTGAGATAAAAAGGATCAATGGGAATGCAGTGCCCTCCCAAACCGGGTCCGGGATAAAAGGGCATGTATCCGAAAGGCTTGGTAGAAGCAGCCTCAATGACTTCCCAGATGTCCATTCCCATCCGATCCAGAATCATTTTCATTTCATTCACCAAAGCGATGTTCACACTCCGGAAGATATTTTCAAGCAGTTTGGTTGCCTCGGCAGCCTGGCTTGAGGAGACCGGTACGGTCCGAACAACGACCTTGTCGTAAAGCGCCGTTGTGCATTCAAGGCTTTTGGGATCGTTTGCTCCCACGACTTTCGGGATTGTCTTTGTAGAAAACCTCGGATTGTTGGGATCTTCTCTTTCCGGCGAAAAAGCAAGATAGAAATCCCGGGGACATTTCAATCCGGACTTCTCCAAAATAGGTTTCATTACCTCTTCCGTTGTGCCTGGCCACGTGGAACTTTCCAAAACAACCAGTTGTCCTTTGCGTATATATTTGGATATGGTTTCGCTCGTGTTGATTATAAAACTTAGATCCGGTTGCTGATGTTTATCCAGAGGAGTGGGAACAGCCACAATGATACACTCCACTTCGACCAGTCTGGAAAAATCGGTCGTGGCATCGAATTTTCCGCTCTCCACAATGGACCGGATGGCATCCGAAGGAATATGTTTGATATAAGATTTTTTCTTCTTCAGGGAGGAAATTTTTTCGCTGTCAATATCAAAACCAAGACAGACAAATCCTGTCTTAACAAATTCAATGAGAAGCGGAAGCCCGACATACCCCAATCCGATGACTCCTACTTTTGCATTCTTGGTTTCAATTGCTTGTTTCAGCTCCATAAGTATCCTCACAGTTTTTACAGGCCGCTCCAAAATGGATAAGAAAAAAACCGAATCTTAAGGGTCTATCCGCTTTAACAAGCAATTCACCCTTAAATATTCGGTCGGGCAAAATGGTTCGTCAAACGTTCGATGGACAGACCAATCCCCCCGTGAAAAATCCCCCTAAAATCCATCAGCCCTTTAACGAACTTCGATAGGCATTCTCCATCCCAAATTCTCGAAAAATGTATTAAATAATCATTTGAATGTCAAGAATTAAATATTTTCCAGGATGACCCCCATTTTTTTGAAGGGGCCTTTATTTCTCCTCCCCTTCGGGGGAGGAGATGAAGAGGAGGGGGTATTTTATGAAAATGTATCGGCGTATTGTGTTTAGACTATGTATCATTCACACCCTCTCCCTTGCCTGCCATGCCTGCGGCAGACGGGCGGCAAGCAGGCTAACCCTCTCCCTCGAGGGAGAGGGAATCATTTCGAGCAGTTTTTTTCACGATTCTTGATTAGTTTAAGCATACATTCTATTGTGAGTTACATATACTCTCGATTTGTATTTTTGAGGTCACTCTATTAAATATTTTCCGACGACGTTTTGCACTACAACCAAATTTTAGTCATTGTGATCATCGTATCAGAATGGATAGAACATAGGACCCATTTCGTCATGGCATTCGGACAACGCCGGAGTCACTAAACGTGTGCTACAATTCCCGATGGTAGTGTTTCGTGTAGTAATCGAAGTACTCGCCACTTTTCAATTTCTCCCACCACCAACGGTTGTCTCGATACCAGCGAATGGTCTCCTGCATTGCACTCTCAAAACTATAGTCCGGCTTCCATCCCAATTTGCGGATTTTATCTGTGTTCAGGGCATACCTCCGGTCGTGCCCTTTCCGATCTTCCACAAAAGCCATTAAACTTCTGGGCTTCTTGAGCTCATCCAGAATCATCTCTGTAATGGCAAGGTTGTTTTTCTCATTGCCTGCGCCGATATTGTACACCTCCCCGTCTTTTCCGCTCTCCATGACCCTTTCGATAGCCCTGCAGTTATCCAAAACGTAAAGCCAGTCCCGAACATTTTTCCCGTCGCCGTAGATGGGAAGTTCTTTGTCCTCCAAAGCGTTGGTGACGAAAAGAGAAATCAATTTTTCAGGATACTGGTAGGGTCCAAAATTGTTGGAACTTCGGGGAATCACCACGGGAAGCTTGTAGGTCACATAGTAGGAATACACCAATCGGTCGGCGCCTGCCTTGGAAGCAGCATAAGGACTGGAAGGCATAAGAGCATCTGTTTCTTTGAAAAATCCTTTTTCCGTACTGCCGTACACTTCGTCCGTGCTGATTTGAATGAACCTCTGGATGCCATATTTTCTCGAAGCTTCCAACAGAACAAAAACGCCAAAAATATCCGTCCTGATGAAATCATCCGGTTTGCCAATCGAACGGTCTACATGGCTTTCGGCAGCAAAATTGACGACAATCTCCACTTCTTGCATCAGCCCGTCAACCACCTGTTCATCACAGATGTCTCCGCGAACAAAGCGATACCGCGGATCCTGTTCGATATCTTTCAGATTATCCAAATTTCCTGCATAAGTCAATTTGTCCAGATTAACAATGCGGATGTCGTCATGTTTTTGAAGCATGTACCGGATAAAATTGCTTCCAATAAATCCTGCACCGCCTGTGACCAACATTTTTATCATAGCACGCTCTATCCCATTTTGATGTCCCAAAGGTAGGGGACTTGCTTTGAATTGTAGGGAAGCCGGTGCTCGTCTGGATCTTTATAATCGTACGGTTCGGTCACACAGTTGATTGCCAGAGCTTCCTGCTGACCGATGCACTTCCAACCGTGGTACACGCCTTTTGGAATATGCACCCGTACAGGATTCTGTTCACCAATAAAAAATTCATTAATCTCACCCTTCGTAGAAGATTTCTCCCGCCCATCATAAAGTACAATCTTCAACATTCCCTTCACGACGGTCACGTTGTCGTTCTGCTTCTTGTGATAATGCCACGCCTTGATCACACCGGGGTAAGTGGCTGTCATGTACACCTGACCGAACTTCTCAAACACGGGATCATCACAGCGCAGAATCTCCATCAATCGCCCTCTTTCATCGGGAATAACCCGGAGAGATTGTAGTTGAACACCATCAATCATCCTGTTTTTCCTCCGCCAACTATTACTTGTAATCTACAAAATATATCATGAAAGTCAACATGCAAATATTTTAAACTGACGGATAGTATTTGTTTCCAAACCAAAGGTGAGATTAAAATATGGAAATGCGAATATACTTTTTCGGATTTGATCGGATATCAGATACCAACGAATCCAAATCGGCCGACGTCTTGAGAAGCTGATCGTATAGATCCCTGTCCCGAATCATTTTCCCCAACGTACCCTCTTCTTTTTCCAGTCGCAAAGCAATCCGGTGAATAAGAAGTACCGTGCTATCCAATTGGGTCACAACCTCTCCCAGGCGGACTGCTGTGGAATCTTCTTGCAACCTTTGCGTCAGTGCTTCCAATCGCTGAATGGCCAGTCGCATTCCTTGGCGGTTTTCCTTCACCATCTCCCCTGCCTGTTGGGTCGTCTCTTTCACGTTTTCCAGAGAATGGGTGAAAAGTTCCTTATCCAATACGATTTCAAGTCTGCGAAAAACAGAATCTGCCCGGGCAACAATTTTTCCTACACCAGAAAACAGCTCGGTGATATCGCCTTTCGATTCACCATACAGAATGTTATGCAAATCCACCGGACGACCGCTCCTGCCAGGATCAATAGCGACCTGTTTTCCTGCCATAAGTTCCTTGCTTTCCACTGTGACTCGTACATCTGAAAACAGAGGTACATTTTCTTTTATCCACAAGCGTACCTCCGCACACTCAGGTTTTAATACGATTGTTTCGACCTCTCCCTGTTTTAATCCCCGAATAACAACCGGATCTCCCCTTTCCAAACCTCCAACATTTTCAAAACGGACAACAAGCCAGACCCGATGAGAAAACAAATCCACTCCCTTACCCCAAATAATCCCCAATATGAGAATCAGAAGAGCCAGCGTCACGGCAATTCCTACAACCACTTCTGTTTTACGTTTTTCCATCATTCCCCTTTATCCGTTACGGTTTAGAGGGCAAACAAAGATCCTTCCACTATTCGAAATCGCGTCCGAGATACTCTTTTAACGACCGCAATTTGGATTGCATTTTTTTGGTGAGTCTTGCCTCAAAATCCTTTGCCGAATGATGACCGTAAATCTTCAAGAGTTCATTCAATGCGATCACTTCGACAATCACCGAAATATTTTTCCCCGGATAGATGGGAAGCTGTATCTTGGGAATTTTCTCACCCAAAATTTCACTGGTGATTTCTTTTAAACCCAACCGTTCATACTTTTCTGAACTGTCCCAATCCACCAGTTCCACCTCTACTTCTACCCTTTTCTGCTGTCGGATACCCCGGATCCCAAATACCGCTTGAACATCAATCACACCCACTCCACGAATTTCCATATGATGCTGAAGGGTCTCGTTTCCATATCCGATTAATATTCCTCCGACACGACGAGCAATCGTTACCACATCGTCTGCCACCAGGCGGTGACCGTGGGCCACCAAATCCAGGGCCACCTCGCTCTTTCCGATTCCGCTCCGTCCTGTAATCAAAATACCGACACCATACACGTCCACCAAAGAACCGTGAATGTGAACACGGAGCGCAAACTTCTCATCCAGATAATCCCACAAGAGATGGACAGCTTTGGTCGTTGAAAAAGGAGTGCGAAATACGCCGATTCCCGATGCCTTTGAAAATCGAAGGAACTCTGGGGGAGGCGCATTGTTGTTGGTAATCAAAATGCAGGGAATATCAAAAGAAAAAAGTTTTTTGAAAATTTTCTCGCGACTGGCAGGAGTCAGTTTTTTAAGATACGCCAATTCTGTATTCCCAAAAACCTGAATGCGTTGATAAGCAAAAAGGTCAACAAACCCCGCCAGAGCAAGTCCTGGACGATGAAGGTCTCTCTCTGAAATCTGCTTATGAAAACCGTCTTTACACGAAATGAGTTTAAGTTTCAACCTTTTTTTATTCTCAACAAAAAGTGTTTCAACGGTAATTGATTCTTTTTCTTTTTGTTTTGGATTCAATGGCTATACACCTTTGTTCTCCAACATAACCCCATTTTCTTTTTCAAATTGTGCAATCCCAATCTTGGCATGTCCAAAACCTTTGAGCCGTTCTTTATATTTTTTAATCTGCCTCTCCAGTTTGTCAACGGCAAGAACAATGGATTTGGACATCTCTTCTGAGCGCACATGGGCAGACAAAACTGTACCGTATACAGAAATTTTGATCTCTGCCAATCTGTATTTTTTCTCCCAATTTAAAATAATTTCTACATCAATAATTCCATCGTAGTACTTTTTCAAGCGATACACTTCTTTCTCTGCAAAACTTTTCAATTCATCGGACAACTTAAAATGGCGAGCCGTGATAGTGATTCGCATTGGAGTCTCCTTTGATTTTGTGCTTACGTATCTGAACCTTTCTTAGTTTATATGGATTCCGCTCGAGGATGTGCTTGACGATACACCTTCTTGAGCCGATCCATGGTCACATGGGTGTAGACTTGCGTTGTAGAAAGACTCGCATGTCCCAGCAACTCTTTCACCGCTTTAATGTCTGCCCCTCGATCAAGCAAATGGGTGGCGAACGTATGGCGCAAAACATGAGGGCTCAATTTCTTCTTCTCCGAAGCCTTGTTGAGCCATTTGTGAACCAAAAGCTGAACGCCGCGCGGCGAAATTCTACCTCCTTTTCTATTTAAAAAAAATGCCTTGTTTCCCATGACCGGATGCAGTTCTTTCCTTCGGAAAAGATAATCCTTCACGACGGCTCCTGTATTTTTCCCGATGGGAATCAATCGCTCCTTACCTCCCTTCCCGTGAACCCGAACAGTTCCGGCCACCAGATCAAGATTGTCTAAATTGAGACTGACCAATTCCGATAAACGCATGCCCGTCCCGTAGAGCAGCTCCAAAACAGTCCGGTCTCGAACTCCCGATACGGAATCCTGGGTTATGCTCTGAAGTGCCTTTTGAATCTCTTCTTCTCTAAGGAAATTGGGAAGCGTCTTTGCTTTCTTAGGCGATACCAATGCGAGGGTCGGATTCGCTTCCATCTCTCCGGTCTTGATCAGATACTTAAAAAAAGCCCTGAGAGAAGCCAGCTTGCGGCCTGCACTCCTTTTGCTTATTCCGTGCCGCACCAATTCACCGAGAAAAAGTCGAATTTCTTCCTTGGTTGCCTCCTTCAGCAAAGAAGAACTGGCCTTTCCCCTCTCCTCAACGAGGAAATCGAAAAATTGAGTGAGGTCTGTTTTGTAGGCCAGAACAGTATGGATCGAGTAATGTTTCTCCGATAAAAGATACTGGAGAAAATTCTCAATGGCTTCTTTCATGGGCTTGATCTTTTACTGCCAAAGATTCTTCTTCAGTGATACTTTTTTTACATCGGGGGCACTGAATGAACGATCCCTTTGTCTTGGTGGCTTTCTTCTCCATGTAGGAATGCCCGCACTCCGGACACGGGACTGGAACCGGCCGATACCAAGTTGCAAATCGGCACCGAGGATAGTTCGAACAGCCGAAAAAGGATTTCCCTCGGCGAGTCTTTCTCTCAACAATTTGCCCGCCGCACCCTTCCTCGGGACAACGTACACCCGTAGAAAAAGACTTTGTAAATGTACAGCCGGGATAGTTTGAACAGGCCAAAAACCGCCCAAAGCGGCCATTTTTAACCACCATTTTTGCACCGCAACTTTCGCAAACTTCCGTGGTTTCCACGGATTCGCTCTCAAGCGGTTGGGTATGTTTACACTCTGGATAACCTGTACATGCAATAAAACGGCCGTTCCGTCCCCACTTCACCACCAGCCCCCGACCGCACTTGGGACACCTTTCCTCTCTCTCCTCCTGTAGGGACTCTTTAATCTCTTCCTTCTTCTCCATGGCCTTCCGAATGGAATCACTAAAGGGACCATAAAAACCTTGCAGAACCTGTAATTTATTCTTTTCTCCTGACTCAATCTGATCCAGCTCCTCCTCCATGCGCGCGGTAAATCCCACATTGAAAATATCGGGAAACTGTTTTATTAAAATCCGATTGACAGCCATTCCCAGATCCGTGGCCTTAAGGGTTCGTCCTTCTTTCGCAACGTATTTCCTGTCCAACAGAGTCGTGATGATGAGGGCATACGTGGAAGGCCTTCCAATCCCTTTGTTGTCCAACTCTTTGACCAGACTGCTTTCGTTGTAATGGGAAGGAGGTATGGTAAAATGCTGCTGAGGATCCAGTTTTACCAATGTGACAATATCTCCTCGTTTAACTTCTCTCGGGATCGAAAACGATTCCATTTCCTCATTTTCAATATGGTATATCTGCATGAATCCTTTGAATTGCACCACAGATCCTGTTGTCCGGAAGAGATACGTACCGGCTGTCACCTCTAAGATTGTCTGCAATAGTCGTGCCGAAGCCATCTGACAAGCAACAAACCGATCCCAGATAAGTTCGTACAGTTTCTTCTGTCCTGGTGTCAGAAAGGAAGCGACCTTTTGAGGAGAACGGAATACCAAGGTGGGACGAATGGCTTCGTGGGCATCCTGAACGGATTTTTTATTTTTATAGAACTGGGGTTTTGGAGGAACGTACTCCAATCCATAGTTTTCGGCAATGTACTGTCTCACTTCTTCCACAGCCGTCTTTGCCAATCGGGTTGAATCTGTACGCATGTAAGTAATCAATCCCACCCTGCCCTCTGGCAAGTCCACACCTTCGTAAAGTTGCTGGGCCAACATCATGATCTTTTTCGTACTCATCCCTAAGCGACGGGCTCCATCCTGCTGGAGGGTGCTTGTCGTGTAGGGTGGATAGGGCCTCCTCTCGATCTTTTTTGTCCTCAGATCAGAGACAACATATTCCAAATCCTCTATAATACCAAGGTGCTCTTGCACACTTTTTATGTCGGAAATCTGAACATTCTCTCCCCCAATCTTGACCAATCTGGAACAAAACGCTTCGTCTGTTTTCGTTTTGAAATGGGCATCAATACGCCAATATTCCTTCGGAACAAACCCCGCTATCTCATCATCTCTTTCGCAAACAAGCCGGAGAGCAACAGACTGCACCCGACCCGCAGAAAGTCCCCGGAATACCGTTTTCCACAAGAATGGACTTACCTGATACCCAACAAGGCGATCCATCACCCTCCTGGCCTTTTGCGCTTCTACCTTCTCAAGATCAATGGCTGAGGATTTGCGAATCGCTTCCTGAATGGCCTTTTCAGTGATTTCGTGGAAAAGCACCCTTTTAAGATTTTTATTGAACGAATCAATCTCATTGGCCAGATGGTAAGCGATCGCCTCCCCTTCACGATCCGGGTCGGTGGCCAGATAAATAACATCGGAGGATGCGGCCAATTGCTTGAGTTCCTTTAATATTTTTCCTCTGCCTCTTATGGTGATGTACTCGGGCTCAAATCCATTTTCGATATCCACTCCCAATCTGTTTTTGGGAAGATTTTTCACATGCCCAATGGAAGCCTTGACAATAAACTCTTTCCCCAGAAAGCGATTAATCGTCTTCGATTTTGCATCCGATTCTACAATAACAAGTGCCTTTGCCATCCATCCTTCTCCAAGAATTCCTCAGGAAACCATTCCTCCATGACAGTGTTTGTATTTCTTTCCGCTTCCACAAGGGCACGGGTCGTTCCGACCTATCTTCTTTTCCAGCTTTATCGGCTGGCGTTTGCCCGCTCTCTCGGGCCGCGATTCCTGGGCAGCTTCTGTATGTCCCGCAAATCCCATTCCAACTGCCTCCTCATGCACCGCAGCCACCTCTGCAATCGAACGTCTTCGGCGGGATTGCCACGTTTCTGGCCCTTCGACCTGAATTTGCGCCTTGAAACAAATCTCCAAAATCTCTTCGTTAATTCGCCCCAGCATCTCAGTAAACGCTCGAAAGCCCTCCTGCTTGTACTCAATGAGAGGATCTTTCTGACCGTACGCTCTGAGACCAATGCCTTCCTTCAGTTGATCCATCTCGTAGAGATGTTCTTTCCATCTTTCATCAATGGTTTTCAGGGTGGCCAATCGTTCCAGTTGAGCCATCAGCTCGTCGCCGAGGGCATGGTGTTTTCGTTCATACGCATCTCTTGCTGTTTTTTTAAGACGAAAAGTCAGTTCGTCCATTGTTAAAGCAGAGCTCTCCTCGTCGGATACCGGCAGGGGAATGAGCATGGTTTTTAAAAGTTCCTGGCGCAGACCTTCCAAATCCCAGGATTCGCCGAATCCCCCCCCTTTCCCCAAATATCCTTCCACAATGTCATCAATAAAATCATCCATCATGTCGAGGATGTCCTTGTGAAGATTTTCCCCTTCCAATGCCCGCCTGCGGCGCGTGTAAATCACCTCTCTCTGCTTGTTCATTACGTCATCGTATTCTAACAGATGTTTTCGGATCTCAAAATTCCGCATTTCCACACGCTTCTGTGCCCGCTCTATGGATCGGGTGATCATAGGATGGGTGATCACTTCCCCTTCCTCAATCCCCAAGCGGTCCATCACACCGGCAATCCGATCCGATCCGAAGAGCCGCATCAGATCATCTTCCAGAGAAAGATAGAAGCGCGAGGAACCGGGATCCCCCTGCCTCCCCGATCTCCCCCGAAGCTGACGGTCAATCCGTCTGGCTTCATGACGTTCTGTCCCGAGAATGTGCAGACCGCCCAAGGCGTAGTCTCGTGCTTTGACATGGACGAGATTCTCACGAACGACCCGTGCGTCTGTCGGCCCCCCGATCGCCTTTGGAATGATGACCACCTCACCCCTCTCCAATCTGCCATTCCCTTCAAGAATATCCTTTTTCTCGTCTGCCGACTGCACGATCTTGCATGATTGGTTTTTCTCCTCTATGGCCTTTGAAAAGATTTTTACGTCTTCTGAAGGCACTTCATGAACGAGAACCGTCTTTCGCCGTAACGCCTCCGAAGCCACTTCCTCGGCCAATTCATGGATATTTTCTTCAGGAATTTGGATCACACCTTTCCCCAGCTTGATATCCGTACCACGGCCAGCCATATTGGTGGCGATGGTCACCATGCCCGGTTCACCGGCGCTGGCAATGATTTCTGCCTCCTGGCGGTGATACTTTGCATTCAGCACCGAATGCCGAATGTTTTGCCTTCTCAGCATTCGGGAAAGCGTTTCAGAAACCTCAACAGAGACAGTTCCTACCAAAACCGGCAATCCCTGCTCGTGGTAGGCACCAATCTCTTCAATAATGGCATTGTACTTTTCCCGTTTGGTCCGGTAGACCACATCGTCGTGATCCGTTCTCCGCACCGGTTCGTTGGTGGGAACAACCACCACATCCAGCTTGTAAATTTCCCAAAATTCTCCGGCTTCGGTTTCTGCAGTTCCTGTCATGCCAGCCAATTTAGAATAGAGTCGGAAAAAATTCTGAAGCGTGATCGTAGCCAGTGTTTGCGTTTCATGTTCGATCTGAACGTTCTCTTTGGCCTCCAGGGCCTGGTGCAATCCATCCGAATAACGCCTCCCAGGCATCAGTCTTCCCGTAAATTCGTCTACGATCATCACCTTCCCGTCTTCCGTAACGACATACTCCACATCTTTCTCAAACAGGGAGTAGGCGCGTAACAGTTGGCTAATATTGTGCAGCCTCTCGCTTTTCTCGGCATAATCCGACTGCAGTTCTTCTTTCTTCCTCTCCCTCGTTGATACAG
>Ga0172365_10000797_pt1 | contig 21975 bp, 20 predicted proteins | sample LakKivSesite48cm_FD_114535 | JGI IMG/M metagenome (GOLD analysis project Ga0172365, IMG submission 114535) | Sediment microbial communities from Lake Kivu, Rwanda - Sediment site 48cm | ecosystem: Environmental > Aquatic > Freshwater > Lake > Sediment | place: Rwanda: Western Province, Lake... | reverse complement strand
TCACATGATATGTTGGCATCGTGGAGTAAATATCGACGCCGGGTGCAGCTACATCAACCCATGCGCCATAGTTTGAAAAATTTGCTTTGTCATTATTACTATTTATCGCGGCAACTGAGATAACATTGTCATAAGATGCAGGATAAGACTTAAGATATGTTGCTTCGTTACCAGCAGATGAAACAAGAATACACCCTTTGCTGTACGCATAATCTAATGTGTCTTTTAAAATCTGTGAATAAGCATATCCTCCAAAGCTCATGCTTATTACATCAGCACCATTGTCAGCAGCATAATTTAATCCTCTAACCAAAAGGCCTAGGTCCGTAACTCCTAAATCACTGAAGATTTTTACAGGCATTATACTGCAATTCCAACAGGCACCACTTATACCAATATTGTTGTTCCCTACAGCTCCAACTATACCGGCGCAGTGAGTACCATGACCTAGTTCATCCTTTGGGTCATTTATATTACTTATAAAATCCCAACCAATTGTATCATCAATAAATCCGTTTTCATCGTCATCGATATAATTGCCTGGTATTTCATCGTCGTTAATCCAAATGTTATTTTTCAGATCGGGATGATTATAGTCAATACCTGAGTCAACAATAGCTATTACTACATTTTTATTTCCGGTTTCTATACCCCATGCTTCAGGTGCATCGATATCTACGTCGTTTGCCTGATTGAGGGCCCATTGCATATAGAATTTCGGGTCATTTGGTGTATTGAATAAACTGATGATGTAGTTCGGCTCAGCATATTCGACATTCGGATCTTTCAGATATTCTTCTAAAATAGATGAAATCGATTTATCCTGAGTAAATTTTAGTTTATAGACATTTGATAAAGAAGAGCTCGTTTCTTTTTCTGATAACTTTTCAATAGAGCTAATTCCAAACTTCTCATTTAGACTATCTATTGTATTTACTCCAGTAACAGCATTATCTTGATTTGAGATTGCAGATATTCTTACACTGTCTTTGAATTTAACAAGTATCTCCCCAGGCACAAAATTCGATTGAATAGCATTGTCATATGCGAAATCAACTGATCCCGAATCTTTATTTTGACTTATAAGAACACTAGTAGCATTTATAGTTTGTATTGAACTAAATATCAACAGTCCTACTACAATTACCGACATTGAACTTTTTATCATACCAATCAGTCAATTTATTAGTTATACTAATATATAAGTCTTATTATACAAACATTCCCGTCTTAAAAGTTGTAAAGATAGCTAAAACCCGTATATAAATAAAAATTATGAAGGCGATATCCGCCTTCTAATTATGTTTTATCTAGAAATCTTTGATACTTACAGTTCCGTAGTGAGTACCTGCTTTGTACGAGTTTGTGCTATTTGTCATAATAGTTCTACTGCATTGCGAGCATATTTCTAATTTGTTTGTTAATAACTCGTCGATATCGTCTCTTCGTAGCCCTATCTGACTTCCTAGACCGTATATTACTGATTTTCTTATAGTCTGTCACCTCCTGTCCAATTGACGTTGAACTCTAAAAAAGATGGTGAGAAACTACTAACGATGAAGACGATCACGAGATATCTTTGTGATACTCACGGACTCAGCAAAACCAGATTGCAATAAAAGCTGTTTAATTTCATTAACAGAATAGGAAGACTTTGATATATCTGCAACGACGTCCCATCGTGCCCTTTTTCCTCTTTGAGAACTTCTGGATTCAGTTGCTATCAAATCGATTTTCATATCTGCAATTTTATTTGCAATTTTTGCCAAACAGCCAGGCGCATCCCCAAACTCTATTTCGATTTTTATCAGATCAGAAGCTTTTCCATAAGTAGGACTAATCATGATTGTGTCCGTTTTTATATCTAGGCTTATTATTACTTCATCTCCCTCTTTCAAACCGAGTTTTTCTCTAAATTCATTTGGGAGAACCAAGCGCCCTCTTGTATCTAATCTTACTATTGAGTTCATTTTACACCTTTGTGGGAATTATGTGGGAATATATTACATGCCGTATATAAATATTTTGATGTTATTTTACTCCAATCTTCGTGTTAGCATAATTTAAGTATAAGTACTTCATTACCCAAAAATCAACTTTGTAACATTATAGATATAACTAATGTGGTAATTATGGCCAAGGCAAGAACAAGAACATCGACGAAAAAAATTAAAGATAAATGGAAATCAAAAGGTTGGTATGCTGTACTAGCACCTCCAACATTTGATAACGTTCAACTGGCTGATACGCTAGCCGATGATCCAAACAATATAATGGATAGAGTTACAGAGGTATCTCTCCAGGATTTGACAAATGATTTCAGAAAATCACATATAAAATTATTTTTTAAAATAAACAAAATAGAGGAAACAAATGCCTACACGCAGTTCGTTGGCCATACTCTAACATCAGATTACTTAAGAAGAATGATAAGAAGAAGGAAATCAAAGATTGATGGTGTATACGATATTACCACAAGAGACGGAGCAGTTCTTCGAGTAAAACCATTTGCCACGACAGACAAGCGTATACAGAATTCTCAAAAGAAGGTAGTACGCGAAGCCATGAAGAAAACTCTATTTGATCAGGGGACAAGTAGCACACTATCTGAGTTTGTAAAGGCAATTCTTGATGGAAAAACAGGCAGCGATATCTATAAAAATTGTAAGGGATTCTATCCAGTAAAGAGAATCGAAATCTACAAGAGTGAGGTGATTTCTCCTCCAACAATAATGATTGAAGATAGAAAACCAGAAAAGAAAGAGGAAATTGTCGAAGCAGAGAAAAAGGAAATAACTCCTGAAGGTGAGCCAGAGATAAAAGAGGTTACAGCTGTTCCAGAGGAAAAACTGCAAGAGGGAGAAAAATCTACCGAAGAACCAAAAGAAAAATCTGTGAAAACAAAGAAAGCTAAGCCAAAAAAACCAGCGAAAAAAGCAGAAAAGAAAGAAACAAAACCAAAAACAAAGAAACCAGCAAAGAAGAAAACAAAGAAATCAGAAAAATAAACAAACTATCTTCATATCTTTTTAATCATCTTTTCGCCTTATTGCCATTTTCTTAGAATCAATCAAAAACATTTTAAAAAAGCATTGCTTTGACTGGATGGGGTTTTTCATTTGAGTCCAGACAGAAATATAGCGATAATAGGTTGCGGTGCGAGTGGTGGAACTGCCGCTCAGTTTGCACGTAAGACCGATAGAAAAGCAATAATTACAGTTTTTGAAAAAGGAAAATATCCGCAGTACTCCAAATGTGCATTACCATATGTTATAGCGGGAGATATGCCAAGTTTTGGTAATTTAATTGAATTTTCAGAGGAATGGTTCAAAAAAGCAGGTATAAATCTTCACCTGAATACGACAGTAGAGAAAATCGATACCAAAAAACAGACCGTAGTTGCAAAAAAAGGAACCGAAACGATAGAGCAATCATACGACTCTTTGATAATAGCCACAGGTGCAAAACCTTTCATTCCGCCAATACAAAATGTTCAAGAAGATGGTAAATTGGTCGTTGGTGTTCATATCCTTAGAACTATCGATGACGCACAGCAGATTTCTTCTTTTGTAAAGAAAACAAAGAAGGCAACGATTGTTGGAGCGGGCTTGATAGGCCTTGAGATGGCAGACTCTCTGCATAAAAAAGGAATGGGCGTGACAATTGTAGAAGCACTTCCAAGCATTTTACCATGTACACTTGATGAGGATATGAAAGAAGTTATACTTGGGGAAGTAACCAAGAATGTTAAATTACATTTGAATTCACTTGCAACAAAAATTGAAAGCAAAAATGGTAACATAAGCAGAGTTTTTGTAAAGAATAATCAAACTGGTGAAGAAAATAAGATTGATACCGATCTTTTAATTATTGCTACAGGATGCAAACCTGATGCTGCTTTGGCTAAAGCTGCAGGTTGTGAAATAGGTAAAACCGGAGGCATAATTGTAAATGAAAAATCCGAAACGACTGTTAAAGGCGTATATGCAGTCGGTGATTGCACAGAATACAAAGATTTTGTGACAAAACAACCTGTGGTAATAGGTTTGGGTAGTGTCGGTGTAAGGCAAGGTATAGCAGCTGGTACAAATGCAGCAGGCGGGGATTACAGATTGCCTATAGGCGTTTTACAAACTTGCACATCAGAGTTTTTCGGATTGGAAATTGCTGCAGTTGGACCAATTACAAGTCATATGGAAAACATACCTACCATCTCAGGAAGATTTAACGGTTCATCTTTGCCAGAGTATTTTCCTGGAGGAAAACCCATCTCTGTTAAAGTTATTGTGCATAAAGATACAGGCAAGATACTTAGCGCTCAAGCAGTTGGTGATAAGGCAGCACAGAGGATAAACACGTTTGCCTGTGCCATTTTGAATGAAATGGATGTTGAAGCCTTTAGAAAACTTGAGACAGCATACGCTCCACCCATTGCACCAACGTTGGATGCTGTAACTTTGGCCTGTGATGTCGTTTCTTTAAAACTTGCACGTAGAAAATGATAGGATGAAGATTTTACATGTTGCTGATACACATCTGGGCTATTCTGCCTACCGTCGCGTAACTGAGGAAGGAGTAAACCAACGCGAGATGGATACTTACGACGCCTTCAAACAGTTCATCGATTGTGCACTTAAGTCAAAGCCCGATATTGTTATCCATGCAGGCGATTTATTCGATTCAGTAAGACCAACAAACAGGGCAATAACGTTTGCCATACATCAGATACTACGTCTTTCAAAACAAGAAATACCTTTTGTAATAATTGCCGGAAATCATGAGCATCCAAAACTCAAAGAGACAGGGCACATCTTCAGCGTACTAGATCACATAGAGAACGTTTATCCAATATACAATGCAAAATACGAAACAATTCCTTTTGAATTAGATGATAAAAAAATAACAATTCATGCAATTCCACAAACCATTACAAAGCAGGAATTCAATGATAATTTGAAAAAAATCAAACCTGAAGCAAGTGCGGATTACAACATTCTTGTTGCACACGGCGGGGTCAAAGGAATAAAAGAATTTAGCATGAATGAATTTAATGAGCTTATCATACCAACACAATATCTGAAATTTAATTTTGATTACATAGCCTTAGGCCACTATCACAAATACGTAAAAGTCTCTGAAAATGCTTTTTATTCTGGTGCCACAGAGCGTTTTACCTTTTCCGATGCAGGGGAGCAAAAGGGATTCATAGAACTTGAATTAAAAGACGGGAAAATCAAACACGACTTCATTCCTTTGAAAATCAGGCCCATGGCAGACCCAGACCCAATAAATTGTTCAAAGTTATCTTTAGATGAGATAATGAAGTGTATAAAAAAGACCATAAAAGAGATAGAGCCGCAAGGCAAAGTTTTTCGAATAGTTTTGGAAAACATACCCTCACACATCTATCGAGGACTTGATTTTAGTACAATTCGTGAGCAAAGTAGTGAAGCGATTCACTATGAAATCAAAGCAAATGTAATCAAAGAAGGAGAATCAAAGGCAAGCGAAACTTCAAAGATAGATGCACTGTCAAACGAATTCGAAGTATTTCTTAGAAAACAAGACATCGATGAAAAAGAAACATTGTTGAAACTCGGACTTGAATATATTCAAAAAATAGAAGCCAAAGAAGAGAAAAAATGATTCTAAAAACTCTTACATTAGTAAATTATAGAAAATTCAAAAATTCGGTCGTGGAGTTTCCTGACGGCGTAATTGGAGTTATAGGGCTAAACGGCGTAGGAAAATCAACGATCTTTGAGGCTATAGCCTGGGCGTTATATGGACCTAACGCAGCAAGAACATCAGCAGACCAGATAAAACGAGAGGGAGCATCTGATTCAGAACCATGTAGGGTTGAGTTAGAATTTATTTTTGAAGATGACAAATACAGAATTGTTCGTGAAATGTCCGGCAAGAATCTATCTGCCTCAGCATCTGTTTTAGTAAACGACAAACTTGCGGCCAGTGGTGCAGAAATAGTAAGCAAATACATGCAGAAAAAACTTGGAATGGATTTCAAATCTTTTTTTACATCCATATTTGCAAAACAAAAAGAGCTGAACGTTTTATCAGCAATGAATGCTAGCGAAAGGCGGCCTCTGATTTTGAAAATGCTTGGAATAGATGAGCTTGACGAGGTTGTAAAAGAGATAAGAAATGATAAGCGAAATAAGGATGAACTAATAGGAAAGCTTGGTCAGGATATTTTAGATGAAAAAACTGGGAAAAGCAAAATCGATGGACACACTGATGAAATTAAAAGTTTAAACAAGAAAAAGGAAGACCTGGATGATTCATTAAAAGAGATTAAAGAAAAAATACAATCTCTAAAAAAAGAAGTAGAAACCCTTGAAAAAAATTGTGCATCCAACAAAAAAGAATACGAAAAAATAAATCTTCTAAAAGAGAAATTAACTGAAAAGAGAACTCTTTTTGAAAACAAAAAAAAGCTAGATTTAGAAATTAAAAATTTACAATCCAAAATAACAGAAAGACAAAAAACTATAGATTCACAACGTAAAAAAACAAAAGGGTTTGAAAAACTTGACACAGATTTAAAAGAGGTTGAAAAAAAACTTAAATCAACAGATGAAGAAATAGAAAAGCTCGTTAAAAAAATAGAGCAGGAAAAAACGCTTGTTGAAAACATAGAAGAAAATATATCTGAAATAGAAAACAAGAAGAAAAATATCTTGAAGTTGGGACCCGATGCAAAATGTCCTACTTGTGAAAGAATTTTAGGTGAACAACACAATAAACTTTTGAAAAATTTTGATAAAGAGAAAAAAGAAAAAGACAACAAAATAGAATCGCTTTTAAAAAGTATCAAGACGTTTTCAGAAGAAAAAGATAAATCTTCTCGCGAGAAACAAGCTCTGGAAAAGAAAAGAAATTATTTGCAGGTTCAATTGAGAGAAAAAGAAAGAGTAGATGCAACGATTGACGGCATTTTGGCAGAAATCAAAAGAGAAAAAACTGAGTTAGAGCACAAAGAAAAGCAGCTGAAAGTCATAGGTGCAATAGATTATGATGCAAAAGAATACGAGTCTGTTAAAAACCAAGTTAACGAGTTTTACAAAAAATACCAGTCTTCATTGGAATTGTTAAACGATAAAAAGGAGGCGCATGCAGATTCAAAACTTGAGCTAGGAAAAAAAGACGGTGAGAAGAATCTTGTTTTACAAAGAATTAAAACTCTACAGAGCAAGATGGCTGAGCTGGAAGAGTTCAAAAAAAGAATAAATGATGAAAGGAAAAATGCACAACAACTAGGTATGCTTAGCGATGTTATGGCGTCCTTTAGAACGCATTTGATATCTAGGATACGGCCTACGTTGTCATCTTATGCATCCGATTATTTCGAGCGTCTCACAGATGGAAAATACCGTGAAATCGAGTTAGATGAGGATTACAATATAATGATTTATGATGACGGCACTTCTTACAGCATACAACGTTTTTCCGGTGGAGAAGAGGATCTGGCTAATCTATGCTTGCGGTTGGCTATTTCGGAGGTCATAACAGAGCGTGCAGGCGGAGTTTTTAATTTCATAATACTGGATGAGATATTCGGATCACAGGATATGGTAAGAAGACAGAATATCATGAAAGCATTGAATGGCCTGTCATCAAAATTCAGGCAGATACTGCTGGTTACTCACATAGATGATGTAAAAAACTATGTGGAGAACATTATTTATGTGAATGAAAATGAAGACGGAATTAGTGTAATAAAAATGGAATAAAGGGAGTTGTTTTTAGTTATCTTATGTTTTATAACAATCTTTGCAACATCTTAAGCAATAATGGACTTGAGTGTTGTTGGATGATTTGTTGACTGCTGCTCTGGATGAGATTCAAATCCAGAGGCATTGTTACAGGCATAGTTCCCCATGGCCCCCACAAGTTATCGGTGTCTTTTGCTCTAGAGCTTATCGTGTAAGTACCTTTGTTACCGTAGGTGTGGCTTACTGTTACCGTTTCGCCGGATGCATATGGGCCGATCCAGTTCTCAATATTTCCATCGTTCCAATCGATGTAGTAGTAAACATTCCTTTCCAGAGGTGACGTTGATTCAAAAGTGTAATCGTAAGATGTTCCTGCCTTGCCACTTGCTGGGAGTTTGAAGTGACTTAAACAAGCTTCAACAAGCAAAATAACTGAACAAAATTCGAGCCAGACGAAACATCTGGCTCTCAACTACTTTTTACTCACAAAACAAGATTAATGAGAAAATAAAGAAAAAGAAGATTGTTTATCTTCTAAATCTTAGTCTCTTTTTAGTTTTTGTTTCTTCTTTGTCTTCAGTTACAGATTCTGATGCAGCTTCACCTTTTACAAAACTTGGTGGCGCCATGGAAAACAAGCGATTAAATATATCTTTATTCGATTCGAACCAATTCTCCCAATTCTTAACATCTTCCTTGAGATTCTTGCATTCGGCTTCAGTCTCTTCGTAAAGATGATACAGCTTTGTGAGTCTCTCCTTTTCTTTTTCGTATTCAGCTGATATGCTATCGAACTGATTTTTGTATTCGGCGTAATCCTCGAATTCTTTCAACTTATCAACTTCTTTTTGTAGAGAGCCTATTGTATCGTCTTTGATATCCAGTTCATTTTTTAAACTGCAAATCTCATTTTCCATTTGCTCTTTGACTCCATTGAATTCCTCACATCTGTTCTTGTACTCATCAAATTGTCTTATCTTGCCTTCGTTTTCTTCAATCTTTTCTGTAAGTGTGTTTATCCGGGCTGTAAGGTCGCTTTCCAACTCTCTCTTGGACGATTCAGCTTCAGACATCTTCTTTTCAAACTCAGCCATTTTTCTTTCGGTATTAGAAAGCTCTTCTTCTTGATTTTTATAAGCATCCCACAGCTTGATAAGTCGTTCCTTTTCTTTTTCCAGCTCCTCACTGTATCTTTTCGCTCCCTCGGCTGCTTCCTCTCTTTTTCTGTCCATCTCAGTAATGCGACTTTCAAAATTTTCTATGACTGTACCAATCTCCTCAAGATTTCCTACATCCAGCATACTTTGTATTCTTGACAGATCTTCTGTGCTTCTAGAAAATGAAGTTTTAATACTATCAATTTCATCAGCCACATGGCGTAATCTTTCTTTAAGCGAACTTATATGTTCAATTTCTCCCATTTTCATATCCTCCCTAACCATAATTATTTTGCCTCCCAAATTAAATAATTTCAAGGTAAAGGAATGAATTAGTTGCTATTTAAGGATTACCATTTTATTTATCAAATTCAGATTTATTTTTTGTTTTATAATCGCTAAAATTCTCATTATTTTTCGAATGTTAAAATATTACCATTAAACTAATAAACTACTTTATACATACTATTTTTAGATAATTAACCTAGTTGCTAGGAGGATGAAAAGGGATGGGATTATTTGGGAAAGGCAGTTTTGCATCTATTATTCAGAGGATTTTTGGAAAGAGACATGCCAAGATCGGAATCTATGGTCCACCTAACGTAGGAAAAACTACTTTGGCAAATAGAATTCTTCGTGATTGGACCGGAGATATCATGGGTAGCGTTTCAGAGGTACCTCATGAAACAAGAAGGGCCAAATGGAAAAGAAATGTGAGAGTAGAAAATGGCCATTCATCTTTGATGATGGATATCGTTGATACTCCAGGCATAGCTACTAAAGTTGATTACAAAGAATTCATGAACACTTTCGGTCTGAGTAAAGACGAAGCAAAGCAAAGAGCAAAAGAGGCAACAGAGGGCGTTATAGAATCTATACGATGGCTTGAAGACATTGATGGAGTCGTTCTTGTGATGGCTGCCACACAAGATCTGTTCACACAGGTAAATGTAACAATTCTTGGAAATCTTGAGGCGAGAAATCTGCCTGTTTTGATAGCCGCAAACAAAATAGATGCAGAGGATGCAAGTCCTGCTACGCTTAAATCAGCATTTCCACAGCATCCTGTTGTACCAATCAGTGCACTAACTGGATATAATGCAGAAAATTTGTATAGTACGATGGTGACGCACTTCAGCAAACGCAGAAAAAAGAAGAGGAGGTAGTCAGATGATAAAAAAAGACAAGGGGATTGCATTTAATCTGGTATCCCGTCAGAAATTGGGCGGATTGTCATCATCGGATAAACTTAGATTCATACTCAATGAAGTTCAAAAAGGAAAAATATTGGTATTGGAGCAAGGCCTTACCTCAATCGAACAGGCAAAATTGATACAACAGACTATGAAGGAAATTGAAGAGGATACATTTATTGGAATAGAGATGGACGGCTACGGAGAAGATAAGCCTTCATTCATTCAGAGAGTTTTTGGCATTATGAAAAGGCCGCGTATGACGGTCATAGGCCCAGCTCATCTTTTAAAAACGGTGCATAAAGATAATGATATGATAGAGACAATGATAATACCTGGGAAAGGAGTACAATAATGCCTCACCAATGTCTTAAATGTGGGCAAATATTCGAAGACGGCTCCCCTCAACTTTTGAAAGGATGCTCAAATTGTGGCGGGAATAAGTTTTTTTTCACAAAAGAACCGTTAAACGATGAAGAAAGAAATGTAGTAGCCCAGGAAGTAGGTAAAGACATAGATTCAACAATAATTGAGATACTCGGCAAGGAAAATGAGCACATTGTTAACAAATCAGGTAAATGGGTAACTATAAAACCAAAGGATGTAAGAAAAGCCCTTGAGCAGCATCTTTCAGAAAAAGAAAAGGCAACTAACAATGAAAAAGTAGAGATTATCAGTGATGAGCGTAGAAAAGAAATTTTAGAAAAATTGGACTCCAAAGAATCAACTGATCCTGAAACAATACACGTAGAACAACCCGGAAGATACAACATTGACCTCAAAGGGTTACTTGAAGAGGAACCAATTATTATACAAAAAGATGGAACCTATACGATTCACCTGCCTTCAATTTTTAAAATGATAGATAAAGAAAAAAAATAAAAACGTAGTAAACTTTTGTCTAAAGATGTAATCTTCTGTGCAGTTTTACTACGGCTTCTACAGCGGCTTTTGCCCTGTCGATTCTGTCTTGTGCTTGTAGTCTTGACATACCTGGGCCCGTAATGCCAAGGCCAACAGGTTTATCGTACTCAATTGATAGATCAGTTATCTTTCTTGCTGCGTGTTGTATTACCACGTCGTCATGCTCCGTTTCTCCTTCTATTACTGCGCCAAGAGCAACAACACCATCGATGTCCTTTCGCTTCAGCATCATCTTTATGGGCAAACCCATATCAAAGACGCCAGGCACTTTTACAATCTGGGTTATTTCCGCTCCAAGAAACTGTGCGTGCTCTTTAGCCTGCTCGAGCATCATCATTGTTATGTCGTAGTTGAACTCAGATACAACAGCACCAACTCTAACTTTTTCTTCTTTTACCATTCATTTGCCTCCCTTAACTTTTTAATGGTCCTGCATCTTCAAATCCTTCTCGCAGACCTTTGCCTGCGTTTTTTGTAAGGTCTTCAGGATTGAACAATAAGTCTAAAGCGTTTAATGCATGTTCTCTTGCGCGTCTGTCAGCAAGCCAGGCAAGTTCTTTTTCATCCTCTGCTTCATCCTCGTGAACAAATACCTCTAGGATGTGTTTGCTGCACATCAGCTGGGTTTGCATAAGTCCCATAGTTGCTTCATGCGCGCATTGTTTGTCTATCGGTTTTGGTCCTGGCATGCCTAGTGCTATAACGATGTCGCAATTTTGCTCTTCAAAGAGTTTTTTGCATGCGACAGGCAAATCTTTTATTCCTGGTACCGTGTATCTTTCTATAACAAAGCCGGTATCGTTTGATTTTAACTCATCAATAGCCGCCCTTGCCATATCGTATCTTGCAAATGTAGTGTCGGCAATTCCTATCCTTTTCATTTTCTTTCAATCTTCTCCATGCTTTTTTGGAATTCATATGCAGCTATAATCTTGCCAATAATTCTGCGTGTGCCGTCCAAATCTTCTATATCGCTGTATTTTGGTAATCTAACCACTTTGGCAGCCAACTTTCTTTTTTTTAATTCCTGTTCAATCTTTTTTTCATCGTGAATTTGGTCATATCCAAGAGCAATAATGTCTGGTTTGGTTTCTTTGACTGTTTCGTACATATCATCTTCATGACCCAGTACCGCTTCATCTACAATCTTTAATTCTTTTACTATGCCAAGCCTCATCTCTTCCGGCGTTATTGGTTCGTGTTTTAACTTTCTAACAGTAGAGTCTCTTGCCACCACTACAGTTAGTTTATCTCCAAGCTTCTTTGCTTCTTTCAAGTAATATATGTGCCCCATATGAAGTAAATCAAAGGTTCCAGTTGCCATTACTTTGACCATTGTTTCCAAGCCCTCACTATATCTTCTCCTTCTAAAAAAACTAATCCATTTTCTTCTGCATATTTCTTTGCCTTGGTCCTAGGTAAAGCCTTTCCCTTATCTCCCATCATCTCACAGCCGCTTCCAACTGGTGTAAGGCCTGCCATTTTCAAAAGAGAAACAATTAGCTCCGTATGTCCCTTTCTTTCAGATAGTAGGTTCTTTGCAGCTACGCATATCGGAATATGGCCCGGAGATCTGAACTCTTTACCAAACATTTTGATTGCATTTCCATCATCAATGCGATCTATCTTTTTCGTAAGTTCAGCAAACTTCCTCATGGTCAAACTGCGGTCAATATCTGTTATGCCCGTAAATGTATCCCTGTGGTTAATGTACAGTGAAAAAGAAGACTTTGTATCATACGGAATATCATTTGGCACAAGTTCCTTTAAAACAGGATATCTATCATCTATATCAGAAAACAAATCCGCCAAAAAAGGGAGCTTCAGTTTATTTGCAATCTCATTTGAAATCATAAGAAAAATGAGTCCGCCACCATCTTGTCTCATGGTCATTATTGATTTTGGAGCAACAAACTCTGAGGCCATAACAATATCTGTTTCGCCCTCTCTACTTTCGTTATCGTAGACTAAAATAAACTTGCCATTTCGAAGATTAAGCAAAGCGTCATCTATTTTTTCTATAAATTCACCCATACAGAAATTTGCCTCTCTTAAAATAAATATTGGGTTGTTACCTAAAAATGGGTTAAACGGCTTTTCCTTTCTTCTGGGATGAAAGGTATCTAGTTACATATCCGGCTATGCGGTTTCTCATCAAATTACTACCGACGTCGCTTAATTCAGCAACTTTCTCTTTGTTATGTTGAAAATCATCGGCAATAAATTGATCTGGATACGACTTTACAAGCTGAATCGCAATGTTTTTTATGAACGTCTGTCTTATGTTTCCCAGGTTATCACCTTTTAAATTGTGAAGAGGTGCAATATCTTTTTGTTATAAAAGGCTATCTATTAACTTTAAAGCAGTAAAATCGTAAATCTTAACATATATAAAGTACAAAAAACATATAACAGCAAAAATGGGGCGAGACTTATAGCAAAAAAAACACCGCTAAAAGCGTTTGCTGGGAAAAAAATCAACGAACTGGAAGAATATGCAATAAAAAGTAACGTAGCAAGAAAACTAACTTCCATGGTATATAATTCTGATGCCTACACCCATGTCTCAAAAAAATTGAAAGAATTTCGTGACTATAAATTATATGAAGAAGTGAAGAAATATCCTCCACCACAGCATGTTGCAGTTATAATGGATGGAAACAGACGCTTTGCAACCGATTTAGGCCTAACGCCCAGTTCAGGTCATCTTTTTGGAAGAGACAAAATAAAAGAAGTTCTGGAGTGGTGTTTTGAGCTAGGAATAAAAAATCTAACGCTTTATGCCTTTTCTACAGAGAATTTTGAGAGAAGTAATGAGGAAGTAGCAACACTTATGAATCTATGTAAAGAAGAACTGGACAAGGCCTCAAAAGATTCCCGCATCCACAAAAACAAAGTGAGGGTAAGAGTGATAGGGCATCTAGAGTCATTACCAAAAGAAATAGAAGAATCTGCCAAGTATATTATGAATAAAACAAAAGATTATGACAAACATTCTCTCAACATAGCACTTGCATATGGCGGACGAGAGGAAATAATACATGCGATACAGAAAATAGCAAACGACGTCAAAAAGGGCAATTTAAAAATAGAGGATATAAAAGAACCCACAGTATCTTCATACCTATATACAAATGGACTGCCCGACCCAGATCTGATACTTAGAACATCAGGTGAAGAAAGAATATCAAATTTCCTTTTATGGCAACTTGCCTATTCAGAACTTTATTTTTCAGATGTATACTGGCCAGCACTACAAAAAAGAGACTTTTTCAAGGCAATAAAGACGTACCAACAAAGGCAAAGACGTTTTGGAAAATAAAAACTCAATTTTGGTTTAATTTTTCATCTTTCATATTTTCAATTTCATCGGCTATTTTGGCTAATTTTGCAAATTGGCAATGCAAAAAATACAAAATAAATCCAACTCCGATAAGCAAAATGGAAAAGGCGATCAACGAGTCAGCATATCCAGAGTTCGCCCCATCATAAATTAATCTAAAAAAACCGGTATCGTTTTGATTGATAAGCAAAGAACTTACCTTTAAAAAAACATAAACAATCAACAGACCGAAACCCAAAAATAAAGAAAATTTACAAAAAAAACCAGTTTTGAAATCATCATACACAGAATGATATTTCTTTTTTAATATCATGAGATTACCATCTTATTTAAGGGAGGTTAACTCTCTTTTTCGCCGCCTGATAAATTGAGTGAGCTCTGAACTTTACTTTGCATCTCATTTAGTTTTTCCTTGATTCTTCCCTCTTGTTTATCGAGGGTGGCTTTTCTTAATTCCAAGGATTCTTTATCAGATTTCAACTCCTTTGTAACTTCGCTTTTACCTTTTGTCTTTATAAGTATTGCACCTATACTTTTGTAAATGGCTGTCTTATCTTCTGTTTTTCCCAATTCTTCCAATGCCTCATCGACTTCTCTTAGCCTAAGTTCAATTTGTTGTCTCTGTTGCATTATCATTTGAAGCTGTGATCTTAGTTGTTGAAGTCTGTTTATCTGGTCTCGTAATTGCGGAGATAATTCTTCCTCTGCCATAACATAAACACTCCGAGTTTGTGGTAATAATGTATTTGCTTATTAAATGTATTGGATATAAAAATCAGATGCAAAATCCTCATCTTTTTTGAGCCGAATATGTTAAAATCGCAGTCAGTAACATATAATTCAAAACGTCTAATTTTATTTAAAATAGTAGATAAATATATATACTATAAAAGAAATAAATATAATGGAAAATATTATATAGAAAGATGTAAATATAGTGGGTATCGTAAAATTATATGAATTGGGGGATAAAAAATGAAAAAGAATGATAAACTGATAGTACTATTTGGAGTAGTAGTCTTAGTTTTAGCTTCTATTGGAGTCTATTACTGGGCACCTGAAGAAGCAACGACAACTATTGATGTAAAAGGACTCACTGACATATCTGGAACGCTTTCGAGCTTGCCTAAGGCAATAACTGTTTCCAGTTCTTCGCCTTTTTACGCCCTTATAGCGACACCTTTGGCAGTTCATTATGACATAGACGGTTGTCAGGAAGTTTTGCCGTTGTATGTTAAAGACTTAAGTGACTCTTCAAGAGCGGTTGAACGTGCCGAAGACATGATCGGTATCTCTTCTGATATTACAATTGGATGCGAATATAAAAAATCATTGAAGGTTCTTTCTCTTGATATTGCAAAAAATTTCTGGGAAAGCAGCGAAGGAGCATTGATCATAGAGGAATCTCAAAATGGTTATGATTTGGGTGTTGCTGCTGTGCCAATAGCATCTTATCTTAGTATTCCTGTTATTGTGACGGATACAATTGATGGCGATGTAAGAGAAGTTCTAGATACTCTTGGAGTTACTTCATCTATTGTTTGTGGTGATATCCAAGGATACGGAAAAACTCTGAAATTTAATAATGCAGATGAAATTGTCAACGCTTCCATTGATATTGTAACAAAGAAATTTAAAGATGTAAAATATGTTACTATTACCAATCCGCTTGACACCACTACAGCCACAGTTTTAGATAACAAGATGTATAATTTTGAAGGAACTATTAGTTCCTCATCCATTACACCTACAAATTTAGTAAATATGCTACTCGGCTCCCTTAAGGGCGCACCATCAAGCGCGAAACTGGAATTTGAAATACCTAAAGATTACAAATACGCACGTGTAATAATTGATGCCAAAAATCTTGTTAACGAAAATATAGAAAAAACAGGAAGTGTAATGTTTGTCACTCTACGAGATCCAGAGGGAAACAACATAGGATTTATAGTATCTGGTGGAGGAGTACCTGTTAGAGATTCCAATGGCGATATAAAAGAAGATAGAGTTCACTGGGAGACTATTATATATGATCAGCCAGGGACTTATTCGCTTGGGGTAGCTGGACAAATAGTAGCTTCAAAAAAAACCGACTATAAAGTAGATGTGACTGTAGAAAGCCTGTCCAGTTCTATAACACCATCTATGAAGGGCTTATCCTCCATTGCACCATACTTAACTGCTTATCATCAGGGAATTATCTTTGCAAAACCAGATTTTGCATTTGTCGCTAATGAAAGTATTGTGTCAAATCCAGCTTCAGGTGTTGCATATCCTGTTTCAAACCCAGGATTGATTCAAGATTCCAACAAGCATACCTTCAAAATCCACGAATCAGTTAACAAAATTTTAGCAAAAATCGCCAAGGTCGATTTAAAAGTAGATGATGATGAAAGCTTAAAGGCGTTGAGAAAAACATACGATAAGGATCCAGTTTATATTGCTTTAGTCGGCGATGCAGTAATGATTCCGCACTACTATTACTATGATACCGAGGATGCAAATACTTTACACTATGGCTGGGATGTTGCTGGTGATTTCATCTACGGAAACATTGACCCCAAACCTCGAGACGACCAGGTATCAGTATATGCTTATGACAAATTTACCGAATATCCGTGGCAAGAGAACATTGTTGGAAGAATAACTGGTTGGGACGTTCAGGATGCAAGTGCATTAATTGTCAGGACGATATTCTATAACAATGTCCTAGATAACATGGATGATTCTGATTGGAAAAACACGGCAACTGTTCAAACGGGAAGCGGTACAGATTTTCAGAGACTTCCGGGTTTTGACACGATAAGAAAATTAATGGGGCACTCAGAGGAATTAGCTGTAAAATGGCCAACTGGAGAAGCACACTTTGAAAACATGATGATAAGTGATGCCATAGCTACTGGAGGATTTGATGTAATAAGTACAGAGAATCTAAAGTCGATGAGAGTGGGTTTCAGTACAGAGACACTCAATAAGATAAGCAAATTGGGGCTGTTAAACAGAATTTTATTCCCAAAGGCACGAATAAAACTTCTTGCATCTGAAGGAAAAATTCACGGTGGCGTAAACCAAGAAAGCAGTAACTTTATCTTCTCATTTGGTCACGGACAACCAATGGGATTTGAGCATGCAGATATACAGCTTGAAGCCATGGCCTTCCGCCCTGTAATTTTGAATCAGATTATCAGTAGAAATTTTGTAAATATGCCAACTGGGCTGTCTAGATTGGGAGAATACGATGTTAGAGCAGTTGAAAATATGGATCTTGGCCCATCTGTTATGATGGTAGAGAGCTGCTACGTTGGAAGAATAGATGGGTTATACCCAGAATGTTGTACCTCTCAGGCATATCTACATGCAGGCGTTAACGCATTTATTGCTTCGTCAAGAGGTTCACCTGGACCAGGATATCTTGATGCAAGACCTAGAGCCAAAGGTTTTGGAATTAGAGAATACATAAAAACAACGCTAAACCCAAGTCTCCAAAAACCGCATTTCTCAGGCCTTCATGCAGTGAATCTATTTACTGAGTTAGCCGAAAACAATGTTGATGTCGGTACCGCATTTAGAAACGCAAGGAATAACTTCTTCCCAATGGATGTAAACTCAACATTCTTCTGGACACCACCATTGTCTCTGCAGATACAAACATACGATGACCTCAGTCTATTCCTTAAGAATCTCAGACCAACTGCTGGCGGAGATGATGCAAGATGTCTGGAGAAGAAATATACTTGCTTATTCGAATACAATCTGTTCGGTGATCCGGCATTTAATCTATACGAGCCAGACAATGAAGGCGTACGCTAATATCGCCTTCTTTCTTAACTTTATGTTAAACACAATAATACAATAATAGAATTCAACTAATAGGGGGAATAAGTGAATGCATCGAAGTAAAAAAATAATAATTTCTACAATAGCAGCAGTTCTCGTAGTAATGACCAGTCTTAATGGTTATGCTACAGTAATCTCGAAAAAATTTGAAAATAGTTCAGTATTGGAAGACAGTGTTGCAATGAGTACCAGCACCTTATCAGGTGTTTTGCCATCTGCATTAGCTGTTAGTGATTCAAATCCTTTTTATGCCTTGATAGCAACCCCGCTTGCAGTTCATTATAACGATCTTGGCGAACAAAAAGTCATTCCATTGTATGTAAAAAATTTCGATGATACATCAGAAACCGTCCAGAGAACAGAGAGCCAAATAGGGTTGTATGCAGATTACATTATAAGTGATATTTTCCCACCAAATGAAACTTCGCTTGTTGTTGCAAGTACATTCTGGGAAACAAGTTCGTATGCTCTTATAGTTAAGAACGATGTAAATGGCTACAACCTTGGTATTGTAGCAACACCTCTTGCATCTTATCTAAATATGCCTGTCATAATAACTGACGATATAGATGGTAACAGCGACGTATTGGATGTTCTCAATAGTCTAGGTGTGACCGATGTTTTTATTTGTGGGGATATTGACACAATTTACTACAACAAAACAATTTTTACTACAACCGATGGGATAATAAACAAATGTATTGAAGTAATAAAGGATAAATTCAATCAAACAGTTAATTATATTACAATGGCAAATCCGTTGGATGTTTCTTTGCCAGAAAAACTTGATAGCACTATATACGAATTTAATGGAAAATTTGGTTCAGGAGTTCTTATTCCAACCCAACTTGTAAATTCACAGATATTACAAAAAAACGGCATGCCATCCCATGCCTTTACAATTCCTGATGACTATAAATACACTTTATTAAAAATTGATGTTACAAATCTCAACTCCGAATATGTTGATGCGCTCGGCGATCGTTTGTTTATCATGGTTAACGATCCCAATGGTAACAGAATAGCATATGCATCTACATGTGGCGGTCAACCTGTTCTGGACAACCAAGGTAAAATAGTGGAAGATAAACTTCATTTTGAAACAACTATTTACAATCAAACTGGAAACTATACGATACAAATTTATGGGCAGTTGTTTGCTTTAAAAGGAGGAGAATATGATTTAAAAATCACTCTCGAAAAAATAGATAATCCGTATGTTGTTTTGATGCCAGGTTTGTCATCCATTGCACCTTATCTGACTGCTTATCACAAAGGAATTGTTTTTGCAAATACTAGTTTTGCTTTTGCTGCAAATGATGCAGTTCTTTACAATAATGACACCTGTCCTGGTGTCACTCAACCAGGTACTAATCCAAGTCTAGTAGTTCCATCTAACAAACATACGCTTGAGGTTCACGATGAGCTAAACGAAATACTTGCAAAGATAGCAGACATTCCCACTTCTGATTTATTGGAATTAAGAAACTATTATACAGATAACCCCGTCTACATTGCAATTGCTGCTGATCCAACAATGATTCCTATGTATTTTTACTACAACCCTGATGGACTAGCAGATAATCCCAGTGCTTATATGATGGGTTTTTCAACCCCGAGCGACTTTATTTATGCTGACATTGATGTAAACCACTCTGATCCAGAGAACGATACCTACACATATTGGCCGTTCATGGAAAATATTGTAGGCCGTGTTACAGGCTGGGATGCACAGGATTGTAGTGCGCTTATAGCGCGTACTATATTTTATGATAGAATAATTGATGAAATGGGAGATTGGAAGAACAACGCATTGGTCCAAACGGGCTGCGGTCTAGAATTTCAGAATCTTCCAATAATAACACGACTTGGTAAATTCATAGGCCGTGTTACTCATACTGGACGTGATGAGCCAACCAAGTTTCCGACAGGTGAAAGTGCATTCATCAACTTGAAATTAAAAGAGGATATGGAGACTGGAGGTTACACAACAAAAAGCACTATGTGGACACAATCACAGAGAGAAGGATTTAGTAGAGAAGATTTAAAAGAGATTAAAAAACTTGGTTTACTGAATCGTTTGCTGTTCCCTGCAAAACTTGTTGAACTCCTAAGTTCAGAAAAAAAGGTCACTGGCGGCCAAGATCATTTGTCCAGCAGCCTTATATTTGCATTTGCTCATGGAAACTACAACATCTATGAATTTGGTGACATCCTTCTAGATTCACGAGGGTGCCCCGGGATCACAACATTGGCACGTATTTACCCAACGCTCCGAAGCAGTTTATCTGCTAAAGGAACATTTGACATTCGACATGTACAAAATATGAAATATGGTCCTTCTGTCATTTATGTGGAAAGCTGTATTACGGGCAGAACAGATGGCATGTCTGCTAAAAACGTTCTTTCTCAAGCATACATTCATGCTGGGGTAAATGCATATATCGGCTCAACAAGAGTTACTGCAGATCCAGGCTACTTAGATCCACGTCCTCTTCCAAAGGGATGGGGCATAGGCATTCTTGGTTTGATTAAGGCTACACTTGCTCTTAAACTAAAAGACAAATACCCAGATCTTCATTTTGGAGCAGTTATTGCAGAAGAGTTTATAAATGAATTAAACAGCAATTCAACCACCGGACTTGCACTTAGGAATGCAAAAAATGCCTATCTGCCAAAAGACGCAAATTCAACATTCCTGTGGACGCCGCCATTAACATTTTCGTCAGGTTATTCGGTCGTGGACAGCGAAGTTCTATCCGGGCTGCAAGGTATTGGCGGTAAAGATAGAACGCGGACTTTGGACAAAAAATACGTTGCATTACATGAGTTCCAACTATACGGAGATCCAGCATTCAATCCTTATCAGCCATGTAATGAAGGTAGTAGTTAAAACGACTACCTTTTAAATTCTTTATTTTCAATTTTCAAATCCAGATTATAAAAGATAATAATTTTTTACTGATCAATAGAATGCCAAACTACCATCTTTCTTAGCTTTCATCAAACCTTTGCGTAAAGTGTAGAATCCAATGATATTAAACACAATAGATAATACAAGTAAAATCAATACATAACCTAATAGCTCACTGGATGACGAAGTAGTTATTAAAGATCTTCTCAACCCTTCAATGGAATAATAAAATGGAATAAATTTAGCAATCGGTTGCATATAAGTTGGTAAAACTGAGATTGGGAAGTATACTCCACAAAAGAACATGATAATATTTTGCAATAATGGAACCGCGTCGCCTATATTTTTCAACCAGATTGTCAATCCACCAAAGATCATTCCAAATCCTATCATCATTATTGCTGATAGTATGAATATTATCAAAGTATAGATTGTAGCGGTCATAAATGCCGTAACACCAAAAATAAAGAACCCAACTAATAAAAGAATAATGATTGAAACTAGACCAAAAAAACAACCAAAAATTGCATACGATAGCATCATCGTAGATAATCTAGTTGAAGTAAGTAAAATCGATTCAAGAGTCCCCATTGCCATTTCGCCTGCTAATGATGAGGATGTTGCATTCATAATGCTCCATAGAAAACTCCATCCAATCGATCCGACCAATATGAATGAAATATAATTTCCACCGTAATCTGAGAGAGCTGGAACATTGATTTAACCAAACATGCTGCCAAAAAGTATGAAATAAAAAAGACTGAAAAGTATACCAAAAAACGTTATGAAAAATGCAATTTTATATGTAAATAAAATTCGAAAATCCCTTGCAACAAAAACCGGTATTTTTTTCAGTTCGTTAAGCATTTTTCAC
>Ga0172365_10000793_pt1 | contig 22052 bp, 22 predicted proteins | sample LakKivSesite48cm_FD_114535 | JGI IMG/M metagenome (GOLD analysis project Ga0172365, IMG submission 114535) | Sediment microbial communities from Lake Kivu, Rwanda - Sediment site 48cm | ecosystem: Environmental > Aquatic > Freshwater > Lake > Sediment | place: Rwanda: Western Province, Lake... | reverse complement strand
GACGCCCAGCAGCTCGGTGACCTGCCGCACCGGGAAAGACTTCACGACGCCGAAGAGGAAAACGCCCACCGCCGCCGCCGGCACCATCACCGGGAGGTCGATCAGCGTGGCCAGCAGCGTGCGGCAGGGGAAGCGGAAACGGGAGAGCGCGTAACCTGCCGGGATGCCCACCAGCAGCGAGAAGCACGTGGCGAGCGCCGACGTGCGGACCGTGAGCCAGAACCGCACCCACAGGCGCGTACGCGGCAGGAAGGAGAGCGCGTCGCTCCAACCGAGGTAGATGGCGTTGCTGCCCACGAGGGCGAGATAGCCGGCGAGAACTGCGCACACCGCCGCAACGCACAGCGCGGGCCAGAGCCGCAATGATGAATGCGCAATCCGCTCGCGCTCCGTGGCGCCGAGCTTGTTGCTGAGGACCTCTTCATTCATCGTTCACCAGTTCTTTCGGATCAGTCGCCGGCTCGGGTGGTCTTGCGCTGACGCTTCACTTCGCCCACGAGATGGCCGCACGTTTTCACGTTGACGGGGATGGAATCGTCGCGCGCCACCTTCACCGCCTCCACCAGCCACTTGCAGTCTTCCTCGGTTGCCTTGCCGTCGCCGGCGCAGAAACTGTCCTTGTCGAGCGGGCCGGGATCGATCACGTAGGCGTGCGAGCGGAAGATCTCCTTCGCTTCGCTCGAGAGGATGAACTCCTTGATCTTGCGCGCCATCTCCGGGTGCTTGGACGTGGTGAGTGTGGCGACGGGCAGGCTGACAAATCCCCGGTACTACGGCTCGATGGGGATGATGTCGATGTCTTTCAGATACAGCACGGCGGTGGTCGCCCAGATGATGGATGCATCAGCGACCTTCTGCTGCACGGCGGTGGCGACTTCCGCAATGCACTTGGCGCTGTGCACCTGGTTCTTCTGGACCTGCTCGAAGATGCCGGCCTTCTTGAAGGTCTTCTCGTGCCAGATGCCGATGGCGCAAGCCTGCGGGTTGCCCAGGCTCACCTTCACGCCCGGCCGGGCGAAGTCGGCGATCTTCGTGATCTTCGCGGGGTTGCCCTTCGGCGTGATGATCACGGTCATGAAGTAGGCGGGGCTGTCCTTGACCGGATCGTAGGGGTCGGCATAGCCGCGCTCGAGCGCCTGCAGCAGGTAGAATTCCTCGCCCGGCATGTAGAGGTCGCCCTCCTTCGAACGCTCGATATCGGCGATGAAATACCCGGATCCCTTGAATGAGAAGTTCAGCTCAAGATCCGGGTAACGCTTCGCAAGGATCTTCTCGATGTCCATCAGCGAAGAGCGTTGCCCGACGCCGGCGTGGAAGAGCATCTCGGTTTTCTCTTCCGCGAGGGCGAATGCGGCAACAGACAGCAGCATGGCCAGTGTCGTCAGCGTTGGAATCGGACCTCTACCGGACTGCATCGTCTTACTCCTTTCCGCGTGCTGGTTGAGACGGGTGATCGCAGTGCCGCGGAACTGCAATGCAAATGCCGTGCCAATCATGCGCGGAAGTCCACGAACCGTAGGTCTCCCGCAGCCGGAATCCCTTGGAGCAGCGGCCTTTGAAGAAGGTAGGCAAGGCCAGTGCGGGTTCACTGGGCATTGTGCCATTCCGGCACTTGCCGGCGCTCTCAACAGCACATTGTGCCACTATGGCACACTACCCAGTCTCCGCCGTTTCACGCGGACCTGAAAGCTCCAGGAGGGGATGAACAATCCGTCGGAATGCCTCCGCCGCTCCCGAAGCAGCATGAGCGCTGACGTAGGGCTCGCCCGTATCGCACGCCACGCCAATGGCCGGATCGATCGGAATCCCCCCAAGGAACGGCACACCCATCTCGTTCGCCATTTGCTCTCCCCCGCCGCGCCTGAACACTTCCGTGATGTTGCCGCAATGCGGACAGGCGAATCCGCTCATGTTCTCAATCACGCCGAGGATGGGCATGTGGAGTTGCCGGCAGAAGGTGATCGACCTGCGGACGGCGGCCAGCACCACTTCCTGGGGCGTGGCCACGACCACCGCTCCATCTGCGTTGGGGATGAGCTGGCAAACAGACAGCGGCTCGTCTCCCGTGCCGGGCGGAGCATCCACCACCAGGTAGTCCAGCTCGCCCCAGAGCACATCCTTGAGGAACTGCTTGATCACCCCCATCTTCATCGGGCCACGCCAGATCACCGCGTCGTCTTGTTCCCGGAGCAGAAACCCGATGGACATGACGCGCAGGCCGCCGAGGCTGACCGGCAGCATCTTGCCGTCCTCCGCGTGGACCGGCACTCCCTCCAGCCCAAGCATCCTCGGCACGCTTGGGCCGTGGATGTCGACATCGAGCAGGCCCACCCGCTTGCCGGCGAGCATCAGCGAAACAGCGAGATTCACCGCCACCGTGCTCTTGCCCACCCCGCCCTTGCCCGACAGCACGATGATCTTGTGCCTGATGAGGGCCATGCGGCTGTCGAGCTCCTGCTGCTCCTGATCGAGTTCCTCCTGGCTTGGTTTCCGTCCTGCCGCCTGAGGCTTTGCCCGGCGCGCCTGGCAGTCGCTCGCCGTTGCATCGGTGCAGCGCGTGGTGCAGAAGCTGGACAAGGCAGCCTTCAGTGCGTCGACGGCAAGTAGCGCACAGTGGTGGAACTCCTCCGGCAGGTTGCCGACGGCATCGAGCACATCGGCCTTGACGATTGCGGCGGCATCGCGCACCAGCTTGCCTCCCGCCAGCCTTGCGGCGACCGCACCGCAGACGAGGGAATGATCGCAGCCATCGGTGGTGAACGTAGCCTGCACGACGCGCTCGTTCTCTATCCGCAGCCAGAATTCCATCGTATCTCCGCACGGGCCGGTCAGCCGGGCATTGGCATCAGCCTCGCGGAGCGGGCCGAAGTTGGCGGGCAGAACCCGCGAGTCAGACATAAAATCATCGATAGTCATTTTTTCTCCAGATAAACACTGCCTTGATCCCTCAACATGAAAAATCGCCGCCTGTTCCGTGTGCACAGCCGAAGCGGTCTATCGCGCCGGAGACGATTGCCGTGTCCGAAAGTCCATCGTGGTCCCCATATTGCGGATCCATTGGCTGCCCTTTCCTGAATTGAGCAACGTGAGGGCCGAATGTGTGCGTCTGCCGACAGTGCGCACCTATTGTATCTTTTCGTACGGCCACGTGGCGATTCCGCCGTCCATGACGCGTACTTTGTCGAAACCTGCCGCTTTGAGGATAAGGGCAGCCTCGTAGCCGCGCAGGGAGATCTTGCAGAAGGTAACGATCTCCTTGTCCTTGGGCAGTTCATCCAAGCGGCCGCGCAGAGCTCCCAGCGGAACCAGCATGGAATGGGGCAGGCGAACCTGATCATGTTCGGCCGGGGACCGGACGTCAAGGAAAACAAAATCGCGCCCTTCGTCGAGCATGTGTTTGACCTCCATGGGCGTCACGCCATCCATGTAGCCGTCCAGCTTGTTGCGCACGACGTTGGCGGCGGTGATGATGTTGTCCATCGCCGGCGAATACGGGGGTGCGTAGCACAGGTCGGCGTTGGCCAACTGGTCGACGGTCATGCCGGCGCTGATTGCCATGGCGGCCACGTTGATGCGTTTGTCTCCCTCGCTCGCTCCCACTGCTTGGGCGCCTATGATGCGGCGGGTGCGTGCGTCGGCGATCAGTTTGAGGATCAGGTTTCTGGCTGTAGGCATGAAATGGGCGCGGTCGGGCGCCGGTGCCAGGGCGGTTACCACTTCGTAGCCTTGCTTGCGGGCATCGGCTTCGGTCAGGCCGGTGCGGGCCACACAGTAGTCGAACACCTTGCACACTGTGCTGCCCAAGACGCCGGGAAACGTGTCGTTGCCGCCACAGATGTTCACGGCGGCGACGCGCCCGTGCTTGTTGGCCGTGGAGCCCATCGGCACGTAGCATGGCTTGCCGGTGAGCAGGTCAATCGATTCGACGCAGTCGCCCGCGCCGTAGATGTCGGGATCGGACGTGCGGAGGTGGTCGTCGACATGCAGGGCCCCCGTCTGCCCGATCTCCAGCCCGGCCTTCCTGCCCAGATCAACGCATGGGCGTACTCCGATGGCCAGGATCACCATGTTGGCGGGCAGGACCGTGCCGTTGTCCGTTCTCACCCTCGCCACGTTGCCGTCGCCTTCAAACGATACGACCTTGGTGCCGGTGAGCGTGCGCACGCCGTGCGATTCCATGTGCTGCTCGACGAGCCTTGCCATTTCCCAGTCAAGGATGCGCAGTATCTGCGGCAGCATTTCGACGATGGTCACGCGGCATCCGCGCTGAACCATTGCTTCGGTTGTTTCCACGCCGATCAGCCCGCCTCCCACGATCACTACGTCGTGTGCCTTTTCCTCCGCGAGCACCGCCTTGATACCCTCGGCGTCGTGGACGCCGTGAAGTGTAAAGATATTCCCAAGGCGAACATTGGGAATCGGCGGAACGACAGGCGTTGCTCCCGTGGCGAGAACAAGCTTGTCGTAGCTGAGCCACGATTCCCTGCCCCCCTCGCTCCGCACGCGCAGCCGCTTGGCGGATCGATCTATCTCCAATGCCTCGGTCTGGTTCATCACCCGCACGTTCTTGACCTTCTGGAAAAACACGGGGTCGCGAACGGCTCCCACCGGGGTGCACATCAGATCCTTCTGCTCCTTGACGACGCCCGAGACGTAGTAGGGCAGGCCGCAGCCGGCGTAGGATATCAGCTTGCCCTTCTCGACGATCGTGACCTGGGCGTTCGGCGTCAGGCGGATGATTTTCGAGGCTACCTTGGGACCTGCGGCAACGCCGCCGACAATGACAACCTTCATAGGATCGGACACTTTGCTGTCTCCTTTGCTTACGGGACGTTCTGCCACAACTGGCAAACGCAGGGCAAACTCCGCCCCGCCGAGGTCGGCCTGTTCCACACAGACGCGGCCAGCAGCCTTCTCGACCAAGGTGCGCACAAGTGACAAGCCGAGCCCCGTTCCGGGCCTGCTTGACGATTGGGCTACCGAGGTGCGATAGAAAGGCTCAAAAATCCTTTCCCTATCCTGTTCGCCTACCCCGATTCCGGAATCGGCAACGCGTACATTCAGTTCGGCGTCCGTGCCTCTTTCAACGCGGAAGGATACCCGGCCATCCCGGGGCGTGTACTTGATCGCATTGCTTACCAGGGCCTCGAAGACCTCCAACAGTGCCGCCGCGGGGAGGGCGACATGCGCGTGCTCGACTTCGGCTTCAACAGAGAGGGAAATTCCGTGTCGGGCCGCCTCCTCCTGCCAGCGAGGGGCCGCGCGGCGGACCAGCGCAGCCACGTCGGCCGGCTCGAAAGCATCGGCCTTGCCGCTGAGGGCATTCGCGATCGCGAGGATTCGCTCTGTCGACTGTATGGCTTCGTTGCACCGGTTGATCGCCTTGCCCAGCAGCTCCTTCTGCCGTGGGGACAACGGGCCGGCAAACTCGCCGGCCAGCGCTTCCAGCAGTGAAGCAGCCGCGGCGATCGGCGACCGAAGCTGATGCGCAACCAGCGCCGCAAGCTGCACAGGTTCGAGCGGCGGCTCATCATTCCGGTGAATGCGTTCTTCTGCGGACATGAATGGCAATCAGTGGCATCTCGCCTCCCGCAGGCGATCTGCTCGTGTTGTAGGCTTCGTCTGATCGGCTACCTATGTGAGGGAAGCCCGCCTCGACTTGTCGACGGATCGGTCTGCACATGATCCGCGACGACGCAAACTGAGTCGCCGCGTCTCGCTCCAACCGCACAATTGGTTCTACCTCTTATTTCGTGCGGACCCCTTGTCTGCAGGCCGAGGTCCCCGTTTTCCAGACACGCTCATCCCCCCGCGACACGGAGCACGAGGTTGAGGATCGAGCCGGCTGCAAGTGCCGCCCCGACCATGATGCCGGTTGATCTGACAGTATCCCTCCAGCCGAGCTCCCGCAACATCACCGCGAACATTGCGACACATGGAAAGAACATCGCCAGGACGGCGCATCCGACGACGGTCTGCCTGAGATCCAAGTCAAGCGGGGCGAGCATGCCGATCGCCACATCTTTCCGCAGAAAGCCTACGACGAGTGCCGCAACCGCGTTCTCGGGCAGGCCAAGGAGCCCCTTGATGACCGGTGACGCCGCCTGTCCCGCGAGGTGAATCGCGCCCGTGGAGTAGAGGATGTTCACGAGGAGCACGCCCGCCAAAACCCACGGAACAGCCTCCCTGAGGAACCAGAGCATCCTCATCCCCAGCTTCTTCGCCAGATGGCGCAAGTACGGCATCCTGTAAGGCGGGATGTCGACGAGTATCTCCGGGCTTTGACCTTTGAGAAAGCGCCCCAGCAGGAAGCCGATGACAAGCCATGCTGCAAAGAGCGCAAGGAATATGGGCACAAGGGCACTCGCGCCGTATCGGCCGGCAAGACCGACAATCATCGAGGTCTTTGCCATGCACGGGGTGCAGACGGCGATCAGTGTCATAGCGATGAAGCGTTCGCGCCTCGTTTCCATGATCCTCGTAGCGAGAGCGCCGGGGACGTTGCAGCCGAAGCCCAGCAGGATTGGGATTACACCCATCCCATGCAGCCCCACGCGGTGCATGAAGCCGTCCAATAGCACCGCAAGGCGCGGCAGGTAGCCAGTGTCCTCGATGAAGGAAACTACGAGGTAGAACGCAAAGACGTAGGGCATGACCATTGCAAACGGCACGTAGAGGCCGGTGGTCAGCAGCCCCATGGACTCTCTGAAGCTCACGCCCCCATTCACGAGGTCGCCCACCAGAATCTGGTGCAGAAAGCCTGTGCTCCCCAGAATGGCCGAGAGACGCATCATCAGGGGACGCCACAGCCCCTCGAAGCCAGGATCAAACACATAAGCAATGAGGCCCTCCCCGGTGAAGCGCACAACCGCGAACGCCGTGAAGAGCACGGCCGCGGCGACAAGAAGGCCGGGGAATGGCCTGACGGATGCGTCCCCGAGCCTTTCCCAGAACGTGTGGTGCCGGTGAGACACCCGTTGGACGGCGCTGATGATCCGTCCGATCTCGTCCCACCTTCTGCCATCGTCGAAGACCTGTTCAGACGAACGCGCACATGCGATCTTCCCGACGAGGTCCTTGAGGCCGGTCCCCGTGACGGCCACGAGAGGCACGCACGGGACGCCGAGCATCGCCTCGAGCTTCGGCGCGTCTATCGTGATTCCCGTATGCTTCGTTTCGTCCCAGAAGTTGAGCGCCACGACGGTCGGCTTGCGGCGCGACAGCACCTGGAGCGCCAGGTTGAGGCCCCGCTCGAGCTTCGTTGCGTCGATCACGTTGACGACTACGTCGTCTCCCTTCATCTCATCGAGCATGCGGACGGCTACTTCCTCGGCTGCACAACTTGGCTCAAGCGAGTAGGTCCCCGGGACATCGACAACATCAGCTTGTTCATCGCCAACCCGCATGCAACCCTTGGTGAATTCGACCGTCGTGCCCGGGTAGTTCGATGCGATGACGTAGACGCCCGTCAACCGCGTGAAAACCACGCTCTTGCCGACGTTGGGACTGCCGACAAGAAGCACTCTACGCATCGCGGCCACCCTCTGCATTGGTTTCGAACTGGACAGCGATCTTGGACGCCATCCCGTGACCGAGCGCAAGTTGGACGTTGCCGGCCCTCACGATGACCGGTCCTCCGAAGCGCGATCCACTTACCTTGACGAGCTTCGTTCCCAGTCGTATGCCCATCGCCTGGATCCTGCGTGTGAAGCCGAAACCACCCGCAAACTGCCAGACAACACACTCCCGTCCCACCTCCATTTCTACGAGGCTCACAGTATGCATCATGTGCTGCAGTATCCTCTCGATGCCGCGGCCTCGGTCGCAATGCCTCTGTGTCCGACATAGAGACCGCGCACGCCGGCCGCCAGAATGACTGTGAAGAGAACAACCATGACCAACGTCATCATGGGACCCCGGCCGGCTTACTCCCGATCCGCGGGCATGAAAAAGTACTGTCCGGCCTGAAAGACGCGGATGACTTTTCCTGCAGAAACAAAAGCATCCAGCAGCTTCGCCACCTCACCATGGTGAACGTCGAGGCCGCACGCAACATCCTGCACCGTGCACGGGCGCCGCGCGAGAAGAGCGATGACCTCCTCCGCGCTGATAGCGTGCTCGAATGGTCCCGGCCCGCCTTCGATGGAAGCCACAACCTCGGCGGGAGGATCGAACAGCGCAGCAAGACGCTCGAGGACCTCCTTGGGCACGGGCAATGCGTAATCCTCGGCAGGCGGACGCGTGGCCGTGTTCAATTGCACGCGGTCAGGAGCGATCCGCTGCACCCACTTGGCGATCCTGCGGACCTCCAATTCCACGCTCGTCACTCCGCCGAGGAGCATCACTTCCAGCCAAACTGGCTTTCTGTAACGTTCCCGGAATGTCACGAGGCCCTCGACCATCCTGTCGAACGCGATGCCGTGATGGGGGCGGTTCACGTAGGCAAACAAGTCGGCGTCGCCTGCATCGAGGGATGGCACAACCACGTCAGCCCGCGAGAGGGCCGCCTGCACGTCGGGATCCCACAGGAGAGAACCATTTGTCAGCACGGCCACCGGCACGTCCGTCATGCTTTTCGCAGCGGCGATGATCTCGCCGATCGCGCAATGGAGCGTGGGCTCGCCCGAGCCGGAGAAGGTAACGTAGTCCGCGCGGACGTCCTCCTCCAACTTCCGGCGCAGCTCGGCGATCACCGTACGCGTGGGCACGTATTCCCTGCGCTCGATCGTTTTCGTCGTCGTGCGCCCGAGCTGGCAGTAGATGCAATCGTAGGTGCAGGTCTTCAGCGGCACAAGGTCGACGCCCAGCGACCGGCCCAACCGCCGCGACGGGACTGGGCCGAAGATGCACGTTGAGCTTCGGCGTGTCATGAGTTGCTCCTGCAGTGCCGTCCTGTATGCCGCAATAGAAGCGCCGGGCCGGGGCAGCGGGCTATGACGGGGCCCAGAGTACACGCTTGCTGCCCGCGGCCCGGCTCAACGGTCAGGCAGAGGCCACTCATCAGTGATCGCACACGTTCTTCCCCGTCTCGAGCATGCCGCTCATGTGCTTCAGTACCAGTTCTTCCGGCTGCCCGGCGGGTGCACCGACGATCACCTCAATCCCATATTGCTGAAACAAGCCCTGGGCCCTCGCGCCCATGCCGCCGGCGATGATGACCTGTGCGTGCTCCTGCGCCGCCCATGCCGGGATCACCCCCGGAGCGTGCGACGGAGGCGTCTTCCGCTCGACGTGCGTGATCGCGCCGTCCTTGGCGTCGATGAAAACGAACTCCTCGCAGTGCCCGAAGTGCAGGCACATCCGGCCGTCTGCCACGGGAATGGCATATCTCACGATGCTTTCCTTTCTTGCAGTGTTCGTGTCTTCTTCAGGACCAATGGCCCTCGACATTGCCGGCGGCGATTGGCTGCAGCTTGCCGGCCGTATACTCGCCGATTGCCTCCATGACCGTCATTCTTGCCAGCCCCGCGTAAACAGCGATCTTGCTTTCGTCGAGCACGCGGAAGGCCTTCGGGCCGCAGTTGCCGGTGAGGACCGCCTCTGCACCGGACTTGGCGACCGCTGATGCCGCTTGCACGCCGGCGCCCTGCGGGGCGTCGACTTGCTGCTTGTTCTCGATCACGTCGTATGTTCTCGCGTCGGTGTCGAAGATGATGAAAAAAGCGGCGCGGCCGAAACGAGGATCCACTTGCGACTCAAGTGAGGGGCCAGTCGACGTCACACATACTTTCATCGCATGCTCCTTATCCCCGTGTCATCGGTTGGCCGCACTTGGGGCACTTGACGCTGGTGCACGGGACACCGCGCGTGTGCGGTACGCGTTCGCCGCACGACGGGCACACGCAGAAGCCGCCCGGCCCGGCCGATTGCGGGCCGCCCCGCCCGGCGCCCCGGCCCCGCCCACCACCGCCCCCGCGGGGGCCTGTTCCGTCACCTCGTGGCATGGTTCACTCCTTTCAGTTCGTCAGTAACCTTTGCGATCACCTTGATGATCGCATCCCTTGACGCACATTGCTCACACAGCACCGGCGGCAATCCCAGCACCATAGCGTCCACGATCCCCGGGTCAAACGGGATTTCGCCGATGATCTCAACGCCCTTGCGCTCGCACAAAGCTCTGATCGCCGCCGCGGCGTCCGGATTGAGGTCGGCCTTGTTGATCACCACCCGCGTGGGAATATCGAGGAACTCCGTCAGCCGCAATGCCCGCTCGAGATCGTGCAGGGCGCTCACCGACGGCTCGGTGACGGCCACGGCCAGATCGGCCGAGACGATTGACGCATTCACCGGGCAGCCAACGCCTGGCGAGGCGTCGACCAGTATCGTTCGGGCACCGTTGCGGCCGGCTTGCTCTTCCGCCAGGCCGCGCAGCAGCGTCACCAGCTTGCCGCTCGCCTCGCCTCCCGGATACATCCTCGCATGGATGAAGTCGCCGAAGCACGACTGCGACCGGTAGGCCTCGCCGTCCACTTGCTCGACGATCCGCACCGGGTTCTCATCATCGAACTGCGTCTGCGGGCAGACCAGCAGGCACATGCCGCAGCCTTCGCAGCGGAGGGGATCCACGACAGCTTTCGGCCCCATCGCGATGGCGTCGAACCGGCACGCCTTGGCGCACACGCCGCAGCCCGAGCATCTTGCGGCGTCAATCTCCGCCACATAGGAGCTGCGGAAGTACCCCGTCGACAGGATTTCGGGCTTCATCAGCAGGTGCAGGTTGGCGGCATCCACGTCGCAGTCCACCGTGATCTTCCCCTGCATCAGTGCGGCGAATGATCCTGCAAAGGTCGTCTTGCCGGTGCCGCCCTTGCCGCTGATGATGGCTACGGTGCGCAGGCCGCCGGCCGGCTGACGGTCCTTGCACCGGCCAAACAGATCGACGGTCTCCAATCCGCCATCCGGACGACCATCACCCCCGGCTTTGATCATCCGTGATTCGCCGGAGCGCACCCGCTCCAGAATGTCGGAGAATATCCGGCGGTAATGGTCGCCGTGATCGACCAGGAGCCCTCCGGCCGAGACGATCCGGGCGATCTCGCGCGAGTAGGGGATCCGGCCGATCACGGGAATCCCCTTCTGGCGGCAGTAGCGCTCGGTCTGGTCGAAACCGAGGTCGCAGCGGTTGATGATCACGCTGTGCGGGATGCCGATGTGCTCGAGTGTCTCGACCGCCGCCTCAAGGTCGTGCAGGCCGAAGGGCGTGGGCTCGGTGACCAGGACGGCGGCGGTCGCACCCTGCACGGCCGCAATGAGGCTGCACGAGGTGCCCGGCGGGCAATCGCGGATCGCGAGAGGCCCGATCGTTACCGTCTGCGTGAGCCTCTTGATGATCTCCGCTGAGCGCACCTGCCCGATCTTCAGCAGGCCGTCGGAAAACCGGCGGCCCCCGCCGAACGTGCCGATTCGGATCTCGCCCAGCTCGTGGAACGACGGCTTGAGGGCGTTGCGGGGGCAGACTTTGTAGCACACGCCGCAGGAGTGGCACAGCTCGGGGAACACGATCAGCCGCTTGCCGGTCGACGTGATGGCGCGGAAGCGGCACTGCTCGGCGCACCTCCCGCAGCCGTCGCACGCGCCCGGCACCACAACGGGCACCTCGGCCATGACCTTCTGTGTCCGCTCGATCTGCGGCCGAACGAAGAGGTGGCAGTTGGGCTCCTCCACGTCGCAGTCGATGAGTGCGCAATCGGGCAGCATCGCGGCGAGGTTCGTGGCAACCATCGTCTTGCCGGTGCCGCCCTTGCCGCTGGCGATCGAAATGATCATTGGCTTGCTTCCACCCCGGCTTTCGCCGGACCAAAACGGTATATGTCGGGGAAGCTCGGGAGCGTCCCTGACAGACTGAACAGACCGCCGAACGTTACCGCTGAGACGATCTCGTCTTGCGTCATATGATGGTCGCCCACCGCCAGCACGCCGTCATGCTTGAGGAGGCGGTGAACATCCGTCATGGTTTGTCGCGGATCCGGCAGTGCATGAAGGACATCGTGCAGCAGCGCGACGTCGCAGCTCTGCATCGGGATGGCGCGCAGATCGCCGCCGAGGATGGCGACCACGTTGGCAAGCCCCTTTCGCCTGGCGGCCCGTTTCACGCTCCTGATCGCGGCCGGATTGATGTCCAGCGCGTAGACAGTACCGGCCGGGCCGGTGAGCTCCGCGGCCGCCATGGAGAACGAGCCGGGGCCGCAGCCGAGGTCGAGGACGGTCATCCCCGGGCGTACGCCAATCTCATCCAGTATCTTTGCCGGCGGGCGCGACGCATCGCGCACCTTGAATCGCGCAGCCATCAATCTGAACGACATCCTCCCCTGCATGCGAACGCCGCGTTTCCGCTGTTTCACGAATCCCCCTGGAGCTGCTCCACGCGGCCTTTCGGCTGCGGGAAGCGGGTGCGCGGCCCCGTGCCGCGCACCCGCGCCAGCCGCCTTGCCGGTCAGGTTTTCTTCGCCGCAAGCTCCTCGATCTGCTTGCGGATGTCCGTCAGGGCCCCTTCGAAGTACTCGGCTTGGGCCTTCAGGGCTTCGAGCTGCTGTTCCCGCGTGGGCGGTGCAAACGCAGCGGCATACGGCGCCCCGTAAGGCGTCATCCCCATGATCGCGCGCTGACGGCCGGTCATCCCCGTCGCGTAGAACCAGTTCCTGAACCCGCGGCCCATGCCGCGGCCCCAGCCGCCCCGGCCTCTCCCGAAGCCGCGGCCGGGCACGGGATTCGTGTATCCCGGAACGTCATAGCCGGCGCAGAAACCTGCGGCTCGGCCAGTCATCGGACCCATTCCCATCGGGCCTGTGCCATCTCCACCAGGCATAATCAACTCCTTTCTCTATGTGCTGCAATGGCCCCGCCACCCTTACTTGGGGCATTTCTTGAGAACCATGAACCAGTCGAGGACTTTTGTGTCGGATGCCGGCTTCCCCACGCGCCTTCGGAGCCTCCCAGGAGACCTCACGTTGCCCCCCGCTGCCCCCAGGGCGGGCCGCATTGCCCGCGGCGGCGTCGGCCCCAGCCGCCGGAAACGCACGCTCCGGGCGCCAGACTGTTCGCTGCATAGGCGCGCAGCGCCGCATCCGCCTCCCCGACGACGCCTCGAATCAGCGTGATGCCGCGATCCAGAAGCATTGCCTCGTGCTGACAATTGATCCCGCCGCATATCAGCGTGCTCACGCCCAGCTCGGCCAGATGCCCAGCCATCTGGTGGGGCGACATCTGCGAGCATGGTAGCACGTGCCTTGCGGCAACGTTGCCGTTCGCGATCTCAACAATCAGAATCTCGCCGGCACAGCCGAACCTGGGCGAGACCCGTGATCCGAATAGCGGCACTGCAACCTTCATTCGCGCTCCTCGTACTTCTTAACAGCAAATGCCGTGCCAAATGAAGCACACTATTCGGAATGACATCTTGAAGTGGTTGACGGCAAAGGACTTGCAGATGATGAAAGAATGCTGTCGGGAGAACCACCAGATGACATGAAGTATCAGATATGCGACATTGAGATGAAACAGTTGCAGGAACGCAACGCGTCGTGGAGGCGATCCGTCTATCCGCAAGCCCCAGGCAAGCCTCAGTCCTCCGGAGCAATCCCGTGTTTGCGCAACTTGCGCCACAGCGTGGCACGCGACACGCCCAAGTGGCGAGCCGTGGCCACCTTGTTGCCGCGGAATTGCCTCAGAGCTTCGCGGATGGCATGAGCTTCGGCTGATGCCAGCGGCTCCGCCTCCGCAGCGGACTTGCCGCTCGACGACAGCAGCTCGGGCGGAAGATGCTCCGGCAGAATCGCTCCGCTCTTGCACAGCACGAACGCGTGCTCGATGATGTTCTCAAGCTCGCGTACGTTGCCGGGGAAGTCGTGCCGCATCAGGATGTCCATCACCGCGTCGCTCACGCCGCTGATCTCGCGGCCGCGGCGGGCGTTGAACCGGCGGATGAAATGGTCAACCAGCAGCGGGATGTCTTCGCGCCGCTGCACCAGCGGCGGCAGCTCGATCTTCACCACGTTGATGCGGTAGAAGAGGTCGCCCCGGAACAGCTTGTTCTTCACCAGTTCGGTTAGGTCGCGGTTGGAAGCGGCGATCACGCGCACGTCGGCCTTGTTCGGCTTCGTTGTGCCGAGCGGCTCGTATTCGCGCTCCTGCAACACGCGCAGCAGCTTCACCTGCATTGCGAGCGAGAGGTCGCCGATCTCGTCGAGGAAGAGCGTGCCGTCTTCGGCCGCCGCAAACCTTCCCGGCTTGTCCCTGTCGGCACCGGTGAATGCGCCCTTCACGTGGCCGAACAACTCCGACTCCAGCAGCGAGTCGGGCAGCGCCCCGCAGTTGACCGCCACGAACGGCCCCTCCGCCCGCGGACTGAGATGATGAATCGCCTTCGCAAACAGCTCCTTGCCCGAGCCGCTCGGCCCCTGGATCAGCACCGTGCTGCCGCTCTCCGCAATGTCGGGCAAGATGCTGAAGATGGACCGGATGCGGTGGTTCTTGCTGACGATGTCGTGGAAGGTGTAGCGGTCGTCGAGTTCCTTGCGAAGCTCCTCGATCACGGAGAGGTCGCGGAAGGTCTCCACGCCGCCGATCATCCTGCCGGCCTTGTCGCGCAGCACGGCGGTCGAGATACTGATCGGCAGCTCGCGGTTGTCCTTCGTGAGGATGGTCACGGGCAAGTTCACGACCTGTTTGCCGGTGTCGATCGTGCGCTTGAGGGCGCAGGCCTGCTGGCAGATGCTCGCCCGGAAAACATCGAAGCAGAACTGCCCGATCGCCTCCGTCTTCGTGAAGCCGGTGATCTTCTCCGCGGCGCGGTTGAACGACGTGATCCGCCCCTCGCGGTCGATGGTGAACACGCCGTCCGCGATGCTGTCGAGGATGATTGCGGTGTGATCCGTTGGTTTCATGGTCCTCTCCAGTACCATTTTACCGAGAAGAGGGCGCCAGTTCAACCGTTATCCTTGCATTGCAGCGCGGCCGAAGGCTGATTGGCCGGGGAAAAGGGACTTGACACGCAAGGGGCATGGTGCTACAATTGTCACAAACGTAGCACGACTTGGTACGGATGAAAAAGGAATTGTTGTCGGATGCTTGACGGATCACAACAATCGGGGCGGCCGAGGAGCGCCGTGACCATTGTCGAACTCCTGGTTTGCATCGCGGTCGTGGCCGGCCTGGGCGCCATGCTGGTGCCCGTGCTGACAAGCACGCGGGAAGAGGCCCGCCGGACCATGTGCGTGTCGAACCTCCGTCAGATCGGCATCGCGTTGCTCATGTACGCCGACGCCAACGACTCCTTCTTTCCGCTCGAGGATCAGTGCGGCAACCCGCAGCGACGACTGGTCGAGGGGCTCGTGCCGAGTTACCTCGACACGATGGACGTCTTCTACTGCCCGAGCGCGGCAGACATGGAGGCCTACGCTCAAAGCAACGCGTACGGCGGCCCAGGCGGCGACTCGGTGATCGACACGCCCGAGAACAGGCAGCGGCGCTACATCACCTACCGCTACTTCTCCGTTGAGCGCCGCGACACGCGCATGCCGCTTCCCCTCACACTGTCGGAGTACCCCCATATTCTTGACAGCACCTGCCCGAGCAGCCGGTGGATAATGAGCGATTGGGTCCGTCCGGACGTGCCGGAATTCCCTCACCGACAGAAAGGCGGATGGGGCGGGGGCAGGAATGTCCTGTTCGTTGACGGCAGCGTGCGTTTTGTGACACACCGGACACCTCAGGCTTTCACGGATCGCCAATGAGCAAACAGGGATTGTCGGGAACCCGCCGGCTGATGCTGGCGATCGCAGGGGGCGTTGCCGCCGCGGCGGTCGGCCAGTTCCTGGGGCGGTCGATGCGGCTCGGACTGGGCGTGCCGATGTTGGGGTCCCTGGTTGCCGCACTGCCCCGCACCATCATCCTCGCCGTGGTCGCGGCGAGGGCGGACCGATTCGGCACGCTCGGCATCGCCGGTTTTGCGGAGGGAGCCGTTGCCATCAGCTTGGGAGCGCCGTTCCCGCTGCCCTTGCTCACCGCCACGCTCTCGGGTTTCGCGGGGGACTTGGCATGGGCTGTGCTGCCCACGAAACCGGACTGGCTGCGGCTTCTGCCGACGGGTGCGTCGCTGTGCGGTGCGCGGCTGTTGGCGGCACTGGCGTTCCTGACGCTTGTGCGCGCCCCGGTACAGAGTGCTATGGCCGTGGTGTGGGCTATCGTGGCCGCCAATCTGGTGTTGGGCGCCGTCGCCGGAATCGTGGCGGCTGCCGTCGTAAGAGAACTCAAACGCGCAGGAGTAATAGAATGACTCTCACCAGCGTCAATGCCCTCGAAGAGACGGAGTTCGTGGTGAAGCCGGTCGGGCACGTGCGATCCGAGTACATCGAGCCGAGGGATGTTCGGCACACGCATACGGCGTGGACAGCCGACACCTCCCGGATCCAGGTCGCGCCGGATTACGCGAAGCTGCTGGGAGGGTTGACGGGCTACTCGCACATCATCGTCCTCTTCTGGGTCCACAAGGCGAACGAATGGAAAATGCCGAAAGGCCACGGCCGGCCGGCCGGCGTGAAGGTCTTCGCCACGCGGATGCCTCGCCGGCCCAACCCGATCGGCCTCTCCGTGGTTGAGCTGCTCGGGTTCTCAACGCGAACGGGCGAGGTGGTCGTCAAGGGGCTCGACGCGCTCGACGGCACGCCGGTGCTCGACATCAAGCCGTACATTCCAGATTTCGATAGTTGCCCGACGGCGACCATACCTCCCTGGGTGGCCGAGCATCTCAATAGCCACTTCCACGGCGGCGATGACCACCGCCACTGAGGCAGGGGAAACAGATGGCGGGACAACGTGTCCCGAATCCGGCATAGAGGATCTTGCATGGAGATTCACGATGAGAGAACGTGTGCTGATTCCGTCCGTCCTGCTGTTGGTGTTCGCATGCTCAACGAGTGCGCTGTGCGAGCCGGTGACCTTCACGCTGCTGACGCACGCTGACAACTTCAAATTGCTTCCCCAGCCCAAGGGGCTGACCGGCACGTCAGGGGATCATATCCTCCGCACGCCCGACGATGTCACCGATCCGACCTTCAACCCCAGCGGCTGCTTCAGCTTCAACTTCATGAACCCCGTAGGCGTGCTGGAGCCGGACTATCCGCCGGGATATGTCGAAGGCATCCACTCGATGACCGGCTCGCTCGTGCTCGATGTGGACCTGAGAGGCGGCGGCCCCGTGACGGTGACATCGATGGCCCTCGATGGCTTCGTTTCCACCGGCAAGCCCACCGCCAAGCAGCGGCTGGTGAAGCCCGGGGACGCGGCCGCCAACGGCACCTGCGGCCCCATAGACGGCCTGCCCAATACCGGCACCTTCACCGCCTCCCCCAACGCCAACTGGGCGTTCACCGTGACGGTCGACTGGTACTACGACACACCATACGCCGGCGCCGGCACGATCGACATGACCTTCGACAACTACTCGGTCACCGGCTTCATCATCCCCGTCAGCTTCCTGAACCAGGCCGGGATGGGCGGGGTGACCTTGAGCGATCCGCTCGGCTACTTCGGCGGCACCTCGGTCAACTTCGAGAACTGGCTCCTGGAGCAGGTGGTTCCAAGGCTGCCCGCCCAGGCAACGTACATCCTCTTTGCGCAAGCCGAGGCGCACCCCGCGTGGGCCAATCCCGACATGGGGATGACCGCGGAGGGCATCGTCGCGCAGACGATCATAGCCTGCACCACCAAGGCGCTGCTGGCCGGCGACGTGAATGAAGACTGCAGAGTCGACATCCTCGACCTCATCGGCATCCGCAATCGCCTCGGGGCGGATCCCGTCAGCAGCCCGGGGGCCGCGGCGTGCGACGTTACTCTTGACGGGAAGATCAACATCCTCGATCTGCTCGCCGTCCGGAACAAGCTCGGCACGAGGTGCCAGTAGGCGTCGATGCATGCCGATCCTCAAGACTGCGATATCGGTGGGACCGCGAACAAGCTTGACCCCAGGGCGAAGCTGGTGATGGTGCTGTGCCTCTACGCGGGGGCGTGCGCGGCTGACGGAACCTGGCGGCTGGGAATCGTGCTCGCGGCTGCCGCGTCCTGGTCTTTGAGCGTCTCGCCAGGCGGGCGCGCCCGCGCGGGCACGGCGGCGGCCATGGTCCTCGGCTCCGTGTCTCTGCTCTGCATGCACTATTGCCGGCAATGGCCGGCTGCCGTGGCAGAGCCCGCGGCCCGCGCCTGCATCATCCTGCTGGGCGGGCGCGCCTTCTCCCGGTCGACCGCCATGGGCGAATTGGCCGCTGCCCTGCAGCAGGCGCGCTGTCCCCGTTCCCTCTTGCTCGTGCTCCTGATCAGCCAGGTGGCCGTCGGCTGCGTGCGACAGGAGATCAGCCAGGCGTGGGACGCTGCCCGGGCACGTGCTTCCTGTCTCGGCACGTCATGCTCGCCCGTGTCCCTTGCCGCGATGACATGGTGGGCGACGGTTTCGTTCTGTGCCCGGCTGTTGCGGCGGGCAGACGCGATGGCGGCCGCCGTTGAGCTGCGCGGCTTCTCAAGACCTGGCGTGCGCACATCATTGCGGAGGCCGCGCCTCTGCTTGGTTGACTGGTGCGTGGCAACCGCGTGTTGCGTGGCGGCCGCGCTCCTGCTCCGGACGCATTAGTGGATGCTATCCTGAAAACGGAGCGGCTGTCGTGCAGGCGCGGCCCCGAAGGCCGTGAGGCGCTGCACGACGTTTGCCTGACGGTCCGGCCCGGCGAATTCGTGCTTCTCGCCGGCAAGAGCGGCTGCGGCAAATCCACGCTTGTCCATTGTGCCTGCGGCTTGATCCCCCGCATCTTCCCGGGCCAGCTACGTGGCAAGATAGAACTGCACGGCCGCCCGATGGATGCCCTTGCGACGTGGGAAATCGCCGAGCGCGCGGGGCTTGTGTTCCAGGACCCTGACCACCAGTTGTTCGCGTCGATCGTCGAAGACGAGGTTGCGTTCGGTCCGGAGAACCTTGCTCTGCCGCAGGCAGAGGTGGCCTGTCGAGTCGAGGATGCCCTGAAGCTCAACGGCCTGTTGGGTCTGCGGCACCGGCCGACAGCAACGCTGTCCTTCGGGCAGAAGCGGAGGGTCGGCATCGCGGGCGTCGTCGCGCTCGGGCCGCGGCTCTTTCTGCTGGATGAGCCCGCGTCCGTTCTCGACGATGACTCGGCTCGGTCGATCATCGCAGACATCGCTCGCATTGCGGCCAACGCCGGCGGTGCCGTCCTCGTGGCCGAGCACAGGTTGGGCTATGTTCTCGAACACGCGACGCGCCTCGTCGTGCTGGAACGGGGCGCGATTGTCTACGACGGCAGCCCGAGAGCGGCACTGGACCGCGGCTTCTGCGTCCAGCACGGCCTGCGAGTACCCGCATGCGGGTCTCCGAAAGAGCCTCGGCCTTGCGCGCAGGCGGCGGAGCACGTTCTGCAGGCGCGAGGCGTCTGCTTCGCCTACGCCGGCCGCAGATCACCTGCCGACGAGCCGCGCGTGCTCACGGATATCGATCTGGACGTCGCCGCGTCGGCCGCCACGGTGATTGGCGGCCCCAACGGCTCTGGCAAGACCACGCTGCTGAAGATCCTCGCCGGCCTGCTGCGGCCGACATCCGGGACCGTCCGCCGGTGCGAGAACAATCCTGCCTGCGCCTCGAACGCTGAACGGCACAGCCGGGGCAGCGGAACTGCCTACATCGGCCATCAACCCGCATACCTCTTTCGCTGCAGCCAAGTCGCCAGAGAACTCGGCTCGTGGCTGGCACCGCACGCCCGCCAAGGCTCCGCTGCATCGCACCTGATCGAGTTGCTGGACCTCGGGCGTGTGCTCACTCGACATCCCCTGGCTCTCAGCGAAGGCGAGAGCCGGCGGCTTGCGATTGCCGCCGCCATCGCCGCACAGCCGCGAGTTCTCCTCATCGACGAGCCGTCGGTGGGCTTTGACGGGTACCATCTCGATTGCCTCTTGGAGGCATTGGATCGTTACGTTGCTGGCGGCGGAGCGCTCGTCGTTGCCTCGAACGATCCCGACTTGCTGTGCCGGATGCCGTGCGGCACGAAAGCCCTGTCGGCCGTGAACAGCACCTGGTCGATCATGATGCCGTCCTCGAGGCTCAGGAGGATCATCTCGACCGGCCCGCCGGGCAGGCTCACCTGCTGCGACGAGCCCACCCAGTGCCACTGCTTGAAAAGCTCGTCGCTGATCTTGATGTGCGCCTCTCCGATGACGCAGCCGATCGAGTTCGAGCAGCCGTCGGTCCAGTGCGCGCGGACCCAGATAGTGTAGCTGCCGGCGGGGATGGCCGGGAGGCTGTATGCGGCGGTGCCGTTCTCCTTGCCTGCGCCCAGCGGCACGGCGAGGACGCGGTTGCCGGAGGCGTCGTTGGCGTCCTGTACGACCATTACGCCGTCGGGGGCGCGGCTGGTGGCCTCGGCCTCGATCAGCCAGTAGGCGGCCTGGGCGCCGCGGCCCGCTTCGATAACCTCGAGGCCGCGCCCGGCGGGGTCCTCCTGCTGCCGATGGCCCAGAGCGGCCGCCGCGAAGCAGATGGCGGCCACGACGCCAACGACCGCTGTCCGGTAGGCGAACACGCCGCGCGAGGCCGGCCGCGGCAGCGCCGTGCCGGCCAACCCCGCTGCGCACGCCGCGGCCATCGCTGTATTCCGCGTGAAGACGACGGTGAAGGCGCCGCCCAGCAGCAGCGCCAGTGCCGCGCCTGCGGCCGGGGCTGCGGCGGGATCCTTGCGGGCTGCCAGGGCCGACTGCACTGCGAGGCCGCCCACGAGCACCGCGAGCAGCAGGGCCGCCGGCAGGCCGCTCTCGACCGCGATCACGGCGTAGGTCGAATTCGTGTCCGGCACGATCTTGTAGTCGTCGGGGTCGGGGAAGCTTGTGAAAAAGCCGTGGATGACGTCCTTGTAGCGGCCGAGGCCGTGGCCGATGATGGGCGAGTCCGCTACGGCGCTCGGCAGGGCCTTGTATTCGAGGTAGAGGCGCTTGAGGTTGCCGGTGGCGGCGCGGCGGGGAGCGAGCGTGTCCCACGTGGACGGCCCGGCGATCGCGAGCCCGGCGATCAGCGGGACAGCGACGAGCGCGGCCTCCCACGGGCGCCGCTCCTTGCGCAGAGCCAGCGTCAGCACCGCGCCGGCGATGCCGCAGAGCAGCAGGCCCCCGTTGCGGAGGGCGAGGGCGTCGAGGAGGACGGCGAGGGGCACGAGCGCGAGCCCGAGCTTCAGCCCGAGGAGCCGGTCGACGAGGAACGGCAGCGACACGGCGGCGATGAAGGCGAGGCGCGCGTCGCTGAGCGGGAGCGGCGCGCCCGCGCAACGTGCGGCAGCCGCAGCGGCCGCGGCGGCAACCCCGAGGACGGCCAGCGCGGTGCCGGCCATCCGGCGGGCGGCGGGGCTCAGCGATTCGATCACCACCCACGCCGCGCCGAACGCGGCGAGGACCTTGACCGCCTGCCGGGCGCCCGCGGCGAAGTGCTGCGGCGGCAGCGGCATCATGCCGAAGCAGAACGTGGCGAGGAACGCCGCCTGCAGCCACGCGGGGGCACGGAAACTGGCACGGCCGGCCGCGAGGACCACGGCGAGCGCTGCGAGCGTGACCATCGACAGGGGCACGCCCTGCACGGCCACGCCGGCGGCGTCGGTGACGAGGAGCGCGGCCACGAGCGCCGCGGCGGCGCTGTCGGCCGGCTTCACTGCTTGACTGCTGGTTTCCATCTGGGTTTGCCTGCGACGTAGGTGGCGCCCGCGTGGTTTCCGCCGAAGCCCGCCATCAAGTAGCCGGTGTTGCTGCTGTTGCCGATGGTGAGGGCGATCCTCCTCACGCCCACGGTGCCCACGCCCTTGGCGGCGAGGAGCTTGCCGAGGTTGATGCGGAGCAGGCCGTCCTTGGGCAGCGCCTCGGCGAGGACCACAGGCTCGATGGCCGGCGCCTGGATCAGGGGCCGGCCGAAGGGGAAGGCTGCGTCGGCCGAAGGCACGAGGAGGAATTCCATGTCGCCGCGCGGCGCCGTGATCGGGACCAGCCACGGCCGGCCGTCAACCTCGATGTGGAGGTTGACCTTC
>Ga0172365_10000792_pt1 | contig 22060 bp, 16 predicted proteins | sample LakKivSesite48cm_FD_114535 | JGI IMG/M metagenome (GOLD analysis project Ga0172365, IMG submission 114535) | Sediment microbial communities from Lake Kivu, Rwanda - Sediment site 48cm | ecosystem: Environmental > Aquatic > Freshwater > Lake > Sediment | place: Rwanda: Western Province, Lake... | reverse complement strand
TGCCACTTTAGTGGCAGGCCACAGGCTCTAGAACATGGATGTCAACAAAGCCGGAGGTGGTTAAGACTCCCTTTTGGATGTCATTCTGAACGAAGTGAAGAATCTCGTACGCAAGATTACCCACAGGCGTGGCCGCAGTCAGGATGCTGGGGCATTGAGCAGAGGGTCGAGGTCGCGGGGGACCATCTCTTCCACGTAATCCAGCCACCGAAAGTGATTCAGGGCGCGCTTGAGCAATTCCTGCGCGCCGGACCGCCGCGCTTGATCGAGGTACCGCGCCGCGTGGCAGATGTGGTGGGCGCGGTGCACGGCGAGCATATTCTGCCGCTCCTGCGTCGTGAAAGGCCGAAACCGCTCGTACTCCTCGAGGAACTCCTTCGTCGCCCGGAGGTTCAGGTGCGAGGCCTTGCCTTCCGTATTGAGATGGGAGAGGTGTTCGCAGAAGATCGGCGGCAAGTCCATCGCCAGGGGACCGATGCCGATGTCAAGCGTGTCGAGGAAGGCGATCTCGCCGGTGGCGCGGGTGAGGGTGTGGGCGATGCCGAGTTCGGTATGGAGAATCCCCAGCGGAAACCCGGCGAAAGGGGGCAACTCCCGGAGCAGAGCAAGCGACCTGCGCGCGTACTCCGCAAGCTCTCCGACAGGCGAGGCCGCGAGGAAGGCGTTCAGTTGCCGCTCAGCGTCCGGCACGGAGCGGCGCGGGCAGAAATACGAACGCTGGGCGAACTCCGGCACCGGCAGCGTATGCAGCCGCCCAACCGCCCGACCGAACACCTTCCAATCCCCGACGCCGACCGCCCCGTCCACGTACTCGAAGACCGTGAGCACGCCGTCCTCTTCGTCGAGGCACACCGATCCATCGCGCAGAGGCTGCAATTGCACGATGGCCGCGCCCTGACCAGAGGCCCAGTGGCTCAGCCGGAGGGAGTTCACCACCGTATCGCGCTCGTGCGGGTCGCCGAACCACTTGATCATGATCGGCCCGTTCCGCGTATTCATCCACCACGTGCGGCGATACGGGTCGTCGCGCACCTGCCTGCACACGCAGGGACCACGTACCCCCCAATGCTCCTGTATCCGTTCCTCTAACGATTGCAGTGCTTTCCCCCGTTCCCTTCAGCGGAGCGGTCTCTACAGTCCGAGCCGTACACGGCACAACGGCCTCAGCGTCCTCTGAAGCCCCTCCCTTGCGCTGCCGGGTGTAAACTCGGAGCAAAATTCCCCCCACATCAGGGTATCGCTTCGTGAGCCGCACGTCAATAACCCAGGCTTGCCTCCTTCCGCGCTGCTCGGCGCGGGCAATAGCGTGGCGAACTACCTCCCCGTGCGGAACTCTCTGGCGATGCTCGAGGAGGGACGCAGGTTCCGCCTGGAGCGGCGCAACGCTCTCGCTACCACCCCTGATAACACAGGCGGAACGGGACCGTATCTTCCATCCGCAGGAACGCAGGCGTCGTCTCGACGATGCGCCAGCCTGCCCGCGTGCGCCGCCAGACCATGCGCAGGTTGTTCGGGCGGCCCCAGGGGTGCATGAACATGTCGCTCGGCTCCATCTCAGGCCCACTGCCCGCCCACATCGCGACGACCGTATCCACTTCCGCCCGATCCGGCGTCACGTTCCCCCACTTTCGGACCAATAGCCGCACGACCGGATTCTCCCACGCCGGAATGCAGCCCCATTCCTTGGCAAGCGATTCGTGTTGATCTTTGAGATACCGCCAGAAGATCGACCGGAAGGCCACGCCGACCGACTCCGCCGTGCGCCCGTCGGCTTCCCGGTAGTCGGCGTCGTAGAAGCTCAGGATGCGTTCCACGTCCTCCGCTTCGATTGCCTCCTTCCACGCGACCATCGCCTCCATCACCGCCCTCTTGATCCCTTTCGAGGGATCGTCCTCCGCGACGACCGGCGAGGCGAGGTCTTCCACGAGCGTGCATTCCGCACACCGCGCTTCGGACGCCAGCACCTCCGGCCTCGGCGTGCGGAGTGCCTCGGCGAAGCGCGGGCGATCTTCTTCGCGCCCCGCAAGGCTCACCCAGAGGCTGTGGCGGCTTTCGCGGTTCGAGAAGACGAGGAAGTCGTGCAGGTGAAGTGTGCCCTCGATGACCTCTTTCGCCGACGTGATCGCGGAGACGGCGTGCGCGTCGCTTTCGAGGACATCGTTCAGGACGTAGCGCGTCTCTGGGATCGGCGTGTCGGTGAGGCACGTCTCCCGGCCATCGCGCACGCGCCAGACGCGGTATCCCTCGTCGCCGGGGTGCGCCTGCCAGGTCAGCACCGGCCTGCCGCCTTCAAGGCTGATCGCTGCTCCCGTCGGACGGCGCGGCACGGCAAGCTTCACCGACTCCGGCACGAACCAGTTCTCGTGCGAATTGGCCGCGAGGATGAGCGGCCCGACGACCTGGCTCCACGCTTCGCCCCGGTCAACCGGCGGGAAGTGCTCGTTCAGAAGCTCCTTCGCCTGTTCCACGCTCACGAGGTCGCCGGGGCGGATGATCCGCCTGAACTCATCGAGCACCGTCTGCGGCGTCTTCGTCGGCAGCGCGGGTATCCACCCGTAGCGCGGGCTGTTGGGGATCATCTCGGCCTCGCGTGCGCGGTCGTAGACGCCGCACGTCGCACGGATGAGCCTGCCTTCCCTATGATCGAAATCGAGATCGTCGAGGACCTTGTGGAAGTCCATCGGCCTCCGGCAGCGCGGCAGGTGATATGCGACGGGCATGGAGGCGATCACCTCCTCCCGCGTCGGGATGAGCCGCTCCTTCACGAGCCGCTTGAGCGTCGGGACGATCCACTCGTCGAACCGCCACGCGCCCGTCGTGCCCTTCCACACGTCGCGGGGTGGCTCGATGGCATAGGCGCACGCCCCCGCGCTTGCGGCGAGCAGGAACATGATCGCGTAGACCTCGCCGGGCATCTCCGTCGTGCCGGGGTAGTAGGTTCCGGGGGCATTATATCCGGCGTCGTGCCAGTACCACGACTGCCCCTCGACGCCCCATTGCGCCGTCGCCCCGGAAAGCCAGAGACCCATCGCGCCGAGGTGGTCAGTGAGCTTGGCGAACTCGCAGTTCATCTCGTGCATGGGGATGACGTTCTCCCGGTGTTCGCAGATCGCGTCGAAGAGCGCCTCGTTGTCGCCGGAACAGCCGATGGCGAGGTAGTTCTCGCGCATGAGCTGCCAGTTCATGAACAAGCCGTATTCCCCGGCAAGGCGGATGACGTCACGCGCATACCGTGCGTTGCGCCCCATCGTGTACTCCGGCCCGGCGGGCTGATCGGCGAACGTGCGCTGGCTGGCCTCGGCGATCTCCAAACCGACGATGCACGAGTATTTGTCAACGAAGCGGCGCATCGTCTCCATCGGCATCGTATCGCGCCGGTCGCCGTTGTCGCCCTGCACCTGGAGCGTGATGGGGATGCCCGCGTCCTGAGCGTACGAAAGGTCCACCCTGGCGCGCTCGAAGCCGTCGGCGCGCGCGCCTCCGATCTGCACCGTCGCGTACGGCCTGATGTCGTCGTCGAGCGCCTCCCAGAGCCTCACCAACTGACGGCCCTCGTCTTCGTAGCTCGAACCGGGGTTCACCATGAGGGTGAGAAGCGGGTGGGTGGGCGAGATGGTGACCTTGAGTGGCGTTTTCATGTGCGGATTCCTGTGGTTGAAGCGTTTGACATTCGCGCCCGCATCGAACCTACGCGCCCGTGCCTGCGGGAGACAGCACCACCTTCTCAATATCGGGCATGAGGTAACCCCACTTCAGTTCGTGCGGTCTGAGCGTCAGGCGCACCCTGCCCGACGGAAGACGCAGCGTCCCCAGCTTCACCTCCGCCACCGCATCGAGGCCACCGGTGAGGGGCGCGACGGCGGTCAACTCCTGCGCGCCGAGGATCACTTTCACGACCGCCCCGGCGTGCGTTTCCGGTGCGCCGAGGAAGACCGAGACCGCGTAGTCGCCCTGCTTCGGCGAGTCGAGGTCCCAGTGCGCCGCGTGGTCGGGGACCATCCAGTGGGTGATGAAGGACGTGCCCGTCTTCTCGCTCTTCCGAACGCGGAGGCGGCTGCCTTTCACGCCATACCCTTCGAGCGCCGCCTGTTCGGGGAGCAGCGTCGTCGCGCCGGAGGTGCTCACGCTCACCGTCGGCGGGCTGATGACCTGCGGCTGAGGCGGCATGAGCAGCTTCGGCAGCCGGGCAAGGCTCACCCTCACGACGTTCACCGACGGATCGGGCGGAATGCCGGGCAGCCCGCGCAGTTCCACGCCGTCAGCCGTCCCCACGACGGAAAGCTGCGAAGCGTCGGAGAGCAGCGTCGCCCCCGCGATGTCCTGCGGCGCGATCTCCGGCAGCCTGACGCGGTTTGTCTTCGGCCAGTCGAGCAGGTGCAGGAAGAGGGCGCGTGCGCTCTGCGTGCATCGCAGCGTCTCGTCGCTGAGCTTCGGCCCGGCCTCCGTGCCGTAGATGCTCTCGCCGTACCGCGCAAGCCACGCCCCCACGAGGCGCATCGTCCTCGCCTGGTCTTCCGGGATCGTGCCATCGGGCTTCGGCCCCACGTTGAGGAGGTAGTTTCCCCCGGCGGCGGCCATCTTCACGAGGCTCCTCACGAGGTGTGGGATCGAATACGTCGCCGTATCGCCCTGATAGCCCCACGAGGTCGGGCTGATGGACTCGCACGCCTCGAACATGTAGCCCCGGAGGTCGTCGGGCAGCGAACGCTCCGGGGTGAAGAAGTCGCCCCACCGCGCCCGGTCGTTCACCACCGCGTGAGGCTGGTAGTGCTTGATCATCTCGTAGACGCGCCTGCCCTGCCAGGCCTCTTCGCTCTTGTGCGAGCCGTCGAACCAGATGCCGTCAATCCGCCCGTAGTTCGCGCAAAGCTCGCGCACCTGGCCGTGAAAGTACTCGACGTACGTCGGCCAGTCGGGCTGGTCGGTCGCGGGCGGGTCTGGCAGGTCCTTGAACGCGCCCCGGTGGTGCACGAAGTTCGGGTGATGCCAGTCCGGCTGCGAGTAGTAGAAGATGATCCGCATCCCGTGTCGGCGGCACGCCTCCGCGAGTTCGCCGATGAGGTCGCGCCCAAACGGGGTGTTCGTGATCTTGAAGTCGGTCAGGGCGGAGTCGAAGAGGCAGAACCCGTCGTGGTGCTTGGCCGTGACGGTGAGGTAGCGCGCCCCGGCCTCTTTGGCGAGCGTCGCCCACTCGTCGGCGTCGAACCTTTCGGGGTTGAACTGCTCCCTGAGCGTTTCGTATTCCGAGCGCGGGATGTGCTCGTGGTACATGACCCATTCGCCGCGCCCCAAAAGCGCGTAGAGGCCGAAGTGGACGAACATCCCGAAGCGGCATTCGTGGAACCACCGCAGTTCGTCGGGTATCCCCGGTCGGACGATCATGAGAACGCACTCCTCCCCGTTGCGGTTCGGGACATCGTATGCGCGGCGGCTGGCGCACCCCTGAATGTGCAGCCGATTTGACCCCGAATCAATCCGGCGCGCAGACGCTCCTTCCAGGACGCCCGTCTCCGGATGGGCGCTGAGGCCAGTAGTACGAAATTTTCACGCAAGGCCAGAATTCGTTATTATTCGAGTGACATTTCCTCGTGATGTATGATCTGGAGGTAGGAAGTTGTCCAAGCCTTTGCCACTGGACGATTTTCGAGCAGTTCGGATGGTCCTTGAGCCGGACGATTTCGCCTTGAGTTCTGGAGAGGAACCACCACCATCCGACCTCGTTGATGAGAAGACCTGGCGTGGCATTACGGTGTTGCCTGATGATGTCAGTATCCGTACATCTAACCATCACGGTAGTTTGCTGAAAACCTTGCATGACTTGTGGGGAGCTTGGGTAGAAGCCGTCGGATGGGATCAAGACCCGCTCTACGACACCATGCTCGACGCTACGGATGAGTTCCAGGCTGCGACGTTCAATGCTTTGCACGGCTATTATCGCCAAGCGATTGGCTGCCTTCGCAATGCACTAGAGCAAGTAACCATCGGAACATACTGTCAGCTCTGTGGTAAGGCGACCAAGTTTGCACAGTGGCGGGCTGGGCAAGCCCAGATATCTTTTGGACAAGCTTGCGACGGTCTAGCTGGAACAGCCTCTGTTCGACCATTGAACGCGCACCTCCAGACTATGCTGAGCGACAGCATCTTCGACCAGAAGGCCCAGACAAGTTCAGGAGGGTGGGCACGTCGGCTATACTCCGAGTTAAGCGAGTACTCCCATGCCCGTCCTGGTTTCACGAACTCTGACATGTGGGCGAGCAATGGGCCAGTCTACGCGTATGAAGCCTTCGTGTCAACTGCTAAAATGCACCTGCAAGCATCTGCGCTTTGCTTCATTCTGGTCAAGCTAGGCAGGCCTAGCTTTAGCTTACCCCAAGAGGCTTTGCAGGTGTTTGGGTCAGCCAGAGTACCGGAAATAGCCCGTGTTACCTATGAGCATCTCTTCCTGAACAAGAGCCAGGATGCTTCATAATGTGGGATGACGGTTCAGCTTGATGCCGCCAGATGCCAAAGGAGAAGCCCAGCGACATAGCCGACGTTCCGCGTGACGCCAGCGAACAGCGCGGAAATTTGGTAGCGCTTCGCCACGGACATCGCCCCCAAACCTGGAAAGGACGATATTTTTAGATTGGAGGGCAGAGGGTGATCGTTGATCGAATTGAACGCGGAAAGGAGGAGACGTGAGATGACGCGTCGGAGAGAGTTCGCATTGCTGACGCTGCTGGTGGCCGCGCTCAGTGGAGCAAGCCCCGGACAGGAGTCCGCGTTAGCACCGGAGAAGACGCTTTCGCCGTTCTTCTTCGTCCAGACGGATGACCCGGAGCTCGACCAGCTTCCCTTGAAGGGCGTCTCAGCCACCGTAAGGATCTCAGGCGTCATTGCAGATGTCACCATCGAGCAAGTCTACACGAATGAGGGAGGGAAGCCCCTGGAGGCGACGTACGTGTTCCCCGCGTCAACTCGCGCAGCCGTCTACGGCATGGAGATGACGATTGGAGACCGCACGATCACCGCGGAGATCCGCGAGCGAGAGCAGGCGCGTCAGGAGTACGAACAGGCGCGGGAGGAGGGCATGAGCGCGTCGCTGCTGGAGGAACAGCGTCCGAACGTGTTCCAGATGAGCGTTGCGAACATCCTGCCCGGGGACACGATCAGGGTCGAACTGAAGTATACCGAGCTATTGGTGCCCACGGAGGGCGCGTACGAATTCGTGTACCCGACGGTGGTGGGGCCGCGATATTCCAACAAATCGCTTTCCGAGGCCAACCCAGAGGACCTATTTGTCGCCTCGCCGTACACCCACGAAGGGGAGCCTCCGAAGTACACCTTCGGCATCGAGGTTGACCTGAATGCGGGCATACCGATACAGGAGTTGGAGTGCACGTCTCATGCGGTGACCGTCGAGTACGTGGCCCCGGATCACGCCAATGTGCACCTCAGCCCATCGGAGGAATACGGGGGAAACAGAGACTACATACTTCGGTACCGTCTGGCAGGCGACCAAATCGCCACCGGACTGCTTCTCTACGAGGGGGAGTCGGAGAATTTCTTCCTGTTCATGGGGCAGCCTCCAGCACGCGTGGAGGACGCGGAGATACCGCCGCGGGAGTACATCTTCATCATGGATGTCTCCGGCTCTATGCACGGATTCCCTATCAGCGTGTCGAAGGCACTCCTCCGAGACCTGATCAGCGCGCTTCGCCCGACGGACTGCTTCAACGTGCTCCTGTTCGCCGGTGGATCGGCAGTGCTGTCCCAGGAGTCCATCCCCGCGACGCCGGAGAACGTGAACTGGGCCATCCAGGTGATCGAGGGCCAGGTGGGAGGGGGTGGCACGGAACTTCTGCCCGCAATGGAGAGAGCTTTGCAGTTGCCCCGCCCAAGCGAACTCACCGCGCGCACAATCGTGATCGCTACCGACGGATACGTGGACGTGGAGCCAGAGACGTTCGCACTGATCCGAGAGCACTTGGGCGAAGCAAACATGTTCGCGTTCGGCATCGGTACCTCCGTGAACCGATTCCTGATCGAAGGCATGGCCCGGGCGGGAATGGGAGAGCCTTTCGTAGTTACCAGTGCAGCGGAAGCCCCGGACATGGCAGCCCGGTTCTGGGAGTACATACGGACCCCGGTATTGACGCAGGTGAGGTTCGAGACGGGTGACTTCGACGCGTACGACGTAGAGCCTGTGAGCATCCCGGATATACTGGCAGAGCGACCGGTGATCATCTTCGGGAAGTGGCGTGGTGGCGGGCAGGGGACGCTGACGCTCTCAGGTAAGACTGGGCGCGGGGACTACGTAACGCAGCTCGAGGCGGGGTCCGTCCAGGCCTCCGATGCCAACGCGGCCCTGCGGTATCTGTGGGCGCGTCACCGGATCGCCACGCTCGGAGACTACGCCGGACCGGACCCAGGGGAGGAACTGAAGCAAGCGATCACCGAGCTTGGCCTCACGTACAATCTGCTGACTCCCTACACCTCCTTCGTCGCGGTGGACAGGGTCGTCCGTCGTGACGGCACAGAACTGACCCGAGTGGAGCAGCCATTGCCGCTGCCGCAAGGGGTGGAGGATACTGCGGTAGGTGGTTACGGAGTGACGGCGGCAGGAGCAACGGGAGTTGCAGCGGACGCTACGGACGCCGTTGCAGGGCCTCTGGCAACGGCGACCTGGTTCGGCAAGGTGTTCCGTCTCAGCGATGGGGTCTGGATTGACTCCGAGTACCGTGCCGGTGCGCCAGTTGAGGAGTACACCGAGGGGAGCGGATTGCCAAAGGAGCTCCTCAGGTTCGCGAGTCTTGAGCAGGACATGATCGTGGTTGTGGCCAGTCGAGCCTACCGGCTGCGAACCTCCATGCCTGTGGACATGCCGACACTCATCCAGAACGCGCCCAACCCCTTCAACGCAGAGACGGTCATAGGCTTCATTTTGAGAGGCGAAGGCGGGCAACTGCCAGTGGTCCTCGCTATCTATGATCTGGCAGGACAGCGGATTCGCACTTACCAGTTCGACGCCCTGGGGCCAGGGCTGTACACCGTGAAGTGGGATGGCCGCGATGAGCAGGGACATGCTGTGAGCAGCGGAGCCTACGTCTACCGGCTGAGCACACCCAAGCACGCTCGGACCCGCAAGATGATCCTGCTCCGCTGAGGATACGCGTCGGCCATTACTACAATGGAAGGTGCTGGCTAACAAGGCGATGAGTGAACGGGCAAGGCCCCATCCACTCATCGCCCCTAAGCCTGGAGGAAGATCGTGGCCAAGAAAGTGCTGGTAGTCTATCACTCGCAAGGAGGCAATACGGAGGCGGCGGCTCAGGCCGTGGCCGAAGGCGTCCGGTCGGTCCAAGGCGTCGAGGCAATCCTGAAAACGGCGTCCGAGGCGGATGCTGATGATCTGATCTCCTGCGACGCGGTCTGTCTTGGCACGCCCGATTACTTTAGCTATATGGCGGGGATGCTGAAGGATTTCTTCGACAGGACGTTCTACCCAACGCAGGGAGAGGTTGACGACAAGGCATGTGCCGTGTTTGTGACCCACGGAGGCGGGGGCAAGGCGTCGGAGAGCGTGGAGAAGATATGCCGGTCCTTCAGGTTCAAGCAGGTTGCACAGACCGTCCTGGTGAGAGGGAAGCCCGATGAGGCCGCTCAGGTCAGGCTGCGTGAGCTTGGGGCCACCCTCGCCAAGGCCGTTCTGTAACATGGGTTCAAGGCCATACTGATGCTCCCGCGCACCCAGCCTTGAGCATTATCCATCATCCGGCAAAGAGAGAAGTCAGCCGTCGAGGGCGGCTTTCGGATCGTGAAGCTTGTCCGCGTCCATCACGGCTTTCCCTCAACGAAACGCTCGGCCTCCCGCCTGACCGAAAGCTCGCTCTCCAGGGTGATCCGCCATCGGACCTGCCGGATAGCCTCCCCCCGCTCGCGGCGGTCCTCGACAGCATTGAGACGTGGGGCGACTCGACCTCTGCGCGCTGCGCATTGGGTACGCGAGCCAAGAGGCGCTCGTGCGCGCCGCCGTGCGGGAGCGTTTTCCGAGCATTAGCATCGGTGTCAACCGCGCGCGATACGGGCGGCGTCGGCACGGTCGGTATCAGCACAAGCATTGACCTGCCGTTCTTTGACCGGAATCAAGGTCGGATCGCTGAGGAACGCGCGACGCGGAAGCAGCTTTTCGACGAGTACGCCGCGCGCGTCGCCTCGGCTCGTTCAGACGTGGCGACGATCATGTCGTCAATCCATTTCCTGCGTCGGCAGATCGCGGCGGTGGAGGGCGCTGTCCGGTCGCGCCGGGAAGTCGTCGATCGGTACCACCAGGCCTTCGAACTGGCGACCGGCCGCACGTGGTCGCCATCGACATCCGCGATGGACGGTCCGAATGACTGATCGCCGCCAAGGTAGTCGAACCGGCTCCACAGCATCTCACCGCGTCCGTTCATCGCCTGGAGCGCACGTCCCTGGCGGCCTACGCCCGGTGCTTCGTCAACGACCGGCCAAGCGGACACCCTCGCGCCAATGGTTCTTCGCCACACCTCAGCCCCGGTACCGTCGAGCGCGACGAGATGTCCCGCAGCGGTTCCTGCAAGGATCTTCGGCGTGCGGTCGATGACTACAACAGCCGGACATCCGGCGATCCTGTCGCCGTCTCGCGTCCACCCGAGGGCGAGGATAGGCATGGCTTTCTCCTTAGTGGTGGTGAAGGTTTAGCATGGGCGCGCGCAAACCGGCGGCGGGATGCCCGTATGCCGTGAGCGTTAGCTGTCCCAACTCGGTCGTCCGGATTCCAACCGTGTGCGACAGTGCCTGCGCGCTGATCATGACTGTCGTCTGATAGGTGGCTCGTCGTCGGTGACACGGTGCTCTTCGGCGCGATTCTCATCAAGCCGAGTTGGACCCGCCATGATGCCTGTCCGCGAAGTCCACACACCGTTCCCACCCTCACAGGGGTACGTCGTGACTATCCGGATCGAACGACGACCCAGCTCACCGCGCCCGGCCTCTCACACGCATTGACGGGCCGAACCGCGAGCCGGTTATCGCCGTCGTGGAGCGTCCACTCGAAGGCCGCGGGCGATTTGACCCACTGACCATCGTCGATCTGCACCTCGAACCGCGCGAGATTGGGCATCGCCGCTTCGAACTGCACCCGGAGCACGCCGGGTTCCATTCCCTGCTGCAAATGGATCACCGCACGGTTCACCGTCCAGTACAGGTCGCCCGGTCGGCTCGTGTGCCGCGAGAACCACGGCAACGGAGGCGTATGCTCGTCCTCCCAGAACAGGTAGCGGTCGTAGTGGTACGACGTCGCCCCGTGCTCCGGTTCGCCCGGTCCCATCGTGACTAGCTCGTCGTTCCTCATCGATACCATGAAGCGCTCGAATAGCTTGAGGCGCTCCTCGACGACGAACCGATCGCCGGAGGCGGCCGGTGGCGTGGGCACGATCTTGATGTCAGCGAAGTCCTGCCCCACCCACGCCCGATGGGCCTCAAGGGCGCTCAGCGGGACGCCGTCCCGCTCGAAGTGATACGTGAACTTGGTCTCGTCGTTCTGATCTCCGCCCACGTCCATGGCGACCCACTTGCCGTGATCGCTCGACCAGACCTCGTTGATGCAGTGGTTCCGCATGATTTGCGTGCGTGCGACGAAGCCAAGCGCCGCGCAGCTGTGCGACATCACCGTCGCGTAGTGGGTGCACATACCGAGGCTGAGTCCGCGACTGGCCAGTTCGAGGATCACCATCGCGTCCCACGGGGGGCAGAAGTCGATCTCACCGCGGTCCCACCCATTCTCCCACTGATTGCGGGTCCACTGCCGCAGGCGCACGAGTGCGTCAAACTCAGAGGAGGCACCCCGCACAACGTCGTCCAGCTTCCATCGTTCCCGCAGGCGCCGGCCCCGCGGTGCCTCTGCGGACAAGTGCGAGAACCGGTAGGAACTCCTCACGAGCGGGGGGTTGTCCGACGAGGCCACACGCGCCGATGTCGGGCGGTAGATGTCGCAGTCGACCGTGAGTTCCACGGCGGCGAGGACCGGTGTCTGGGCTGGGTCAATCGCCTCAAGCAGGGCGCGCCACTGAAAGAACCGAGCGTCGCCTGGCACGCCAACGTGGTCGGCCTCGCCAACGTCTGCCCATGCCGTCCACATCTCCGGCCGGTAGTCGGGAGAAGGCCCAACACGCCATTGCATCGTGCACCCAGTGCCCGGCGGGACGGACGCATCGGCCCGCAAGCGCACTGCCGTCACTTCGCCCGCCGAGGCCATTCCGGTGCCATCCTCGCACTTCAGCAGGTCCACCGGCTCGGAGCACACCTCGCCCCGGCGGTGATACTGATCGAGCCACAGGCGAACGAGGTACTCGCCGTCCGCCCGGTCGTTCTCGCCCAGGGCGTCCGAGCGCCATGTGGCGCCGCCGTCGTCGCTGACGTGACTGCGATCGGGGCGGCAGCTCTCCTCGATTAGCAGAGACCAACGGGCCGAGCCGACCGCTCGGAACACGATCTCATTCTCGCCCACGACCAGCCAGCTCGCCGGGATATCGACGCGGCGCCACCGGGCCTCCCAGTACGAGCGCGGCTCCTGGTTGCGGACGACCACCACGTGGCCGTTCACGTGCATCTCCAGTTCGCCGCCGTCTGTGTCGCAGTCCAGGTACGGGCCAATGACGGCCCGGTCGGCGGCTAGTGCGTCGACAAGGAACGTCTTCTTCGCCACGCGCTGGCCGGCGATCCACTCTCTGTCGCTGCAGGTGCACCGTCCGCTTTCGTCCGCCAGCGTGACGCCGCGTCTGAGCCGAAGCCCCGCATTGTCGAACGTCACGTTCCGCCACGTGCAGCGGTGGAAGTCGTTCTTGCTGGCCCACACGTGGCGCGTCGAGGGTGTTACTGAGCGATCTCGATCAGGTACGCCGAGCGCTGGGACCGGCGCCGCGATCTCGTCCCGGGGGTGCCCATGTTCTGCACGCGACGCAGGCTTCATCTCGTTTCTCCTATACCGGACTGTGGATGTGCAGTGGCATCGCTCTGGGCGCGGCGACCGCCACGATGGCGAGCGTTCGCGGCTCAGCGCGATTCTCATCAACCCGCGTTGTTCCGATCGTAGTGCCTGTCCGCGAAGTCCATGAACCGCTCCCAGTCCCAGAGCAGCACGTCGTGGTCGCCCGGGCGCAGGTGGTAACCGATGTCGCCGTCGGCGATCACACCGCCCGGCTGCGGATGCTCGGCCGTACCGAGTCCGGTCTTGCCGAGCAGCTTGTACACCGGTCCTGCGTGCACACCGGAGAGAAATTCACCCTTCGGATCGGCCCAGAGATCGTTGGCGGCGCTCGCGATGTACACCGGTCGCGGCGCCATAAGCGCGATGAGTTGGTGCTGGTCTACGGGAAGATCATCCTCGCGGCCGCTGTACCGCTTGTGATTGTCGCAGAACCAATGCGGAAACGCATTGTTGATCACTTCGACGGTCTCGCCGAATCGCCGACGGGCGAGCGCCGCCCCGCCACAGCCCGAATCGTTCGAGATGACAATGGCGAATCGTTCATCCTGAGCACCTGCCCAGAGCGCCGTCTTGCCGAGGCGGGAATGTCCCATGACGGCGACGCGCCTGTGATCAATCTCGTCATCTCCCTCGAAGTAGTCCGCTGCGCGGCTAAGCCCCCACGCCCACGCGCCGATGGTGCCCCATTCGTCTGGATCCGGCTTCGTCTGGCCTTCGCGATAGAAGAGCGGATGGATTCCGTTCTGGAAGCCGTCGTCGAAGTCCGGATCGAGGTCGCCGCAGTAGATCGATGCGATACCATATCCCCGCGTGAGCACCCGTGCGATTGGCCACCGCCGCGAAGCGATTCCCCTTGAGGCTTCAGTCGCCCGGTTATCCACGATGCAGTGCGATGACACGCCCATCATCCACTCGCCCGAGAGCCGGATGTCCGCGTCGTCAGTAATCGAGTGGTTGCCGAAGAAATTCAGACCTACGAAGATCGGGTGCGGCCCCGGCTTGGCATTTGGGAGATATACGATGATCTCCATCTGATGCGATCTGCCGTTGTTCTCGAACGTCGCGACGATCTCCTTGCGCGTCGCGCCACCGAGGATAGCCTCGCGGTATTCTGCCACGACCTCGAACGACACCTTTTCCGGGCGTCCCGGCGGCCGGCCGTACATGTGCTCCTGAAACAGCCGCAGAATCTCAGGCCTGCGCAACTCCTGCCACTGCTCCGGCGTCGTGACCGGCGTGCCATCCTCCATCACGAGCGGGTCCGGGAGTGTGTACTCCGGTACGAGCGATTCGTCGTAGTTGGGTTTGTGGTCCGTCATCCTGCTATCCCTTCGCGATTTCCCTCACATTGGCGCCGTACATTTGCCGGGTGTTTACGTGAACTTAGTTGATGCGCTCTCGCCGTTTGTTCTGAGGACAACGCGCATGCAGATCGCAGCGGCCCGTTCGTGTCTAATGCTGTCCAGAGTAGTACATACGGACATAGATGCGATGATCCTCTCCCAGACGATCACTCCTGGTGCGGAACAAAGACGAGCGATGACCGTGACGATCGAGCGCGGCAGCGCCGATCTCTGTAGGACAGGTCTCGACGTCTTTCCCCCATCCGGTCGGCGCGACACGGATTCGGGATGCGTCTGCGATGGTGTCTCGGCGCCCGGATGTTGTTCTGGAGGCGCTCGGAGATCGCTATGCGGAAACACTAGCTGCGAAAGGCACGTCGTAGCACGACCGGGCCGATCCACTACCGCTGATCAGCTCGGCACTACGGCCAATCTGAATCTACCTGTGCCGTTACTGCTTTACAAGTCCGACCGTGTGCACCCTAACCCCGCGACGCTCACTGGGCTTGGGTCTGGGAGCAGGACCACAACCGGGGATTCCCTTCCCCCCGGCGTTTCCCTGCGCTAACATTTATTGAGTGCGGAGATGGATTCCGCTGCCTGAACAGCGTCTTGAATAGATCGGAGCAGACTCATCATGGACCGATCCGTCGAGTATCTGCCCAACGGCGTGGCGGTTCACCAAGCCACGGATGAAGCCGCCGACAAGAGCAACATCTACTGCGAGCACCCGTGGTGCCCGCCGGATTCGCACTGCTTCGTGTACGTGCGGTACGCGCCGGAGCACGACCCGAACCCGATGGAGTACGTCAGCTGCGACTTCGAGACATGGAAGAAACGCGTGGTGGGCCGGGGCCGCGGCGGGCGGATCATGGCCAACGGCGGGAAATTCTATTACTGGCGGCTCAGCCGCAAAGCGGCCCAAGAGCTCGTCGAGGTCGACCTGGAAATGGAAGCCGAACAGATAATCGATGTGCCCGAGGGCGTGCCGAACAGCGGCTCCTTCGACATCTCGGCGAGCGGCCGTTACCTTGCGTTCAGCAAACCGCTGTCGTTCGACCCCCAGATGTTCGCCGTCGGGGTCGCAGACCTGGAGCACGGCACCGTGGGGATCATCCACGAGGATCCCTATATCTGCAACACCCACTTGCAGTTCGAGCCTGCCGAAGGGAAGCAGTTGATGGTCCAGCATAACCGCGGCTGCGTTTTCACGACCGAGGGAAAGATGGAACTCCTATGTGGCACGGAGGGCTGCACGCTGTTCCTGCTGAGCGTTCCGGACGGTGCCGCAACGCGCCTTCAGGTAGGGCCGCCCCATACGCCCAGCCTCTCTGGCCACGAGACGTGGCTCGGGCCGACGGGGGAGCTGATCGCCACGCTAAACTATGCCGAGGATTACGACTACGGGAAGGGTCGCATCATCCGCGTGAAGCCGGGGGAACCGTGCCGTGAGGTCTGCACGCCCTGGGAGCTCAACCACATCGGGGTCGAACCGTCAGGCCGAGTCTTCGCCGGCGACGCCTACATGCCGGACGAGATCATCATCGGCTCCCCGGCGACGAACCGCGCGGCGGTTGTCTGCCAGGCGAAGTCCACCTACAACCGAGCGCGACGGCGCGACGGCTCCGGGAAGTGCATGTTCGATTCGCACCCGCACGCCTACATCAGCCCGGACCGGAAATGGGTAGTGTTCAACTCGGATCGGACCGGCGTGCAGCAAATCTACGCGGCCGCGATACCTGCGGAGATGATCGAGGCGATTGGGGAGAGACAGTGATGGGGAGATGCCGCGATGTGGCGGCGATGAGTCACCCATTGATGATGTCTCTTCCATCGTGATGTGGTCTGGACCTGGGGATGTGTACTCCACCCCGATCCATCTGACTTGTATGACCAGCCGACCCCATGTCCATCTTCGTGCAAGAAATACCTTGTCTCCCCTACAAGCCGGATGATGGTTCCGGGGCGTGATCACTACCTCAATAGGAATCGGGGTGACCGCGGGCATTCGCAGCCACCCCGATGGAGTGAAGTGCCGAAGGTGGGAATCGAACCCACACGTCCTTGCGGACACCGGATTTTGAGTCCGGCGCGTCTACCTGTTTCACCACTTCGGCACGCGGGTCTCTCAAACGTATAAAGATACCGACCGGTGCGAACGGCCGTCAACGGACCTGCGTCCCCAAGTTGCGCCGTCCCGGTTCACACCGTGCTCTGAATCCGCTTGATGATCTCGGAAATCCGTGCATCCGCCTCTTCGACGGAGAATTGCGCCGTGCCCGCTCCTGAAAGGCCACCGCCGCCAAACTCCGCGAGGAGCTTGCCCACGTGCACCTTCGAGGTGCGGTTGAAGATGCTGTGCCCCACCGCCACAACGACGTTCTTTTTCCCCCGTCCCCAGAATATGCGGACGGAGATATTGGCCTGCGGGTAGATGGTGTAAACAAGAAAGCGATTGCCCACCGGGGTTGTGTCGAGTTCGCGGAAATCGGTCACGATCACGTTGCGGTCCATGTAGGAATGCTCGCGGGTGACTTCTTCAAATCGCTCCTGCTCCGCGAGAAAACGCTCTGCGCGTGTCTTCGCTTCGGGAAGCTCCAGGATTTCCTGGATGGGCGTTCTCTTCGCCGCGCCCACCAGCTCCTGGAAGTACTGCTTGAACGCGCCGAGGCCGGAGCGCGGATCGAGCGTGTAGGAGAGCAGCACCCACCGCGTCGGATGGAGGACATCTTCCACCGCGAGACGGGCGCTGTCCACGCGGTCGGTCTCCGACAGCATCTCGCCGTAGCGGTCGAGCTCTGGGTCATTGTAGTACTGGTAGACAAGCCGGGCCGCGCTTGGGGCAACCCCGTAAAGCCCGCGGAAATGGGCGACTTTGGCGGCCTCCTCTTCGCTCTCGTGGTGATCGAACCACAGCGAGCACATGGGATGGTAGGGCAGGTTGGAAATAATGTCCCCCGGCTGGACTTCCACAAGCCCATCCTGCATGTCCTTGGGATGCGCGAAGACGATCTCGTCAACCTGCTCCTTTTGCGTGATGAATACGCAACTGGTCAGGCCATCCAGGTCGCCACGTGTAATGATACGCATCATTGTCCTCCTCACTGTTTCGGTCTACGCCCTGCGGGGCCTTCAGCCGTTCCTGCCTTCCCCTAGAACGAATCCCACGGGTCTTGTTCAAATCGCATACTCACGGGCTTCTTCAAGATTTCCGCCATGATGACCGCCTTACGGAGCCCCCCGCGACCAAGGGGCAGCGTCCTTTCCCTCGGACGTTTGGGTTGCACACTCACCACATCGGCCACCATTCGCTTGGTCACACCCTCCTCCACAGGTGGGAGGGCCGGGCGCGGACGGATGCGCGGCACGCGAGGAGCCTCCGGCGCGTAAGGCTCTGCCACAGGCTTCGGCTCCAACGGAAATGCGGGAATTTTCGGTGCTTCCCACTTCTGCTCTTTTCTCTCTTCGACCTTTCGCTCGCCAACTTCCTGCCGTTCTCGCGCCTGTCGTTGCTTCAATTCTTCTCTCATCTGCTCGAAGAGCGAGCGCTCCTGCGTCGGCACGGGAGCGGACGGCCTGCCCTCCGACGGTGCTTCGGGCTGCGGCGCAGGCTTTCGCTCAGGCGGGCGTTTCGGTGTTGGCTTCCGCATCGGCCCAAAGGGGCCAGGAGCCACAGGCGGAGGCCCGGCGGTGGGCGATGGCCTTGCCCGGCGCTGCGGCTGTTTGGTGGCCTCTCGCTTCTCCCTGCGCTTGCTGATGAGCGAGGATACGACGGCGATCAGGATGAAGAGGATGAGCCATGTAAAGTCCATCCGTCAGGCTCCTATCCTAATGGCTGGCTGCCCTGCGGATGCTGCGGACCGCCGCCGGTCTCCTTGGCGATAGACGAGCGCATCTCCGTATCGGACAGGATGTTCCTCATGCGATAGTAGTCCATGATGCCGAGATTGCCCTTCGAGAAAGCCTCCGCAATAGAGAGCGGGATTTGCGCTTCGGCTTCCACGACCTTGGCCTGCATCTCCTGCGTCCTGGCCTTCATCTCCTGCTCCTGGGCGACGGCCATCACGCGCCGCTCTTCGGCCTTTGCCTGGGCGATCCGCTTGTCGGCTTCGGCCTGGTCGCTCTGGAGCTTCGCGCCGATGTTGTCCCCAACGTCCACATCGGCGATGTCAATGGAGAGGATCTCGAACGCCGTGCCCGAATCGAGACCCTTCCGCATCACCGTCTTCGAGATCACGTCGGGGTTCTCCAGCACCATCTTGTGGCTCTGGGAGGAACCGATGGAACTCACGATCCCTTCGCCCACGCGGGCGATGATCGTATCCTCACCCGCGCCTCCGACGAGGCGGTCCAGGTTGGCGCGCACCGTCACACGGGCTTTCGCCTTCAACTGAATCCCGTCCATGGCCACCGCGTCAATCGTCTGGCGTCCTTTGGAGGGGTCCGGGCAATCAATCACCTTCGGCGTGACGCGCATCTTGACCGCTTCCAGCACATTTCGCCCGGCAAGGTCAATCGCCGCCGCTCGCGCAAACGGCAGTTCGATGCCGGCCTTGCTCGCCGAGACAAGCGCGTTCACCACGAGTTGCACATTCCCCTTGGCGAGATAGTGCGCCTCTAGCTCCGTGATGCTCAGGTCAAGCCCGGCCTTCGTGGCGGTGATGAGCGGCAGCACGATCCGCGCCGGAGGGACATTCCGCAGCCGCATTCCGACGAGCGTTGAGATTCTCACGGGAACGTCGGCAAACTGCGCCTCGATCCACAGCCGCACCGGGATGAAGTACGTGAACAGGATGAGGAACAGGATGATCCCGAATACGCCGACCGCCACCAGAAGGGTAGTATCGTACATCAGCCGCAATCCTTTCCGCAAAATGCACCCCTGCCAAGCGTTCCGCCGACATGGGGATATGTCCTAGAGCGCCCTGACCTTGATCAGATTTCCTGCGACCTCCATCACCTCAACGGCCTCGCCCTGCTCGACAATCGGACCATCCACCACCACGTCGTACCTCCGGTCGCCGATCTGGATGATGCCCGCAGGATGAAGCTGCGTCACCGCGACGCCCCTGGCCCCCACCAGGGGGTTCTTCGCAGTCGGGTTTGTCTCGTCCCCCACTTTCCCTGGCGACACCGAGGGGTTCTTGAGCTTCGTCAGGCTGCCGCTCCTCGCCGCACGCAGGACGACCGCCAACGAGAGCACAAACGTTGCGACGAAGATGAGGGCCGCTTCCCAGGTCCCCAGATGTTTGTTGGCGTAGTACACCGCCCCCAGGATCGCGACGATGCCGGAGATACCCGTGATTCCAAAGCCCGGAACGACGAAAAGCTCCAACATGAGCAACACGAAGCCGAACAGCGCCAGAGCGACGACGAATACCCAGGTTGAGATCATGAGCGCAACGCCTCTCTTCTCTGCTTACACCCGGCGCACGACGACACCGCGGAGGCCATCCACCGCAACCACTTTGATCGGGGTCCCCGCCTCAATATGCTCACCGTCGGTCACTACATCAAGGTAACGCCCGTTGATGAGCGCACGTCCACTCGGCCTCAAGGAACTGTCCGCCACGCCTTGCACGCCGACAAGCCCGTGCTTGCTCGATGTCGCGGCCACAGGCTCGCCTTTGCCGGGCTGCTGACACTCGGAGAGCATGAGCCGCCGGAACATCGGCAAGTGGGCGAACGACTTGAGCAGGATCACCACACCGACGAACGTGAGCACGAGAGCCGTGCCGAGCGACGTGAACGCGCTCGTCAGCTCGCGTGGGCTGACGAACTCTATCTTCCCCACGAGGGAGAGGAACAGGCCCGTGAAGACGAGCACCACTCCGATGATCCCCAGGATGCCTCCCGGCGTGAAGAGTTCGGCGACGATGAGCGCGACGCCGAGGAGGAAGATCAACAGCTCCGACCACTGCGCGAGCTTGACGATCCAGTGGCTGCCGAAGAACAGCGCGAGGCAGATGATCCCCGCAGTGCCCGCCAGCCCGAAGCCGGGGGTGGTGAGTTCGTAGATCAGCCCCAGCGCGCCGATTGTCATGAGCAAACCGCTCACGAGCGGGTTGGTGAGGAAGCGCACGATGTGCTCGGCCCAGTTGGCCGTCATGAATCTGACGGTTGCGCCTTCGAGGCCATTCAGCCTCAGCACTTCCTCAATTGTGCGCGCCTCCTGCTGGGCGATCTTCACGTGAATGGCCTGATCGGTGCGCAGCGTGAGCGGGCGCGGCGCCGATTCCAGACCCGGCACGACGACCGAGGAATCCACCATTGCCTCGGCGATGCGCGGGTCGCGCCCTTTTGCGCGTGCCGTCTCGCCCATGATCGTGCGGAAGTACGAGACGACCTTGCCCGATGCCGTCGTGCCCGCCTGGTCCACCGGGGTTGCCGCGCCGATGGCGCTGCCCGGCGACATGGCGATGGAGTCCGTCGCGAGCGCGATGAGCGCACCGGCAGACGCAGCGTTGGTGTGCACGAAGGTGATGCTCCGCACCGACGTATTGATGAGCGCGGTGCGGATCACGTCCGCCGCGTCCACCCGTCCGCCGTAGGTGTTCATCTCGATGAGGAAGGCCGCAGCCCTCGCCTTTTCCGCCTCCTTGATCGTCCGCTCCATGAACGCCGCCAGGCCGCCATCAATCATCCCTTCCACCTTGACGTGGATGACCAGCCGCTTCTCCGCGAGCGCAGGAACGCCTGCGAGCGTCGAATCGCCCGCCGGAGCCGGTTCGTCGGCAGGGGCAGGCTGCCCGGTCAGGAAGAGGGTCAGCAGCCCTACAAGGGACCACAGGCGGCACATGGGGAATGCCCTCGGCATATACGGGAAAACGATAGAATTCTCCTGCGGTGATATTGCTAAGATTACCACAATTCCGAATATCGGTCAATGTTGATGCCCCTGTCCTCAGGCCGACTGCGGCAGTACTCTCGAATGGACCTCCTCCGCGTGAAACATTTTTCCCCGAACGGTCTCTATCCCCTGTAGAAGCTGAAGCGGGCCAGTTCTCAACCGATGGGGCACGATGGCGTGGACACGGACAGAGAGCTTCTCCGGAGATGCCGGGAAGGCGACCCGGATGGGTTCCGCGAACTTGTCCTGCGGTATGAGACGATGGTCTACACCCTGGCGTATCGGATGCTCCGTGCCCGTGAGGAAGCGGAGGATGCGGCGCAGGAGGTCTTCCTCAACGTGTTCAGGGCGCTTCCGTACTTTCGGGGGGAATGCACCGTGAAGACGTGGATATACCGCATCGCCGCGAACGAATGCATCACGCGAAGTAAGCGGCGTAGGAAACGGCAAACCGCCGCGACGGAGTTCGACGAGGAGCATCCGGGTCCGACGCTTCTGGATGGAGAGGCTTCCGGCCCTGAAGCGTTGGAGCGGAAGGAGCAGGACGAGCGCGTGCGCCACGCCGTTGACGACCTGCCGGAGAAGTACCGCATGGCCGTCGTCTTGCACTACTTCGAAGGGCTTTCGTACGAAGAGGTCGGTGAGGCGCTAGAGATACCCATGAACACCGTCAAGACGTGGCTCTTCCGGGCGAAAGGAATGCTCCGGGCGCGCTTGAAGGAAGCCTTTGCGGGAGATGCGCGATGATCGGATGCAGCGACGTGCGGGAGCACCTCGAAGCCCTCGCGCACGGGAAACTCGACGAGAAGCTCGCACGGAAGGTTCACCAGCACCTTGCGGGGTGCGAGGAGTGTCGAGAGTTCTTCGGCCTCGAACGGA
>Ga0172365_10000791_pt1 | contig 22061 bp, 22 predicted proteins | sample LakKivSesite48cm_FD_114535 | JGI IMG/M metagenome (GOLD analysis project Ga0172365, IMG submission 114535) | Sediment microbial communities from Lake Kivu, Rwanda - Sediment site 48cm | ecosystem: Environmental > Aquatic > Freshwater > Lake > Sediment | place: Rwanda: Western Province, Lake... | reverse complement strand
TCTTTGAATGGTCCAATTAAGGCTAAATTCAATCTTTCCGATTTAAAAATTTCTCCAGCTAATTTTAAAATATCTTCGCGGTTCACTCTATCAATTTTAGCAAAAATCTGGTCTGGGGTTAAAATTTTCTTTTCCAAAAGTTCTTGACCGGCATAAAAAGAAGCTTGGGCATCGGAAGATTCCAATAAAAGCGTCGTTTTTCCTTTTAGATAATCTTTGGCTTTATTTAATTCGGAAAACGGAATTTTATTTTGAGAAATTTTTTTATATTCTTTTAAAATAGTTAGAATACCCCTTTCAACATTTTTATTATCCAAGCCAGCCTGGGTAAAAAGAAAGCCGGTATCGGGATTTGCCTCGCTAAATGTATTTACATAGTAAGCAATTCCCAATTTTGACCTCACTTCTTCAAATATCCTCGAGCTCATCATTCCTCCCAGGATTACGGCAAGCAATTCTTGGGCATATCTCAATTGATGAAAAAGATTAAAGGCCCTCACTCCCAGACATAAATGGGTTTGATCAGTTTGTCTTGAATGTAAAATTAAATTTGGCTTGGTTTGTTTCTCTCGAACTTCAGGCTTTTCTATTGGCTTCTCTATTTTTATTTTTGAAAAATATTTTTTAACTTTTTCAATAGTTTTCATTTCATCAAAATTTCCAGCTATCGAAATTATTGTATTTGAGGCTACATACTGCTTTTTCATATAATCAATTAATTTTTCTCTCGTCACATTTGCTACGCTTTCTTTTGTTCCTGCTATATTCCAGCCAGCTGGTTGATCTCCGTATAATAATTTTGGCCACAAAACCTGAATATAGCTCAGAGGATGATCATAAATCATATTAATTTCTTCAATTATCACCCCTTTTTCCTTTTCAATTTCTTTTTCTGGCAAAGTAGAATTCAAAAAAATATCAGCAACCCAATCCAAGGCCAAATCAAAATGGAGAGCAGCCACCTTGGCAAAATAACCGGTATATTCTTCAGAAGTAAAGGCATTATAGATTCCTCCTACTTTATCTAATGTTTCGGCAATATCGATGGTTGTCGGCCTCTTTTTTGTTCCTTTAAAATACATATGCTCTAAAAAATGGGAAATACCATTGATTTCTTTTTTCTCATATTTTGAACCGGTTCCAACTAAAACCAAAACTGTCAAGGACTGAGTATTTTTCTGAGGAATGGTAATAATCCTCAAACCATTTTTGAGAATTGTTTTTTTAAACATTATATTTATTTGGATGGTGATTTGATTTTTGGAAGAAAAATCAAACAAAGCTATCCTTTTGTATATTTTATCTTTATCAAAAGCTGGCTAAAAATAAGGCAAAAGGCGAACATATCCGCTATTATCACCGGTAAGCTTTTTATCAATATTCCATAAATTGTCCAAAGAAAAGCTCCAGCTAGATAAATAATTAACATTAAAAAAGAAAGGTCTTCAACTTTTTTAGTTCTTAAGGATTTAATCACTTGAGGCACCATTGCAATCGCCGTACAGGCACCAGCTAAAAAGCCAATTATATTTATCACTATTTCATTCATATCAAAATTATCTAATTAGTTTTCCGAGTTTCAAAAACTTTTCTCCTGCAAGGATTTTCTGAATCGCCTCTATTAATTTTGGAATTTCTACTCTTATTTGAGTCATGGTGTCACGGTCGCGGCAGGTTACCGTGTCGTCTTTTAAGGTCTGAAAATCCACCGTAACTGCTGCAACAGTAGCAATTTCATCTTGACGACGATAGCGACGACCGATGGAACCCAATTCATCGTATTGGCAAGTAAAATATGGCTTTAGTATTTGATAAACTTCCTTTGCTTTTTTGACTAATTCAGGTTTATTTCGAACCAATGGCAAAATGGCAACTTTTATTGGAGCTAATTTTTTATCCAATTTTAATAAAACCTCGGCCTCTTTTGTTGACTTTGTCGTCTTTGTCCTTCCGCCTTTTATTTCTTGATAGGCGTCGCACAAAATTGCTAAAATTGCTCTTTCTAGTCCCATTGTTGGTTCTATCACAAAGGGGTAATATTTCTTTTTCTTTGCTTCATCATAATAACTTAAATCTTGACCTGAGAATTTGCTATGCTGTTTTAAATCGAAGTCAGTTCGATTTGCCACTCCAGCCAATTCTCCCCAACCAAAAGGAAATTTATATTCAATATCAACCGTTCTTTTTGAATAATGGGCTAATGATTCTTTCGGATGTTCGTATCTTCTTAAATTTTCTTTTTTTAATCCTAAATCTAAAAAGAACTTTTCCCATTTATTAAGCCAAATCTCAAAATATTTTTCATCTTGCCCCGGTTCAACAAAATATTCAATTTCAGCGATATCAAATTCCCTTGAGCGAAAAGTAAAATCACCGGTTGTTATTTCATTCCTGAAAGACCTTCCAATTTGGGCAATGCCAAATGGCAATTTTAACCTCATTGAATTCAAAACGTTTTCAAAATTTGTAAACATCGATTGGGCAGTTTCTGGTCGTAAATAAGTCTGGTGAGCTTTATCCTCTACTGAACCCAAAAAGGTTTTAAACATTAAGTTAAACATTCTTGGCGGAGTAAATTCTTTCCCGCCACAATTTGGACATTGATTTTTTTCTTTTGCCTTGCCTTGACCAATAAATCTGCCATCTGCCATATGATCGGCTCTAAAACGAGAATGACAATTTTTACATTCAACTAAGGGATCGGTAAAATGTTCCAAGTGTCCTGAGGCCTCCCAAACTTTTGGATGCATCAAACAGGTTCCGTCAATTAAAACAATATTTTCCTCTTCCAAAATAAATCTTTTTATCCAAAAATTCCTCAAATTTTGTTTCATCAAGGCTCCCAATGGTCCTAAATCCCAAAGACCCTCCACTCCACCATAAATCTCCGAGGATTGAAAAATGAAACCTCGCCTTTTGGCTAACGAAACAATCTTTTCCATTAGATTTGACATATTTTCTATTGTACCAATTTTTAACTTTTTGTCGACCTACGGTTTTTTTTCTTCTCTTTTTCCATAAATTAAACTAGCCTCTTTTTGAGGCTAGTTTTGGGTTTAGGAGTTATCCAAGTTTTAATTAATATCTTCTCTGAAGCTCAAAACTAACCTCCTTTAGAGGCTCCGTCATTTCCTCCTCCAACGATTTGGTTAGTTTTGAGCTCCATATATTTAGATATTATTCAAACCAAAAGACCTTGTCAAGACCCTACTGAACAATTCCCATTTCCGGTTTCATTGTCGGATCATCTGGTAAGGCAGTGGTTATTAAGGAAGAAGTAGCGAAAATTTCAGATTCTGTCCAACTATCTTCGCCAGAAATTTTTGCCTGGCCGATGATTTCCGGAGTCTGACCCCTTTGAGATTCACCTGGAGAAAAAATGATTTGAAAAGCCAGAGTTAGTGGTGGCTTTGTAATCCCCACCCCTCTTTCTAAATCCCCGGCTAACCAGACGATTTCCCTTGATTGAGAATCAAATGAAAATTTTGAAGTCATTTCTTCAGGAAAAATTTTGCCAGTTAATGAAACTTGAGGAGGCAGGGTAGCAACTATTTTGGCATTTTTGACATCTGAGTAATAATTTTTCACCTGCCAGAGGATGGTATAGGTTGTCGCTCCACCTACTTTTGGTGGCAAAAATCCCGAATTACCAAAAATCTCGTCTTCAAAATAACCCTTTTGAACTATTTCCATTTTTGAGCTAATTTTCGTTGAAAATTCTTCTTTTAACTCTCCGATGAAAACTTTATTTTTTAAGATCGGATTTTTGACATTTCCCAAATCATCTTTTAACTTTATCCAAAAATCTACTTTTCCTTCTTCCATTGGCGCTAAATATTGAAGTTTTTGAACCTTTCGCCAATCAAAAACTACTGAATCACTCCCGGCTTGGGTTTGACCCGAATCAGATTTTATTGTCTGAAAATCAAATGCTTCTCCTTCTAATTTGCTTACCATAAATAAATTTTGCAATTCCTCATCGCCTATATTTTTGAAATAAATCTCATAATGCAACCAATCTCCGGCCAGGGTAACATATTGGGGATTACCATTAATTTCCTGTCTGAGATAAAGAGAAAGTTTTGTAATCTCCGTTCCTCTCGTTGTTTCTTTTAATAAAATAAATTTTCCTTCTTTTAAAATTCCTAGTTTTGCTTTAAAAATCTTTGCCTCGCCAATCTCTCCTGAGATTTTTCCAGAAATTTCGATACGGCCACCTTCTGATTTATTCAAAACTGGAATGAGCCATTCGGTTTTCTCGAGCGATTTTGGGGTAGAACTAATAAATTCGAAACCAAAAGGATATTCAATCTGGCACCTTAAATCGGTCAAGGGAAAATCTAAATTAGAAAAATAATTTATCCTAAAAATGAAGTCTTTTCCCAGTTCAATTTTTGAGGGTAGGTCGAATTCAAAGGTAATTGGAACTGATTTAATGACAGTGGTGAAGCTGGTTGATGATTCATATCTTGCCTTTAGATTTTTTGGTTGATAACTTAAAGAAACCTTGGCAATTTTTGTTTCTCCCTCTTCTCCCAATAATTGCATTTTAAAAGAAAAACTCTGTTCCTGGCCAGGATAAATTGCTTCCCCTAATGTTTCAATGCCCAAAATTTGTCGGCCTAGAATTTTTTCATCCTTTAGAGCGTTTTCCGGTGGTTGAAAAACGAGTTCTGGTTTTTCCAATCTAAAATTGCCATTATTTTTATATTTAACAATATATTCAATTTCCTGGCCTAAAGTAACTTCGTTTGGTCCCAAAATTTCCAATTTCAAAACCTCTTTTGAGTAGATATTTCTTCTCCAATTTAAAACAGCAAAAATTATTATACCAAAAATCGCAAAAAGAATGAGGAAACTTAAAAATTTTCTTCTTTTTTTCATGTTTTATTTTTTTCTAAAATAGAATCAGAATAATTCTGGGAAATTTCTTCCAAAGATTCTAAATATTTTTTTCCGATTTTCAATCTTATCAGTACTGGCCAGTTTTTTTCAAGGAAAATCCTTATGAGCTTAACTATTTCTGGGGAAATCTCTTTCACCTGACCAATTGATGTTTCTTTTTCCTTAAAACAATTATAGCAAATTATTCCACCTTCTTTTTCACTAAAAAGTAATCTTTCTGGTTTTAGCTTCTTTTGACAGATAGAACAATGATAGAGTTCAGGTTTATAGCCCAAAATTGAGATGAGGTTCCAGAAAAAATAATAATAAAACAGTTCGATGTTCGAGGTTCGAGGCTCGATGTTGTTTAATTTTTGAAAAACTTCGTTCAGTAAACTCCAAATTTTTTCATCTCTTTCCTGACCTTTGACCATTTCATCAAAAATCTCTGAGATTTTGTAGGCAATATTCAATCTTCCCAAATCCTTTCTTAACCTTTGGAATTTTTCAATTGAAATAGCATCGGTCAGGGTCTTTTGAGTTTTCCCCTGGATGAATTCAATTTCTGAAAGATAGAGGGTTTCTACTCCCGGCCGTAATTTCGAAGAAATCTTTCTAATTCCCTTTCCCAAAATTTCTAACTTCCCAAAATCTCTTGTAAAAACCGTAAACAATTGGTCTGCCTCGCCCCGATCTTCCCTTTTTAAAATCAGACCTTGTGTCCGGTATTGCAAAAACATTAGTTTCTTCCCAAAAATCCCTTTAGTAATCTAATCTTTTCACCTATTTCTTTTCTCTCGACATCGGTTCTTGTTTCAAACATTTTCATAGATAATTCCCTTAATTTTCTTTCTGCTTCCCCTGGTTCAAGAAGATAACCGGTGTCTTTAGTCAATTCTCCCCAATACTTCATCCTTTTTTCCACTGGTAAACCGGTCCTTGTAAATGCTTCATCACTTCTTACCCATTCCCTTCCTCTTTCCTGAGGAATGTATGGTTTTCCTCCAAATCCAGAAATATCTTTTTTCTCTTCTTTGACCGGCATTTTCTCCGGTTTTCCACTGCTGATTTGTTGTTTTTTCTCAAATAATGCCATTATTTACTTTGATATTTATTTTCCGACCTTTTTAATTGCCAACCAAAGATTTTGCTCTTTAATTTTTATTTTTCTCTCGGTTTCAAATTTTTCCTTTTTACCAAATTTCAAATCTCTGGCCCAGGTGCCCATTAAAATTTTTTCTTGATTTTTTAGTAAAATATCGTTCAATTTTTTCTCTCCCTCAAATTGAATCGAAATAGTATCTTTTGGTGTAAAACCAGCAATTTTTCTCATCTCCTGTAAGTTTCTAATAATTTCTCTTAATATTCCTTCTTCCTTTAATTCGGGAGTGATTTTTGTATCTAATTTTAAACTCTTCCCAAAAGTAATCTCTTTCACATTGACCTCCTCTTTAATTAAATCTAATAATTCACTGTCTCTTCGCAATTCGTAATTCGTCATCCGTAATTCTTTTAATGGCTGACGAACTTTAATTCCTGCCCTTGCTCTTTCTGCTAAAACTATTGCTACTATTTCTCTTACCTTTGCCATTTTTTTCTCCAATTTTTTATCAATTAATTTTTTATTTACATTTGGCCAATTTTCCAGATGGATCGAGCTTCGAGCTTCGAACTTCGAACTTCGAACTTTTTGATAGATTTCTTCACTTAAAAATGGAATAAATGGAGCGGTCAATTTGCTCACAGCCAAAAGGAGATAATTTAAGGTTTGAGAGGCTTCTTTTAATTCTTTTTCTGTTTTTGGTTTTTGAAACCTTTCTCGCGATCTTCTTATATACCACAAGGAAAGGTCATCAATAACAAAATTTTCAATAGTTCTGGCTGCGCCAGTTGCATCGTATTTATCAAGATAATTCTTAACGTCTAGGATTAATTCATTTAATTTAGAGATTACCCAGCGATCTAAAATGTTTTTACTTTGAAAATGCGATTTTGACGATTGTCGAAAATGTGTTATAGGGCTATAGGTGGAGAAAAACACAAAGCAATTCCAAAAAGTTAAAATGAATTTTCTTAATGCCCCCAAAATATCTCTTTCAGAAAAAAGTTTTGGTTCCCCTGGTTGATTGATTGTGAAAAAGTACCATCTCGTTGCATCTGCACCATATTTTTCAACGATATACCAGGGATCAACTACATTCCCTTTTGATTTCGACATTTTCTCCCCTTTCTCGTCCAAAACATGACCTACAGAGATAACATTTTTATAGGGCGTCCCGAAACCCAAAAGAGTTGAGATTGCCAGGAGGGTGTAAAACCAACCTCTTGTCTGATCAATTCCTTCACAAATGTAATCTGCTGGAAAAAGTTTGGGGGGCTTTGATTTTTGATGGGCGAAGAGAATTTTGCTCTCTTCTTCCCCCTCGTTTCCATAAATGGAAACTCGGTTTTTGATTTTTGATTTTTGATTTTCAAATGGCCAATGGCTTTGAGCGAATGGCATATCTCCTGCATCAAACCAACAATCGATTACTTCTGGAACCCTCTCCATTGAACCACCACATTTAGGACAAAGAAATTTTACCTCGTCGATGTAGGGTCGATGTAAATCTAATTCTCCTTTTTGATTGTATGGCAAAATTTTGAAATCTAATTTTCTCATTTCACCTACCTCAATCGCTTTCCCCCCGATTCTTTGTTTTAAAAGTTTTTCATTACTTAATCCCTTCATCGCCCCTTCCAGAAGCCAGAGAGGATCTCGGTGTCCAACGATTAAAATATTTTTATTCCTATATTTTTGGTCAATGTTTTTTATAAAAGAGAGTATCCTTTTTTTGCAGGTGGTCCAATTTTCTCCTTTGGGCGGAGTCTTTTCGAATCTTTCTGCAGGAGTCGGAAAATCTCTATAAAATTCTTCTTTCTTCTTACCATCATATATTCCCCAATATATATCGCGAATTCTCTTGTCATAAATAATTTTGGCTCCTATCTTTTTGGCAACAATTTGCGCAGTTTCGGCTGTCCTTAAAAAATCCGAAGAATAAATTAAATTAATTTTTTCTTTTTTTAAAATTTCGGCTATTTTCTCAATTGTCTTCCCCCCTTTTTCAGTTAGCCTATAATTTTTAAGAGAACTTTTCCAGCCGATGACTAAATTCTTATATTTTGTTTGGCAAAGGGATTCACCGTGCCTAAGAATATAATATTTATTAGTAGTAAATTTTTGTCTTAACAAATCTCTTTTTGACCCGATTAATTCAATCTGGTGACAATTTTTGCATTGCCAAATCGGTAATGGGGTCCCCCAATATCTTTCCCTCGAAAGCGCCCAGTCTTTTACCTCTTTTAACCATTCCCCAAATCTTCCTTCTTTCAAATGGGCTGGAACCCATTTAATTTTCTGATTATTCTTAAGCAAATCTCTTTTAACTTTTGTCATTCTTATAAACCAACCTTTTTTTGCATAGTAAAGCAACGGGGTATCACATCTCCAACAAAATGGATAATCGTGCTCATATAACTCTTCTTTAAATAATAGCCCTCGATTTTTTAAATCTTCAATAATTAATGGATCTGCCTTTTTTACAAACATTCCTGCCCATTTTTTAACCTCTAACTTAAACCTCCCTTCTTCATCTACTGTCAATAAAATCGGAAATTCCTCATTTTGATTTTTAATTAATTCCATATCCTCTTCCCCAAAAGCTGGAGCAATATGAACCAAACCGGTACCCTCTTTTAAGGAAACAAAATCTGCCGGAATGACTTTATAAGCAATTTTTGAAATTTCTTCATCTAGTGGATAAAGACCTTCGTATCTTAAATTCATCAAATCCTTTCCTCGAAACTCCCTGACCAATTCGTAATCCCTACCCAAAACACTCAATCTTTCCTTTGCAAAAATTAAATATTCATCACCAATTTTTACTTCACCATAAGTGAATTTCGGATTTAGAGCGATGGCAACATTCCCAGGTAATGTCCAGGGAGTGGTTGTCCAAACTAAAAGGGAGCAATTTTTAAGTTCTGGATTTAGAATTTTAAATTTAATATAAATTGCTGGCTCTTTTATTTTCTGATATCCTAAGGCAACTTCGTGGCTAGATAAACTCGTCCCGCAGCGAGGACAATACGGGACCACTTTATAATCTCGATATAAAAGTCCTTTTTTGTAAATTTCTTTTAAAATCCACCAAACTGACTCGATATAATCTGGTTCATAAGTTACATAGGGATTTTTCAAATCAAGCCAATATCCAATTCTCTCAGTCAATCTCTCCCAATCTTTTTTATATTGCCAAACCGATTCTTTACATTTTTTGTTAAATTTTGAAATTCCGTATTTTTCGATATCCTTTTTTGATTTCAAGCCCAATTTTTTTTCAATTTCCAATTCAACCGGTAAGCCATGGGTATCCCAGCCAGCCTTTCTTAAAACCCTAAAACCCCTCATTGTGCGATATCGACAGATAATGTCTTTAAAAACTCGAGATAAAGCATGATGAATTCCCGGTTTGGCATTGGCGGTTGGCGGTCCTTCGTAAAAAACAAAATCGCGAGCTCTGGCTCTTTTTTTAATTGATCTTTCAAAGATTTCATTTTTTTCCCAAAATCTAAGAATTTTTTCTTCCAGCCTAGAAAAATTTATCTCCATATACATTTAAAATATCATTTTTCTTGACTTTTTTCAAATAAATAGTTGACAAAGTTTAAGTCAAATATAAAATAAAAATAGTAAAAGGAGGTGATAAAAAAATAAAAATGATCGAAGGATTGTTTGGGCTATTCCAAAAATTGATTGCGCTATTCCAAGAGAAGAAAAAACCATCAGAAGAGCCAGGGAAAAAAGATGAGGAAAAGGAGAAAAAGCCCCCCGAACTCAGGGCCATCTGTGCTGATGATTTAGAGGTTTACGAAAAAATATTGTACGGTGTACTACCCCGACAACCGCCATCGATTAAACCCTCGGCAACGATTAAAACGGCTATGGAGGAAGCTGCCGAAAGAGGCCACTTCTTATCTGCCCTGCAATTAGCATTATGGAAGGACGATCCGGACAAAGTAAGAGAATACTGGAGTAAATACGCAGAACTTTATGGTAAAGAACCGAAAATCTTAGCACCGGGGATGGCGGAAAGAGCAGTTAAAAAAACTCGGGAATACTACGCGGCCTGGCAAGAGTGGCAAGCCAGACAAAAAAAGAAAAGTGAAACATTTTAGGGCGAGGGAAGTAACCTTCGCTTTTTTTATTTTACATCTTCTCCGGGACAGAAATTCCCAGAAGATTTAGAGAGTTTTTTAAAATTTGGGCAACGGCCGCTGTTAAAGCTAGTCTAAGGATTTTTAGTTCTTCAGTTTTTGCTTTTAGAATTGGCTGAAGGTCATAAAAAAGATTATATTTTTGAGCTAAATTGAAAATGAAATTGCAAATTAAATTTGGGGAAAATCTTTCAGCTGATTCTTGAACTATCTCTGGGAATTTATAAATTGTTCCTAAAATATCTTTTTCCTCTTTATTAAAAGTTAAAACTTTGATTTTTTTCAGGCCAACTTTTGATTTAGCTTTCCTTAAAACACTTTGGCAGCGAGCATAAGTGTATTGCAAATAGGGGCCTGAGTTTCCTTTTAGATTCAAAATCTTATTCCAACCAAAAACAATATCTTTCGAATAATGCTGGGATAAATCATTGTATTTTATGGCGCCAATTCCCACTGCCCGGGCCACTATTTCTTTCTCTCTTTCTGTTAATCCTCGGCCAGTTTCTGATTTCTCAATAATTTCTTCTGCCCTTTCTACTGCATCATTTAAAACATTTTCCAAATGAATTGTTTCTCCTCTTCTCGTCGAAAATTTTCCCGTCTTTGTCCGATAAAGTCCGTGGGCAACATGAAAAAATTTCACCCTTTTTGCCCAACCTAAAAGTTCAATCGCTCTAAATAATTGCTTAAAATGCAAAGCCTGATCTGCCCCAACTTCATAAATAATTAAATCGGGTTTCCATCTTTTTAATCTATATTTCACTGTTGCCAAATCTCTTGTTAGATAAGTCGTGGCACCATCTGACTTTAAAATCATTGCCGGTGGTAATTCATCTCCAGGATATTTAATAATTATTGCTCCTTCGCTTTGGAGGGCGAGTTTTTTCTTTATTGCCTCGTCAATAATTTCTTTTAACATTGGTTCATAAAAACTTTCTCCCAAGGCATAATCAATTTTTATTCCTAAAAGTTTATAAATTCTACCGAATTCTCTCAGGCTGATCCCAACACAATTTTTCCAAATCCTTATTGCTTCTTTATTCCCCTCTTCCAATTTTTTAAACCATTGCCTTCCTTCCTCTTCTAATTTTGGGTCTCTCTCTGTTTCTTTATGAAATTTGACATAAAGAAACTCTAAATCATCGATTGAGTAATCTTTGATTTTCTGTTCGCCCCATTTTTTGATAGCTACAATTAATTTCCCGAATTGCGTTCCCCAATCTCCTAAATGATTGTCACCAATGCATTTAAAACCCAAAAATTTATAAATATTATAAATTGCTTGGCCGATAATTGTTGACCTCAGGTGACCGATACCAAAGGGTTTGGCAATATTAGGTGCTGAATAATCAATCACCACCGTCTTTCCTTTTCCAATTTTATTTGAACCATATTTATTTTTTTCTTTTAAAATTTGTTCTACTTCCTCAATAAAAAAATCTTTCTTGAGGAAAAAGTTAATAAATCCCGGCTCTTTTACTTCGATATTTTCAAAAAACCTATCACCTAAAACCTCTAACCTAGAACCTAAAACATTTGCTATTTCCATCGGATTCTTTTTCAAAATTTTAGCAATCACCATTGCCACATTGGTGGCATAATCGCCGTGGATTTTTTCCTCCGGATGTTCAATTTTTATTTCTGGAACCCCAAATTTTGGAAGAATCTTCTCTTTTTGAAGTTCTTTTATTAATCCCTCAATTAAATTTTTAATTTTTTCTCTTATCATTTTAAAATATTACTGTTCCGATAAATGGTTCTTTATTTAAAAAATTCTCCAGTCTTTCTATTTTTTTTCCATTAATAAAAATCACTCTCATTTTAAATCTTTTTGCGAACTTTGCGGCAATAGGATCGAAGGGGGCTGATAGACCAGGTTTCCATCTCTCTCCAACAATTTTGATTAATTTTGGCCAAGAAATTTTCTTTAATGGCTTAGCTTTGGGAAATTTTTTGGGATCCTTATCATAAATATAATCAACGTTTGTTAAATTTATAATTTCTCTCTTCCCAAAATTTTTTGCCAGCAAAACTGAGTCAAAATCAGTCGACCAGCCTGGTTTCCAACCAGCGGCGACCAAAATATCCTTTTTGAAATCGATCTTCTTTGTTGGATTTTTAATGATTTTTGGCTCAGAAAATTTCCCAAATAAATTTTTAATTAAATAGGCATTTAATCTCGTCGCCTCAATTCCCATTAAATCAATCTCTCGAGGTTTAAAACCAAGTTTAACCATTGCCATCTGGTAATTTCTAGCAGTCTTTCCTCCTCCAACGCAAACAATGAATCTTTTCCCCAAAATATGCTTTAATATCAAATTGTGAAAACTTTTCAAAAAATTTATATCAATTCCCTCGGGAGCAACTAATGACCCTCCCAAAGAAATAACAAAAATTTCTTTTTCCATTTCGATTCAATTTTACCCTATTTTTTGTTAAAATTGAAATATGAAAGTGATTGCCGAGAACAAAAAGGCTTATTTTAATTATGAAATTTTGGAGAAGTTTGAGGCGGGGATTTCTTTGATTGGACAGGAAGTGAAATCATTAAAAACAGGGGGGGTTAGTTTGGCTGGAAATTATGTGGTATTAAAAAACGAAGAGGTTTTTTGGGTTGGAGCCAATATCCCTCCCTATCAACCAGGAAATATCGGAGCAAATTATAATCCCGAAAGATCAAGAAAACTCCTTCTAAAAAAATCAGAAATTAAATATTTAATTGGAAAATCAAGACAAAGGGGCTTGACTTTAATCCCTTTGAAAATATATACTAAAAATGGTAAGATAAAGCTGGAATTTGGAATTGCCAAGGGGAAAAAGAAATTTGACAAAAGGGAATTAATTAGAAAGAGGGAAATTGAAAGAGAAATCAGAAAAGCATTAAAAAAAGTATACGATAGAGGAAGGGAGTAGAAAAGGAGCGTCCCGAGCGAAGTGAGGCGTGCCGTGACCTAATTCTGTATTACCATATGGGGATGAATGGTTAGATGGGGAGTCAACCAAACTAAGCAAGCCGAGTATCTTCAAATCTCGTAAATCTTCAAGAAAAGAATAAGTGCCAACTTATTTAAAACGCCTGCATTAGCTTAATTTTAATGCAGCATCCTCTCCGTCGATTCTCGCTGGGCGGAATCAGGGTGTCATAAAGGGCGAGATAAATAGTTCTTTCGTGATTCAAAAAGACTATTAAAAAATAGTTGAATCAAAGATATAGAAATTTTGTCCAATTGAAATTCTATAGCTTCTCAAAAATTGGACTAAGCTTGTAGAACTATTTTGGGAAAACTCCTCAGACGAGGCTTCAACGCCTCCATCTCCACAGTAAATTTTGATAAAAAAACCATTAATCAACAATCAAATAAGGGCTGAAAAAGTGAGATTGATCGACGAAAATGGAAAACAGATTGGAATTGTTTTATTGGAAGAGGCGCTCCGATTAGCCAGGGAGCGCAATTTAGATTTAATCCAGGTTACAGAAAAGGTGGAACCACCAGTTTGCAAAATAATAGAATATGGAAAGTATCTCTATTGGCTTCAGAAAAAAGAAAAGGGAGTTAAAAAAAGCAGTGAAATAAAGGGAATCAGGTTTGGTTTTAATATTTCTTTACATGATTTGGAGATTAAAGCTGATCTTGCCGAAAATTTTTTGAGAAAAGGAAATCGAGTTAAAATCGAAATGATTTTGAGAGGAAGGGAAAAGGGGCTTTCAGAATTTGCCAAAGGAAAGATTAATCAATTCCTAGAAATTTTGAAAAAAAGAATTCCAATAAAACCTGAAAAAGAATTAAAAAGAGAATCAAGGGGATTTACAATGATAATATCTAAGTTATAATAGAATGCTTATGAAAACTAGAAAATCAATTCTCAAACGATTTAAAATTACTAAAAGCGGAAAAATTTTAAGAAGGCCGACCGGTTTAAACCATTATCGGGCTAAAAAGTCGGGGAAAAAAATTAGGGAAAGCAGAAAATTGATTCCTTTGTCAAAGGCTGAAGCTAAAATAATTAGAAAATTCCTCCACTAACATGGTTAGAGTAAAACGAGGTAAAATTACTCACAAAAAAAGAGAAAGGCTATTAAGATATACTAAGGGTTTTCGAGCTGGAAGAAAATCAAAGTACAGATTAGCAAAACCAGCCCTATTTCATGCCTGGACTCATGCCTATTATGATAGAAAAAAGAAAAAGAGAGATTTTAGATCTCTCTGGCAAATTCAAATCAGTGCTGCCTGTAGAGCACATGGTTTAAGTTATAGTAAATTTATTCATGACCTAAAACAAAAAAGGGTTGAATTAGATCGAAAAATTTTAGCCCAACTCGCTCAAACGCATCCTCAAATTTTTAAGAGAATTATTGAGGAAATGAAAAGCTAAACAGAAATTTTTACTCTTTCTATTTTTAGCCCCTCCTTTTTAAGAAGGGCGATTTTCTTTTTAATTCCTTGATTATATCCTCCAATTTTACCGTTGGATTTTATCACTCGATGGCAAGGAATTTTCGGATTTTGATTTTTATTCAAAATATTTCCAACTACCCGCCAGGCCTGAGGAAAACCAGAAAGTTTAGCAACTTCTTTATAAGTTAAAACTTTTCCCTTTGGAATTTTGGCAACAACTTTTAAAACTTTTCCTTTAAAGTTCATTTTCAGATGAAATTTTAATTTTATTCTTTCTCAACAAGGCTGTCAAAACTCCCTCTCCCCTTCTAAATATCCCAGTTCTTCTTTTTCCACAAGAAGGAGAATTTTCTTTCAAAATTGCCTCTTTTGCATTTAAGATTTTGGCTATTTTAAAAACCTCTTTTGCCCCTTTGATGAAAAATTGAGTATAATTTTTGCCATCCCTGCCAATAACTTTTGCTTTCCCCCTTAAAACATCTTTTCCATCACCGCCTAAAATCTGGCAAGGAGGCCTCGGGGTCGGAAGCCCGCCTAAAATTTCAGGACAGATCGGCAAACAGCCTTCTCTTTGACAGAATTTTAAGACTTTTTTACTTAATCTATTTCCCCCATCGTATTTGCAATCCATTCCAAGAAGACAGGCGCTAACTAATTTTGGATTTTTCCAAAAAGTCATTTGCTTTTTTAAGAATTTCTTTAGCATTTCTGAACGTTAATTGTTCCAAGGTTTCCTCGTAGGGCAACCATTTATAGCCTAAATGTTCGCCAGAAACTTTAATATTTTTGGTTTTTGTTCCCGCCAAATAAAAAGTAACAATTTTGAAAATAGTTTTCCCTTTGAATTTAAAAAAATATTTTATCCATTCTTTAAATTCTTCTACAAACTCAATGTCTTTTAACCCAGTCTCTTCTCCAATCTCCCTTCTCGCCGTATCCTCAATTTTCTCCCCCTTTTCAATATGCCCTTTGGGAAAATCCCAATAATCCCTCGGCGCCTTTGCAGAAGATGGGTAGTGTAAAAGAAGGTAATAAATTTTATCGCCCTCTTTTCTAAAAATCACTGCTCCGGCTGAACGTTCTACTGGCATGAATTTACTTGAAAAATTGCAATAATTTTTCTAAGGGTTGAGTATTAATTATATCTTCTTTTTCAGCCCAGCCGCGACGGGCTTGAGCAATGCCAAATTCAATGAATCGCATTTGGTCCTTGTGGTGGCTGTCAGTATCAATCACCATTTTTACTCCGGCCTCTTTTGCTCTTCTAATATTTTCGGCATTCAAATCCAATCTCTCAGGATAAGAATTGATTTCCAAGATTGTTCCGGTTTCTTTTGTCACTCTCAAAATTTTATCAAAATCAATTTGATATTCGTCTCTTCTTTTTAATATTCTTCCAGTGGGATGGGAAATGATGTCAACATTTGGGTTTTTCATCGCCCGAATTATCCTTTCAGTCATCTTTTCTCTCGCCATTTTAAAATTTGAATGGACTCCGGCAATAACGTAATCCAATTTTTTCAATGTCTCGTCTTTAATATCAATTGAACCATCGTTTAAAATATTTGCCTCGCAGCCCTGTAAAACCTTAAACCTAATGTCTTTTACCTTTAACCTTTCGTTTATTTTATCAATTTCTTTTCTTTGTAGGGCCAATTTTCTTTCATCTAATCCGTGCTCAATCCTTAAAAATTTTGTATGATCAGAAATTCCTAAATATTGATAACCCATCTTCTTTGCCATTTCAACCAATTCCCCAATCGAATTTGTTCCCCCATCCCATTTTGAATGACAATGTAAATCTCCCTTGATATCATTGTAATCGATTATTTTTGGTAATTTCTTTTCCAAAGCGGCCTCAATCTCTCCCTGATTTTCTCTTATTTCAGGCGGAATCCATTCTATTCCCAATTTTTTATAGATTTCCTCTTCTGATTCTCCAGCAATCTTTTTAGGACCTCGAAAAAGCCCATACTCCGAAAGTTTCAATCCCTTATCAATGGCAATTTTTCTCAAGGCGATGTTATGCTCTTTTGAGCCGGTGAAATATTGTAGGGCCGATCCATAACTTCTCTTTGGGACAACCCTAATATCCATATCAAAACCTTCTTTCATTCTAACCGACGACTTTGTTGTTCCTTTCCCCCAAATTTTAACAATTCCAGACAAAGAAGTGAAAAAATCCATCACCCTTTCTGGTTTTGAAGAAATCACCAAAAAATCAACATCGCCGATCGTTTCTTTCATCCTTCTAACCGAACCGCACCAATCAACTTTTTGAACCTCTTTTAAGCTTTTTAATTTTTCATAAACCTCTTTAACTTTTGGCAAAATCTCTCCTAATAAAAATCTCCCCTTACTTCTTTTCAAAAAGGCGATCCCTTCTAAAATATTTTTTTCAGTTTTTTCTCCAAATCTAAATAGAGGTGAAATTTTGTGGGATTTAGCTGCCCTTTCTAAATCTTTTAGATTTCTAATTCTCAATTTTTGGTATAATACCTTTGCCTTTTTTGGTCCCATTCCTTCAACCGCCATCAATTCCTCCAAATTTACCGGAGTCTTTTTTTTGAATTCCTCATAATACTTTATTTTCCCGGTTTTCAAATATTCCTCAATTTTTAAAGCAATGCTTTCCCCTACTCCGGGAATTTTCATTAAGGCTTCAAGGCCTCCTCTTTTATAAATTTCTTCGACATCCTCTTCTAAGGTCTCCAAAGTAATAGCGGCCTTTTGATAGGCATAGGGTTTAAAAGCCACCTCCTCCATCTCCAAATAATCAGCAATTTCATAAAATATTTTAGCGATTTCTTGGTTTTTCATAATTATTTCTCCTCCTTTTGGAAGATATCTTTTAAGCTGAATCGAAAGCCATGGTCAAAGACTCCCTTGATTTCATTTTTTAAAAATAAGAGCAAAAAAGCACCGATGAGACCGATAAAACCTACAGTGATAAAAACTGAGTTAAATCCAAATTTTATTACCGCCCAACCACCAATTGCTCCGGAAATCCCGGCACCCAAACCAACCGAAGTGGCATCTAATCCCCATTCAGTAGATTCTTTGCCTTTATCAATATGGCGAGTAAAAATTGCCGGCCAGGCAGCCAAGGTCATGGCCATGGTAACAGCCCGAACGATTTGAAGTAAATAAACATGCCAGGGAAGTTTGGCAAAAATAAACCCAAAGGAAGTTAGGGCAGCAATAAATAATCCAATGGTTAAAAACCAGTAGTCATCTTTTTCACTAGGCCTCGAGTCTAAAAACATTCCAAAAGGAATTCTTAGTAGTGACATCAAAATTAAATAAACAGCCGATGATAGGCCGGCGACAAAGGCATTTCCTCCTTGAATTTTTTCAACAACAAAAATGGCAAAAATTGGGGAAATCAAACCCCAACCAGTATAAAAAACCAAATCACTTAAGATTAAATATTTAACAATGCGAGTAATTTTAAAATTCATTTTCCAATAATTTTAACGAATATTTCTCTTTCTCTTGGTCGATTGTCAAAGTCAATGACCATGACTTGTTGCCATTGGCCTAGAATCAGTTTTCCGTTTTCAATCGGAACTGTCAAAAATGGTTTTATTAAAGCTGATCTAATATGAGAAAAGGTATTAGCTTCTCCCCAGGTTTCATCATGTCTGTAAGATCTATTCGATGGAACTAATTTTTCCAAAAATTCTTTAAAATCTTCCAATAGATTTGGGTCATTCTCAATGGTTGTCAAACCAACAGTTGATCCCGGACAAGAAATCAAACAAAATCCATCTTCAATTTTGGATTCTCTAACGATTTTCAAAACTCGATCAGTAATATCGATAATCTCATTAAGTCCTTTAGTTGAAATTTTAAACTTCATTATTTTTAAACAAAGATATTCCTGAGCGAAGGAAAATTGTAATTCCTATTAAAGCTAAAATTAATTCTGCTCCTCTAACAATAGTAGTAAATGCAATAGCCGTAGAAGTGCCAAAACCCAAAGCTCCGAAGATAAAAGCCTGAATTGCCTCCCGAGAACCCAAGGCAGTTGGGATTGGAGTTATTGTTGCCAAATAATCAGAGGCTAAAATGGAAAGGGTAGCCAAGGGTAAAATGCCTTTCCTTAAAAAGCTCAATAAAAATCCAAACTTTAAATAACTTATAAAGGATCCAAAAAATGCGAGACCAAAATTTTCCCAGAGTGATTTTCTTGGCGGTTTAAAAAAGTTAAAAATTTCTTCTTCAATCTCGAGGGGCTTACTATCTATTTGATGATTAAAGATTCTAATAAAGGCTTTTGTCATACTCTCTTTTTTGAAAGCTTTAAAATAAAAGAGACAAATTGCGGCAGTAAAGAATAAAAATCCGCTTACAAAAATTATCCACAAATTTTTTGGCGGAAGAATCATTTTATAAATAAAAAATAAAATTCCAAAAAAAATCACTACCAAATTATCGGTCCAGTCTAAAATTTTTTCTAAAATCACCGAGGCCATCGTTTTTGAAAAATTTATTTTTCTTCTTTCTTTCAAAGAATATCCTCGAAAAACTTCCCCGGCTCCAAACAAAATCGGAGCTAAATAAGTTATACTAGAACCAGCTAAATAAATTTTAAAAAGGTCAAAAAAGGGAATTTTAAGCTGGTTTCTTTTTAAAATTTCCTGCCATCTCCAAGTGGCAATTATTACCTCCAATAAAGTGAAGCCAAAAATTACTAATCCCTGCCAGCCTCGAAAGACCAAAAGGGATTTTTTTATTTCCGGCCAGCCGACAAATTTAATAATCCAGAAAAAGAGCAAAAAACCAATTAAAAGAGAGAGCAAAAATAGGAAAAAATTTCTTGAATTCATATTTAAATATTATATCCAATTTCCATCCAAAAAACAAAATCCCTCAGTTTTGAGGGATTTTATTACCTTTTTACTAATGATTCCTTATTCTTCTAATAATTAAATTCTGTATAGTGTCTGAAGGCTCTTAACGTCGGGCAGTTCAAGGATTCTCTTTTTGGTTTTGCAAAATTTAACCTCTACTTTTTATTTTATTTCATCAAATCGCCTTGTCAAATTGACAAAATTCTAAAAATTCTTTGGCATTTTCTATGGCGTAGCCGTAAGCATCGTTGTTGAAATAGACGTAGACATCTAAATTTTGCTTTAGCCAATTTTTGATTTTTTGAGCTAGAACTTTTAGTTCTTGTTCAGTATACTTTGAGGCGAATAAAATTTTTGAGCCGTGAAGGCGAATGTAAACGAAATCAGCGGTCACTTCATCGGCTCGGGGATAGCGAGGCGAGTCAGCAATCACCCAGGCAACATTATATTTTTTGAGTAAATTGTAAACTTTCTCATTGCACCAAGATTTATGCCGAAACTCTAGCGCAAAGTGCAATCGCGAATTTACGAGAATATCAAGCGAATCTACGCGAATAAGTTTTAAAAAAGCTTCCAATCGTTTGATATTTTCTGAAGTTGCCTTAAAGCTCGGGGGAAATTGGAATAAAATTGGACCAAGTTTTTCTTTTAAATATAAGGCATTTTCTAAAAATTGTTGCCAGGCTTCTTTTACTCCGATTAATCTTTTAATGTGAGTAATAAATCGGCTGGCCTTTACGGCAAAAATAAAATCCCTCGGCGTCTGGCTGTACCAATTTTGGTAGGTGCTTAGCCGAGGCAAATGATAAAAAGAATAATTTATTTCGGCAGTTTTGAAATGTTGAGAAAAATATTTGAGTTTGTTATTGCTTGCTAAATTTTCTGGATAAAAAATTCCTTCCCAGTGTCTGTATGCCCAACCCGAGGTACCAATGTATAGTTTTTTCATATTTAAATTAATAGAATTTTCTCTTCATTTCTTCCATAAGGTTAGTTGTTACGGGGTCGTCACAGATTTCCAAAGCCCATTCCCAGAGAGCGCCAACCGAAAAATTTTTTTTCTTTTCTCGGTATAAAAGAGCTTGAAGTAAGACCGCCAAAACGTTGAGTTGGGTGAGAAAATAACCTTCGGGGCTACTTCTCGTTCTATATTCGTGCCAGAGTTGAATTATTTCTTTTGGAAGAGAAAGCCCTAACTTCGAAGTAAGCTTTAAAAGAGCGTTTTTCTCTGTTTTGTAATTTATAAAAAATTTTTTTGCTTTTTCTTTTTTTAACAACCGGGGTAGTTTTTCTAAGGTTTTCCTTCTCTCCTTTCCTTTCTCTGGTAAAATTTCATCATAGGGGGTGGTATCGCCGGTAGAAACAGCAGTTATTTCGTGACAGAGAGCCATTTTAAGGAGTTTTTCCATGTCAAGCTCTTTCTTTTCTCGGCCAAAAATCCAAGCCATTAGAGATAGGGTAAAAATATGACCAGCTACAGTTTCTGGTTTTTTAACCCCCCGTATTAACCAGTATAAGCGAGGCATCCCTTTTAGTCTGCCAATTGATAAAATGAAATCTAAAATATTTTCTAAATCTTTATTCTCTTTCCGCACTTTAATCTTTCTTTTGTAAAATTTTTTTTGAATAAAGGCTAAAAAATCTAAAAGAAGAGGGTCGTAGACTTTTTCTTCGGCGATTTCCCACCAACCGCTACCGCTTTCCTTTGGTCCCAAGTATTCTAGAGATTGAATTAAATTCTCTATCCAATCTATCTGTTTGGCAAATTTTCCCTCTGGAGAAAATCCTCTTTCATAATCTAACCAGCAAAGGAAAATTTTATTTTTAAGATCTTTTTCTAAGGGAGCAACTAACTTCAGAAGTGATTTTTTTTCCCTTTCAAATTTAATCTGCGACCTTCTTTTCTTGCTTTTCTCCAAAAGCCTAATTCCTTTCAGTAGAATTTTTCTATCTTTCTTTTTTCTAACATCTAATTTTTGATAGTAAAAAAGAGGGGTAGCGTCACCGGCATAAGTCTCGCAGAGATCGTGAGAAAGCGAAGATTGAATAACCTTCTTTAGATTCAAGCCCTTTTTCTTGCCTAATAAGAAGGCAAGAAAACATACTCTGAAAGTATGCTCGGCGATTGTCTCTGGGTTTTTTATTCTCCAAATACCCCAACCAGTTCTAGTCGTTTCTTTTAATTTATGAACTTTAATTAAAAAATCAAGATTTTCTCGCATGAAAAAAATATGCCCAACTAATTGAGCATATCATATTTTTTTCAAAAATTCAATCGAAAAGCTTTTCAGGATAACTGATATTTAATTTTTTTTATTTTATAAACAACTTTTATTGGGGAGGTAATTATAACTTCATCACCGATTTTCTTTCCTAAAATCGCTTTTCCAACCGGCGACTCGGAAGAAATTTTTCCTTCGCTTGGGTTCGCCTCCAAAGTTCCAACAATCATAAATTCATTAATTTTGCCATCGGTTTCTTTTAAAGTAACTGTTGCTCCCAAATTGACAATATTTTGTTTTTCTTTTGGAGGAGTTTTAATCAACTCGAAATATTTTAGAATATATTCTAAATCAGCAATTCTTGCTTCCAGAAAACCCAAATCTTCTTGGAAAGAAAGGTATTCGGGGTTTATATCTTCGGAATGCCAAATCTTTGGAGACTC
>Ga0172365_10000790_pt1 | contig 22065 bp, 10 predicted proteins | sample LakKivSesite48cm_FD_114535 | JGI IMG/M metagenome (GOLD analysis project Ga0172365, IMG submission 114535) | Sediment microbial communities from Lake Kivu, Rwanda - Sediment site 48cm | ecosystem: Environmental > Aquatic > Freshwater > Lake > Sediment | place: Rwanda: Western Province, Lake... | reverse complement strand
TCGTGGATTCGAAGACGGCGATGACGCCGCCGCTATCGGGGACGAGCACGGCATCGTGCTCATCGTAGTTCGTCGCGGCGAGCGTGACGAAGTGCGCGTCATCCAGCCACACGACGTTCCCCTCTGGAGAGAGGCGCTGGGCCAACAGGTGACGCACGCCCTGCGATGTCCCATCGGTGAGGCGCGCCTCGAACACCACGATGACGCCTCCGTTCGTATCCGTCACGAGCTTGGGCTTTCGGAAGTGTGCCCGTTGCGCCGCGAAATGCCGGACCCATTCGATGCTCCCCTCGGCGTTCACATGGCGAATCTCCACCGCATCGTTCGCCAGCGAGTGTGCCGAATCAACCCCGAATGCGACATAGGCTCCGCCGCGACCATCAGCCACCACCGAGGGCATCGCGCTCAGCGTATTCCGGGCGACTACCACCGGCTCCCACGCTGCCCTGCCGTCCGGAGCGAAGCTCTGCGCCCACACGGTGGCGGCTTGCTGCGATACTTCCCTGGGAACAGTTTGCCAGACGACGAATGTCCTTCTGTGCTCGTCAACGTCCAGCGCAACCGCCGTGATGCTGTCCGGCGTCTGTGCACCCGCCAAGGGCGTGGCAAGAGCCACCCGTGCGACCGGATGCGCGGGGTCGAAGCGGACCATTTCAAGCTTCTCCCCGTTCGCATCCATCACCCAGGCAACCACGGCGCCGCCATGTCCGTCCGGCGCCATGGCCGAGACCAACGGAGCCGCCGGAGAGGGAATCGCCGCGAGAGTCGCCGTCAGGGCTATCATGAAGTTCCCAAGAGCCATTGTTCTCATCAGAGCATCCCTTCTGCCTGGTGATGCCGTCATTCCATATCTCGCACGCATCTGAACCCGACAAGGGAGCTTCGGGTGCCCGGCTTCGTCGGTATGCGGCTGGTGGTGCGCAGCTCGATCCCGTTCGTGCCGAGGTCCACCCCGACGCTGCCGCCGCGCACCACGCGGTACGTCTCCGCGGGCGCGGTGAACGGGTTGTCCGCGATGAGATAGCGGCTTTCGTCGTACCGTTCGGGCGTTCGCGGGTCCACGAGGATGTAGCGGTCAAACCCCGGGTAGGGCCGGTAGTAGTCCTGCGTCCATTCCGCCACGTTCCCCGCCATGTCCAGCACGCCGAACGGGCTGGCTCCTGCGGGGAACTGCCCCACAGGCACGACGGGGTTCTCGCCGTAGTTGGCGTTTTGGCGGGAAAATTCGTTGCCCCAGGGGAACGTTCGTCCGTCCGTGCCCCGTGCGGCGTATTCCCATTCGATTTCCGTCGGCAGCCGCACTCCGCGCCAGGCGGCATACGCGGCTGCATCGTCCCACGTGACGTTCACCACCGGCAGTTGCCCCTGACCGGCCCAGTACTGCTGATTCACCCAGTGCGGGGGCGCACGGTGTCCGGTGGCGGTCACGAACCTCTGGTATTCGGCATTCGTCACTTCGTAGGTGTCAATCAGGAATGCACTCGCGCTCGCCTGGTGCGCCGGGAACTCATCGGCGGCCACTGTCTGGCAACCCATCGTGAACATGCCTGCCGGGACGAACCGCATCGAGACGCCGTCGAGGATCACTCCCTGGCCGGGCGCAAGGCGGTTGTCGCTCCTGACGACCACTTGGCCCTCGGTGACGGCGGTCGCGCCGACGGAGTCCCTCACCGCCAGGCGCACCACGTGAGTGCCAACTGTCCGATATGCGTGCTGTGCGCTGCTTTTGGGCGTCCATTCGGTATCCCAGACGCCGTCGCCATCCCAATCCCACCGATAGAGGAGCGTCCCGCCTTCCGTCGGGCTGGCCGAGCGGCCCGCGTCTGCGGTGACAAGTTCATTCGGCCAGGCCACCAGAGGCGTCAGCGTCATGGACGCGACCGGCTCTCGTCCACTTGAGCGCACGAGGACGTTCTGCCGCGAGGTCGCCGTCCGACCGGCGAAGTCCGCCACTTCGAGCGTCACCGGATAGATTCCCGGTTCGCCGAGCTGCACCTGCGCGCCCGGCAGGGCCAGGTACTGCGTATCCCAGACGCCGTCGCCGTTCCAATCCCACCGGAATCGGAGCGAATCCGTCGCCGACCTTCCTGCGAACGACTCCGTCGCATCCACCAGGAAGAACGTCCCCGGCGGGCCTTCCGACGGCGTCACAGTGAAACGCGCTTGCGGGGGAGGAGGCTTCGGCGCGAGCAACGCCTGCGCGGAGGTCCTGCTGGTCAACCCGGCGGCGTTGATCACCTCGGCGCGCACCGTGTACTCGCCCGGACCCTGGTATTGGTGGACATACGGGACGACGCTCAGGTAGTCGGTATCCCATTGCCCGTCGTCTTCCCAGTCGTAGCGGACTCTCAGCTTCTCGACCGGGGTCATGCGATCCTGGCTGCTGCGCGGGTCCGCCGAAATCGCGTACGGTCCGCTCCCGTTGGGCTGAATGGTGAGGCGAGCGTTCGGCAAATAGCTTTGCAGGACAATGCGCACGGTGGCGACCGAATTCGGCTCAATGACAACCGAAGTGTCCATGCCGCTGTACATCAGCGCATCGTGGTGCCACGCCTCGACGCGGACATAGGCTTGCGGCGTCGGCTCAAGCACGGCTTCGACTTCCCAGCCCTTCTCGCCCTGCGTCAGTGGGCCGCGAAAGAGCACCTTGCCCTTCGGCGTGGTGACGATCAATTCCATACGAGTGATCGAGTTGGCAGTATCCTCTCCCGCAGCCTTTGCGCGAGGGGCAGCGCCGGAATTGGGGAATTCTATCTGTAGATCAAGCCTGGGCAGACGCACGGGCGCAAGCATCTTCTTGTCACAGGCGGAGACGAAGACCACGACGGCTGCTGCCACCACCGCGAGAGATATGTGGGTATAGAGCCGCATTGTTGATCTCCTGAGAATTCGCTGTTCGACTTCTGCTCGCTCATACGCGATTACAAACCGCGTGCCATCGCCTCCGTACCGCCGCACGCAGAATCCAATAAGTCGTTGTAAACAGGATTGTTAAAAGTGGTCATCCCTGCCGCCTTCGGATGCTAAACGCCGCATCGGGAAGACCGGGCGAGCGGTAGAACAGTGGTGGTCCACCACCACTTCCGGGAGGAGTTTCATTCGTTTCACGTTCGCGTCAGCGCGGCGTTGAGGAGCCATTAAATCTTTATCCGTGAACATCTTACATCGCATCATCAACCGGAGAGAAGCGGCGCATGCCGGGCTGGCATTCGGTTCGCGTATAAAGGAGAGGTACGCCAGTCGCAGCGAGAGCTGCGCAGAGAAAAGGAGCGGACCAGTGAAAGTGGGATTAAGTGGTTCTCTCGCTAAGTTTTCACCACATTCATACCCCCCTCAAATCCCCCCGCACGCAGGGGGACGACGCCTCCCTCCCCGCGTGCGGGGAGGGCCGGGGTGGGGTCACGAAAATCTCCGAAACTTGGCGAGAAAACCATTAAGTCAGATCGTCCTTCTCGTGGCGCTGTGGGGTGTGCCCGCGATGGCCGAAGAGCGCTGCCCTGTAGACAGCACCTGCACCGACAGAGAGGTGACATCCCTTGTGAATAGGACGTTTGTCCTGCCGGACCTGGAGGTGACCGCTCTGCGGTATTCCCTGTGGTCCGATTCGCTCACGATTCGGGGGCGAATGGCCTCGCCGGAGACATGGCCCCCCAGCCGGATCGAACCGCTAACGCGTCGTCACTGGTATCGGCGGTGGTGGGTATGGGGGGTGCTTGGCAGCAGCGCGGTGGTTGTCGCGTATCTCTGGGCTTCCCACTCCGGCTCCGAGGGCGGAAGGCTGCATGTCGTCGTGGGAGTAGGCCCCTGACGAGAGGGATTTGTCACGGGGAAATGCCCGATATGGGCGGGCTGTGATCATAGAAGTCGGGCGGGTTGAGCGTGACGCAGCGCGGTCGGGTTCACGGCATTCGCCCCACGCGACGAACGGCGACCGCGAACCACATCACCAGGTATGGTACAGGCCGTTCGGAGCATAAATGAGGAGCCATCCTCTCATGCAACGGGCTTCGAGCGTTCGATAGGCAAGACATCCCTCTGTAGAATATGGAAGATCGCGGGAGAACCATTTGAAGCTCGCCCATCGCCGGGCCTCCTGCCCCTGCCAGATAATGCCCGATGAGGGATTGCCTGTAGGCGTGACGTACTGTTCATTTACGTAGTAGCACTGACGACGGCCACATTTGTTTGGGGAGGCAGGTGTCGTGGCGATGGCTGCCATCATTGTCATAGGGGTTTCAGCCCTTCTCCGCCTTGCAACGCTTCTCTACGCCCTGCACCTGGTGCGTACGACGGGCAGATGGAAGGCGTGGGCCTTGGTGGCGGTGGCTATGGTCTTCACGGTGGTCCGAGAGTGCATGGCCCTCTATCGCGCACTTTTCGGGAAGTTGCCCTACCCGCCCGACCTCACCTCGCAATTGCTTACGCTCGTCGCTTCAATCTTCATCTTCGCAGGTGTGCTGTGGATCGCTTCACTCATCCGTACGGTGCAGCGTTCGGGAGATGAACTACACCAGGAAATTGCCGTACGCAGGAAGGTTGAAGAGGTGCTGCGGGAGGCTCGCGAACAACTCGAACTGCGGGTCCGTGAGCGGACCGCCGAATTGACAAGGCTCAATGAAGCGCTGCAACAGGAAATTGCGGCGCGCAAGAAGGCTGAAGAGACGCTGCGGGAAAGCGAAGAGCGCTTCCGAAGCGCGTTCGAATCGGCTCCTATCGGGATAGCGCTGGTCTCGCCAGAAGGTCGTTTCTTGAAGGTGAACCGTTCATTGTGCGAGACCACTGGGTATTCTGAACAAGAGTTGCTTGCCAGGGATGTCCAGTCCATCACCCATCCCGACGACCTGGACGCCGATCTTGGTTATGTGCAGAGGATGCTGAACAAGGAGATTCGCGCCTACCAGGTAGAGAAGCGGTACTTCCACAAGCTCGGTCATGTGGTATGGGTCATGTTGAGCCGCTCGGTGGTGCACGACGTGCACGACAATCCGATCTACTTCATTGCACAGAGCGAAGACATCACCGAGCGCAAGAAGGCTGAAGAGACGCTGCGGGAAAGCGAAGAGCGCTTCCGAAGCGCGTTCGAGTCGGCTCCTATCGGGATAGCGCTGATCTCGCACGAGGGTCGTTTCTTGAGGGTGAACCGTTCATTGTGCGAGATCACCGGGTATTCCGAAGAGGAATTGTGCGCGAGGGACTTCCAATCCATCACCCATCCCGACGACCTGGAGGCCAATCTCGCCTACATGCGCAGGATGCTGAACAAAGAGATCCGCACCTACCAGATGGAGAAGAGGTACCTCCACAAGCGCGGTCACGTGGTATGGGTCATGTTGAACCGCTCGATGGTGTGCGATGTGCACGACAATCCGATCTACTTCATTGCCCAGATCGAAGACATCACCGAGCGGAAGGCGGCAGAGGAGAGGATCGGGCGGCTCAACAGAGAACTCGAGCAGCGCGTCGCCGAACTTACCGTGCTCAACAAGGAGTTGGAAGCGTTCAGCTACTCCGTCTCGCACGACCTGCGCGCCCCACTCAGAAGTATTGACGGCTTCAGCCAGGCGCTGCTGGAGGATCACGCCGACACGCTGAATGCCGAGGGGAAGAGTGATCTTCAACGGGTGCGCGCGGCCAGTCAGAACATGGCGCGCCTCATTGACGATATGCTGATCCTCGCACGCGTCACGCGCAGCGAGATGCGTCGTGAGACGGTTGACCTCACTGCACTGGCGCGGACGATTGCGGCGGAATTGCAGAAAGCCGAGCCGGGGCGCGAGGTGGAGTTCGTCATCGCCGAAGGAGCGACCGCGACGGGCGACAGGCGGCTGCTCACGACCGTACTTGAGAACCTGCTGGACAACGCATGGAAGTTCACCGGCAAGCACGCCCGCGCCAGGATAGACTTCGGCGTGGCGGAGAACGAAGGCAGGCAAGCCTTCTTCGTGCGCGACGACGGCGCAGGCTTCGACATGACGTACGCCGGGAAGCTCTTCGGCGCGTTTCAACGGCTGCATCCTTCCGATCAATTCAAAGGTACCGGCATCGGTCTGGCCACCGTTCAACGCATCATCCACCGCCATGGGGGGAAGGTCTGGGCCGAAGGCGCGGTGGAGAAGGGCGCAACGTTCTACTTCACGCTTGGAAGGTAGGAAGATGGGAGAGAAAGCGATCCTGTTGGTGGAAGACAATCCTGACGACGTGGACCTGACCATGCGTGCGTTGAAGAAGAGCAACATCAGGAATAACCTGGTCGTGGCGCGGGACGGGGTTGAGGCGCTCGATTATCTTTTCGGTACCGGTGCATACGCAGGGCACGATCCGAGCGAGATGCCGCAGGTTGTCCTATTGGACCTGAAGTTGCCGAAGCTGGATGGCCTGGAGGTATTGCAGCGCATACGAGCCGACAAACGGACGAAGCTTCTCCCTGTGGTTATCCTTACTTCATCGAAGGAAGAAAAGGACCTCGTGAACGGCTATGCCCTCGGCGCGAACAGCTATGTCCGCAAGCCGGTGGATTTCATCCAATTCGCTGAAGCCGTACGCCAACTGGGGCTTTACTGGCTGCTCCTGAACGAGCCGCCGCCGAAAACAGGAGAGGCGTAGATGGGCATCCCGCTTCGCGTGCTCATCGTCGAGGATTCGGAAGACGACACGACGCTGGTGCTGCGCGTGCTGCGGCGCGGCGGCTACGATCCGACTTCCGAGCGGGTGGACACAGCGGAAACCATGTGTGCCGCGCTCGAAGAGAGGGCGTGGGACATCGTCATCTCCGATTACACAATGCCGCGCTTCAGCGCGCGCGCCGCGCTCGCGATAGTGAGAGAAAGGGAGCCTGACCTGCCCTTCATCATCGTGTCGGGCACGATCGGCGAGGCGACCGCCGTTGAGGCGATGAAAGCCGGTGCGCACGATTACCTCATGAAAAACAACCTGCCGCGTCTTGTCCCGGCGGTCGAGCGGGAGCTGCGCGAGGCGGAGGTGCGACGAGAACGCAGACGAGCGGAAGAGGCGCTGCGCCAGGAGCATGACCTCCTAGACCGCATCATGGAAACCAGCCCCGCAGGCATCACGATGGTGGATCGGGGAGGGATGATCACGTTTGCGAACGCCCAGGCAGAGCGGGTGCTGGGCCTCTCGAAGGACGAGATCACCCAGCGCACCTACAACTCCCCTGCCTGGAAGATCACCGATTACGAGGGCAACCCTTTCCCCGACGAGTATCTGCCCTTCCGGCGAGTGATGACGACCGGTCAGCCGGTGTACGACGTGCGTTACGCCATCGAATGGCCCGACGGGAAGCGCGTGCTGCTCTCGGTCAATGCGGCCCCCCTGCTCGATGAATCGGGGCAGGTGGACGGCATGGTTTCCACCATTGAGGACATCACCGAGCAGGTGCACGCGGAGAGAAGGCTGCGCGAGTCCGAGCGTCGCTTCCGCGAGATGCTTGAAGGAATCCGCCTTGTGGGGGTGATGCTCGACATTGAGGGGAACATCACCTTCTGCAACGACTTCCTGCTGGAGTTGACGGGGTGGCAGCGAGAAGAACTCATCGGAAAGAACTGGTTCGATGTGTTCCTTCCCTCCGATGCGCGGGAACGTGCGCGAACGACGCACCTGGAAAGGGTCTCAACCGGCAGCCCGGAAATCCATTACGAAAATGAAATCCTCACGCGGGCGAACGAACAGCGCACGATCCTCTGGAACAATACCATCCTGCGGGACCACCGGGGCGAGATCGTCGGCACGGCGAGCATCGGCGAAGACATCAGCGAGCGCAAGGCGATGGAAGAGCAGCTCATTCACATCAATCGCCTTTTCTCCGTATTGAGCAGCATCAACCGGATGATCGTGAGAACCCGCGACTGGCAGCGGCTCTTCGACGAAGCGTGTCACATCGTCGTGGAGGAAGGCCTGTTCCGGATGGCGTGGATCGGCATCGTGGATGAGGAAAGCGGATCGGTGAAACCTGTCGCCTGCAACGGATTCGAGGAGGGCTATCTCGATGGCATTGTCATCCTCCTCGGCGATGCCCTGGAAAGCCGTGGTCCGACAGGAAAGGCCATACAGACGGGAAAGCATGTGATCTGCAACGACATCGAGCACGACCCCTCCATGATACCCTGGCGCGAGAAAGCCCTGGAGCGGGGGTATCGCTCCTCCGGGGTGTTTCCGTTGCGCATGGGGGGAAAGGTGGTTGGCGTGCTCAGCGCCTACGCAGAGGAGCGGGACTATTTCAGCGAGGAGGAAATCCTCCTCCTCGATCAACTGGCGGACGACCTCTCGTTTGCCGTCAACTACATCGAACTGGAGGCTCAGCGCAGAGAAGCCGAACTGGCGCTGAGCGAGAGCGAGGAACGCTTCCGCTCCGTGGCGGAAAGCGCCAGCGATGCCATCATCTCCGTTGACGACGCTGGAAAGATCATCTTCTGGAACACTGCGGCGGAAAAGGTATTCGGGTACTCGGCGGAGGAGACTCTTGGGAGATCGCCGACCTTCATAATCCCCGAACGCTTCCGTGAAGCTCATCACCGCGCGTTCATGCGGGCGCTTTCAACGGGGGAGTCGAGCATCAGCGGTAGAATAGTTGAGATGTTCGGGATCAAGAAGGACGGCAGTGAATTTCCGCTTGAGCTTTCCGTTGCAGGCTGGGGGACGAAAGAAGGCAGGTTCTTCACCGGCGTCATTCGTGACATCACCGAACGCAAACGGACGCACAACCTTCTCATGCGGAGGCTGGAGTTCGAGAAGATAGCCGCTACTATGTCGTCCCGCTTTGTCGGTGTTTCGGATATGGACGCCGCGATTCATGCTTCGCTTGCCGATATGGGCGGCTTCAGTGGGGCAAGCCGTTGCTCCGTCTTTCTTCTCAGTGGGGATGGGACGGTCTTGAGCAATACCCATGAATGGTGCGACGAGGGGGTAGCCGGAGAACGTGAGAATTCCCAGAATATCCCTGTGGAAACGAGGCCGTGGTTGATGGAGAGGCTTCGCAACAGGGAGATCATCCATGTCTTCGATGTGACCGAGCTGCCGGAGGAGGCACGTGCTGAGCGGGAGATACTGGAAGCGCGTGGAGTGAAATCCTTTCTGGTGCAGCCCCTCCAGATCGGGGGGAAGCTCAGCGGATTCCTCGCACTTGGCGATGTTGTGGAGACCGGGGCGTGGCGAGATGACGATCTGGGAATCCTTCGCATGGCCTCCGAGATCATCGGGAACGCGCTTGAGCGCAAACGGGCAGAGGAAGAAGTGAGGCGGATCGCCAGCGACCTGAGGCAGCTGATTGACACCGCAAACGCTCCGATCATCGGCATCAACACCGAGGGATTGGTCAACGAGTGGAACCAGATGGCGGAACGGATCACCGGGTACACGAAGGCGGAGGTTTTGGGGCGGCACTTTGTCAAGGAATTGCTCGCACAAGACAAGAGGGCGGCGGTTGGGGCCGTGCTGACGAAAGCCCTCGACGGGCAGGGGACCGAGAATTTCGAAGTTCCGTTTGAGACGAAGGACAGTCGGCGGGTGACAATACTCTTGAACGCCACCCCCCGACGCGATGCCGAGGGACACATTGTCGGCGTCATCGGCGTCGGACAGGACATCACCGAACTGAGCGAATACCGCGAGAACCTTGAGCACAGGGTAGAGGAACGAACCCGTGAACTTGCGGAATCCCTCAAACGGGAAAAAGCGCTCACGAAGGAACTCCAGGTCTCCCTTCAAAAAGAAAAAGAACTTGCGACCATGAAGACGCGCTTTGTCTCGATGGCTTCTCACGAATTCCGTACCCCCTTGTCGGCAATCCTGTCCTCAACCGACATCCTGGCTCGCTACAGCGACCGCATGACCCCGGAGCAACAGGCGGAGCGGTTCATGAAGATTCGGCAGCAGGTCCATAATATGACCATGCTGTTGGACGAGGTGCTGATCATCGGAAGAGCGGACGCCGGACGCCTGGAGTTTCACCCCATGCCCGTGGACTTGCAGGCCTTTTGCCGGGAAATCGTGCAGGAAATCCGGGATACCGAGGGCGCGGGACACATTATCCGTTTCACAGACACGATCTCATCACCCGACGCGACCTTCCTGCTCGATGAGAAGCTTGCGCGTCACATCGTCGCGAATCTGCTTTCCAACGCCGTCAAATACTCTTCGAAAGGGAGCACCGTATTTGTGGACCTGACGTGCGACGAGCACCAGGCGACGCTCCGCGTTCAGGATCAGGGGATCGGCATTCCTGAGGAGGACCTCCCTCATCTTTTCGAGCCGTTCCATCGTGCGAGCAACGTCGGCGATACTCACGGCACCGGTCTCGGCCTGGCCATTCTCCAGCGTGCGGTGGACCTGCACCGTGGGCGGGTCGCCGTCGAGAGCGAGGTCGGGCGCGGTACCACGTTCACGGTAGTGCTTCCGCGCCAGAAGGAGCAGAATTCATGACCAAAATCCTTGTCATCGAGGATACCCCGGAGGTCCGTCAGGACATTGTGGACATCCTGAAGTTCGAGGGATACGAGGTGGTTGACGCGCAAGACGGCACGGCAGGCGTGCAGCAGGCACGCGATCATCACCCGGACCTGATTATCTGCGACATCATGATGCCGGGCCTCGATGGATACGGTGTCCTCGATGAGCTCCGCAAAGACCAGGCGACGGCAATGATCCCCATCGTCTTCCTCACGGCTCTGGCAGGACGGGAGGACATGCGGAAGGGAATGGGGATGGGCGCGGATGACTACATCACGAAGCCGTTCACCGCAGAGGAGGTCGTCGAAGCCGTACGAATGCGCCTCGAGCGCAAGGCCCTCATGGCGAAACCCCTTGATGAACTCCGGCAGAACCTCAGCATCATGCTTCCGCACGAATTGCGCACTCCGCTTGCGAGCATTATCGGGCTTTCCGCGTTGCTGGCCGACAGCGGCATAACCCCCACGCTGGAGGAAAGAGTGCAGATAGGCCGCGCTATCCATAGGAACGGCCTTCGCCTCGAACGTTTGATCGGGAACTATCTCCTCTACGCTCACCTTGAACTCATGAGCACGGACCCGTATCGCGCCGAGTCGGCCAGAAGCATTCCCGTCATAAGCCCCGCAGAACTCATCAGGGACGCCGTCAGCGAGAAAACAGCCCACACGTTGCGCGCAAACGATGTGGAGATGGAGATCGCGGAGGGAACCGTGCGGATCGCAGAAGGCGCACTGAGGAAGGTCGTGGAGGAGTTGGTGGACAACGCGGTCAAATTCTCTCAGGTGGGGACGCCGATCCGCGTTGCAGTGCACTACAGCGAGAGCGCGCTTTCTCTGCACGTCAGCGACCAGGGACGCGGCATGACAGGCGAGCAGATCGCCAGCATCGGGGCATACGTGCAGTTCGACCGCAGGCTGTACGAACAGCAAGGCTCAGGCCTGGGGCTTATCATCGTCAAGCGACTCACCGAGCTACACGGTGGGAAATTCTCCCTCACCAGTGCCCCGAATCAGGGCACGACCGTGACCGTCGTGCTGAATCGCAACCTGGAGAGGCCGAAGGCATCCCCTGACCCTATAGCTCCCTGAGTGAGCATTCTCTCTCCGCCGCATGGCCTGTCCTTACGTGACGCGCCGCCGCGAACCTCACCGATTCCATTACCCTTACGCCTTTCTTGCTCTTGCGCGACGCTCTGATCGCGCTCATGATCCCTCTCCCTCGTGACGGGGGAGTACCACCGTGAACGTGGTGCCGCGCCCGACCTCGCTTTCGACGGTGATTGTGCCATGGTGCAGGTCCACCGCTCGCTGAAGGATTGCCAGGCCAAGCCCGGTGCCTTGGATATTTCCGACGTTGCTCGCTCGGTGAAACGGTTCGAATAGGTGGGGCATGTGTTCCTTCGGAATGCCGATTCCTTCATCTCGGACGCGGAGCGTCGCGGAGGATTCGTCGCACGCGAGGTCCATGTACACGGTACTGCCTTCCGGCGAGTACTTGACGGCGTTGGAGAGCAGGTTGGTGACAATGCGCCGTGCGAGCTTCTCATCCAATAGGAACACTCCCATGGGAGATGGTGTCTCGCACACAAACTGGAACCTGTGTTTCCCCCCGTCAGCCTCTTGAATCTCCTGCATGATCTCCCGGCAGAACGCGGGCAGGTTCAACAGCGCAAGGCGAAACTCCAATCGTTCGGCGTCCGCTCTGCCGATGATCAGCACTTCATCCAATAGCATAGTCATGTTGTAGACCTGCTGCTGGATTTTCTGGAGCCGCTCGAGTCGTTGCTCCGGCGTCATTCGGCCGCTGTAGCGCGTGAGGATGTCGGTAGAGGAGAGAATCGCCGAGAGGGGGGTGCGGAACTCGTGGGAGGCCATCGAGACGAAACGGGACTTAAGCTGCACCAGCTCTTTCTGCTTTTCAAGAGATACCTGAAGCTCTCTGGTGAGTTCTTTTTCCCGTTCGAGCGCTTCCGCAAGCTCACGCGTTCGTCCGGCAACGCTACGCTCCAGGCTCTTCCGGTATTCGCTCAACTCGGTGATGTCCTGCCCGACGCCGATGACGCCGACGATGTGTCCCTCGGCATTGCGCCGGGGCGTGGCGCTCAACAGGAGGATCACACGCCGACCGTCCTTCGTACCCAGGGCGAACTCAGCGCTCCTCGACCCCTGGCCGTCGAGGGCTTTCATCAAGACGGCCTGCACCGCCGCTCTCTTGTTTTGCGTGAGCAATTCCTTGACCAGAGGCCGCCCGAGGACTTCCGCCTTGGAATATCCGGTGACAAGCTCCATCATCTGGTTCCATTCGTTGACCAGCCCCTGCGCGTTGATGCCGAAGATCGGGGCATTTGCGGTGTCAATCAGTTGCCGCAGGTCCTCGGCGATCAGGCTCGCCTCCTCTTCCGCTCGTCTCCGTTCGGTGATGTTCTCGACCACGCACTCGGCGAATGCGGGCTTGCCTTCCGCGTCGCGCACGAGAGAAGCCGTCAGATGCCCCCATACAACCCCGCCGTCCTTCCGGCGATAGCGTTTTTCGAGTTCGTAGGAATCCCGTTTGCCTTCGAACAACTCGGTGAACAGCTCCCTATTGGCGGACGCATCATCGGGATGGGTGAACTCGATAAACGACATCGTGTACAGTTCCTCTGCCGCATAGCCGAGCATCTTCTGAAATGCCGGGTTGGCAGCGATGGGGTAGCCACGTTTGTCAATGAGGACGATGCCGAGGGCCGCTCGTTCGAAGATCTCCCGGAATCGAGCTTCGCTTTCGCGCAGGGCCTCCTCTGCCTGCTCTCGGCGCTCCTGCTGTTCGATGAAGTGGGCTGCGAAGCCGATGTCGCCCGCCAGTTCGTCGAGGAGGCGGACCACCTTATCGTTGAAATAGCCCGGCTCACCTGAGTAGACGTTGAGGGAACCGATCACCTCGTCCCCCACGCGGAGGGGAAACGCCGCAGAGGAGCGATACCCTCGCTTCAGGGCCTCCTCGCGCCAGGGCGTCATGCGCGGGTCGTGTTCGATGTCCTGGCAGATAACGTGTTCGCCCCGTTGGATCGCCTGTCCGGTCGGCCCACGGCCGTTGGGAAGGTCGCGTACGGAAATGCTGATTCTGTCGAGATAACCTTCCTCGAATCCACGCCACACAACGGGCTTTACCTGTTGAGTTTCCTGGTCAACGAGGCCGACCCATGCCATCCGGAACAGGCCTGCCTCGACGGGAATGCGACATGCTTCCTCGAAGAGCTTCGTCTGGTCGTGCGTCCTGACTATCATCTGGTTGATCGCGCTCAGCACGGAAAGGAACCGATTGAGGTCAACGAGCTTCTCCTCCGCCTGCTTGCGTTCGGTGATGTCTTGAAACGTGACCACAAACTGCCCTTTTGCCGGGCTGAACGCGAGGACCTCATAGTATCTTCCAAGTGCCTGGGCGTAGCTCTCGAAATGGGCAGGTTCGCCCGTGAGGGCGACCTCGCCGTACCTCTCGATCCACAAGGACTCGGTACCCGGCAGGACTTCGCGCACGGTCTTTCCGATGACCTTCTCCCGTTGAAGCCCCGTCATCCGTTCAAAGGCCGGGTTCACTTCCAGGAAGCGATAGTCCCAGGGCTTCCCGTTCTCATCGCATATGATCTCATGGAGAGCAAAGCCACTGATCATCTTTTCAAAAAGGGAACGATGCTTCTCCTCGCACTCTTGCTCCAGTTCCCGTTCACGCGAGTATCGGACCAGGTTTTGTACCATACGCCGCATCTTCGCTGCGGGGCTGTTGCCGTCCGGAAGCTCTGCCGGAGGGAGGTAATAGAGGCTCTTGCAGGGCACAGCACCGATAATCGCGAGAGGATGGGTGTGGAGCGCGCTTATCAGCACTTCCGGGGCAACTCGCCGTGAGTCGTACTGGCACAACATGGTGCATTTGCTGCTAGTGAGGAACTTGTCCAACTTCGATTCGTAGCTGGTGAGCTGATCCCAATCGAGCAGCCCCCGAAGCGCCCATGTCATCTCGATGCTCACGCGCACTCCGGAATACCTCTCGTCAATGGCTCTCTGCGTCTCGCTGCGAAGCCGCGACATCATCGCGTCCGGGTCAATGCAGTCCCCCTGGAGGCCGACATCCTCACCGGTGAGCATGGTGATCTTTCCGGCGGCAAGGCAAGCGTTCACGTCTACCCCATCGTTTTGCAGGTACCCCAAGACGGTCTCGGCGGTGCAGGTATCCATGATACAGATCGCCCTCTCGCCTTGGTCCAGCCCCTGACGCAGAAAAGACGTGATCGCTGATCTATGATCGGCGTCATCCTCATAGATCAGGCAGAGGTGGTTCTCCACGTTCGATCCTCCTCGTGACTCTGGCGACGGAGGTTGGTGCTCCGCCGACTTCCCTCCCATAGACAAGTCTGGGCCATCCCGGACGCCCCACGTCTGCACCGACGCTCCGTGTATACGAGAAGAGGATGGCCCAACCGGCAACCCTCGGACGGAAAGCCGAAGCGACCTGGGACCACACCGGGGCAGCCGAGGAGACACCGGCAAAGCCCACGTGCTCCGGCCCGTTCCCCGGAGGCCGGTGAATCAGTGCACTCCTAGGTCGCTTCAAAACATATATTTATCTTCATCTTCCAGTGTACTATTCTCTTTTGAGAGAGGGCGGTCTATCGCCACTGATAATTATAATATAAATGTAATGAAAACGCTTGATAATTGCGCGATGAATTTACGATTCTGTATCCTAGTATAATAAAATCAAGTGCTTAAGTGCGCACATGTGTCCCTGACTTCCGGGACCAGCAACGTCAGCGACAACACCCTGAGGAAAATGAGAGGCACCGGGTGAGCCGATTCGCCCACGTCTTGGCGCACCCTCCTTGCGTCCGGCACAGGTCATGACGACGTTTCTCCGTATCCATGCCGTGACCAACGCAACCGAGGCATTCACTACGTGCTGAATCCGGAGGATCCCATGCTGCTGACGAAGGATGGAACTACGCGGTCTGCGCTCGTAGTCGGCGCGAATGCAACCTGGCTTGAACGCCATGCCGCCGACGAACTCACGCGGTATCTGCACGCCATCTCCGGCGCGGAGATACCCGTCACCGAGAACCCGCCCGCAAAAGGGACGCTCGTCGCCATCGGGCGAGCCGAGACAAACCCCCTTATCGCGGATGCCATACGCACGAACCACCTCACGCTCTCAGAGACCTACCCCGGACGCGACGGCTTCCTCATCGAGACGATCACGCTCGACGGACGCGAGGTGCTCGTGCTTGGCGGCAGCACGGACCGGGGCACGCTCTATGCGGCGTACGCGCTCTTGGAGGAGGTGCTCGGCGTCGGGTTCTTCCGAGATGGGGAGCGGATACCGAACGCGCCGACGATCCGGCTGCCCGAGCTTCACCTCACCGAACGCCCCTACTTCGCCGAGCGGGAGGACGGAAACGGGTGCTTCTACCACTACTCTGCCTCCGCGTGGGATTGGGAAGACTGGAAGCGCGAGTTCGACTGGAAGGCGAAGCGGCGGGTGAACATCGTCTGGCCGCTCAACGTCGGCGGCGGCATCATGGGGGCGATCCTCCACGAGTGGGGGGTGCTGCCGCAGCCGCCTCCTCCGCCGAAGGAGCCCTCCCTGCACGAGCGCGTCTTCGAATATACCCACAAGCTGGGGATGCGCATCCCGTGCATCCTCCCTAGTGGCTCCTCCATGCCCGAAGCGTTCTACAAGGCGTTCCCGAACTGCCGCACGCTGCTCATGCAATGGAGCGAACTCGCTCCTTACCGGCAACTGCATCCGGCTGACCCGCTCTTCCGACGCCTGATCGTGGATTATGTACGCCACTACCGCGCGCGCTGGGGCACGGACCATCTCTACATCGCGGAGTTTGCGAGCGAAAGCCGAGTCCTCGAAGGGGCCGAGGATGTGCAGGAGGTGCGGCTGGACTTCGCCCGTGCGATGTCCGACGCCCTGAAGGAGGCCGATCCTCAGGCGGTATGGGTTCCCTCAAGCTGGTCGTTCGATCTCTCTGCGGATGATCCGGGCAACCCCTGGCAGGCCAATTGGACCGTCGAGGAGGTGCGCGAGTACCTCGATGCGATCAGCCTCCCGCTCGTGGTGTGGGACCTCTGGTCGGAGGAGGCGGAGAAGTACCTGCGCACGGACTATTTCTACGGGCATCCGTGGGGGTTCGGCGTGCTGCACAGCTTCGGAGCCGGTAGCTACCTCCACGGGGACGTGCGAGGGCTGATCAACCGCGTCCACAGGCTCATAAACGAGCCGAAAGCGAAGAATTGCGATCTCTTCCTCACGCAGGAGGAGATCGTCCACTACAACGGGTTCTTCTTCGAGCTTTGCGCGCAGCTTTCGTGGAACCCGATCCCCGTGACCTTTGAACGCTATCTGGCGACCTACTGCCGGAGGCGCTACGGCGCGGAAGCGGGCAAATCGCTCGAACCTGCGTGGCGGCACTTGGTGGATACGGTCTACGGCCCGGAAAGCGGCACGGTGAAGATCATCCTCGACCCGCTCTACTGGTTCAGGCCCGACCTGGAACTGCTTCACGGCTGGCCAGAAGATGCCGAACGCTCCAAAGCGCTCTGGGCACGACGACCGGCCTTCGTCCCCAGGCTGCGCTCAGCGGTGGAGATATTCCTTTCCCAGCCCGATCTGCTCAGGACGAACGAGATGGCGCGCCGCGACCTCGTGGACATCGCAAGCCAATGGATTTCCGAACGCTTCAGCCTTGCGCTCATCCGGGCGCGTGATGCGTTCCTCGGACAAGATGCTGGGGCCTTTGAAGATGCGGCAAAGGTGTGCCTGCGGCTGCTCGATGAGAAGACGCGCCTCCTGGCAAGCTGGCCGCCCTACCGGCTCGACCGCAAAGTGGAGCGCGAGCGGAAGAACTGGGGCGACGACGCATCGCGGGCCACTAAGCATACGCACGTCTGGGTGACCTACGAGGAGGACCAGCATTCCGTGCCGTTGCGGGACTATTACCGCATGGACCTGGACGGGCTGGTCGCCGACTACTACAAGCCCCGCGTCGCCGCGTATCTCGACTTGCTTCGTCGGAAGCTGGCGTCCGGCGAGACGAAAGTCTCCGCCGAGGAGTTCGACGCGCTCTACACGCCGATTGAAGAAGGATTCATCGCTGCGCCGGTGCGGTCTCTCCCGGAAGGTGAGGACCCCGTCGCCATCGTGCGCGAACTGATCGCCGCCGGTCCCGATGACACCGCGTGAAGTCACGCAAAACTTGCGACGTGCGGACCGGAGACCGGGCTAAAGCGCGCGCGGGCCGATGCGGTGCCGGTCCAGGAGGCTGCCGGTGCGCGGGTCACGAAACCACCTGCGTTCGCTGTAGAAACGTTCTCCGCGTGCCATGGTCCCCCATTTCCCGGAAGAGGGGAATTCCTCGGTCGCCTCATGCCTTCGCATTCTGGCGGTTGATGTACTCTTCGAGGCCGAAGGGCTTTGTGATGAGGCACTTCCCGTCGCTGAAGCCATCCCAACGGCCCGCCAGGTGCGCAACCATCTGCTCGCGCCAGACCCTGACGCGCTCAGCCTCTGCCGGGTCGGCGGCAAGGTCGTGCCGCTCCTGGGGGTCGGCGATGAGATCAAATAACTGCTCCTGCCCCGTCGGGGGGAACCAGAGGTATTTCTCTCTTCCGTCGGTGAGGAACTGCACGGCGTTTTCATCGGAGTAGCACGCGGAATGCTCGCCGTGCAGCCATGGCCGCCATGCGGGAGACTCCCCCCGCAGGACCGGGAGCAGGCTCCGCCCCTCGACGGTATCGGGGATCGGCACTCCCGCCACGTCGAGGAGCGTCGGCATCACGTCCTGCAACCCGACCACCTGTTCGCAGATATTCCCTGCATTCCAGCCCGAATTGGGCGGGAAGCGCATCACGAACGGCACGCGGGCGGACCCTTCGTACGCGTAGCTCTTGCGCCAGAGGTGGTGGTCGCCGAGCATCTCACCATGGTCGGAGGTCATGAGCATGAACGTGTCGCTTGCGAGCCTCATCCGGCGCATCTCTTCGAGGAGCCGCCCAATCTGTTGGTCAATGTGCGTGATGCAGGCGTAGTAGCCGATCTGCGCCCGGCGCTGGAGCGTAGCCGGGAGGTAGCCCTGCCATGCGTTCGGGTCGAGCGGCGGCGGAATCGCGTGGCCCATGCACCAGTCGCCCACCGGCGGCTCCGGCAGCTCGGCGTCCGCGTACATGTCCCAGTAGGGCTGCGGCGGATCGAGCGGCGCGTGCGGGCGGAGGAACGATACCCAGAGGAAGAAGGGCCGCGTCGGGTCGCGTCGCCAGAGGAGGCGGATCGCCATATCCACCGTCCAGTTCGTGACGTGGAGCGGCTCCGGCAGGTGATACGGTCGCGCCATCCACGAGTTAGAGTCCACGCCGTGCGAGCGTTCGCCGACCTCGGTGCGTTCGCGCAGCCATTCCTCGTAATCGTCGCAGTAGTCGCCGAAGCGCTGCCTCCCCTCGTGGAGGATCATCTGCTCGAAGCCGTGCGCCTTTCGCTGCGGGGTGAAGTGCATCTTGCCGGTGCAGAACGTGTGATACCCCGCGTCCCTCAGTTCGCGCATCATCGTGTGCTCGATCTCGAACGGCACGCAATCCTGATACCCCGGCAGACCGTGCCCGAAGGGGGTCCGTCCGCTGATGAGCGTCCGTCGGGCGGCAATGCACGAGGGGCATTCGGCGTAGGCTCTGGGGAAGTACGCGCCGTGCGCGAGCCAGGAATCGAGGTTCGGCGTCATCACCGCAGGATGCCCAGCCAGCCCCAGGCAGTCGCCGCGCTGCTGGTCGGTGGTGATGAGCAGGATGTTCGGTTGGGTGGGCATAAGATTCCTCCACGAAAGCACACGTCGGGAAAGAGCGAGCGTGCACGAAGAATGGGGACGCCGTCGTTCCGACATTTCCCCTTCTATGATGGGGAATGCGCGAGGCATTGCCAACCCGCTCGATCTGCGAAGCGCGCCTTGTGCTCCCCCCGGAGGAGCCGTATCATCTGCCTCACAGGCTTTTCAGTGAGGAGTTGTGCACGTTGAGTAGGGGCGAGGCATGCCTCGCCCCTACAAGGTATTGTTTCGACACGCCTTGTAGGGGCGACTCACGAGTCGCCCACGAGTCGCCTTTGTAATCCGTGATGAAGTGTGTTACCTGAAACCCGTATCACACGTGCTCCGCCTGCATGGGATTTCCAGCAAAGGCACTCGGCGATTTCGACGGGAGAGAGATTATGAGCGAAGGCATTCTTCAGGTGGCGACCTGTCAGTTTGCAGTCTGCGGGAACATCCGTCGCAACGGCGCACAGATTCGCAGGCAGATGAGGCAGGCGCGAGATCAGGGCGCTCAGGTGGTGCATTTCCCCGAAGGGGCGCTCTCCGGCTACGGGAAGCTCGACGTGCCGAGCTGGGAGGGCTACGACTGGCCGTTCCTCAAGGAGGAGACGGAGCGCGTCATCGCGCTTGCGGCGGAGCTTGGCGTGTGGGTCGCGCTCGGCAGCGCGCACCCGCTCGCGGAGGGACACTTGCCGCACAACAGCCTCTACGTGATCGCCCCGTCGGGGAAGATCGTCGAACGATACGACAAGTGCTTCTGCACTGACGACGACCTGAAGACGTACTCGCCCGGCGACCACCTGAGCATGGTCACGATCAACGGCGTGCGGTGCGGCTTTCTCATCTGCTACGACGTGCGCTTCCCGGAACTCTACCGCGCCTACAAGAAGCTCGACGCCCAGTGCATCTTTCACTCGTTCTACAACGCCCGCGCCAAAGGCCGGAGCATCCACACGACGATCATGCGTCCGTCGCTTCAGGCGCACGCCGCCACCAACTACTTCTGGATCAGCGCGAACAACTCGTCGGCGTACTACGGCAGTTGGCCGAGCGTCTTCGTGCGTCCGGACGGGAGCATCGCAGGTTCGCTCAAGTTCCACCGCGCCGGGGTGATGGTCAACGCGGCGGATACGACGCAGCAGCTTTATGATGCCTCCGTCGCCTGGCGTGGGCGCGCCATGGAGGGAATCCTGCATAGCGGCGAGCGTGTGGACGATCCTCGCTCGAAGGACCGGACCTGCCTCTGAAGAGGATGTTATGGAGACCATCCGAGAACCGGAACGGAACGTGCCGGTCATCGCGGAAACCGACATCTGCGTGCTCGGCGGAAGCTGCACCGGCGTCTTTGCCGGTATCAGAGCGGCTCGGCTCGGCGCGAGAGTCGTCCTTGTGGAAAAACAGGGGCGATTGGGCGGCTGCGCCGTGAATTCGCTCGTCAACGTATGGCACAGTCTCTACGATACGGAGTACCGGCGGCAGATTATCGCCGGGCTTACCCTCGAGACGATAGACCGTCTGAGAAAGCGCGACGCCGTAGTGCAGACGGACAATAACCCAAGCACAGCGTTCATCTTCAACTCCGAAGAACTGGCTATCGAGCTTGACGAACTCATCATCGAATCAGGAATCAAGCCGTATCTGCACACGGCGTTCGCTGGTCCTTTGGCGCAGGACGGCGAACTTATCGCTGTCGCCGTGGAGAACAAGTCCGGCAGGGGAGCGATCAAGGCGCGGATGTTCGTAGATGCGACGGGCGACGCGGACCTTTGCCACCGGATCGGCTTACCGACGTACGTGCGGGAGCACCTCCAACCGCCGACAGCGTGCGCCCGATTCGACGGGTGGAAGGCCCTTGACCACACACGTATCAGAGCGCTTGTCCGCGAACATGGAGCGGAGTTCGCTCTTCCCCTGTGCTTCGCGTGGGGGGCAGATGTGCCCGGTTCGGACATCCACATGGTTGCGGGCACACGGATTTGGGGGAAGAACTGCGCCGATGCCGACGATCTGACGTTCGCGGAAATGGAAGGGCGCAGGCAGGTGCGGGCGATTGCGGACATTCTCAGGCGGCATTATCCGGGGGCGCACCTGACGCTTCAGGCGCTGCCGTCTCTCATCGGCATACGGGAGACGCGGCACGTGCGGTGTCTCTACCGTTTGAGCGATGCTGACGTGCTCCACGGGCGGCGTTTTGAGGATGCGGTCGCCAACGGAAGCTATCGGGTTGACGTGCATCACCAGGACAGACCGGGCATCACATTGAAGTACCTCGACGGGACGCAGGTGTACAGCGTCGCCGACGGCAGCGAACCGGAGATCAGGCGCTGGCGTGAGAAGACCGCCACGAATCCGACGTTCTACCAGATACCGCTTCGCTCGCTCATCCCCGAAGGCAGCAGGAACGTGATCGTCGCGGGGCGGATGCTCGACGCGGAAGCGGAGGCTTTCGCGGGGGTTCGAGTGATGGTGAACATGAACCAGACCGGCGAAGCTGCGGGAGTCGCCGCTTTCGCCGCGCTTTCAGGCAACCAGAACATCGCAGAGAGCGACGCCGCCGTTGTCAGAAAACTGCTCTCGGAAGGTGGGTCAATCGTCCTCTAAGCGGTCTCTGAAAGCGCACGGGGAATCGCCATCTCATGCGCCTCTTCTTGGAGTGTGTACCGAAAGGCATCTAATCGGGTTTTAGGCGATGAATCATGAGATTGGTCATGGCAATGTAGATCATGGTTTCACTGCTGTGTGGGGAGAACTCGTAATCTTTCGCGAGACGT
>Ga0172365_10000788_pt1 | contig 22086 bp, 26 predicted proteins | sample LakKivSesite48cm_FD_114535 | JGI IMG/M metagenome (GOLD analysis project Ga0172365, IMG submission 114535) | Sediment microbial communities from Lake Kivu, Rwanda - Sediment site 48cm | ecosystem: Environmental > Aquatic > Freshwater > Lake > Sediment | place: Rwanda: Western Province, Lake... | reverse complement strand
TGGGCCTCTGCGAGCAGTGCCCGGCCAAGTCCTGGGCCGAGTACGGGACCCTGGACACGCCGGTCGAGTACTTCTGCGGCGTCGCCCACGCCCAGGCGGTCGCCGCCGGCCTCCTCGAGCCGGGCGAGAAAGCCTGGACCGTCACCGACGGCGAGGCCCGGGCGCGACAAAGGAGAGGATCATGACCCACACGATCGACCTCGGCCGGATCTACGGGCCCTCCGGGGACATCGTCGTCCGGGAGATCGAGGGCGAGACCGTCATCGTGCCCCTCGCCGCCGGGATCGGCGACCTCGAGGACGAGCTCTTCACTCTCAACGAGACCGGCCGGGCCATCTGGTCGAGGCTCGACGGCCGCCGGCCGCTCGACGCGATCGTCCGCGCGCTCCTGGCCGAATACGACGCTCCGGAGAGCGTCGTCCGGGAAGATGTCGTCGGGCTCCTTCAGGAGCTCCTGGACAGGCGGATGATCGTCGAAAAAAGCTGACCGGAATGGACGAGACCCCCCGTTCGCGCGCCTCCTCCGGCGGGGCCCTGCCGCTTTCGGGGGAAGCCCTGGCCGGGCTGATGGGCGCGGTCCTCGAAAAAGGGAAGCCGTTCCGCTTCGAGGCCCGCGGCGAGAGCATGCATCCCTCGGTCCGCGACGGGGATGTCCTCACGGTCGAGCCGCTCGCCGGGCGCCCGCTTCGGCCGGGCGACATCGTCGCTTTCGTCCACCCCGGGACGGGCGCCCTCCGCGTCCATCGCGTCATCGGCCTCGAGCCGGGGCGCATCGTCCTCAAGGGCGACAACGCCCTCGGCGCCGACCCCGCCGTCGGGCCGGAGGCGATCCTGGGCCGGATCGTCGGCCTCGAGCGCGGCGGCCGCCGGCGCCGGCTCCGCCCGGCGGTCCTGGCCGCGGCCGCGGCCCGGCTCTCCCGGTCCGGATGGTACACCCGGCTCGTCCGCCGAATCCGGAGGACCCTCGGCGCGAGGACTCGACAGGAGCGAACGTGACCAAGGAGTTCGTCGTCCGCCGTCCCCTGCCGGAGTTCGCGCTCTGGGACAAAATGGCGGCCGGCCGGTCCGTCTTCAGCTTCGATCTCGAGGCGACAGCCCGCTGCAACCTCGACTGCCGGCACTGCTACATCAACCTCCCGGCGGGGGACCGGGCGGCCCGCAAGCGGGAGCTCACCGTCCCGGAGATCAGCCGGATCGGCGGCGAGGCCGCGGCCCTGGGCGCCGTCTGGTGCCTCATCACCGGCGGCGAGCCCCTGCTGCGCAAGGACTTCTTCGACGTCTACAAGGCCCTCCTCGGCCGGGGCCTGGTCCTGTCGCTGTTCACGAACGCGACGCTCATCACCGCCGAGCACATCCGCTTCTTCAAGAAGTTCCCGCCCCGGGAGATCGAGGTAACGGTCTACGGCAATACCCGGGAGACCTACGAACGGGTGACCCGGACGCCGGGCTCGTTCGACGCCTTCGAGCGCGGCCTGGCCCGCCTCCTCGGCAGCGGCCTGACCGTCCGCCTCAAAGCCATGGCCCTGCGCTCGAACAAGCACGAGCTCGCGGCCATCGGCGACTTCTGCCGCCGCCGGACCAGGGAGCTCTACCGGTTCGACCCCCAGCTCCACCTGCGTTTCGACCGGGACGAGGCCCGGAACACCATCATCCGGTCCGAACGCCTGAGCGAAAGGGAGGTCGCCCGGCTGGAGAGGGCCGACCCCCAGCGCTTCGGCGCCCTCAAAGCCGCCTGCGGCGATCTTCTGCCCCCCGAGACGCCTAGAGCGGAGCACGTCCCGGACTGCCGGCACATTTTCCGCTGCAGCGTCGGCCAGAGGAGCTTCGTCGTCGGGCCCGAGGGGCTCCTCCGGCCGTGCGTGTCCCTCCATCACCCCGATTTCCTCTACGACCTGAGAAAGGGGAGCCTGGCCGAGGCCTGGCGGGACTTCCTGCCTCGGGTCCTGGCCCGGACGTCCGATAACCCGGAATACCTCGAGAAATGCGGGAAATGCCCCATCGTCAACCTCTGCCTCTGGTGCCCGGCCCACGCTTATCTCGAGACGGGGTCGCTCGATTCCCCCGTTGAGGCCTTTTGCCGGGTCGCCGAGGCCCGGGCGGAGGGGCTAAAAACCGGTTGACTTTTCCCGGCCGGCCGGGCTAAAATACACGAAAGGAAGCGTTTTTGGAGGATCCACGGCCATGAAGAAGAAGTGGCAAACCCCTGAGCTCATCGTGCTCTTCAAGGGGCGTCCGGAGGAAACCCTGCTCTGCCATTGCAAGCACACGACCGCCCCTCCAGTGGCGCCCTACAACCACAAGAGCAATTGTACTTCGAACCCCCTCTGCTGCCAAGCCTGCTCCGACACCAGCTACGCCAGCTGACCCAGCCTATTCATTCCGAGTACAGCTTCACCTTTGACGCCTCGCATCTGCAGCCGCCTCGGCTCGTGAAGAGTCCTGGCTCCCCGCCCGAACGGGCTCTTCAGGTGAAGCGGACGCGGCTCGTCTTATCTATGGCCGACTCGGCGGCCGCCCGGACATAAGGATTAGGGTCCTTCTTCAGCCGGACGAGCGTCCGGAGCGCTTCCTCGCCCCCGAGCTCGGCCAGGGCCTCGGCCGCGGCCCGTCGGACGTCGACATTGGCGTCCCCGGCCGCGCGGGCGACCTCGGCGCCGGCCGCCGCGATCTTCCGCCGGCCGATGATCCCCAGCGCCGCGCTGCGGGCGAACCACGGCGGGAAGCTGAGCCGCCTCACGGCCAGCTCGGGACGGAGCGCCGGCCGCCCGTCGAGCTCCCTCACGAGGAAGGCCCGGACGGTCTCGTTCGGGTCCGCCAGGGACTCCCACAGCAGCTCCTCGACCCAGGGCCGGTCGACCTTGACGCACGCGGCCAGGATCCGCTGCCGCCGGACGCGGTCCGGCGTCCGGCCGAGCTTCAGCAGGAATGCGGCGCAGACCGGCGACGGGGGCGGCCCTTCGGGGTGGCGGGGCTCGTCCATCCTCAGACCAGGTCCAGGATGTGGCCCATCTTCTCTTTCTTGGTCTTCAGGTAGCGGAGGTTGCAGGCGTTCGGGGGGATCTCAAGGGGCACCCGCTCGACGATCTCGAGGCCGTAGCCGGTCAGACCGACGAACTTGCGCGGGTTGTTGGTGATGAGGCGGAGCCGGCGGACGCCGATGGCGACGAGCACCTGGGCGCCGATGCCGTAATCGCGCTGATCGGGCTTGAAGCCGAGCCGGCGGTTGGCCTCGACCGTATCCGCGCCCTGGTCCTGCATGGCGTAGGCCCGGATCTTGTTGACCAGGCCGATGCCCCGGCCCTCGTGGTTCAGGATGTAGAGGACGATGCCCCGGCCTTCCTTCTCGATCATCTCCATGGACAAGCGCAGCTGCTCGCCGCAGTCGCAGCGGACCGAGCCGAACGCGTCCCCGGTCAGGCACTGCGAGTGGGCCCGGACGAGCACCGGCTCGCCGCCGGCGAGGTCGCCCTTGACGAGCGCGACGTGATGATCGCCCCGGATCAGGTCCTCGTAGATGTGGATGCGGAAGTGGCCCCGCGAGGTCGGCAGGTCCGTCTCCTCGAGCTTGCGGACGAGCGTCTCGTGGCGCATCCGGTAGCGGATGAGCTCGGCGACGGTCAGGATGGGAATGTCGAAGCGCCGGCTGATCTCCTCGAGCTCCGGCCTGCGGGCCATCGTGCCGTCCTCGTTCATGACCTCGCAGATGACCCCGGCCGGCGTGAGCCCGGCCAGGCGGGCCAGGTCCACGGCGGCCTCGGTCTGGCCGGCCCGGGAGAGGACCCCGCCCTCGACGGCCTGGAGCGGGAAGACGTGCCCCGGCCGGGCCAGGTCCTCGGGCTTCGTCCGCGGATCGATCGCCGCCAGGACGGTCCGGGCCCGGTCGGGAGCGGAGATGCCCGTCGTGACGCCCGCTTTGGCGTCGATCGAGACGGTGAAGGCCGTCTGGAAGCGGGCCGTGTTCTCGCTGACCATGAGGGGCAGCTGCAGCTCCTCGAGCCGCTCCCGGGTCAAGGGCAGGCAGACGAGGCCCCGGCCGTGGCGGGCCATGAAGTTGATGATCTCAGGCGTGGCCTTATCGGCGGCCACCATGAGGTCGCCCTCGTTCTCGCGGTCCTCGTCGTCGACGATGATGATCAGCCGGCCGGCCCGGACGGCCTCGACGGCGGTCTCGACGGCGACGGACTTTCTTTCTTCGGTCATGGGTTGCGGGGCCTCTCTCAGCCCTTGGAACGTCCTTGGGACAAATAATTATACACGTATTTCCCGACCAAATCACACTCGAGATTGACCCGTGAGCCGGCCCGGAGAAGGCCGAGGTTGGTCGTCCGGAGCGTCTCCGGGATGAGCTCGACCTCGAAGGACGAGGGGCCGAGAGCGGCGACGGTCAGGCTGACCCCGCCGACAGCGACGGAGCCCTTGGGGACGAAGTAGGGGCGGAGCGCGGCCGGGAAGGCGATCGCCAGCCTCTGCCCCGGCGGCCGCGAAGACACCCGCAGGACCCGGCCGACGCCGTCGACGTGGCCGCTGACGAGGTGGCCGCCGAGCGGCGTTTGGAGCGTCAGGGCCGGCTCGAGGTTGAGCCGGGCGCCGGGCTTGAGCCCGGCGAGCGTCGTCCGCTCGAGCGTCTCCCGGGACAGGTCGAAGAGGATCCCGGCCCGTTCCGTCGCGGCGACGGTCAGGCAGACGCCGTCGACGGCCAGGCTTTCGCCGGCCGCGAGCTTCGAGGCGAGCTCCGGGGCCTCGACGAGAAGGGCCCGCCGGCCCTTGCGGTAGCCGCGGAAGGCACCGCTTCCGGTGATGATGCCCGTGAACATCAGAAATATCCTTCCAGGATGATGTCGCCGCCAACGGCGAATGTCCGGGTCCGCCGGAGCGGCAGGGCCGCGGCCATCGCCGCCGCGCCTTCTCCGCCGAAGAAGCCCGGAGCGGCCGCGCCGCCGGCGAGCCGCGGGGCCAGCATCAGGACGGCCTTGTCGGCGAGGCCGGCTTCGATGAAGGACGTGAACAGCCGGCTGCCGCCTTCGACGAGCAGCGCGGCGCACTCGCGCCGGCCGAGCTCGGCCAGGACGAGATCGAGCGGCCAGGCCTCGGCCCCGGCCGGAGGCGTGAGGACCTCCGCGCCGCGCCGCTCGAGCGCGCGGGCCTTTTCGGCCGGGGCGTCACGGCCGGCGAAGACGAGGACCGGGCCGCCGCCCCGCGCCGAGAGCATCCGGGCCTCGGGCGGGAAGCGCAGGCGCGGATCGAGCACGACCCGGGCCGGTCTCTTGCCGGGCCAGAGGCGGTGCCGGACCGTCAGCCGCGGATCGTCGGCGAGGAGGGTCCCCGCGCCGATCATGAGGGCGTCCTGCTCGCCGCGGAGGAGATGGACGTAGTCGCGCGTCGCCGCCGAGGAGATCCATTTCGAGTCGCCCGTGCGGCAGGCGATCTTGCCGTCGGCGGTCAGGGCCGCCTTGAGCATGACGAACGGGGTCTTGCGGGTGATGTACTTGATGTAGGTCTCGTTGATCTCGGCGTTCCTCTCGGCGAGAAGTCCCGCCGAGACGTCGATCCCGGCCTGCTCGAGCCGGCGCAGGCCGCGGCCGTCGACGAGAGGGTTCGGATCGACGGCCGAAACGACGATGCGGCCGAGCCCGGCGGCGAGGACCGCGTCGACGCACGGCGGCGTCCGGCCCCAATGGACGCAGGGCTCGAGGGTCACGTAGAGCGTCGCCCCGCGGGCTTTCGACCCGGCCCGGCCGAGGGCGATGATCTCGGCGTGGGGCTTGCCGGGCTCTTCGTGGAAGCCGGCGCCGGCGGCGGCGCCGTCCCGGACGACGACCGCGCCGACGAGCGGGTTGGGGCTCGTCCGGCCCCGGGCCTTTTCGGCGAGACCGTAGGCCATCTCCATCCAGGCGCGGTCGCCGGGCTTGGTCATGAGAGCAGGGCCTCGACGAAGTCGCGGGGCGAGAACTCGACGAGATCGTCCTCGGACTCGCCGACGCCGAGGTACTTGATGGGCAGGCCGAGCTCGGCGGCGATGGCCACGGCCGCGCCGCCCTTGGCCGTCCCGTCGACCTTGGTCAGGACGATCCCGGCGAGGCCGGAGAACTTGAGGAACTCGCGGGCCTGGAGGACCGCGTTCTGGCCGACCGTCGCGTCGAGGACGAGGAGCGGCTCGATCCTGGCGCCGGGGAGCTCGCGGGCGACGACCCGGCGGATCTTCTCGAGCTCGTTCATGAGGTTCGTGTTGGTGTGGACGCGGCCGGCCGTGTCCACGATGAGGACGTCGCCTCTCTGGGCCTTGAACGCCTGGGCGGCGTCGAAGACGACCGCGGCCGGGTCCGCCCCGTACGAGCCCTTGAAGACGGCGACGTTCAGGCGCTTGGCCCAAACGGCCAGCTGTTCCTGCGCGGCGGCGCGAAAGGTGTCGGCCGCGGCCAGGACGACTTTCTTTCCCTCGGCCTTGAACCGCGCGGCCAGCTTGGCCGCCGAGGTCGTCTTGCCGCCGCCGTTCGCGCCGACCATGAGGATCGCGGCCGGGGCCTGACCCGCGTCCGCGGCCGGGCGCCCGTCGGTCCCCGGCGAGAGCAGGCGCTCGAGCTCGGCCTTGAGGGCGCCGCCGAGCTCGGCCTCGCCGGCGTCCTTGCGCGTCCCGGTCCGGAGGGCCTCGAGGATACGGGTCGAGGCGGTGACGCCGACGTCGGCCAGGATCAGGGCCTCCTCGAGCCCGTCGAGGATCTCCTCGCGGCGCTTGCCGCTGCGGAAGAGGTCCTCGACCCGGCGGAAGGCCTCCCGGGTCCGGGCCAGCTTTTCCCTCAAGCCAAACATGGTCCTAACATTTTATTTTTCAAGCGTTTAATTGTCAATGCCGGGATTGAGCGAGGGCCGCCGATGTGTTAGAGTGAGGGCGCCATGAACACCGCCGTCTGGGTCGTCAGCCCGCCCCGCCCCGAGGCGGACGCGCTGGCCGAGGCCCTGTCGCTCCCGCCCGCCCTCGCCCGGGTCCTGGTCAACCGGAAGATCCTGACCCCGGACGAGGCCCGGGCCTTCCTCCACGGCGGCCTCGAGGGGCTCCACGACCCTTATCTCATGAAGGGCATGGACCGGGCCGTCGAGCGCATCGGGGCCGCGATCGACCGGGGCGAGAAGATCCTCATCTTCGGCGACTACGACGTCGACGGCGTCCTGTCGACGGTCATGCTGATGAAGGCCCTGACGACGCTCGGCGCCAAGGCCGGCTACTTCATCCCGGAGCGCCTGACCGACGGCTACGGCATCAAGGAAGACCACGTCCGCATCCCGGTCGAGCGCGGCGCCTCGCTCGTCATCAGCGTCGACTGCGGCATCAAGGCCCTCGAGTTCACCGCCCGGGCCCGGGAGCGGGGCGTCGATGTCATCGTCACCGACCACCACCGGCCCGGCGAGACCCTGCCCGAGGCCGTGTCCGTGCTCGACCCGGTCCTCGAAGACTCCGGCTACCCGGACCGCGGCCTGGCCGGCGTCGGCGTCGTCTTCAAGCTCATCCAGGCCCTGCTCCGGAAAGCGGGCAAGGACGCCGGCCTGCCGCACTACATGAAGCTCGTCTCGATCGGCACGGTCGCCGACGTCGCCGAGCTCAAGGGCGAGAACCGGCTGTTCGTCAAGCACGGCCTCCAGGGCCTACGCAACGTCGCCAACACGGGCCTGCGCAGCCTGATGGAGGCCTGCGGCCTCGGCCACCGCAAGATCTCCGAGGGCGACCTCGGCTTCCGCATCGGGCCGCGGATCAACGCCGCGGGCCGGATGGGCATGACCGACCTCGCCGTCCGGCTGTTCTTCTCCGAGGACGCGGCCGAGTCCGCGGCCCTCGTCCAGAAGCTCGACGAGCTCAACGCCCAGCGCCAGCGGACCGAGGAGCGCATCTTCACCGAGGCCTGCGAGCGGGTCGAGCGGCGCGGCCTCGACCGGAAGTACAAGTGCCTCGTCCTCGGCTCGCCCGACTGGCACCGCGGCGTCATCGGCATCGTCGCCTCCAAGCTCAAGGACCGCTTCCACCGTCCCGTGGTCCTTTTCAACTACGACAACGGCAAGGCCCACGGCTCGGGCCGGAGCATTTCCGAAGTGCCGCTCATCGACCTCCTCGACGACTGCCGGCACCATTTCCTGAGCTACGGCGGGCACAGGCTGGCCGTGGGCTGCACCCTCGCGACCGAGCGCATGGCCGCGTTCAAGGAGACGCTCAACCCGCTGGCCGAGGCCCGCATCTCCGAGGACGCCCTGACGCGCAAGATCCGGATCGACGGGCCGCTCGGTTTCGCCGAGATCGACGACGCCTTCCTCGAGACCTTCGGCCTGCTCGTCCCCTTCGGCGTCGGCAACCCCAAGCCGCTCTTCGTCGCCGAGGAGGTCGAGGTCGTCGGCGAGCCGCAGGTCCTGCAGGGGAAGCACCTGAAGTTCCTGGCCCGGCAGGGGGGCCGCGTCTTCGAAGCGCTGGGCTGGGACAAGTCGGACTGGCGGCACGTCGTGCACCGGGGCGGTCGGGTCAGCCTGGTCTTCTCGCTGGGCCGGTCCGAGTTCATGGGCGAGACCCGGACGAACCTGGTCATCGAAGACTTGAAGATCTAGAAGGCATGTGCGCGCAAAAGGCGTCGGCGCCGGCCAGGCTCGCCGCCGGCCTGGCCGCCGTCGTCCTGGTCGCCGTCGCGGCGGCCGTGGCCGTCCGCCTGACCCACCGGCGCGACCTCCCGGCCCCGGCCGCGGTCGAGCCTCCGCCCCAAGGCCGCGCCGTCGACCTCAAAGAGCGCATCCGCCAGCAGGAGTTCGAGTCCGGCCGTCTCGTCGCCGAGATCCGCGGCGACGCGTTCGAGCGCGGCGCGGACGGGCTGAACCATCTCCGCGGCGCGATCGAGGTCGCGAACCTCGGGCCGGACGGCCGCGTCGTCTCGCGCCTCAAGGCGGCCGAAGTCGTCTACGCTCCGGGCTCCCTGCGCTTCACGGTCCGGGGCGGCGTCCGCGTCGAAGCGGGGGACGTCGTTCTCGAAGGGGAAACGTACGACTACGACAAAGCCGCGGGCCTCTTCGGGACGAACTCCGGCGGCCGGTTCGAGTCGACGACCCTCGCCGGGCGCGCGGCCGAGATCGCTTATGACGAGGCGGCGGACGAGATCCGTCTCGGCGGCGGGTTCCTCGTCGAGATGACCGGGCCGGCGAGCGAAGCGAAAACGCTGGCCGTCTCCGGCGAGAGCCTGACCTACGCCCGGCGCGAGCGCCGCGGCCGGGCCGAAGGGCGGGCCGAGCTTCGGGGCGGCGGCTCGCTCGCGACCGCGGAAACGATCGTCTTTGCCGTCGCCGCGGACGATGAAGCCGTCGAATCGGCCGTACTCGAAGGCCGGGCCAAAGCGTCGTTCATGAATGATGCGTCAAAAAGCGGTGAGGGAGGGGAGGTCGATGGGGACCGGATCACCGTCGCATTCGCCCGCGATCCCTTCGCCGTTCGCGACGCTTCAGCCGAGGGGAAGGTCCGGCTGACGCGGCGCGAGGCCGGCGGCGCGGCCGTCCGGGTCGAGGCGCCCGTGGCCGCGCTGACGTTCGACCGGGGCGGCGGACTTTCGGGTTGGTCGGCGTCGGGCGGTGTCCGGGCGGAGATCCGGGAAGCCGACGGCTCGGTCCGGTCGCTCGAAGGCGAAAAGGCGTCCTTCGACCGGGCGGCGGACCGGATCCGGGCCGAAAGCGTCCCCGGCCGGAGACCCGTCGCGGATTCTATCGAGGCCCGCGTCGAAGCCGATGCCGTCATGATCTGCCCCGCGGCCGGAGGCCTTCAGGCCTCGGGCGGCCTCCGGTGCGTCTTCCGGTCGGAAACGGCCGGCCGGACGCCCGGGTTCTTCACCCCGGGGGAAGACGTTCTCGTGACCTGCGAGGCCATGTCCTTGGCGCCGGGGGGCGCCTCGGCCCTCTTCAAGGGAAACGTGCGCGCCCGCCAGGATGAAGGGTCGCTCGAAGCGGACGAGCTCGAGTTCTCTTCCGAGAAAGGCGAGACCCGCGGCCGGGGAGGGGTGGCGGCGGCCCTGCCGGGGACCTCGAAAGAAGGGGAGGCGGCCGGCGCCGTCCTCATGCGCGGCCAAGAGATGACCTACGTCGCCGAGACGCGGGCCCTTTCGTTCACGGGTCGGGCCGCCGCGCGGCTGCCCGAAGCGAGCCTCGAGGCCCGGACGGTCGCCGCGGTCGTCGCGCCGGGCGGGAAGTCCCTCCGGTCGCTCTCCGCCCGGACGGACGTTATTGTCAGGAAAGGCGCCTATGAGGGCCGGGCCGGGGCGGCCGACTACGAGGCCGCGGCCGACCGGGTCGTCCTTACCGGGAACCCCGTCCTGACCGACGGAAAGGGCGGTTCCGCCAGGGGGACCAAATTGACTTTCGACCTGGCCGATGATAAGATTCTGGTCGAGAATGAGGGCTCGGGACGCTCGACGACCGTCATCAAGTCGTGAGACATGAAGGGTTCCCTGAGAGCGGTCGACCTCGAAAAAAGCTACGGGCGTAAAAAGGTCGTCGACAAGGTCTCGATCAGGGTCGAAGAGGGGGAGATCGTCGGCCTTCTGGGGCCGAACGGCGCCGGCAAGACGACCACGTTCTCGATGATCCTCGGGCTTGTCCCCCTCGACGGAGGCCGGATCTTCCTCAGGGACGAGGACATCACCGACCGGCCGATGTACCTCCGGGCGAGGAAGGGCCTGGTCCTCCTGCCCCAGGAACCGTCCGCCTTCCGGAAGCTGACCGTGGCCGAGAACCTGCTGGCCGTCCTCGAGACCCGGATGGCCGGCGCGGCGGCCCGGGCCGCCCGCGTCGACGCGGCCCTCGAGGAGTTCGGCCTGCAGAAGCTGGCCGGGGCCAAGGCCCTGACCCTCTCGGGCGGCGAGAGGCGCCGCCTGGAGATCGCGAGGGCCATGGTCGTGGATCCGGATTTCATCCTCCTCGACGAGCCGTTCACGGGGATCGACCCTCTGTCGGTCCGCGACCTCCAGGCGGTCATCCGGGCCCTCCGGGGGAAGGGCCTGGGGGTCCTGCTGACCGACCACGCGGTCCGGGAGGCGCTGGCCATCACGGACCGGGCCTATATCATCGAGGCCGGCCGCGTCCTCGAGGAGGGCCGGCCCGGGGAGATCGTGGCCTCCGAAGAGGTGCGAAAGAGATATTTAGGCGACGAGTTCCGTCTATAGGAGAGGGAGAGGCGCGATGACGCTGAGGCAACGGCTCGACCAGAGGCAGGTCCAGAAGCTCATTCTGGCCCCGGCCCTCCAGCAGGCCATCAAGCTCCTGCCCCTGACCAACCTCGAGCTGATCGAGGTCATCGACGACGAGCTCGCCCAGAACCCGATGATCGAGATCGAGGAGGAGCTCTCGGAGCGCAAGGCCAAGGACAGCGAGACCCGGGCCGCCGAGGAGGCCGGGGTCAAGAACAAGGAGAGCGTCCTCGAAGGCCTGAGCCTCGAGTCGACCGAGGCCAAGCTCGCCGGCGAGCCCGGCGGCGACAACGTCCTGGCCGGGTTCCAGGAGTACCTCGACGAGGGCTTCCGGCCCCATTTTTCGGAGAACCGCGAGGCCGTGTCGCTCGAGAACACGATCTCCCGGACCGCCTCGCTCTGGGACCACCTGAACTGGCAGGCCACGCTGACCTTCTTCGACCCCGAGGACCGGGAGCTCGCGGAGGGGATCATCGGCGACATCAACGAGGACGGCTACCTCAGCTCGACCGTCGAGGAGCTGGCCCGCCTGAACCAGACGACCCCCGAGAAGATCGAGGAGCTCAGGGCCAAGATCAAGACCTTCGACCCCGTCGGCTGCGGCAGCCGCGACCTCGGCGAGGCCTGGCTCGCCCAGCTCGACCACCTCCAGGTCCAGGACGAGATCGTCCGGACGATCATCGCCAAACACCTGCCCATCCTCGAGAAGTCGGATTTCGCCCAGCTGGCCCGCGTCGTCGGGATCTCGCTGGCCGAGGTGCGCGATCGGATCGATCTGCTGAAGACGCTCGACCCGACCCCGGGCCGGAAGTACAGCGAAGAGCGGACGACCTACGTCGTGCCCGACATCTTCGTCACCAAGGAAGACGACGAGTGGAAGGTCGAGCTCAACGACGAGGGCCTGCCCCGCCTCCGCATCAGCGGCTACTACCGCCAGCTCCTGGCCAAGGCCTCCGAGGGCCAGCCCGAGGCCTACCATTTCCTGAAGGACCGGCTGAAGAAGGCCCTCTGGTTCATGCGCAGCCTCGACCAGAGGAACCAGACCATCCACAAGGTCGCCCGCTTCATCGTCGACCGGCAGAAGGAGTTCTTCGAGAAGGGCATCGACTTCATCAAGCCGCTGACCCTCATGGAGATCGCCCAGGACATCGGCGTCCACGAGTCGACCGTCGGCCGGGTCGTGGCCAACAAGTACATGATGACCCCGCGGGGCGTCTTCTCGCTCAAGTACTTCTTCCACAAGTCGCTGCAGGGGAGCTACGGCGAGGACGTCTCGTCGCTCAAGGTCAAGGACCGCCTCCGCAAGCTCGTCGAAGCCGAGGACAAGGACCGGCCCCTGAGCGACATCGAGATTGGCGACCTCCTCGCCCGGGAGGGGCTGAAGATCGCCCGGCGGACGGTCGCCAAGTACAGGAACCAGCTCAAGATCGCGCCCTCGCATATCCGCAAAAGGAAGTCCGTGATGGAGGAAAAGACATGAACGTCCACTACACGGCGCGCCAGGTCCCACTGACGCCCGAGATCCAGTCCTACTGCGAGAAGCGCCTCGGCCGCCTCAAGGCCCTGGTCGACGACGTCCTCGACGTCAACATCATCCTCGCCGTCGAGAAGAACCGGAACAAGGTCGAGATCAACGTCAAGGCCAAGGGCGGCGGCGTCGAGGCCCGGGAAGAGACGCTCGACATGATGGACTCGCTCAAAGGCGCCTTCGACACCCTGGAGAGGCGGATCCGCAAGGAGCGGTCCAAGTGGCGGGAGAAGAAGCGGCGCGGCGGCCGGGAGCGCAAGGCCCTGGCTCCGGCCGTCGAAGCCGTCCCCGAGCCGGAGAAGCGCGTCGTCCGGAGCCCGTACTACTCGCTCAAGCCGATGTCGCTCGACGAGGCCATCGTCCAGCTCGACATCCGCAACAAGGAGATCTTCCTGTTCAAGCGCGAAGGCTCCGGGGCCTGGTCGGCCGTCTACCGGCGCAAGGACGGCCATTACGGACTGGTGGAGCCCGAATGACCGGGACCGCGAAGGGCCAGCCGGTGAGGCTCCACGCCCTCCTCGACGAGACGCTCGTCCTGCCGCGGCTGGCCGCGCGCGACCGCGAGGGGGCCCTGCGCGAGATGGCCGCGACCCTCGCCGGGCGCCGCGCGGGGCGCCTCGGCGAGGGCCTCATCGACAAGCTCCTCAAGCGGGAGGAGCTCGGCACGACGGCCATCGGCAAGGGCGTCGCCGTGCCCCACTGCCGGGCCGCCGGCCTCAAGGCCCCGATCCTGCTCCTCGGGCTGTCGCACGAGGGCGTGCCCTTCGCGGCCATGGACGGGAAGCTCTCGCACACGTTCTTCCTTCTCGTCTCGCCCGAAGACAACCCCGCGGCCGGGCTGCGCCTGCTCGCGGCGATCGCCGCCCTGACCAGGACCTCGCGCGGGCTCTCGTCGAAGCTGCTCAAGGCCCCGACCCCGGCCGCGGTCATCGAGGTCCTCCGCGCGGAGGAGGAGAAACCCCATGGCTGAGCCGGCCGTCCCCGCGCCTCCCGCGGCACCCGACCAGACGACGATCTCGGCGGGCTTCATCAGCATCTTCGGGTTGGGCACCCTCATCCTCGGCGACAGCGGCATCGGCAAGAGCGAGAGCGCCGTCGAGCTCATCTCCCGCGGCCACAAGTTCATCGCCGACGACGTCGTCCAGGTCCGGGTGACGTCGAAGGGCGACCTGATCGGCACGGCCCCGGCCCTGAGCCGCAACTTTATGGAGATCCGGGGCCTCGGCATCATCAACATCCGGGCCATCTTCGGGGCCCGGGCCATCGCCCGCGAGGCCAGGATCGATCTCGTCATCCGGCTGAAGAAATGGCGCCGCGGCTACGAGGTCGACCGCCTCGGCCTGAAGTCCGGCGACGATATGACCATCCTCGGCCGGAAGATCCCGCAGCTGGCCATCCCCGTCGCCCCCGGGCGCAACATCGCGACGCTGATCGAGATCGCCTGCAAGGTCCACATCCTCCGCCAGAAGGGCTACAGCGCCCCCGACGAGATCATTCGGAGGCTCGACCGCGTGCTCACCTGAGAGGGGAACATGGCCAACGCGCCCAAGGACAACCGCTTCCTCATCGTGACCGGGCTCTCGGGCTCGGGCAAGACCGTGGTCAGCCACGCCCTCGAAGACCTCGGCTACTACTGCATGGACAACCTGCCGGCCAAGCTCATCCCGGACTTCGTCGACCTCTGGCTCGGCAAGAAGGTCGAGATCGACCGGGCCGCGGTGGTCATCGACATCCGCGAGCCGCGCTTCCTCGCCGACTTCCCGCCCGTCCTGGCCGAGATCCGCCGGCGGACGCCCGTCCGGCTCATCTTCCTCGAGGCCTCCGACGAGGCCCTGGCCAAGCGCTTCAACGAGACGCGGCGGCCCCACCCGATGGCCCCGCGGAAGCCCATCCTCGAGGGCGTCCGGCTCGAGCGGAAGCGCCTCCTCGGCATCCGCAAGACGGCCGACGACGTCATCGACACCTCCGGGCTCAACATCTACCAGCTCAAGGATGCGATCGCCGAGCGCATCCTGCGCCGGAGGAAGAAGCGGACCCAGGTCGCCGTGACCAGCTTCGGCTACAAGCACGGCCTGCCGCTCGAGTCCGACCTCGTCTTCGACACTCGGCTTCTGCCCAACCCCTTTTACGTCGACCGCCTGCAGAAGCGCACCGGCAAGTCCCCGAGCGTCCGGAAATACGTCCTGGAGTCGCCGGGGACGCGGGAGTACCTGGGCCAGCTCTTCCGCTTCATGGATTTCGTCCTGCCCCGCCTGGCCCGGGAGGGCAAGACCTCCGTCGCCGTGGCCGTGGGCTGCACCGGGGGCAAGCACCGGTCGGTCGTCATCGCCGAGGAGCTCCGGCGCCACCTCCGGCGGCGGGGCGCGGCCGTCCGCGTCTACCACCGGGACCTTTATAAATAGGCCGGGATATCATACAATAGCGCCTGACCGGAGGAGCGAGCCCATACCATGATCGGAGGCATCATCGTCTGCCACGGCCGCATGGCCGAGGAGCTGCTGAACGCGCTGACCATCATCCTCGGCGAGGCGCCCAACATCGAGGCCATCTCGATCGGCTGGTACGACGACGTCGAGGACTCGAAGAAGAAGATCAACCAGAGCCTCAAACGGGTCGACCAGAAGAGCGGCGTGGCCATCTTCACCGACATGTTCGGCGGCACGCCCTCCAACCTCAGCTTCAGCTTCTACAAGGAGAACCACGTCGAGATCATCACCGGGGTCAACCTGCCCATGCTGATCAAGTTCGTCTCTCTGCAGCGCAGCAGCAATCTCAAGGACGTGGCCAAGAAGGTCGTCGGCCAGGGCAAGAAGAACATCCATCTCGTCAGCGTCCTGCTCGGCTCGAGGGCCAAATAGTCCCCCCATGCTCGACAAGACCGTGACCATCCGCAACAAGCTCGGCCTGCACGCCCGGGCCGCGGTCAAATTCGTCAACCTGGCCAACCGCTTCGGCGCGTCGGTCAAGATCGTCAAGGGCGGCGACGAGATCGACGGCAAGAGCATCCTCGGCATCCTGACCCTGGCCGCGACCCAGGGGACGACGATCCGCCTGGTCATTGCGGGCAAGGACGAGGAGGCGGCCATGGCCGCCCTGACCGAGCTCATCGCCAACCGCTTCGACGAGAAGGAGTGAGCCGGCGATGGACATGATCCGCCTCCGCGGCATCGGGGTCTCGCCGGGGATCGCCATGGGCGAGGTCCTGCTCCCCAAGCGGGTCGTCTTCACCTCGCGCAAGGAGCTCATCGACGAGGCCCAGGTCCCGGACGAGCTCAAGCGCCTCCGCCAGGCCCTCGACCGCACCCGCGACGACCTGGTCAAGGTCAAGGACGGGGTCAAGGAGAAGCTCGGCCGGGAGAGCTCGTTCATCTTCGAGGCCCACCTGCTCATTCTCGAGGACCCGACCCTCGTCGACGGCCTCGAGGCGATCATCCGGGAGGAGAAGGCCCGGGCCGAGTGGGCCCTGTCGAAGATGAACAGCCGCTACGAGCAGCTCTTCGACTCGATCGCCGACGATTATTTCCGGCAGCGGCGCTCGGACGTCTCGGACGTCCTGACCCGCGTCTACCGGAACCTCGAGGCACGGCGGGAAAAGGAGCGCTCGCCCCGCAAGGAGCACATCCTTGTCGCCCACGAGCTCTTGCCGTCCGAGGCCGCCCTGCGCCTGAGCAAGGAGCTGACGCTCGGCGTGGCCCTGGACATGGGCGGGCAGACCTCGCACACGGCCATCCTGGCCCGGTCGCTGGGCATCCCGGCCGTCCTCGGCCTGCGCGACGTCTCGCGGCAGGTGAGGGAAGGCGATCTCGTCATCGTCGACGGCACGGACGGCGAGGTCATCATCGACCCACCCCCGGCCGTCCGGCGCGAGTACCAGGCCAAAAAGGAGAAGTACGAGACCTACGGCCGGGAGCTGCAGAAGACGGCCACGCTCAAGTCCGTGACCCTCGACAAGGTCCGGTTCGTCCCCCAGGCTAATATCGAGCTCCCCGAGGAGGTCCCGCCCGCCCTGGCCATGGGCGCCGAGGGCGTGGGCCTGTTCCGCTCCGAGTTCATCTACCTCCGGCGGGAGACGCTCCCGACCGAGGAAGACCACTTCGAGATCTACTCGCGGCTGGCCCGCGGGGCCGGGGCGTTCCCGGTCACCATCCGGACGCTCGACATCGGCGGCGAGAAGAGCCTGCCCCAGCTCAACATCGAGAAGGAGCCGAACCCCGCGCTGGGGCTGCGGGCCGTCCGCTTCTCGCTCCGCAACAAGGACCTCTTCCGCATCCAGCTCCGGGCCATCCTCAGGGCCAGCGTGGACAAGAACGTCCGCATCCTCGTCCCCATGGTCACCGAGGTGGACGAGGTCGTCGACGTCAAGGCCATCTTCGAGGACGTCAAGCGGGAGCTCCGCCGCGAGGGCCGGCCCTTCGACGAGAAGATCCCGTTCGGGGTCATGATCGAGGTCCCGGCCGCGGCGGCCCTGGTCGACGTCCTGCTCAAGGAGGTCGACTTCGTCAGCATCGGCACGAACGACCTCATCCAGTATTTCCTGGCCGTCGACCGGTCGAACGAGTTCGTGACCTATCTCTTCAAGCCGCTCCACCCGGCCGTGCTGCGGCTCATCCGCAGCGTCATCCAGGCGGCCGGCAAGGCCGGGAAAGACGTCGTCGTCTGCGGCGAGATGGCCGCGGACACCCTCGGGGCGATCATCCTGCTCGGGTTCGGCCTGCGGACCTTCAGCATGAACCCGATCTTCATCCCCCGGATCAAGAAGGCCCTCCGCGCCATCGAGTGCAAGACCGCCGAGCGGATCGTCGAGGAGACGCTGAAGCTCCGCAGCGCCCAGGAGATCGAGGAGTACGTCACCGAGGAGATCCTGCTCCGCCACCCGCAGGTCTTCCTGACCGGCCAGCCCACCGAAGCCCCCAGGAGATAGGGGGCTATCCCTTACTTCCGGTCGTGATCGTCGGACAGGCGGACGATGTCGGATTCGGCGGAGCCGCCGAGACAGATCTCCACGAAGCGGGTGCGCGCGAAAAAGCCGTCTCTTGACATATTTCGTATAAGTGCTAATATCAGCATGGATACGAAATAAGATGACCTACCTCGGGCTTCGCGCTTCCATGAAGGATTTCACGGTCTTCTCGGTCCGCGACATCCTGCGCAGCGACCCGGGCTTTCACCGCCGGCGTTTGAACGAGTGGCAGGATAAGGGCTACATCCGGAAGGTCATTAAGGGCTTTTATCTCTTTGCCGACCGCGCCCTGGATGAATGGACCCTATTCGAGATCGCCAATCGGATCTATAAGCCGTCCTACGTCTCATTGGAATCAGCCCTGGCCCATTTCCAGCTGATCCCGGAGAGCGTCTATGGCGTGACCTCGGTCTCCACCCGGAGAAGCTATCGCTTCCCGTCGGCCGTGGCCGATTTTCGTTATCGGACGGTAAGCCCTCGGCTTTTCTATGGCTACGACCTCGCCGCCGCCGGCGGAAAGCGGGTGAAGATCGCCCGTCCAGAGAAGGCCATTTTGGATTTCCTATATCTCAATCCCCATCTTCGAAGCGATCCCGAGTTTGACAGCCTGCGTCTTGATAAGGAAAGATTCTCTCAACTTGTCGATGGCCGGGAGCTCCAGGCCATGGCGGCCCGGTTCGCTCAAAAGACCCTCACGGTCAGACTCGAACGGCTCCTCGCATATCTCCGACGGGAGGACTGATCGGATCATGCTCGACCTGTCCCAGATCGAATCCTATTACCCAGCGCCTCTCCAGGCTTTCAAGAGGAATCTCTTGCGCGAGTACCTTCAATATAAGCTCCTCGAGATCATCTGTGATTCCAGGGCGGGGAACCGGCTGACCTTTATGGGAGGCACGGCCATTCATATCGTGCATGGCTCGCCGCGGTTCAGCGAGGACCTGGATTTCGATGACAAGGGACTGACCGGCCTTGATTTCGAGCGCCTGAAAACAGAGGTCCGGTCGAAGATGAGGCTCGAGGGATTCCCGGTGGAAACCGTCGCTGTCGTCCGCACCGCCCGGAGGATCATCGTCCGTTTTCCCGGCCTCTTTCATCTTTACGGGCTATCGACAGATCCGAGGGAGAAGCTTCATCTTCATCTCGACACCGAGCCGCAACGGTTCGATTATGAATCCGCCACCGTCCTCATCGATAAGTTCGACGTGTTCGGGAGGATCCTGGTCGCGCCCGCGGACCTCCTCCTCGCTCAAAAACTGCTGTGTCTCTTCACCCGCCCGCGCCCCATGGGACGGGACATCTATGACGCGTTGTTCCTGTGGGGCAAAGCCGAGCCCCGCCTCGGATATTTAGGCACGCGGCTCGGCATCGGAAGCGGGCGAGAGTTGCGTTCGCTGTTGATCGAGCGGTGCCGCGCGCTGGACTTCGATCGCTTGGCCGATGACGTCGCCCCGTTCCTTTTCCGGCCTGAAGAGGCCAAGAAGATCAAGCTGTTCCCGGATTTCGTGTCGTCTCACGGGTTCGGGGACTGACCGCATCGGCTGCCGGGTCGGGGAAGGCTTATTTCCGGTCGTAGTCGTCAGATAGCCTGACGATGTCGGATTCGGCGGAATCGCCGATCCAGATCTCCATGAAGCGGGCGGCTTTCGCGCCGATGTTCCGGGCCCGGTGAGGCGAGCGGCGGGGGATGAAGATCTCCTCATCGGGGGCCGGGGTCCAGACGCGCTCGCCGACCGTGATCTCGAGGCCGGGGTCCAGCGCGACCCAGAACTCGTCCCGGCCTTCGTGGTACTGGAGGGACAGGCGGCCGCCCGGATTGACGGTGATGATCTTGATGCTGCTCGCGCCCTCGTGGGGGAAACGGCGGAACTTGCCCCAGGGCCGGATGTCTTCGACGATGCGGCCGCGGAAAGAGGCCTCGGGATCGGGTTTGTCGCTCACCGGTCAGAAAGGAATGTCGTCGTCGCCGCCGCTGCTGCCGGAGCCGCCCCCGCCCTCGTCGAACGGGGCGGAGTCCTCGTCGCCAGCCGGCGCCGGGGCGGCGCCCCGGGCCGCGCCACGACTGCCGTAGGCCTCGTCGAGGTCGGTCGTGTCGGTCGATGTCGCGGAGCTGCCCTCGCGGCGGCCGAGGAGGACGATGTTGATGGCCTCGACCTCGGTCGTCCGGCGCTTGTTGCCTTCCTTGTCCTGCCAGTCCCGCGTCCGGAGCTTGCCCTCGATGAGGATCTGGCGGCCCTTGGTCAGGTACTTCTCGCAGAACTCGGCCAGCTTGCCCCAGACGACGATGCGGTGCCACTCGGTCCTGTCCGACGACTCGCGCGTGTTCGGGTTGAACAGGCGCTCCTTGGTGGCGATGTTGAACCGGGCGACCTTGCGCTCCTGCTGGGGCAGGTAGCGCATCTCGGGATCGCTGCCCAGGTTGCCGATCAGCATGACTTTGTTGAGGCTGTTGATCTCTCTCATTTTCCTTCAAGCTCCCGGATCTTGTCCTGGGCGATGCGGGCCTCTTCCTCGAGGGGGTACTTGGCGACCAGGATCCTGAGCGCGGCCAGGGCCTCGGCCTTGCGGCCCAATTCGACGAAGCTCAGCCCCTTCTTGAGATAGGCCGCGGCGGCCTTGTCCCCCTGCGGGTAAGACATGATGAGGTCGTCGAAGGCGTCGATGGCCTCCTCGAATTTGCGCTGGCTGTACCGGCACTCCCCGATCCAGTAGAGGGCGTTGTCGGCCAGCGGGCTCTCCGGGAACTGCTGGCGGTAAAGCCGGAAGCTGTCGACGGCCAGGTCGTAGTTGCCCTTGAGGTAATCGTTGTAGGCCACCGAGTAGGCTTCCTGCGGCGACATGGTCGGGGCCGGGGGAGGGGTCGTCTGGGCCTGTGCCTGCCCCGGGTTCGCGGTCTGAGGCCTCGTTTCGACAGGGAGTTTGGCCGGCGGCTGGGCGACCGCTCTCTCGTCTTGGGTCGGCGCGACGGCGGGGACGCCCACGGCGGGCCGGGCGGCCATCTCGGCCGAAAGCCGCTGCACGTCGAGGGTCAGCTGGTCGAGCTTGCGGAGGAGGTCCTGGTATTGCGCGGGGACGGCCCGGAGACCCTCCTGGACCTCGGCCTGCCCGGCGACCGACTGCCGGAAGAGATCGGCCAGGGCTTTGACCTGGTCCTGGAGGGCCCGGAGCTCCGCGGCGTTCCGGTCGAGCCGGGCGCGGAGGTCGTCGACCTGCTGCTTGAGGACCTGGACGTCATCGTAGACGAGCTCGTAGGCCTTCTTGCTCTTGTCCTGCCCGGCCGCGGCCAGGGTCAGGACGGCCAGCAGGAAGGCCCCGACGCTCGTCCGGCGCACCTTACTTCTCGATGACGACGAATTGGGCGCGCCGGTTCATCTGCCAGGCCGCTTCGTTGTGGCCCGGATCGATGGGCTGGCTCTTGCCGTAGGAGATGATCTTGATGCGGTCGGAGGCGATGCCCAGGGACAGGAGGTAGTCCTGGGCCGACTTGGCCCGCTTCTCGCCGAGGGCCAGGTTGTATTCCTCGGTGCCGCGCTCGTCGCAATGGCCTTCGACCAGGACCTTGGCGGTCCTGAACTTCTTCAGCCAGGACGCGTTGGCGTCGAGGACCGGCTTGGCGTCTTCACGGACGAGGGCGCGGTCGTAATCGAAATAGACCGTGCCGAGCGGCTTCTCGCGGTTGATCTGATCGAGGGACTTCTGGAGGAACATCTCCTCCTCGGTCAGCTGGGGCTCCTGGACGACGGGAGGTTCGACCTTCTCGACGACCGGCTGTTCCTGCTGCTGCGGGGGCGGCGGGGGGACTTCCTTCGGCTTCTTCTTGCAGGACACGGCGAGCGAGAAGACGAGGACGATGGTGAGGGCGTAAATGAGGAATCTTTTCATTGAGCCTCCTAAGTTCGCGCCCAGGGGTCGGTCGGACCCGCGGAACGCCGCATTATTCCGCCCATCTTATACCCTGTAAGGCGGGGCGTGTCAATACGTTCGCCCCCGATTTCGCCGAATTCCCCCCTTTCGGCTACCCCAGGGGCGGAAATGTCGAGCCCCCGGGGTGAGACGACCGCTTGGATCATGGCCCAGGACGTCGTCGACGCGAGCGCGAGGGCGGTGGGTGATGAGGACGCGGAAGAGGGTCTGAGGGTGTCGGCGGAGTGAGCATCAAGCGGTGGTTTAGCCGGCATCGGGACGGAGACCTAAGAACGGGCTCCGGACCGGGACGGCGTGAAGAACCACCGCAGCGAACGGAGGCGATACCCGAAGGCCCGCCGCGTCCGCAGAGAAGACGAAGACCTGGCCTTGAGCCGCGAACGAAGAGGATATCCTAGTTCGTCCAGTTGGGGAGCTTGTTCTCGCCGCGGTCGGTCAGCTTGCGCAGATTGGCCCCGTCGTAGTCGACCGAGTAGATC
>Ga0172365_10000784_pt1 | contig 22109 bp, 20 predicted proteins | sample LakKivSesite48cm_FD_114535 | JGI IMG/M metagenome (GOLD analysis project Ga0172365, IMG submission 114535) | Sediment microbial communities from Lake Kivu, Rwanda - Sediment site 48cm | ecosystem: Environmental > Aquatic > Freshwater > Lake > Sediment | place: Rwanda: Western Province, Lake... | reverse complement strand
TGCCTCAACTATTTTGCCAAGTCTCAGGGTATAAAATTTGACCAAAAACGGGGTCTTGCCCGAATTGGCACGGGTGAGGTGGCTGGCAACAAAGTGGTGGTGGCTAAACCCCAGACCTACGTCAACCTGAGCGGTCAGTCGGTCAGCCGGCTAATAAGAAAGTTCAATATCAATATCAATGATCTCCTGGTCATCCATGACGACCTTGACCTGCCTCTGGGTAAAACCCGCATCAGTCAGGGCAGCGGTGCCGGCGGGCACAAGGGGGTGGAGTCAATCATCCAAGAACTGGGAAGCCAGGATTTCACTCGTATTCGGGTCGGCATCGGCAGACCAGATAAGGCTGAAGTTAGCGAAGCTGAAATTATTGCCTATGTGCTCAGCAATTTCACCCCAGAACAAAAACAAGCCATCGCCCAAGCTATACCCAGGGTAAGTGAAACCATCCTCTGCCTTCTCACCGAGGGTCTGACTCCAGCTATGAATAAGTATAATTAGGGATTTAGTGACCTCACCCCCTGACCCCCTCTCCTTAAAAGGAGAGGGGGGATGATTTTTTTAAAGAGGGGCTAGCGCCCCTCTTAGACACCCCTAATTGAGTAAGCTCTCACCGAAGTAGGAAAGATTTTTAGGGAGGGGGCTTCGCCCCCTCCCTTACTAAATACCCCTTCCCTTTAAAAAATAAAAAGGGAAGGGGTCGGGGGATAGGTTTCTAAACAATCTCCCTTTGCCATAGTTTAGCCTCAGTGATATAATCCTTATACCTATATGGACAAAAAAATCATCGCCGTCATCGGTGGGAGTCAATGCTCAAAAGAGGAAGCCAAGCTGGCTGAAGAGGTGGGCCGGCAGCTAGCTAGGCGAGGTGCTATCCTGGTATGCGGTGGACTGGGCGGTATTATGAAGGCAGCCTGCCGGGGCGCTAGCCTGGAGGGGGGAACAACTGTTGGCATCCTGCCGGGGGATAATAGTCAGGCTGCCAATCCCTATGTTCAAATTCCCATAGTTACCGGGCTGGGCGAGGCTAGAAACATTGCTGTGGTCAAATCAGCCCAGGCAGTTATTGCCATCGGTGGGAGCTACGGCACCCTTTCCGAGATAAGCCATGCATTAAAAAACGGCATCCCGGTTATTGGCTTGAATACCTGGGCACTATCCCGAAACAACCGAGAGGATAAGTCCATTATTCCGGCTCAAAGCCCAGCCGAGGCAGCAGATAAAGCCCTTGATTTAGTTACCTCACAAAAGTCTAAGGAATAAAGTGTCAACTATTGACAGTGTTAAAGCCAGAGAAATCCTGGACTCCAGGGGCAATCCCACACTGGAGGTTGAGGTAGAACTATTTGATGGCACCACGGGGTGGGCAGCGGTGCCTTCTGGAGCCAGCACCGGCAAGTATGAAGCGGTAGAACTCAGAGATGGCGATGACTCCCGGTTTGGCGGACTGGGGGTACTTAAGGCAGTAGCCAACGTTAATGAAGATATCGCCTCAGCAATAATAGGCATGCCAGCTACTGACCAGGCAGCCATTGACCACAAGCTCATACAGCTTGACGGCACCGACAACAAATCCCGCCTTGGGGCTAACGCCATCGTGGGAACATCGTTAGCTGCGGCTCACGCTGCGGCTAACCTCCTTGGTATGCCGTTATACCGCTACCTGGGCGAGGTCGCCAGTTACACCCTACCCATCCCCATGCTTAACATCCTGAACGGGGGCAAGCATGCCGCCAACTCGACAGATTTCCAGGAATTTATGGTAGTGCCGGCTGGAGCCAGCAGCTTCAGCCACGCCCTGCAAATAGGCACTGAGGTCTACCACTCACTAAAACAGGTGCTTAAGGATAAAGGGCTGGATACCAACGTTGGCGACGAAGGGGGGTTTGCCCCTTCCCTACTCTCAAACAAGCAGGCGATTGAGTCGGTCCTCGCTGCCATTGAGGAAGCCGGCTATGAGCCGGGTAAGGATTGCTTCATCGCCTTAGACCCGGCAGCCAGCGAATTGTATAAAGATGGTCACTATCTCCTGCCCAGAGAAGGTGTTTCTCTCACCACCAAACAAATGGTCGTTTATTATGTCAACTGGGTATCAACCTACCCTATTATCAGCATTGAGGATGGCATGGCTGAAGACGACTGGGAAGGTTGGCAACTGCTGACAGAAAAACTGGGTAGCAAAGTCCAGCTTGTTGGCGATGACCTTTATGCTACCAATGTAAATCGCCTCAGCAAAGGCATCAAGCTAAAAGCGTCTAATTCCATTCTTATCAAGCCTAACCAGATTGGGACGCTTACCGAGGCTATTGCTGCCATTAACATGGCGCAGCAGACAGGCTGGACAGCGGTAATAAGCCACCGCTCAGGCGAGACCGAAGATACTACTATAGCCGACCTGGCGGTGGGGCTGAATACAGGCTTAATTAAAGCCGGTGCCCCCTGCCGCTCAGAGCGCACCGCCAAGTACAACCGTCTGCTCAGAATAGAAGCTGAACTGAAGGAAAATGCCAGCTTCGCCGGAATGCAGGCTTTTTACAATTTAAAGCAATAGGTAAATGAACGAGCCAAATATAACAGGGAAGATTCCAAGACAGATTAGGAAGTGGACCTGCTACAAGCTTGAGTGCTTTGCTGATTATATTGACGCCTACGCAAAAACCCTGGGCAAGAACAAGGGCTGCTACCTAGAGCTATACGCTGGCTGTGGTAACTGTATCTGTAACGGCACCGATTGCATTATTGAAGACTCGGCACTTCGGGCATTAACAACCAAAACAAAATTTGCTAGGTATATATTTGTCGCCGGAGACCAGCAAAACGCCAGAAACCTGGAGCGACTATCCACACCACACAATACGGCTAACATTGTAGAAATAATAACCGGTAACTGCATTAATGAGACGGTTCTCCAGCAGGCATTTGACCTCATTCCCCGCTCGGCATCCAGCCTTGCCCTTATTGACCCCCCGGGATATAGGAAGCTACGCTGGTCAACAATCAAGAAACTAGCTGCCCACGGCAGTGACTGGAAAGGCCATAAGATGAACCTGCTGATACTCTTCCCGCTGGAAATGGCTCTGCTTCGGAATTTAATGCGTCCTGAGTGTCAGACATCCATATCCCGATTCTACGGAAACCAGCAATGGGAGAAGATAAAGCAAGAGAGGCTCAGCGGCAAAATAACGCCAGACAAGGCGAGGCAACGGCTAGTGGAGTTATATAAAGCTGGACTTAAAGGGCTGGGTTATAGGCACGTCACCGATTTTAAACCCAGCCGCTTCTCCACACCTCCCGTTTACCACATAATTTTAGCCAGCGATAGCGATGGCAGGGCTAAAACCCTGGAGGATGCCTGGGGCAAGGAGAGATACCTACCCTGCGAGTTACTTTATACCAGGAAAGATAGACCAAGATGAAAAAAATTGGCATTACCACCACCGTTCCTATTGAAGTATTGCTCGCCGCCGGCTATCAGCCGGTTGACCTGAATAACGTCTTTATCACTGACCCTAGCCCGGAACGACTGGTCAACATCGCCGAGCGGGTAGGCTTCCCGCTAAACTGCTGTAGCTGGATTAAGGGTATCTACGGGGTATGCATGGATTATGGAATTGATACCGTCCTCTGCGTTACCACCGGTGATTGCTCCAACACTATCATGCTAATGGAGGTGCTCAAGCTTAGAGGGCTAAAGGTCATACCCTTTGCCTACCCTGACAAGCCAGATACCCAGAAAATGCAGCACGCCTTGCAGACGCTGGCTGAAACCCTGAATACCAGCCTGGATGCTGCCGAAAAGCTCAGAGCTGAGCTTGAGCCCTGTCGCCACCTGGCGCTGGAACTGGACGAGCTTACCTGGAAACAGGGACTGGTCAGCGGCTGGGAGAACCACCTCTGGCAGGTATCTACCTCGGATTTCAATCAAGACCACCACAAATACTACCATCAGCTAAAAGAATTATTACACCAGTGCCAGCAGCGCCAGCCCTATCCCTCAGACTGGCTCAGACTGGGCTACATCGGCGTGCCTTCAGTCTATGGTCACGACCTCTATCACTACCTGGAGACTAAGGGGGCGAGGGTGGTATTCAATGAAATCCAGCGCCAGTTCGCCATGCCCCAGCCAGGGAATTCCTTGGCTGAGCAGTACTCCAATTATACCTACCCCTACTCCATATACCAGCGGATAAAGGACATTACCGCCGAACTTAAAAAGCGCCGGGTTGATGGTGTTATCCACTACGTCCAAGCCTTCTGCCACCGTGGAATTGGTGACATCATCTTTAGAGATGCCATTGACCTACCCATTCTAACCCTAGAAGGGAACGACGACTTTTTCCTAACCAATCATATAAAAACAAGGGTTGAAGCCTTCCTTGATATGCTCCAGCGCAGTCGACGAAGGGTAAAAATCGTTGAGGAGGTATAAAAAATGACAACCAAAATCGGTATTAATGGCTTCGGGCGTGTGGGGCGATTAACCCTCAGGGCAGTTAACCAATACCATAGCGGCAAACTGGAGGTAACAGCTATTAATGACCTGACTGATACCAAGACTAACGCCCACTTATTAAAATGGGACAGCACCTATGGTCGCTACCCCGGTGAAGTAAAAGCCACCGATAACTCCATTATTGTTGACGGTAAAGAGGTGAGGGTGCTGGCTGAACGCGACCCAGGTAACATCTCGTGGCACGATTACGGCGTGGACATAGTGATAGAATCGACCGGTTTATTTACCGATGCTACCAAGGCAGCAGCTCACTTTAAAGGTGGCGCCAAGAAGGTGCTCATTTCAGCCCCGGCGCGCAATGAGGATATAACTATCGTCCTCGGTGTCAATGAAGACCAGTACCGCCCAGATAAGCACAAGATTATATCCAACGCCTCCTGTACTACTAACTGCATTGCCCCCGTGGTCAAGGTGCTGCATCAAAGCTTCGGGGTAAGCAAGGGATTGATGACCACTATTCATGCCTACACCAATGACCAGAGACTACTGGACATGTTTCATCGTGACCTGCGCCGGGCGCGAGCCGCCGCCCTGAACATTGTTCCCACCACCACCGGCGCCGCCAGAGCGGTAACTCAGGTTATCCCTGAGCTCAAAGGCAGGCTTCACGGAATAGCCTTCAGGGTTCCAGTAGCCACGGTCTCAGTTGTCGACTTCGTCGCCGACCTAGATAAAGAGGTCACCGTGGAGCAGGTTAATCACGCCTTTCAGGAGGCTGCCGTTGGAGAGCTAAACGGAATCCTGGAGTATTGCCAGGAGGAGCTGGTCAGTATGGATTTCAAGGGTAACCCTGCCAGCTCCATCTTTGATGCACCCAGCACTATGGTTATTGCCGGCAACATGGTCAAGGTGCTGGCGTGGTATGATAATGAGTGGGGCTATAGTTGCCGCCTGGCTGACCTCGCCGCCTACATTGCCAAGAAAGGGATATAGGAGTAGGGTAGGGGTACGATTGTAGGAATTGACATTCCTATTTGAGCGTGCCTAAAATAGCACGATATCCCTAATAACGAGGTGGGCGATGAAGATAGTAGTAATAGGTTTTGGTCAGTGCGGCTGTAACATTGCTGACCAGTTTTATGCCATTAACGCTCATGCTAAATCAGCTTTTACCCGCCGGATTGAGATTTTGACCGATGCTTTTGCTGTTAACACTGATGAGGCGGATTTAGGTGGTTTTAAGCACATTCCTATCGATAGACACCACAGGATTGTAATCGGTGGGGTGAGAACCTTCGGGCATGGAGTTGGCAAAAAGAATATCGATGCCGCCAAGATTATTAAAGAAGGTCACTCGGTTATCACTGATAATATCCTGGACTCAAAAAAATTTCACGAGAGCGATGGTATCCTAGCCATAGCTAGCGGAGGCGGTGGTACCGGGTCGGGAGCAATTGGTTGGGTAATAAAGAAACTTAAGGAGAGGATAGAGAAACCAGTTTATGCGGTAGTAGTTCTTCCCTTTGGCTATGAAGAAAACGGGCTTACTTCCTATGCCGTAACCAACACTGCCACCTGTCTCAGGACAGCAAATCAATATGCTGACGCCGTGTTCTTGCTTGATAATGAACGATTTGCCAGAAGGGACAACAGTCTCTCCCGAAATCTGAACCAGATAAATGGTGAATTCGTTAATAATTTCTATGACCTTTTTTGCGCCGGGGAGGAGAAAAGACAGAAATACCTGGGAAGCAAAGTGATAGACGCTGGAGATATTAAACAGACCCTGGAAGGCCTTTCTACCATCGGCAGGGGGCAGATTGACCTTGTCACCTTCTACCGCCGGAACAAGGAGCATTTTCGGCAAGAAGCCAAGGAAATGAGCGCAGTAGCTGGAGCCCTAGATAAAGCCATGAATAACCTATCGGTGGCGGTTAACCTGGAGGATGCTAGGAAGATTCTGGTTCTGCTCACTGCCCCAAAGGGGGCTATCACCCTGAACGCTTTGGAAGAGGTGGCTACCATGTTACAAGAGAGAGCGCATAAAGCAGTACTAAGAATCGGCGATTATACGAGAATAGGAAAGGACGTCTCTCTGATTTTACTTGTTTCTGGCTTAACCAAGGTGGCGAGGGTGGAGAACCTATACCTCCAAGCTACAGATTTATTTAAGAAGCAAGCGAGTATAGATAGAGAAGCCCGAGATTTAGTTCAACAGCTAACTAGCACTGGCGATAAGCTCCCTACTTTGGACTAGATGATTTGACATTACTCAGGAATTATGTTTAAAATAACAACACTATATCTTAATATGAGGTGAAAAAATGAAAGTAGTAGTAGTTGGTCTGGGACAATGTGGCAGCAGGATCGCCGATGAGTTTGCCCGGCTCAATAATCGGGCACACGGTCAGCGCGGCATTGAAATAGTTACCGGTGCCTTCGCCGTAAACACTGACGCCGCTGATTTAAGCGGGCTACAAACCATAAGCCCGGATTACCAGCATAGAATCCTCATCGGAGGTCGAAGGACGGGTGGTCATGGTGTTGGCAAAATAAATGAGTTGGGGGCCGAAGTAGCCAGAGAGGATGCCGACAAGATTGTAGACGCCATAAGAACCGCCAAGCGCTTCTTTGAGACCGATGCCTTCTTCCTGGTTGCTGGTGTTGCCGGCGGCACCGGCTCAGGGGCAATATCAATAGTCGCCCAGACGATCAGGGAGCGCTATCTGGATAAGCCAATCTACGCCATGGCGATTCTTCCCTTTGCCCACGAAGAGGACACCGAGGAGAGAACCATTTATAATGCCGCCACTTGCCTTAAGTCTCTGTATCCAGTGGTCGATGCCGTGTTCCTGATTGACAATCAACGGTATGTCAGAAAGGACTTCTCGCTGAGAAATAACCTGGCGGCGATAAACTCCTTAATAGCTGACCCATTCTACAACCTGCTTTGCGCCGGCGAGGAGAAGAAACCAAAGCATATCGGGGCAAAGATGGTCGATGCTGGAGATATTATCCAAAGCCTAGCCGGCTGGACAGTAATAGGCTATGGTAAATCAGAATTGCCCATTTTCAGGTGGTTCAACTTCCTCTCCAAGAATTTCATAAAAAAGAGCACCGAAACCCACCGTGGAGTCCAGGCCATGGATGAAGCCCTAAGCGAGCTATCACTTAAATGCAATCCTGCTGACTCAGGCAGAGCCATATACCTCGTCTCAGCTCCGGCTAAAGAAATGAATATGGACCTGGTTAAGGAACTGGGAGGGTATCTAAGGAGCATGGCACCGGAGGCAGTGATAAGGAATGGCGATTATCCCAGGGAAAGAGGCCTGATTGATGTAACCCTAATTCTGTCTGAATTTAATGTCATGGACAAGGTAAAGGAATACTATAGCAAAGCAAGCAGTGTAATTCACGAGCTCAAGGGAAGGCGAGAGGAGTTCGAGGGCAAACTTAAAGAAATAGAAGATGCATCAAAGGATATACCCACACTGCTATAATTAGGCTATCTAAGCCCGTTACGCCAGCTTTATTAGTTGGGCACAATTAGATAGTGACCCAAGTAGTAAAGCTGGTTTTTTATTTAATAACAGTCTCATTCGCTCAAAACCCCCTTTGGAAACCAGATAATATAGGGTATAATAAAAGCAAACGAAGATGTTATCTCAAGTTTTTTATCGTAAGTGGCGTCCGCAAACCTTGGCCGAGGTAGTCGGTCAGGAACCGGTAACCCAGACACTGAGTAATGCCCTCAATAGTGGTCGTGTGTCTCATGCCTATCTTTTCCATGGTCCACGGGGAACAGGCAAGACCAGCACCGGACGCATTCTGGCTAAGGCAGTGAACTGCCTTGCCAATGGCAAGGGCGAACCGTGTAATAGTTGTGACATATGCCGGGCGATAACCGAAGGCAGGGCTTTGGATGTGATAGAGGTTGATGCCGCCAGCAACCGTGGCATTGATGAAATCAGAGACCTTCGCGAGAAGGTCAACTATGCTCCCAGCCAGGCCCGCTTTAAGGTCTATATCATAGACGAGGTCCACATGCTCACCAAGGAAGCCTCCAATGCCTTGCTCAAGACCCTTGAGGAACCACCACCCCACGTTATCTTCATTCTAGCCACTACTGAAGTCCATAAAGTCCTGCCCACAATTCTATCCCGATGCCAGCGCTTCGACTTCAGGCGTATTTCCCAGACAGATGCAGTGTCAAAACTAACCCGTATTTGTAGCACGGAAGGCATTCACATAGAACCAGAAGGACTACGGCTTATTGCCAAAAGCGCTACCGGCAGCCTGCGAGATGCCGAAAACCTGCTGGAACAATTAACCACCTACTATGGCAGCGAAATCGGGCTCCGCCAGGTTCAGACCATCCTGGGTATCACCGGAGACCAAAGGGCTAAGGAGCTGGTTCGGCACATAGTAAATAATGATATTTCCGCCGGGGTGTCAACTATCAATAGTGTCAATAACGATGGCCTGGACTTGCGCCAATTTAATCGGGAGGTAGTAGAATACCTCAGGGAATTACTGTTGATAAAGACTGGCTCCGAGGAAGCGGTAGACCTTACCACCGAGGATATAGCTGAACTGAAGGAGCTGGCAGCCAAAACCTCCCTGGCTCAGATATCAAAGGCAATAAGGCTCTTTGGTCAGCTTGAGCTTAGTTTTGATAACTACTCCACCTTACCCCTGGAGCTAGCCCTGATTGATTGTGCCCAGCCGCCGGGTGAGGAAAGCCCCACCACCCGGTCCGAATATCAACCTCCCCAACCGGTAAAACAGGTCTCCCCTCCCAAACAGCCACCGGTCAAACCTGAGCCAGTTAGTCAACCCGGGGTAGTGCCACCGAAGGCAGAGGCTATTCCTGCCACCCCGCCTCAACTACATAATGAAGTTGAGCGATTAAGACTAAACTGGAGACAGGTTATTGACCAAGCACCGGAGGATGTTAAAAGAACCCCGGCTATTGCTATTCTCAGAAGCGCCGGGGTCAAACCAGTGGCAATAGAAGGCAATACTGCGGTGTTAGCCTTTAGATATCCCATTCACAAGGATAAGATGGAGACGGCTGAAAATCTACAGGTTGCCGAGAAAATCATAAGCAACTTCCTAGGGCGTCCTTGCCAGGTGCGCTGCATCTACGAGCCAGAGAGTAATCACCTGCTGCAAGCAGCCCTAAAGATGGGTGCCCAGATTACCAGCGTGGAGGAGAAGTGAACAAGTTTATCATGCGCCAAGCCCAGGAGCTTCAGGCAAAGCTAGCCAAAGCTCAGCAAGAGTTGGCTAACATTACTGTTGAGGCATCCTCAGGGGGAGGCACAGTTAAAATTACCATCAATGGTCAGCAGAAAATACAGTCGCTTAAAATATCACCCGAGGCAATAAATCCCGACGATGTGGAAATGCTGGAGGACTTGGTATTAACTGCGGTAAATGAAGCCATTGCCAAGTCCCAGGAGCTTGCCGCTCAGCGTCTGGGTAAATTGACCGGGGGTCTTAAAATCCCGGGGCTGACCTGATATATCGAGGCTGTTTATTTTGGGTAGCTTGAAGGGGCTTCGCCCCTTCAAAACCTATTTCTTCCCCCTCTCCTTTGAAGGAGAGGGGGATAAAGGGGGTGAGGTTGAACCAGGGTCTTATACCTACCGCCGAAGCGGTATCCAAGCTCATCCAGGAACTCAATAAACTGCCCGGCATTGGACCAAAGAGCGCCCAGCGCCTTGCCTATTACCTCCTCCGAGCTCCAGAAGACCAAGCCAGACTGCTGGCTGACGCCATACTATCGGTAAAACAGAAGACAAAGCTGTGCTCCGTCTGTTTTAACATCACCGACTCCGACCCCTGCCCCATCTGCCACAGTGACCAGCGAGACCACAGTAAGATTTGCATCGTGGAACAGCCGCAGGATATTCTGGCTCTGGAGCATACCAGGATTTACCACGGATTGTATCATGTGCTCCACGGCGCCATCTCTCCCACCGAGGGGGTGGGGGCTGACGATATAAAAATCAAAGAGCTTATGAATCGGCTGCAGGGCGGCTCAATAGATGAGGTCATCCTGGCAACCAACCCCAATCTGGAGGGAGAAACCACCGCCATGTATCTGAATAAGCTAATTTCGCCCCTGGGCATCAGGGTTACCCGCCTTGCCCGGGGACTGCCCTTCGGCACCGAACTGGAATACGCCGATGATGTTACCCTTACCCGAGCCATAGAGGGAAGGCAGGAGTTTTAGATTTTGGTAACCTATCCCCCTGACCCCCTTCCCTTAAGAATAATAAAGGGAAGGGGGGTGAAGGTTGGAGAGGGGGCTTCGCCCCCTCTCCAACAATCTCTCACTTTAAAAATAGAAGGGGGAAAACAGGAGAGTCAAAGAGAGGCGAAGCCTCTCTTAAAAATCCTCTCCCCCTCTCCTTGGAAAGGAGAGGGGGATGAAGGGGGAGAGGTTCAAGTCACATAAGAGGAAACCAATAGTGATATTAGAGTATAAAGAAGATATAAGCTCAAATTTTGAAGGAACGATTGTTGATATTGAGACTATTGGGGAATTTGACGAGCGGTATCAATATACTAATGATTCAAGGGAATACCAGTATATGCAGCAAGTCATCTTTGGATTTATTAATGGGCAAGGTCTTCACATATTGTGTGCAAAAGGAATGGAGGCAATCAGCCAGCTAAAAGAAAAAACAGAGGGCATTCTAGATAGCTTAGAAAGACCTTTTTATGCGTTTCAAAGTGGATTCGAGAGAGGAGTTCTCTTCCACCAGCTTGGTAAAAGGATTGATTTCGATGGCGAACTACAACGTTATAGAGGAGAATCAAAAGGAAATGCGAGAACTGGATTAGATATCCTTAATTATGGTGATCCTTTTAATGATGTGGGTAAACTATGCATGCAAACTTGGTTAAGGGGAGAATTTGATAGAGCAATAGCACATAACAGAGCTTGCCTCTTAAAAGAAAGGGATATTTTGATAAAAAGAGGATTTAGAAAACCAGATGACTTAAAATTTGTTCCAGAATAGTAGCAAAAATGTCCAAACCAAGAAATTACCAGACGGAAGCCATAATTATTAAGAAGATTAAGCTTGGGGAGGCGGATAGAATCCTTACCCTCTATACCCCCCACCTGGGCAAAATTCAGGCGGTCGCCAAGGGGGTGAGGCGCCCCCGGAGTAAGATGGCGGGGCACCTTGAGCTCCTCACCCACAGCCTGGTGTCGCTGGCGAGGGGGCGGAATATTGATACCATAACCGGCAGTCAGACTATCAATAGCTTTCTGCCCCTCAAGAGCGACCTAAGGCTTACCTCCTATGCCCTGTATGCCACCGAGCTGGTCAACCAGTTTGCCGCCGAGGGTATTGAAAGCTATCCCCTATTCCAGTTACTGCTTGAGACCATGCACCGCTTATGTCAGGGTGGCGATAATGAACTTGTCCAGCGTTACTTTGAACTGCACCTCCTAAACGAGGTTGGCTACCGCCCCCAGCTTGAGCAGTGTGTTTCCTGCCGCTCTATATTAAAGTCCACCAATTCATTCTGCCCCGGCGCCGGTGGTATGCTGTGCCCCGGTTGCCGCCAGAGCCAGCCGTTGACCTATCCCCTTTCGCCAAATGCCCTAAGAGTGCTACGATTATTACAGAATAACGACTATAGCACTGTCAGCGAATTAAAAGTAAACCCAGAACTATCCCATCAACTAGAGATGGTGATGAGGAATTACCTTAGATACCTGCTGGAAAGAGAGATAAAGTCAGCCGCCTGGCTGGATGCAATAAGAGAACAAACCAGGCAGGTAGCATTTAGCCAGATTGCTCCACTATAGAATAAGATTGTTTAGCAACCTATCCCCCTCAGCACCCAGAAAAATCATAGATTTTTCTGGGAACCCGCCTGACCCCCTTCCCTTAATAAGGGAAGGGGGAGTGTAGGTAAGAGAGGGGCTTCGCCCCTCTCTAAAAGCTCTTCACTCTCTCTTTTCAAAGGAGAGGGGGATTAAGGGGTCCCCGCGAAATCCTGATTTCGTGGGGTAAGATTAAGGGGGTGAGGTTAATAAACGCTTTCCATAGAATGAGTTTGGAACTCTCAGCCGTTTTGCTATATACTAAGTAAAATAAGATGACGTCCAGATTAGACCGTATAGCTCAACAGCGCCAGCAAAAGCTTGACCGAATGCGCCAACGTGGCATTAATCCCTACCCCTATGGCTATCACCGCAGCCACACCACCCAGCAAGCCATAGACCAGCTCAAGCAGCAAGAGGGAAAGAGCCAAACAGAGGCGCCGGTGGTTAGCCTTGGCGGACGTATTATGGCTAACCGACCTATGGGCAAAACCTCGTTTCTTGACCTGCGCGACGGCTCAGGGAAGATTCAGCTATACTTCCGCAAAGACTTGCTCAGTGAAGAAAGCTACAAAATGCTCAGGGAACTAGATATCGGCGATATTATCGGGGTCAGCGGTAAGCTTCTCCGCACCAAGAGCGGAGAGCCAACCCTTGAGGTAGAAAACTTCACCTTACTGGCTAAGTCGCTCCAGCCATTGCCGGAAAAGTGGCACGGACTTAGTGATGTGGACAAGCGATACCGGCAACGCTACCTGGACCTCATTGCCAGTGCCGAAGTTAAGGAAATTTTCCGAGTCCGTAGCCAGGTTATCACTGCCGTCCGCAACTTCCTCAACCAGCGAGGATTCTTAGAAGTGGAAACGCCGGTGCTACAGCCCTCAGCCGGTGGTGCCTTAGCCCGCCCCTTTATCACCCACCACCATGCCCTTGACCAGGACTTCTATTTGAGAATTGCCCTTGAGCTTCATCTCAAGCGACTGATTATAGGCGGCTTTGACAAGGTATATGAGATTGGGCGAATCTTCCGCAACGAGGGCGTCTCCACCAAGCACAACCCTGAGTTCACCATGCTGGAAAGCTATGAAGCCTACGCCGACTATAATGATGTCATGCGCATGGTGGAAGAGATGGTGTCTGAAGTTTGTCACCGGGTTCTGGGCAGTGATAAGGTTGAGTTGGGGGGTAACAAGCTATCCTTTAAGCCCCCGTGGCAGCGCCTGGAATTGCGCCAGGCGATTATCAAATACAGCGGCATTGACTTTGAGCACTACCCTGATACCGATTCGCTCAGAGCTGCCATGCAAGAGTTAAAAATGGAGGTTGACCCGCAAAAAGACAGGGGCAGGCTTATAGACGAGCTTATCTCAACCTTTGTCGAACCAAATATGATACAACCCACCTTCCTTGTGGACTACCCGGTGGAAATGTCACCCCTAGCCAAGACCAAACCCGATAACGACCGCCTGGTGGAGCGTTTTGAAGCCTTTGCCGGGGGGATGGAGATTGCTAACGCCTTCACTGAACTCAACGACCCCCTAGAGCAAAGGCAGCGTTTCCTGGAGCAACAGAAGCAGCGCCATGCTGAAGGTGAGCCAGTCGAGGTGATAGATGAAGATTTCCTGCTGGCGCTGGAGTATGGCATGCCCCCTGCCGGGGGGCTGGGTGTTGGCATCGACCGCCTGGTGATGCTGTTAACCAGTCAGCAATCAATCCGTGAGGTAATCCTGTTCCCACAACTTAAGGAGAAACCATAAAAAGGTCGTTTATCAAAGGTAGCCTAAAACAGATTCTTAGCAACCTATCCCCCTGACCCCCTTCCCTTGTAAGGGAAGGGGGGATAAATAATTAAGAGGGGGCTTCGCCCCCTCTACAACTCTTCCCGTTTCTTTCGGAAGAGTATATATTAATAAGGAGAATTAAAGAGAGGCGAAGCCTCTCTTATAAAACCCATTCCCCCTCCCTTATCAAGGGAGGGGGATAAAGGGGGAGGGTTAGTCTAAGTAAAGCATAGCGAGATTAAATGAATGACACTATGTTCAAAATAATCGCCTTCGCTGTTGCTTCGGTAGCGATTGTGTTTGTATCGTGGACTTCCTTACGCAATCCACGCTCTCACGGCTTCTTCCGGTTTTTTGCCTTCGAGTCTATTCTGGCTTTAATCTTGCTCAACCTAGAGCATTGGTTTAGCGACCCCTTCTCCGGTCTTCAAATCGTTTCGTGGTTGTTGCTTATTTCCTCATTAATTCTAGCGGTGCATGGATTCTATATGCTTAGCACACTTGGAAGACCGAAAGGTGGAATTGACAATACTACCACATTGGTTATGCGGAGTGCGTATAGATACATCCGGCACCCTCTCTATAGTTCATTGCTTTTGTTTGGGTGGGGAGTGTTCTTTAAGGCTCCGTCGCTTCTCGGCAGCGTCTTGGTTATAATAACCTCAGCCTTTTTGATAGCTACCGCCAAGGTTGAAGAGGCGGAGAATCTCCGCAAGTTCGGTGCTGAATACGCTGAGTACAGGGGAATAACCAAAATGTTCATACCATTCCTGTTTTGAAGAGCGCCAACGCAGGCAAACAAAGATAAGAAACGTAATAAGGAGAATCTATGCTTGACCTGAAATTTGTCCGTGAAAATATAGACCAAGTACGGCAGGCGGTCGCTAACCGCCAGGATACTGCCCCGCTGGACGAGATTCTGGAGCTTGACCAAGAACGTCGCCGGAAGCTACTTGAGCTGGAGAGCCTGAGGCACGAAAGAAGACAGGCTGCCCGAGAGAGAAAAGCGAACGAAGAAGCCATTGAGGAAGGGCGTGACCTGCGTGCCATGATTAAAGGACTGGAAGAAGAAGTAAGAAGCCTGGATAACCAACTGGAAGAGCTCCTGCTTCAGGTGCCCAATGTCCCCGAGCCATCGGTTCCTGTAGGCAAGGGTGAAAAGGATAGCCCGATAGTTCGTGCCTGGGGAGAGCCAAGAAGCTTTGATTTTGACCCAGCCCCCCACTGGAAACTGGGTGAATCTCTGGACATCATCGACTTTGAAAGAGGGGTAAAGCTTTCCGGCACCCGCTTCTATGTGCTCAAAGGACTGGGCGCCCGACTACAGAGAGCCATCATCTCCTTCATGCTCAACCTCCATACCGCCGAACACGGCTACCAGGAGGTATATCCCCCCTTCATGGTCAAGCGGGAGTGCATGGTCGGTTCGGGGAACCTGCCTAAATTTGCCGATAACCTATATCATGATGAAGAGGACGACCTCTGGTTCGTGCCTACGGCTGAGGTGCCAGTCACCAACCTCCACCGCGATGAAATAATACCGCCGGGAGTCCTGCCTATCTACTACGTTGCCTACACCGCCTGTTTTCGCCGTGAGAAAATGTCGGCGGGAAAGGATACCCGCGGCATAAAACGGGGGCACCAGTTTGATAAGGTGGAGCTGTATAAATTCACCGAGCCATCCACCTCAGATGAGGAGCTGGAGAAACTGGTAAATGACGCCGAACAGGTCTGTCAAAAACTGGGGCTTCCCTATCGGGTGAAGCAGCTTTGCACTGCCGAATTAGGCTTCGCCGCCCAAAAATCCTATGATATTGAAATGTGGGCTCCCGGCTGTGAGGAGTGGCTGGAGGTGAGTTCCTGCTCCAACTGCGGCGATTTCCAAGCCCGGCGGGCTAACATCCGCTACCGCCCATCGCCTGAAGACAGGCCACAGTTCGTCCATACCCTCAATGGCTCAGGTCTAGCCCTGCCCCGGGTGCTCATCGCTATCATGGAGAACTACCAGCAGGCTGATGGCAGCATCTTTATTCCTGAAGTGCTTCAACAGTATGTGGGACAGAAGGTAATTAGATAGACACATTAACTAAATAGGTAAATGAAAGGAGGTAATTCTCGTGTCAAAAAATGCTAAAAGAGCCTATATTAGTATTCTAAGTGCATTAGGACTCATTATTCTCTTGGTAGGCTTATTCCTCCACGTCTATGATTTCATGGTAGGTCTTATCATTGCTATTGTTTGCTGGATAGCTAGTGGCATACTTGCCAGATATTGGGGAGTTAAAAAAGAAAAATCTTAGAAACCCAGCTAAAACACGAAGAGGTCAAGACTACCTCTACCTATACCTCTCCCCTAATACGTGCTTCAGCACCTTGCCACGCAGCAGGTTAGCCTCTCTTTGGTTTGAAATTATATCCCAGCTTTAAGTAAAAGGAAAGGTTTTGTACTCGTTCAATGCCTTAGTGACACCTTAACTTTCTGCACCTCACCCCCTTAAAGCACCCAGAAAAATCTTCGATTTTCCTGGGAACCCGCTTAGTCCCCCTCTCCTGGAAGGCGAGGGGGAGGAATAAAAAAGAGGGGGCGAAGCCCCCTCTTAAAACTACTTCCCCCTTCCCCTCTAGGGGAAGGGGGTCAGGGGGATGGGGTCAATGCCACGGAGAAACGAAACATGCTCATCTGTGTCACTAATCTATCTGAACTAGCTCAGGTTTGACGGCTAAAAGCTGACCATTTATACTAAACTAGCCACGGAGGGGTGTCCGAGTGGTTTAAGGAGACGGTCCTGAAAACCGTTGCTCCGAAATATCGGAGCCGTGGGTTCGAATCCCACCCCCTCCGCCACCCTTAAGGATTTGCCCGTATCTAACCAGACCGGCTAGACCACTAACCGCCCTCTCGGGAAGGGGATAGGTAGGAATACCACTCTCCTCAAGAGCATTTATCTCGGCGTAGGCTGCCCCACGAGGGGAATCAAGACATACCGTTATCGGCTTTTTACTGTACCCGGCTACGTCAACCATCGCCCTCATCAACTCCATATTTGAGCCGTAGAAAACGGCAGCCACCGTTACGGCATCAACACCATCATCGTCCAAGACAATCCTCAGCATCTCCCGGCAGGTATCAAATTCGTCTGATTTCCACGCCAGGTCAACCGGGTTATCCACCGGATTAAGTGGCGACGCCAGTTGCCTCAGCCTCCGCCTGGTAGTGGGTGAAAATTGAGCCAGCTTCAAGCCGAGCTCAGCACATTTGTCAGCCATAATTATTCCCGGACCAGCCTGAACCGAGAGGATAGCCACCCTATTGCCTCCAGCCGCCGGCTGAAAGGCTAGTGCCTTGGCTACATCAACCAACTCCGTGAGACTATCAACCACAATCATGCCCGCCTGCTTGAAACCAGCCTTATAAAACTCGTACTTGCCAGCCAGGGCACCGGTGTGGGATAAGGTAGCCGGGCCTATTTCCTCCCCCCTACCCGCCTTATACACCACGATGGGCTTTCTCTTGGTCACCTCCCTGGCAGCAGTAATAAGCCGCTGGGGCTGTTCCAGACCTTCCACATATAAAACTATTACCCCGGTGTCCCTGTCCTGACCAAAATAGGTCACCAGTTCGTCAAAATCAAGATTACACCTGTTGCCCAGTCCGATAGCTTTGCTGATGCCCACGTTATGATTGGTCAAGGCATGCACCAAGTAGATAGTTGTTCCGCCACTTTGCGCCGCTACCGCCACATTGCCCGCCCGATTCAAACTCAGTGTGTATTGAAATGAGGCGTTAAGCTTAGCCCTGGGATTGATTAACCCCAGGGTATTCGGCCCAATAATCTTCATCCCGCCTCTATTGGCTATCTCCCTGAGCCGAGCCTGCAAATCTGAACCAATCTCCGTGCCCACCTCCCTGAAGCCACCGCTAACCAGAATTGTCCCCTTTACCCCCTTGGCAATACACTCCTCTATGGTAGATAGGGTGAGCTCGGCGGGGATAACCACCATAGCTAAATCAACCTCCCCGGGAATGGCGGTAACTGAGGGATACGCTTTTAACCCAAAAAGCTGCGCCAGCCCGGGGTTAACCGGATAAACCCTGCCGCCAAACCCGGCTTCCAGAAGGTTGCCCACACACATGAAGCCCACCTTCTCCGGATTGGCTGAGGCACCGATTACGGCAACACTTCGGGGAGAGAAGATATGGTCTAGCTGCTTCACCAAATCCATAACTAATTAACCACCTATATCTAGTGAGGCCCGACCGAGACTTCACTTAGCCTAGCAAAACCTAAGGGATTTAGCTTATATCCCTCAACATAGGGCTTAACAAGGATGTAATTTTGCCCAAACCATAAGGGCAGACAGGCGGCATCCTCAACCAGAAGCTGCTCAACTTGCTGGTATAGTGCCAGGCTCATCTGGCTATCCTGCTCCACCCCCGCCCTGTCCAGCAGAGTGTCTACCTCAGGATTGCTATACTCGCCATAGTTATTATCAGTACCACTATGAAACAAAACATCCAGAAAATCCTGTGGATGGGGGTAGTCAGCAATCCAGCCCATATAGAACATATCGTCCTTCTCCTCCCTGAGGTGATACAGGAATCGCTCCGGTTCTAGCTGCCTTACCTCTACCTCCACCCCCAGGTTTTCTCGCCACTGATGAACAATAGCTTCCAGCTCTGGCGAGATTAATCCCCCCCAGCCTATAGTGGTAATAGTGATAGGCGGCAATTGGGATACATCGCCATACCTGGAATTGGCAATCAACTCCTTTGCCTTATCTATATCATAGTCCAGCCCAAGCAGTTCCTCATTATAGCCAGGCATGCCCGGCGGCAGGATGCCATCTGCCCGCTGCATCATGCCCTTGAATACCAAAGAAACTAACTTATCCTTATCAATCGCCTGAGAGAAGGCACAGCGGATATTGACATCGTCAAAGGGTGGCTTGGTAGTATCAAAACCGATATAAAAGAAGCTCAACTCAGGCGCTACCATCAAATCTAGGTAAAAGGGACCGGCTTCATCGGTAACCTTTTCAATATAATCAATACCAACACTGGTAACATCTATTTCACCTGTCTCATACATATCCATGGGCACCCCACCCCACAACTGAAAGGCAACAAGATTGACCCTGGCTAAATCTCGGTAATAAAGCTCATTCTTCTCCAAAACAAGTAGTTTGTTTTCCTCCCACTGCTTGAGCTTAAACGGACCGGTGCCATTGGGAGTGCGCCACCACTCCCCCCCCGACTCCACATTAGCCATATCCACAACAAAGGCGGTGGGATAGGTCATCTTGGACAAGAAATAAGATTTAGGGGCATCTATAGTTACCTCAAGGGTATAATCATCAATAACCCTGACGCCGCTAATCTCCTTAGTTTTCCCAGATAGTACTTCCCTCACCCCAACAATATCGCCGAGATAGGTGGCTGCCGTCAGAGACCCGGTCTCAGGGTCGGAGGCTCGTTCCCAGGAATACTTGAAATCCTCAGCCTTAACCTGCCTGCCATCGTGAAACCTGACGTCCTGGCGCAGGTAAAAGGTATAAATCCTGCCATCCTCGCTGACCTGCCATGACTGGGCAATATCAGGCGCCGGCTCTAGATTATCACCAGAGCAGACCAGCCCGCTAAATATCTGCATGATATACTCATGAGAGGTCATCTCGCCGGAGACCGCCGGGTCAAGGGTCAGCGGGTCAATGCCATAGAGGTTAAGGACTGCTTCTCCGGTGGGGGGTGGTGGTTCCTGCCCACACTGGCAGCCACCAACTAGCAGGCTACATAAAACAAGTGCTGAAAGAAGTATATATATAATTCTTTTCATCTCTTAGCTCTACTATCAAGCTTATTTATTAACCTCACCCCCTTATTCCCCCTCTCCTTGTTAAGGAGAGGGGGAACTAATTGTGTAAGAGAGGCGAGGCCTCTCTTTAGCTCTCCTAAAGAACTCTCTTTCCTTAGCCTTTTACATTCTCCAAACCCGTATTTGGGGTGCCCAAGAGGGGCGACAGCCCCTTAATCCCCTTCCCCTTTGAAGGGGAAGGGGATTAAGGGGATAGGGTAGATAAACAATATTAAAATAAGCCCTCCCTCTTCAGGCTCAGGTAGTTCTCATCGCCGATGATGATATGGTCTAATACATCTATGCCCACAATCTCCCCCGCCTTAACCAGCCTCTTGGTTAGCCTTATGTCATCCTCCGAGGCTGTGGGATCACCTGAGGGGTGATTATGGGCAAATATAACCGAGGCAGCACTGGCTGATATCGCCTCCTTGAATACCTCCCTGGGGTGAACAATGCTGGCATCCAGACTGCCGATTGCAATCTCTGACACCTTTATCAGTCGATTCCTGGTATCCAGCAACAGTGCCAGAAAATGCTCCTTCTTCTTACCCTTCAGCCTGCCTCTGACCAGGCTCGTCACATCCTCGGGGGTCTTAACTACTGGCTTATCTTCAGCTTGAGGATAACCCTCCAGCCGTCGGGATAACTCAAAGGCAGCCTTAATCTGAGCCGCCTTGGCTAAGCCAATCCCCTTCACCTGGGACAGCTCCTCCACCGAGGCGCCAGCAATTCCCTTGAGGTCGCCAAATTGAGATAGCAGCCTCTGGGCAGTCACCATCACCGACTCCCCAGCAATACCACGACCCAGAATCACCGCCAGAATCTCCTGAGCTGATAGGGCTTCCACCCCCAATTTTTGCAGCCTCTCCCTGGGTCGCTCAGAGAGGGGTAAATCACGAATAGTGAACGATTTCTTCACTATCTCTCCCTTTCAAAAGCCAGCGGTCGCTAGTGCCGGGTGCATCCATTTCGCCGCAGCCGACTGGTATTTCTTACCAACATAATCCCGCCACAGTCTATCCAAGCCATCCATATCAAAGCCGTAAACCGTTTGCAGGGCGGCATCATAGCCACTGCCCTGCCTGAAGGTATTCAGCAGCTCGAGCATCTTACTCTGCCCATAGTTGGTAATGAGGAATTCCACCAGACTATAGCTTTGAGCATAGGCAAGATAAGCTTCCTCAGCATAAGCTGAGAAGGGGCTTGATAGGCTCTGCACCGAGATAAGTCCATCCTCAGCTATTGCCCTACTGAGATAGGTGGCAAACTCCGGACCCAGCGCCCCTTCAGTATGCATGGCTAGACCTTCATCCAGCCAGGTAGGCGGGCTATTATAGGGGTTAAGGGTCATCTGATTGATAACCAGGTGCGTCAGCTCATGGGCAATTGCCGTCTTACCCCAGTTGATATCACTAGGGGCTATGCCAATAGCCATAGTGCCATATCTGGTAAAGGCTACCCCACCAGCCCACTCCTGAGGATAAATCATGCCCCCCTTTAAATCATTGGCGCTAGCGTAGATATAGAGCTTAGCTGGTTTCTCCAGATAGGCACCAGTATCCTCTGCCAGCCTCCCCAGTGCTTGCTGGGTGGCTACCATTAGCTCCCGGGCAAAGGAATCATCCCCATTATACCAATAGATGGTTACCTTCCCCTGGGTCAAACTGCGCCAGGAATAGCGAATGTCGTCAAACTGGACTTGGACTGGGGCAGTTTCCGCTTTGTTGCCACTGGCATCCTCTACCGTCCACCAGTATTCCAGGCTGGAACCAGGCGGTAGCCCGCCAATCTTCACCATCTCCAAAGCCCAACTAGCATCAACGGTTGTGCTAGGGGTAAATTCAATATAGGCCTCGCTGGTCACCTGAGCAAAGCTGGTTCGGTCAACGGTATAGCACAGGCGAATATCAGTGATATTGACATTGCTCCGGGCGGACAAATTGAAGTTGAGCTGAAAAGGAAATTCCACCCCAGCCGAGCTACCCAGTATAGTCAACCCACCCTGGGCTTGAACCAGACCAGGGCTTAATATAAGCAAGAGTAGACAAAAAACTAAGGCAATTAGTCTGGCTTTCCTTATCATTTCTCTTCACCCAAACTAGACCTGAGATAGGCTGTCATCAGACCATTCAGCTCCCCATCTAAGACAGCATCGGTATCGCTGGTCTGGT